>LWDU01039233.1_pt1 | contig 106856 bp, 87 predicted proteins | sample 727161 | NCBI WGS metagenome assembly LWDU01 (sample SAMN04566230, study PRJNA314399) | hydrothermal vent metagenome | isolation source: deep sea hydrothermal plume seawater | place: Mexico: Gulf of California, Guaymas Basin | collected 2004-07-11 | reverse complement strand
CTGGTCCGACAGGAACTGCTGGAACCGATGGCGGCACAGGAGCGCAAGGTCCCGCAGGCCCAACGGGAACTGCTGGAACTGATGGCGGCACAGGCGCACAAGGTCCTGCTGGTGCGACAGGCGCAACCGGCGTCCAAGGTCCGGCAGGCCCGACAGGTACTGCTGGAACCGATGGTGGCACAGGTGCACAAGGTCCGGCTGGTCCGACAGGTACTGCTGGAACCGATGGCGGCACAGGAGCGCAAGGTCCGGCTGGCGCAACGGGCGCGACTGGCGTCCAAGGCCCCGCTGGTCCGACAGGAACTGCTGGAACCGATGGCGGTACGGGTGCAACGGGTGCAACCGGCTCCCAGGGTCCCGCTGGCCCGACAGGTACTGCTGGAACTGATGGCGGCACAGGTGCACAAGGTCCGGCTGGTGCGACAGGTGCGACTGGCGTCCAAGGTCCCGCAGGCCCGACGGGTACTGCTGGAACCGATGGCGGCACGGGTGCAACGGGTGCAACCGGCTCCCAGGGTCCCGCTGGCCCGACGGGTACTGCTGGAACCGATGGCGGCACGGGTGCAACGGGTGCGACTGGCGCCCAAGGCCCCGCTGGTCCGACAGGCGCGACTGGCGCACAGGGTCCCGCTGGCCCGACGGGTACTGCTGGAACTGATGGCGCAACAGGCGCAACCGGTGCAACAGGTACGCAAGGTGTAGCTGGCCCGACGGGCCCGCAAGGCCCCACTGGTATCATTGGCCCGCAAGGTGCGATTGGTCCGGATGGCGCTCGGGGCCCGACCGGCCCGACCGGGGCCACAGGAGTCCCGGGGAACGATGGCGCCACTGGGGCGCAAGGTGTAGCTGGCCCGACGGGCCCGCAAGGCCCCACCGGTATCATCGGCCCGCAAGGTGCGATTGGTCCGGATGGCGCAACGGGCGCGACTGGCGCACAGGGTCCCGCTGGCCCGACGGGTACTGCTGGAACTGATGGCGCAAAAGGCGCAACCGGCGCAACGGGACCGCAAGGCCCAGCGGGGCCTACCACATCGGTTTACGCAGATGGCGCTTCTCAGGGCAAGCTGGTGGCTATCCACCTCGACAAGGGGATCAGCTCCTCCTTCACGATGATCCGTTTCGTCATGGATGAGGAGACTATCAGCGTGCCTCTCGCAACTCCTCCCGCACCCTTTGCAGTGCGGCTTAGCCCCGACCCGCCCCCCCGGGGCCTGTTTGTTGAGGTTCGCTTTGATGCTAGCCTCGGCGCGCTCGCCGGCGTGCCACCGGGGGGCAATTTGATCCTGCACCCCGGTTTCAACAACTGGACCATACCGTCGCCGGATGTCCCCATGGTTTTTGATGTAGCCACCAATGATTGGGTAGCCACCATCCTCGTCGAACCGGTGGCCAACTACCTCGACATGGCCTTCACTGATGGATTGGGTCTGTGGGAAAACAACGGCGGGCTGGACTGGCACTTCCCGACGAGTAACTGAACCAGATCGCTTGGCTCTACAGAAAATCAGCTCGCGCCGCAGTGCCGGCGCGAGCTGGTTCGTTGTTTAGCTCCCGAGCCAGGGCGGCCCGGGCCGGATTTCAGGGCAACCAGGTGATGCTCAGGGCACTGGTCAGGTTGAAGAAGTTCAGGCAGGGCGAACCGCCGGCCGAAGACGGGTCGCGGTACCAACCCTGGTAGCAGAAGATGTCGCCCACCGAGGCGGATCCCGCAGCGGAGATCGAGATAGTGGTGCTGGCGGTCCCGCTGGCGTTCATGGCGCGCACTTGCAGGCGCTGGATCGATCCGCCGCAACAACGCAGACCATCACCAAAGGTGACGCCGCTGCCACCGGCGATGAAGTTGATGCCCTGGAAGAACAGCACCGGCTGGCCCGGCTTGCCTTGCGAAACTTGCAGCACCAGGGTGTCTCCCGAAATGCTCGAGGATCCACCCGCCGAGAGGACAGCACCGGCTCCGGTGGAGTTGGCACAGCCCTCACCGCTCGCTCCCGCGTTGCCGCAGGGACAAGCCGTGCCCGAGCCATCGCCAAAGCAAAGCGAGGTCACCGGCACCGGATCGAGACAGAGATCAATCAATTCCAAGTGGGCGTTGACGACATCCCAAGGAAGCGGGCCGCCGCCGTCGAGGGGCGGCAGGAGGAAGTGGATCGCAATCGGATCCACGAGCGCTGGCAGGATGGGCTGCAGGTACTCCTCTTCCTTGCAGCCCGACTTCAAGCCGAGGTCCGTTTGGATCCAGTGTTGATGACCGGGAGCCACATGGAGAGTCGAGAGCGAGGTGGCCAGGGCGAAGTAGCCCGGGACCGAAAAGCCCTGGGAGGGATAGTGCGGAACCACCGACACAGCGAAACCCAGGGGGTCGGGGTCGTAGACCATGTTGCGCAGGGGAGTTCCCCCGGGGTCGGTGATCATCAAAGTCGCATCGAATTCGACCACCGGCAAAACATCGGGCACGCGGATCTTCCAGCCCGCGAAGCACAACTTGTCGCCCTGGGAAGGAGACGCGGGATCGCGGTCCTCGACCACATCCTGCAGGAGCATCCTGGGATAGATGTTGGTCCAGCGCGGAAGACCGCTCACCGCACTGAGGCGCAAGGCATAAGCCGTGTCGGCGGTCAGGAAAGGACCGGTGTTGCCAGCCACCACAAGCTCGTCGTTAGCCGTCCAGGCCACTGCGTTGGCCCAGTCGGGCGTCTCGATCGATAGCGGGTACTCGTTGACCCAGATCGGGCAGCCACAAGTGCCCATGAAGCGATTGACGATCGTGTGCGTGATTGTGACGCCCGTGGGCAGCTCGCGCTGGATCATTCCCACTGCGACGCAGTCTTGATCCCTGGAGATGACGCTCTTGTAGATGATGCGCGCAGGCAAGTTCCCGTTCGGGTCATGGCGCCACATGCCGATCGGGGCGCCCGTGGGATCCGTTAGGATCACCACCGCGTCGATCGAACTCGCGAGCTGCCCGCGCACGCCAGAGACCAGGACCAAGTTGCCATCGCCGAGTTCGGTGACCGATATCCCCGACTCGAGTCCGGGAAACTCCTCTCCTGGGTAGCTTCTGACCCAGCGTAGGCTGCCATGCCCATCAAACTTGGCCATAACCGTGCGAGTCTGGACCGAGGGAGTCGAGCGCGAGAAGGCCGAGATCACCAGGCCGCCATCCTGGGTGACCACCATGTTGCGGCTGACTTCCACATCCGGGCCGCCAAGACGGCGCTCCCAAAGGACATTGTGATGATCGTCGAGGCGCGTCACCAGGAGGTCGCTCGTACCCGGAAGGCTCGGGTCCTCGATGGTCTCAAGGGTCGCGAAGCCGGGGGGCAGGGCGATCAGCGGGTGGGGGGGGACGGCGACGACATCGCTCGAATAGTCCGCCTGCTGCGTCAGGAGGTACTCCTGGCCGTACTGTGCAGGGGCGACTGGTGCCGGAGCGACGCAAAGCGGGGATGCCAATAGAAACAGAGCGGGTGCACACATGCTGTTGTCCTGGGTTGAAACTAGGTGTCTCGATCCTACCCCGAAATGGGGATGTTTGCGCCGATGACTCTTTTCATGCGGCTCTCAGGGGCGTAGCTGTACAGCCTCAGCTCCGCTTCGGCGGCCCCGTCCCTACAAGTCGAACCCGAAGTCGGTCCAGACCGCTTCGTACATGGCCTCGATTTCCTCCCGCGTGCCGCGGTAGACGGGCACATCGCGGAACTCATCCATGGCCATGCCGGGATTATTGTTCGTCGCCGAGAACATGTGATTCCAGGTATTGATGTAGATCACCGGGCGGCCGTCCACATGCTCGAAGTCGGCCCAGTTGAAGGTCGCGGTGTGGTGAAACGCGATGGTTACATCGAACTGCTGGGTGTCCGAAAAGGTGCCCGGGAAAGTGATAGAGCTGGGTTGGATCGTGCCGCTTGAGGGCGCTCCCGAAGTGTCGAACTGGATCGTCTCGACATCCGCCACACGGTGTCCACCGGGATCGGATAAGTCGAAGAAGATAAAGGGCGGGATCGGGTCCAGGGTGAAGAGGCCCCACCAACGATCGGCATCGTAGACATAGTCCAGGAAGGGAACCGGATTGTCCTCGTCGGCGAAGACGATCTCCAACTCGGCGCGGTTCGGGTCGCTCACATCGACGAAGATCGCCAGTAGGGGGCAGTCGCTGTCGATGGACGGCACGCGAAAGACCGGCAGGGCGAGTTGCAACTCCTCGGCGCCCGCAGGTGTGGCCTGGCGCGCAAAGTCCGGGGCGGGACAGGTGTTGAGGGGGGCGAGGAGCGCCAGGCTGACCAGGACGAGTTGGATGCGCATAGAATGGGAGAGGCAGGGGCCGGGGAACCCATTCACCATAACCCCGCGCTGGGAAAAGAGTGTGCTGCGAGCTCGCTGAACTGCTTGGAACAGGCGCCCATCTCGCTCAAGGCGCGTTTCCTGGGGTTTCTCCCGGCGATTCTCAAAGACGATTCCCGATGACGATTTCCGATGACTCCGACTGCCTGCTGGCCCGGGCTGTTCACCAGGGAGTAACCTGCCCCCATGGAACGACCCTTTCGCATCCTCGGACTGCAACAGATCGCCCTCGGCGCCACGGACAAGGCGCGCCTCGGAAAGCTCTGGCTGGACCTCCTCGGCCTCGAGGTCGAAGGCCACTACCGCTCGGAAAAAGAGAATGTCGACGAGGACATTGCCGTCCTCGGCCGCGGCCCCGCCCGCGTGGAAGTCGACCTGATGCAGCCCCTCGATCCCGAGGGCGGAATCAACGTCGCTCGCCCGGCCCTGAATCACATCGGCCTGTGGGTTGACGATCTCGCGGCCGCCCACGCCTGGCTCGCTGAACAGGGCCTGCGCTTTGCCCCCGGAGGCATCCGCAAAGGCGCCGCCGGTCACGATATCTGTTTCATCCACCCGCGCCCATCGGACGAGTTGCCCTTCAGCGGCGAGGGCGTCCTGATCGAACTGGTCCAGGCGCCAGAGGATGTGATTGCAGCCCTCTCGGATTGAGAGAAGCGTGGCCTTGGGCTTGTTCTATTCGCCCTTGGACCGTCGCGGCACCCGGTGCACCACGACGCGCACATTCTTCGGTAGGGGACGGTCAAACACATCAGCTTCCAGGGCGCGCTCTTCGGCGCTGCTTGCTGCTGTGATGCGGCGTAGGTGAGACAGACGCAGAGTTGTTTTTTCTCCATCAGCGTTGACGAAGGCCAGTCCCAGGAGACCTGCGTGCTTGTTGTCCACGGTGATCGAGAGGCTGTCCAAGATGCGCTGTTTGGTCGCCTTGCGCAGCCGCAACTCGATCACACTTTGCTCGGCGCCGCGCTTGAGACCGGTGAGCTGAAAGGTCTCCTCGATGCTGGCGATGCGTGCCGTCATGATCGAGAACAGCCCCTTGGCCAGATCATTGGACTCGAATTGGTAGCGCTCGGCGCGTTTGTCGGCGGGGTAGTAGACCCGATGGCTGGTGGTGTCGGAGCGCACGAAAGCGTGTTTGGGCCGGGAAAGTTCCAGCACCAGACAGCCGGGGCTGGCGCGCAGGCTCAAGCGTCCCGCGGATGAGAGAGCCTTGTTCAAGAGGGCAGTGTGTTGCTCTTGCGTGAAGTCGGCGTGCATGCGTTCGACGCCTTGCAAGCCCTTGGCCACCCGCTCGATCAATGCCCGCGCGTCCGCGAGATCGCGGCCCTCTAAATGCGGCGGGGCTGCGGGCACGGGTTGGCTGTCCTGGGCACAGGGCAGGCCGAGGAGTAGCGCCAAGAAACCAAAGAGGACGATCATGGAGTGTTGGAATGCATGAGCCAGGGAATCAAGACCACGGAAGTCACATAGCAGGCCACGGTTCCCACGAGAACCACGGCCCCGAGCGAAGCGATGGCCGGGCTTTGGGCCGTCATCAAGGAGCCAAAACCCACAGCTGTGGTCACGCTGGTGCGCCAGACATCGACTCCGGTGCTGCGCGCCGCATCGGCACCTGCGCTGAGGGAGCGGTGGACCATGTGCAAGCCATCGTCAACACCGAGGCCGAAGATCAATGGAAAGGCCAGCAGGTTGCCGGGGTGGATGACCCAGCCGAAGAGGGAAAAACCGCCCAGGACAATGCCCAGGCCGAAGACTACCGGTGCCATGGCGATCAAGCCCGCACGCCAGCGACCGACGCTGGCGAGAATCAAGAGCAGCACAAGGAGGGCCACGGCTTTGAACGAGACGCTCAACTCCGCGGCAAGGACTGGACCCAAGGCATCGCCCAAGGCCCCCGGATCCATGATCTTGGTGGGGGCTGCGACAGCGGCCTGGAGGCGGTTGCGGTAGTTTTCGCGTTGCGCGCGCGTGCGCAAACTGTGAGGCGAATGGAAACTGGCGCGCCAGTACTCTGCGTCGCGCCACTCGAGGAGCACTCCCTCTACGCGTTCTGGCTCGGGGTCCGCTGCCAACTTCCGGGCGAGATTCTCCAAGCCGCCGCGCAGGGATTCGCTCTGAAAACCGGCTGCGTCGAGATCGGCCAGAGCCCCCTCGAACCAACCCGCCGTGCGCTCGCGAAAACTTGCCACACGCTCGCGGCGCTCGCTCGAGTAGCGCACGAGGCGCGCCGCGTCGCTGTGGGCAACGACTCCCTGGGCTTCCAACTCGCGGGCTGCATCCACGAGCTTGCCGGGAGAATGTTGGCTGTCCAGCAAAAGGGTTACGCCAGAGGGGGCAAAGCCAAGGTCATCCTCGAGGCTCTTCAGGGATCGGGAAACTTCCGATTCCGTGGGCCGCAGAAGTGCAGGGTCGGCGTCGAAGGAGAGCCCCCGCCACGCGCAAACGCTCCAGCCCGCAAGCGCCAGCAGGATCAAGGCGCCGCTCGCAAGGCCCGCTCGATTCGAGCGGGCGAGCTCGGCAAAGAAGCGCGGCAAGGGACCGGGTGGCCCCGGCGCTGGCAGCCGCGGAGCCGCGCGTAAGAGCAGCGGGAGCGTCGTCCAGGTGGAGAACATAGCCAAGGTCAGCCCCAGGGCGAGAAGCAGACCGAGACTCTTGAGGCCCGCGAAAGAGCCCAGGGCAAGAGCCATGAAGGCCACGCTACTCGTGAGCCAACACCCGCACAGGCTGCGCGCCGTGGTGCGGTGGGTGGCTTCGAGGGCGTCGGAAAGACTGGATCGGGCGCGATGCTCTCGAAAGCGGCCGAGGTAGTGGATTGAAAAGTCCACACCGAGCCCACACAAGATGGCTGCGGCGCTGATGGCCAGGGGTGTCATGGGGCCGAACAACAAGGCGCCGTAGCCCAGGGTCCAAAAGACGGCTAGAGCGGTGGGTAGGAGGTAGAGGTGGGGCAGAAGCCAGCTGCGCGTGGAAATCAGAAAGAAGAGCAAGAGCAGGGGGATCGACCAGCGCAGGGACGAGATCAGGTCGCCGCGAATGCGCCGCGAATCTTCCACGGCGATGGCGTAGCCGCCCACGGCGCTCAACTCGACTGCGGCGCAGCGTTCTCCGAGATCAGCCAGGAGCCTCTCCGAAAAGTCCACATTGAAAGCGTGTTCGCGGCCCGTGACTCGCACGAACGCGCGTCGCCCGCCCTTGAGCATGAGGTAGGACGAGTTGGCATCGAAGGCCGAGGGCAGGCTCTTTGCGGTCGCTGCGGCGAAGATCCAACGCACGCCCAAAGGATCGTTGCGAGCGACCTGACTACCGAGGAGTGGGTCGAGGGCCAGAAGTTCCCCGGTTGCGGCGATGGCCGCGCGGCGGCCCTCGGAACTGAGCCGCTCTTCGAGTTGGGCGAGGGCTTCGACGGAAAGCCACCAGAGCGGCGCCCGGGCGCTTTGGCGAGTGCTCTTTGCGGCGAGGGCGCTGCGTGTGGCGACGACTTCGATCAATAGCGGCGACTCTTCGAGGCTCTCCACGAGGCTCGGCATGAGCGCTTCGAGGTCTTCGGCCTCAAGGCTGAGAAAAAGCGTACGAGCGGCCGTAACGCCGACTTGCGTGGCTTCGAACAGTTCGGCTGCCGGAGCATCAGCCGGCAACAGGGAGCTGACATCGGGGTCGATTTCAAATTGCGTCAGTCCCGCCGCCGCGCCCAGGGTCACCAGCAGCACGCCCAGCAACGCAACCCGCGGAAAGCGGACTTGGACCCTCGCCCAACTCGCCAGCAGGTCGCCCAAAAAATCCCCTTGGCGCATCAGGGGGCCTCCTCGTGGCAGGCCGGGAGCTCGAAGAGGTCGTCGGCTGGCGCGCCCATGGCCTCGGCTGTCTCCTCGTGAAAGGTCCATTCGAAAGCGGTTGCAGAGAAGCTGTGCTGGGGCTCAAAGCTCTCCTTCCACTCGACGGAACCCAGACTGTAGTGGCGCGCGACAAGGGTGCCCTCTGCGTTCAGTTCGGCTTCCAGATGCAGGTCGATCTTCGAGCTTGCCGGTGTGACCTCCACCCGGAAACCGCTCTTTGTTCGGCGGCCGGCACACAGTCGGTCAAAGGTCAAGGCGCGGGCGTTCTCCAGGAGACTCACGGAAAGAAAACCGATCAGTCCCTCGCGTTTGTGGGTGGTCTCTCCGTTGTGGGACCAGATGGCGCAGACTCCCTCGGGCCGAGCGACGAGGTCGAGCAACTTGCCGCCAAAGTCGGGGAAGAGTTGCAAGCGCACCGCAGGGTCGGGCCCAAGACGGGTGACGCTCACCGTGCGAAACTCACCGCTCAGCCAGGACGAGCTGATTGCGACTCGCCCCGTGCGACGCAGACCGCCCTTGTGCTCTGCTGCGAGTTGCCCGCGCAATGCGGGCGGCGGCGGGCCGAGACTGTGACAGCCTGCGAGTAGCACCAAGGCCAAGATCAAGCCACGCATCACAGGTCGCGCAGGGCGCACTTGTCCAACTTGCCGCGCTCGTTGCGCGGCAGGTTGCGCACAAGAACCACGCTGCGAGGGTACTTGTGCCGCGCTAATCTAGGACGGCACCACTCGACCACATCGCGAAAACGCAAACTGCCGTCGGCGCAGGCGATGACCGCCCGAATGGCCTCGCCGCGGTCGTCGGGCAGGGCTCGGGCGAGGACGGCTACATCAAGAATCTTCGGGTGTTGAGCAAGCACGCCCTCCACTTCGTGGGGATTGACCTTCTTGCCCTTTATGTTGATCCAGTCGCTCTTGCGCCCGTCGAGGAATAGTTCGTCGCCCTCGAAGTGGGCCATGTCATCGGTCTGAAAACACCCCTGTGTGATGCGGGTGTCCCGTAGGGCGGTGCCGGGGACATAGCCTTCTGCCACCGCTTCTGAATACACCGTGACCGAGCCCTGGCCATCGAGTTCGATACGCACGCCCTCGACCGCACTGCCCACTGACCCCCGGGCCGCAGCGTCACCTTGCCGGTCGTAGGAGATTCCGCCGCATTCGCTGCTGCCGTAGAGCACATGGATGCCACTGCCGTAGCGTTCGTTCCAGGCGCGCGCCGTGCGCGGCCGCAAGGGCGCGCCGGCGGAGATCATCAGACGCAAGCTGGTGGGCAGCCGGCCTCCGTGCGCGGCGGCGAGATGGGCTTCATACCAACTCGGCACTGAAGGCCAGACTGTGGCGCGGTATTCCTCGGCAGCTTCGAGGTCGCGGCCCCTTGCGGGCGTCACCACAGCGCAACCCAGGAGCCAGGCGGGGGTGGCGATGACCGACAGGCCGTAGGCATGAGAGAGCGGAATCGAGGCCAGGATGCGGTCTTCTGCACGCAGGCCCATGGAGTGGATCAGGGCCCGCCCATCGGCCACCAATGCTGCGCCCGACACGGCGACGCCCACGGGTTCGCCACTCGAACCGGAGGTCAAGAGGAGACAGGCCGCTTTGGGCAGTTGGCGCGAACCGTCCAGCCAGTCGATGGAGTCCGCAGCGAGCGTCGAGTCTGTCGAGGCGCCGTCCGCGCGCCAGCGACAGCGAGCGCCAAGGGTGGCGCTGACCTGCCGTTGCTCTTCTTCGGTCAAGCTGGCGTCTAGGGCCAAAACGCAGGCGCCCGCCATGCGGCAGGCGAGAAAGGCCACGAGAAAATCGGGCTCCGTTGGAACATACAGGGCGATCACAGCGCCCGCATCGATGCCGCGTGCTGCGAAGGTTTGCTGCCAACTGAGGCCCAGGCTGCGAACCTTGGCGGCCACCTCGCCGCGGCTTGCTGAGCCTCCCGGTCCCATCAGCGCGGGGGCGCCGGGGGCTTCTGCGGCCAGTTCCAGAAAGCGCGCTAACAGGGGGTCCATTGGGGGCAGGATACACGCCTGGACGCGCAGAGGAACGCTTCGCGCCGGCAGAAGATATACTCGCGCGCCGATGGACTCTGCCCTCACCAAAACAGTCTCTTGCGAGGCTGAAACCTCGTCTGGACATGTTCAGGCCGAAGCGCATTTCGAGGCCATCATTCTGGGCGGCGGCCCGGCCGGGGCTTCGTGCGCCGCGATCCTGGCCAGAGCCGGGCGCCGGGTCCTGGTCATCGAGCGCGACCGTTTTCCGCGTTTTCATGTGGGCGAATCGCTTCTTCCCCTGGCCAATCCCCTCTTGCGGCGTACGGGGCTTGATGCGCGCATGGGCGGTTTGGGGGTGGTGGAGAAGTTCGGCGCCACATTCCTTTCCGAGTGCGGTCGCGATTCTGCGCGGATTGACTTTGCCGAAGCGTTCGATGTGAGCGATCCGCGCGCCATGCATGTCCTGCGCGAGGACTTCGACACGCTGCTTCTAGACAATGCCCAGGAGCAGGGCGCCGAGGTCTGGCAGGAAGCAAGCGTGCTCACAGTCGATTGTGAGGCATTCTTGCCACGGGTGCGCGTGCGCCTGGAAACGGGCGCTGAGCTGTGGGTTGAAGGCGACTTTGTCCTCGATGCCAGCGGCCGCAGCGGAATCCTCGCGCGCCAGAAAAACCTGCGCGTTGCCGATCCAGAGTTGCGCAAGACGGCACTCTTTGCGCACTTTCGCGGCGTGCCTCACCTACGGGGCCGCAACCGCGGGGATATCCAGGTCTTCTGCCGCGAGAGTGGCGGCTGGGGCTGGCTGATTCCCCTGCCCGATGGCCGCATGAGTATCGGATTTGTCTTCGATAACAAGGAGCAATCCAAGTCGAAGACCGAGAGCGCCGAGGTCTGCCTGGACCGCTGGATCGCCGGGCTCGCGTTGCTCGATGATTGCCGGTCCAGTCTCAGACGCGAGGGCCGCGCCTATTGGGAAGCGGACTTTTCCTACAGCACAAGGGCCTACACAGGTTCCAACTGGCTGTTGCTGGGCGACGCCGCGTCTTTCCTCGACCCGGTCTTTTCCTCGGGCGTCCAGATTGCCCTCGCGGCTGGCGCCGACGCAGCCGATGCCTTGTTGGCCGGCCTGGACGCGGGAGCCAGCCGTCGGCGCCGGGCGCTCAAGCGCTTTGAACGCCTGCAACGGCGGCGTTATCGCTTCTACAGGCATCTGGTGCTTGGTTTTTACCGACCAGCTTTTCGCAAGCTCATGTTCCAGCCAGAAGCATGGCCTGCCGGAGCCCGCTCCTTGGCTTCCTTGCTGGCGGGCCAGGAGCGCCCGGGCTGGCGCGCGCGTTGGCGAGTCGCCATGATATTTCTCACGGTGTTCTGCATGGAGCGCCGGGGCACTCGATCCGCATGACCGAAACAAAGAAGTTGCACCCCATCATCAAGCGCTTGATCGTCGAGCGGCTCTTCATCGATGGCCTGGATCCGGCAGACATGGTTGATGACGATGTGCTGGTCGATTCCCTGGGCCTGGACTCGATGGATTTTCTCGAGATTGCCGTGGGGCTTGAGCAGGAGTTTGGCCTGACGATTGTGGGCAACGGTATCGACCCCGATACCATGCGCTCGGTGAACACCTTGGCCTTGTTCGTGCAAGCGGAGCTCCTCAAGAAAGAGAACGGTGCCTGAGTGGAGCGCATCGTCGTAACGGGGCTTGGCGCCGTGAGTCCCCACGGCCTCGGCGTCGAGCGGCTCTGGAAAGGCTTGCGCAGCGGGCGTACTGCCATCGGCGAAGTCAACCTGTTCGATGCCACTCGCCACCGCACCCAGCTCGCGGGCATCTCGGAGACGGGGGAAGTACCTCTTGGGGCTGCCGCTCGGCGATTGAGTCGCGCCGACCTCTTCGCAATCGAAGCCGCTCGACAAGCGTTTGCCGATGCAGGACTCGCGGGAGCCGAGTCGCGCGCGGATGCCGGGGTGTTCTTCGGTTCGAGTACGGGCGGCATGTTCGAGGGTGAACGCGTCTTTTTCGACAACCTCAAGGGGCAACAGAAATCCAGGACCCGCGCGCGGGCCCGCATGTGGGCTGCGCAGCCGGTCTGCTCGCCCGCCAATGCCGTGGCGCGGATGTTTGGCTTGCACGGACCCCTCGAAACCTGCGCCACCGCCTGCGCCGCGGCGACCATGGCCTTTGAGAGCGCTCTTGAGAGCCTGCGCAGCGGTGAGGTTTCCTTGGCCATCGCCGGCGGATCCGACGGCTTGTGCGAAATGACCCACGGTGGTTTCAATTCCTTGCGCGCCGTAAGTGCCCAACCCACGCGGCCCTTTCGCGCGGACCGCGATGGATTGAATCTGGGCGAGGGTTCGGGCGTGGTTGTGCTTGAGACCGAAACCCACGCCAGCGCCCGCGGCGCGACTGTTCTGGGCGAGCTCGCCGGCGCCGGAAGCTCTTGTGACGCGCACCACATGACCGCGCCCCAGCCCGAAGGCCTGGGGGCTCAGCTGGCCATCGAGCGCGCACTCCAGGACGCGGGAGTCAAAGCTGGCGAGATCGATTTTATTAACGCCCATGGCACCGGCACGCTCCACAACGATTGCGCCGAGTGGAACGCCCTGTGCCGTGTCTTTGGTGAGGGCGCGGGGGATCTCCCCTTGACTTCCAGTAAGGGCTCGGTGGGGCACTTGCTCGGAGCTTGCGGTGGCTTGGAAGCCGTGGTGACTCTGCTCTGTTTGCGCGCTGGCGAAGTTCACCCCACTCCCGGCGGGGGCCAGGTGGGCCCGGACTGCCCCGTGGACTTGGTGCTCGATCAGCCGCGCGACTTGCCAGAGGCGCGGACGGCGCTCTCTCTCAACCTGGCCTTCGGTGGCGCCAACGCCGCCCTCGTTCTTCGTGGCGCAGCGCCTGGGGCCAGCTCTTGAAAACCTCCGCCGTGGTGACGGGAATCGGCTGCGTAGGGCCGAACGGCATGGGCCTCAAACCCTTAGCCGAAGCCCTGCGCCGGGGCCAGCAACCACTCGCCGTTGTAGACCGCTCCCGAGGCTACCATCGGCCCAGCGGGGCTCGCTTGGCGGGACTCATGGCCTGCGATTCGTTTGAGCCCTGGCTTTCCAGGCGCACTGCCCGGCGCATGAGCCCCGCCAGCCGCAGCGCCGTTTGCGCCGCGCGCATGGCCTTGGATGCAGCGGGGCTCTCGGCTACTGCCGAGCCGGATGGGAGCACCGCGGTCTGCCTCGGCACAAGTTACGGATCCACCAATTACGCCACGGATCTCCTACATCAGATTCAGGATCCCGGCCCTTTAGGTATTTCCCCCTTGCTGTTCATGGAAACCGTGGCCAATGCGCACGCCGGTCAGATTGCCCTCGCTGTGGGCGCGACCGGGCCCAACCTGACCATTTCCCAGCGTGAAGCGAGCGGTTTGTTGACCCTGGCTCGTGGCGCCGATTGGATTCGGGTTGGCCGTGCTCGGCGCGTTCTGGCCGGTTGCGTCGATGAAGTCAGCCCGATCCTGCACGCGATCCTCGATCGCTTTGGTGCCTTGGCCCGCTCGAGTTCCACAGAGGACCTCGAAGTGGCGCGCGTATTCGACGCCGACCGCAACGGTTTTGTCATCGCCGACGGCGCAACCGTGCTTATCCTCGAGTCCGCCGCAGAGGCTGAGCAGCGTGGCGCGGCGACACTGGCCACGGTGGCGGCCAGCGCACGGGCCAATGACCCTAGTGCCAGCGTTTCGGATTGGGGCGCCGGGCATGTCCAACTAGCGAGGCGTCTGACTGGCCGGCTCAAGGCCCAGGGGGTCGATCTCGCTAGCATCGATCTTGTCGTCAGCGGCGCCTCCGGCAGCCGTCGCGGAGATCGCCTTGAGGCTTTGGTCTTGCGCGAAGCCTTCGGCAACGACCTGCCGGTGGTGCTCGCTCCCAAGGCCGTCACCGGAGAGTACGGCGGGGGTTTTCTGGCTAGCGCGTTCTTGGCTTTGGATGGCATCGACTGGGCCGCGACTCCGGGGTTTCGCCGCGCTGATCCCGAGTTAGACCTAACGCCCCACGCTGGCGAACCCCTCGCGAGGCCGGAAAGAATCTTAGTGACCAGCCTCGCCGCCGGCGGTGCCGCTTGTTGGGTGGTCCTGGATAGGAGCACAGCGTGATGGATTTTGCCGTGGTGATTCCCGCCTACCAGGCGGCTCCCAGCATCGCTGCCGTGGTGCGTCAGACTCTGGCCGCCTGCCCAGCCGAGCGCGTCTTGGTGGTGGACGACGGCTCCAGCGATGGCACTTCCGAGGTCGCCGCTGAAGCGGGCGCCCTCGTTGTGCGGCACGAGGTCAACCGTGGCAAGGGCGCCGCCATGCAGACTGGTTTTGAAGAGTGGCTGAAGGCTTCTGTGGATGGCGTTGTGACCCTCGACGCCGATGGACAGCACTTGAGCAGTGAGATTCCAAAGCTCGTCAGCGCAGCCGAGTCCGGCGCTGATCTCGTGTTGGGCGTACGCGACCACCTCTTCCTTGAGATGAGCCGCTTGCGCAGGACTTCGAATCGCATCTCGAGTGGCCTGATTTCCTTCGCTGCGGCGTACTCGGTAAGCGATGTGCAGACTGGCTTTCGCTACTACAGTCGGGGCTTGATCGAGGGCGTGGGCCTGCGCGAGACCGGCTTTGAGGCGGAGAGCGCCGTGTTCGTGCGAGCCGCTCGCCACGGTTTCAAAATAGTCACCACGCCCATCGAGTTAGGCTTCACGGACGGCATCAGCACCAGCCACTACCGGCCTCTCTGGGACAGCTTGCGCATTGCGCGGGCGGTCATTCGGGCCATGGCCGAGGGCGGCTCTTGACACCTTCCGGGAGCGTCACCCAGGCACCGTCTACCGGCCGCTTGCAGCGCTTGCTGGGCCCGCTCTACTTCAACGGCGCTTTTTGGTATCGCTTTCACTTTTGGGCCTCGAACAGCCTGCCGACTTGGTTTCTGGCGGCCATGATCAGGGTCTGGGGCGGTGGTTTCTTCCTGGCCCTCACCGATGTGCGGCGCTCCCTGCGCGCCAACCTGCGCTTGGTCGATCCAAAACTCAGGTGGTGGGCGGCCTCCTGGCGGGCCTACAAGACGGTGCACACCTTTTCGTGGTGCGTCTCCGAGCGCAACCAGCAGTTCTCGAAGAACGCTCAACTCGAGGTAGCCATCGAGGGGCGCGAGGCCTGGGAACAGGCCAGTCGCGCTGGGCGGGGGGTGATCGTGGTTACCTCGCACATCGGTGGCTGGGAGATTGCCTCGGCCGTGGCCGCAGCCAACAAGGATAAAATCCCGATTCATGTGGTGCGGGAACGCGAGGCCGACCCCTTGGCCCAGGAGTTCATGGAAGAGCTCTTGCGCGGCCAGGGACTCAAGACCTTCCAAACCCACTTCGCCAGCGATGACCCGAGTTTGGGTATGGAACTCTGCGCGGCCTTGCGCCGCGGCGAAATTGTCGCCTTGCAAGGGGATCGTCCCCGCCAGTCAGGCCCCTTCGAGTGGGTGGATTTTTTCGGTCAAGAGGTCGCCCTGCCGCCGGGCCCGGCGCAACTCGCTCGTCTGGCTGAGGTTTCGCTCTTGCCCGTATTCACTTTTCGCGAAGGCCTGAAGCGTTACAGGATTGTGATTCGAGATCCTATCGAGGTGGCTCGCACCAGCGACCGCCGCAGCGACGTCCGCGGAGCCGTTCAGGCTTTGGCGCGGGTTATCGAGGAAGCCATCCGTTCACACCCCGAGCAGTGGTTTTGTTTCAACCGCATCGGTCACGAACCGGGATCGAAGAAGGTGCTCAACTCTCCTGAAGCAACGCAAACACCCGCTGAGTCAGCGACCTCGAAACTGTAGATTCGCAGGGGGAGCGCAAGGGTCAGGAGCTTGATACGGCACAAGAACTCGTCGTTGGCGTTTAGCTGCGTGGTGTGCAACTGGATCGAGCGCAGGCCAACCAGATAACGGCGCTCCCCGGCCTCGGGCGCGGCGTCCTCGGGGGAAGACTCCCAGGCACTGGCCGCCTGGGCAGCCATCTCGATGGCCAAGATGGCAGGCACGCTGGCGGACTCATCTGGTCCCGAGCGAAAGGGCGAATTGGTGGGCACCCGGGCCATTACGGCACCTTGCGGGCCTTCCAGAACACGCGTCACCAGGCGCGCCGGACCACTTTGCGGCAGATCCAGAATCTGGCCCTTGGGCGAGCCTTCATTCGACAACGAGAACCCCCTCCGCTACGACATCATCGTCGCGGCTGATCTTGATCCGCAGGCGACCCTGTGCATCGCGAGCGCCGACCTCAAAGCGCAGCACATCGCGGGGGCCTGTGGTGGTTTTGAAGCGCAGACGATCGATCCGGCGTGGTGCACCGGGCGGCGAACAACTGGCCATGATCTTCTCCAGCAAGAAAAGCTGGGAGACGCCCGACAAGACTGGATCGCCGGCAAAGTGGCCGGTGAACAGCGCGCTCCACTCGGGAACGCAGAGTTCGCGCTGCATCATTCTGGCCTCCGGTTATCCGCGCCCAGAAGGCTCTCCCGTAACTCGCGCAGCTCGATGCAGAGCCAGAGCCAGAGCCCTTTCCTGTGCGCTCTTGTCAGGGTTTTCTTGGCGCTGCCAAAGTTCTCGGTCATGGCGCGCCAACCCCGGTTGCGTCGGCCGTAGCTGCCGCGTTTTTGGCGCCGGCGCGCGATCTTCACCAGCCGCCGATTACAGCAGGCCATCAGACTCGCAGCCATGCGGGCTCCGAGAACTTGGCGTCCAAAGGGCGGAATGGCCATTTTGCGCACATCGCGCAGGGGGCCGGCGAGGACTCCCAGGTAGTACATGGCCGTGTCGAGATAAAATGCGGCGGCTGTCAGTTCCGCATCGCCGAAGAGTTCGTACTTGTCGCGGTAGAGCGCTTCAAAGCTGCGCGTGAACGAGCGCACGAAACTTTGGTTGTGCTCTTCGACGAGTTGATCGCGCCGATCCTCGCTGAGCCCGCCCTTCAAGTCCTCGTCGATCAAGCTGGCCGTGGCAAAGACCGATGTCGCACAATGATCGAGGCCGGGGCTGTAGTAGGGGTCGAGGAACGCGGCTGCGTCGCCCACCAGCGCCCATCCGTTGTCCATGTACTGCAAAGAGCAGTAGGCGAGCTGCTCGTAGGAACGAAAGTCATCCTCCAGCAGGCTGGCCCCTTGGAGCAGCTCTCCCAGGCCGTCGCAGTTGCGCAGGAAGGACTCGTAGCGCTCCTGCTTGCCTTCGCCCTCGGGCAACTGGAAGAGGCGCTTGTCGTAGACGATGCCGATGCTCGTCTCGCCTCCCGACAGGGGGATCAGCCAGATCCACCAGCCATGACCCATGAAGTGGTTGGTGCAGAGGCGTCGCGAGGCGGAGATGGAATGCAGGCCGGAAACAGCGCGCACATCGGCGCCTAGCACTTCTGCACCGTCCATGTCAGCCACGGACTTCCAGCGCCCCCAGGCCGACGCGGTTGGGTGCTCTTCAAAATGCTTGATCAACCCCAGCTGGCGTCCAAGGACGCAGCGCTTTCCGCTGGCGTCCACGACCCAGCGCGCGCTGACGGTGCGCGTGCCCTTCGCAGTTTTGATCTCGACGCGATTCCGGGGCCAGTTGAGGTCCACTTTCTGCACCCGCGCGGGCCGCTCGACTTCGGTGCCCTCGGCGCCGCACAGACCAAGCAAGGACTCATCGAACCGTGCGCGGTCCAGCTGAAAGCTCGGCAGGGAAGGGATTAGCTCCGAGCTGACCTCGGTCATTTCAGCCAGAGAGCAGCCGGCTCCGTCGCTAAACCAGAAACGCAGGCCCATCTTGTGCAAGTGCTCGCGCGCCAGAAGATCGTGCAGACGGCAGACATGGCTGAGGAAAAATCCCGACAGTTCCACCGTGGCTTCGCCCACCTTGCGATCGAATTCGGCCTCTGCCTCCACCACGAGGATGCGCGTACTTGGCCGCCAGCGGCGCAGGAGCAGGGCCAAAGTGCTGCCCGAGAGAGCACCGCCGATGATGACCACATCGAAGATGTCGCCCTGGGAGAGAGTGCCCTCGTCGTTCATCGCGCCTGAGCCGCAGAGGCGAGTTTGTGCCCGCGCATCCGCGATCCCAAGACTCCGAGCCCAAATCTGGCAAGACGCACGAGGTGCCCCGGGTGCTGTGCACCCAGCTTGATGAAATTCGCGAGCACGCGACGCTGGCTGTAGAAACTCTTCAAGAGTCCGCGATAGCGCTGGTCCAGCACTTCTTCGGAGAATCCATCAGGAGACCAGACGAAGTTCATGCCGTTCATCTTTTCCCAGTGATCGGCGCGGATGTTGGTGCCGTAAAGGTCGCGATAGATCGGCGATCCTGGATAGGGGGTGAACTTGGAGAGATTCATCATGTCCATGGGGATCTTGCGCACGAATTTGCGGGTCAGTTCGATGCTGTCTTCGGTCTCGCCAGGATAGCCGAGCATGAACAGGCCTTTGGTTCTAATGCCAGCCTGGGACGCCCATTGAATTGCCTGTTCACTGCTCTTCACACAAGCGGCCTTGTCCATCTGCTTGAGTAGATCGTCAGAGCCTGTTTCTAGGCCAAAACTAATCTCCCAACAGCCCACTGCGCGCATGCGTTGCAGCACATCGGGTTTGACCGTGTCGACCCGCGCCGTACAGGACCAAGTCATCTTGAGTGCAGCTTCCTCGAGCCGGTCGCAAAACTCCATCACCCTGATGCGGCTGGCGAGGAATAGATCGTCCACGAACATGATGTGCCCAATGCCCCAACGTTCCTTGAGGTGGCCCATGATCTCTACCACTCGGCCCGGCGAATAGGCGCGCAAGCGGGCTCCGAAGGTGGAGGTGTCGCAGAAGCGGCAGTGGAAGGGGCAGCCACGGGAGGCGGCGATGGTAGCGACCTTGCCGCCTGGAAAATCGAAGATGGCCGGTTGAAAAGCTAAAGGAAAGTTAGAGAGAAGATCCCAAGCGGGTAGAGGCAGTGGATCGAGGCTTTTCAGTTCTGCGGCTCGCGGTGTTGAGACAATTTCCTGCTCCTGACGCAGGATCAAGCCCTCGACGGTTTCTGGGGGCTGGCCTGCTTCCAGGGCCTGCAACAGCTTGACCAGGATCCATTCGGCTTCTCCGTCTACGGCGATTTCGAATTCGCCAAAGCGCTCGATGGTCTCCGCACCCATGGACGAGATGTGCGGTCCGCCGACGATGATGGTGATCTTGGGAAGTCGTTTCTTGACGGCCCGAGCGATGCTTGCGGCGGACCAGACTCCCACCGTGAAGAGCGTGATGCCGAGGTACTTGGGAGCGCTAGCGACGATTCTTGTCACCACAGCCTCTTCGTCGAGGCCGGCGATATCGCTCTCGATGATCTCAGGACTAAAGCCGTGCTCGCGCACCATTGCCGCGAGGTGCAGGAGGCCCAGGGAGGGCGAGCGATTGGTGATGTGCCGCAGAAACTCGTAGCCCTTGGCGATCCGCTCGTAGGGCGGATTGAGCAGAACAATTTTGGCTGACATGGACGGAAAAGATGTTGGCGGTGTGGCTTCCCCCTGGGGAACCAGCGCAGGATAGCTTCCGGAGCCGGGAAGTGCTTCGATCCTTGGGTTCTCCGCGCGTTATCCGGGGGCTTGACAGTGCCCTGCCCTGGGGCTCAACTTGCGCGCTTGAAGAGCCGCCCTCTCATGCTGAAGATTCTGAGTGCCCTGGCCGTGGGCCTGGCCCTCGTTTATCCCGTCTGCGTATATTTTGGACTGGATCGCTTGGGCGTGCGCAGGATCGGTCTCTTGGTGCTGGGTCTCGCTCTGTTGCGCTTCCTCGCGAGTCGCTTCGGAAGGCGTGCTGGAGAGTCCCCGCGGTTCATCTCTACCCTTTGGCCCCTGGCGGTCCTGGGTCTCTTGGCCGCGATGATCGGCGACGAGCGGCTCCTGTTGATGTTGCCTACTGTGGTTAGTCTGAGCTTGGGACTGGCCTTTCTTGGCAGTCTGCAGTCCAGTCCCGGCAGCATCGTCGAGCGCTTGGCGCACCTTCACCACGGCGTGCCTGCGCTCCCGCCCAGGGTGACTGCCTATTGCCGCCGCGTCAGTACTTATTGGGCTGTCTTCCTGATGGTCAACGCCACCATCGCTGCGGGATTGGCCCTTTGGGGTTCGCTGGAGAGCTGGACCCTCTACACGGGGCTCTACAGTTACGGCCTCATACTGGCTTCGATCGCTTTCGAGTACGGCTACCGTACTTGGAAGATCAAACCCGTGATGCGCGCATACAAGGCTGGCCTCAATGCCCAGGATCACCAGTCGTCGGCATCGTGAACTCGCCTGGCGGCTAGTTCTTCGTCCTCGCGCGGCCAACATTCGAGGCCAATGTAGTCGTTGTAGCCCAGTTCCTTGGCCTCGCGCAGGACGCGGGCGTAGTTGATTTCTCCGGTGCCAGGTTCGTTGCGGCCGGGGTGATCGGCGAGTTGCAGATAACCCACTTGGTCAAAGCCCTCGCGCAAGCGACCGCACAAGTCGCCTTCGGATATCTGCATGTGGTAGAGGTCCCAATTGATCTTGACCGACGGCGAATTGACTTCGCGGCAAATACGCACGGCGTCGGGGCTGCCGTAGAGGCAGTGCCCCTTGTGGTCGACGCGAATGTTCATGGGCTCGATGATGAGCATCAAGCCGCCCGCCTCGGCGATGGGGGCCGCGAGCTTCAGGCCGGCGATTATGTTCGCGTGCATGCTTTCGGGGGTCATGCCCCGTTGGTCGTTGCCGCCCACCACCGTGGCTTTGCGGGCCTTGAGCGTCTTGGCCGCCGCCACGGCGGTGTGCATGGCCGCCACGAAGGCCGTGTGGTTGGCCGGGTCATTGAGCCCAGGTACAAAACCCCAGGCGGTGAACTGGGCCACTTCAAGCTCGAGGTCGTGGCAAAGCTGCGCCGTTTGCTCCAGGTCCTTGCCACCCAGGCCCCAAAACTCCACCGCCGGAAAACCCAGGTCCGCTGCGGCGCGGATGCGGTCGGGGAAGGGCAGGCGCCGGAACCACATCTCGATGTTGACGGCGAACTTCGAGTTCTTTGTCTGGCCCGGCGGCTCGGGCTCTGCCTCGGTTGCGGGTGTCGTGGGCGTTTCTTGTTCCTGCTCCTCCTGGCCGGAGGTATGGGCGCTGGTGGCGGCGGCGACAGCTCCGGCGAGGAATGTGCGTCGGTTTAGGTGGTGCATGGTTGTCTGGAGCGGGTCGGGAGTCCGGCTCAAAGCTGAGCCAGGAAGGCGATCACATCGCGCATTTCGCGGTGGTTCAGAAACTGTCCCAGGCCGTCGGGCATGGCCGACAGGTCGGGGCGGCGTTCGATGATGGTGGCCACGGCGATTTCTTCCGTCGCTCCGTCGGACATCAAGAGGGTTATGAATTCGCTGCCCTCATCCGTCACGCGGCCAACCAGCACGCTTTCGTCGTCGAGCACCAGCAGCACAGTTTCATAGCCAGGCGAGATGCGCGCGTTGGGGGCGACGATGGATTGACACAGTTGTCGGCGGGTGAGTCGTGCACCAACACCCTGCAAGGCAGGCCCCACAGCCGTGCCCTGGGTTTCGTCGAGAGCGTGGCAGCGCAAGCAGGTGGTCTCGGCCTTGGCGCGAAAGATGCGTTCGCCCTCTTCGGCGTCGCCACCGAAGAAGCAATCCTGCCAGGCACCCAACTGTGGATCGAAGTCGAGCCGTTCTTGACGCAGCTTCTCCACCAGGAGTTTCAGGTTCTGCGAAGGCCGCGAATACATAGCTTCGAGCATGTCGAGTTGCAGCTCCGCTGGCAGGACCCGCATCCTGATCTTGCCGAACTCCGCCCGGAAGAGCGCATCGGCCTCGAAGCCATCGATTCTCGCCAAGGCGGCGTAGACCGCACGGCGCTCGGCGAGTTGACCGCTCTCCAACACGGCCTTGAAGAGTGGCAGAGCTTCTTCCGGGTCGATGCGCGGCAGGGCTTCCAGGGCAGCGGCGCGCACTTTTGCATCGGGATCGAAAAGCGAGGCCCGCAGAACGGCTTCGTGGCCGGGACTGGAGAGCTGCTCGAGAGCTTCGAGGGCCTTGCGGCGCGTTTGGCCTCTACGAGTGCGATCCTGGGCAATCTGGATCAGGGCACCGCCGGTGTCCATCACGCTGTAGATCACGGTCAAGTCGATCCAGCGCTCAAGCACGCTGGCGGGCGCGTCTAGCACTCCATAGCCCAAGAGGCCCGTGGTGATGGCCGCCAAACCTTCGTCGGAGCGTGCCGCGATGGGTCTCCAATTGCTGACTACATCATCGCGCTGCTTCGGCGCGGCCCACTGCCCCAAGAGCCTCAGAGCGTCAGCCCGAAACACGGTTTGTTGTTCCCCGTCGGCTGCGAATGCCGCCAGGGCCGCGCTGCGCTGGGCGCCGCCCAGGCGCAGGTTGGCATTGAGCACGCGCCGCACGAGAGCGGCGCTGTCGTCCTTGGTGACCCGCTCGAGGGCATCGGCCAGGGCGGGAAAAGCCGCTTCGATTGGGACATCGTGAATCGCCCTGGCGGCTTCGACCACCACCAAGGGATCAGGGTCAAACAAGAAACGCGCCGCTTCCGGCGAGCCTTGTCGGCGTAGGGCCACCGTGGCCGCCAGGCGCGCGTAGATGTTGGACGAACGCGTGGCCGCTCCCAGGACCTCGGCGCTGGCGCAGCGTTCGAGACCGTAGATGGCTACCGAGCGCAGCACCGTGTCGTCATCGGCGGCTCCGCGGGCCAACGCGAAGAGCGCTTCGGTGGCGCGCTCATCTGCGATGCGGGCACAGGCGATGGCTGCGTACATGCGAACCCGGGCCGACGGGTCAGCGAGGGCGCGAGTCAGGTTGCCGGAGGCGGCTCGGTAGCGCGCATCGCCCAGGACCCGGGCCACTTGCGCGCGAACTTCAGCGGCTGGGTCCTTGAGGTAGGGATGCAGCTTCTCGAGCAGAGCGGGTTCTTCGCGCGCTGCCATGCCTACTCCCCAGATGCAATGCAGCCGTGACATCTCAGAGCCGCCCTGCTCAAGTCCAGTCAACAAGGCCTGCTGGCCGTCCTCACCGCGAGCCACCAGGGCGAATTGCGCCATCTGCCGGATGCGCATGTCGACATGCGCGAGTAGCTGCAAGAGCCCCACAGTAGTGGTTTCTTCCAGCCCCGTTTTCAACATCTGCGCCACACCCCTGGAGACGCCCTTGCCCGTGAACTCGGGGTGCGAGGCGCGGTAGATGCGTCCCTTACCGGTCATGTTCCAGCCGAAAACCCAGTCGCTAAAGTAGATCGCACCGTCCGGCCCAAAGTCGACATCGGTGACCAGCGTGCTCCAGATAAGTCGGCCTGGGGTCAGGAGGTCAAAAGACGCGCCTCGGCTTGCGAGGGCGAAGGCGTGGATGCCGCTGTAGTTCGCGTCGCCGCGGAAGTCAGCGAGAAAGAAGTAATCGTCGTAGCCCGGTGGAAGACCGCTACCGGGGTTGTAGCAAAGTCCCGATGGGCCGTTCCCCAGGTTTGCGATGGGCGGCAAAATGTAGGCCGCCTGGCCTTCGAAGTGCGGTTTCCACAGAAGTTCGTCATTCCAAGGGCCGCGCAGCACGGGTTCCTCAATCCACTGATAGCTCGATCGCCAACCGCTGTCTGCACCTTCGACGATCTGCACCCAGCGCGCCTGGTCCCCGCCGTCCGAATTGTTGTCGCCGCTGAACAGGTTGCCGTACTTGTCGAAGGCCAACTCTTGTGGGTTGCGCAGGCCCGTGTGGAAAACTTCGAGGTCACTACCGTCGAGATTGCAACGCAGTACCGCGCCGGTGTCGGGGTGCAGAATCGTTCCATCGGGCGTCTCCACCGTGAATCCGCGGTCACCGCAGGAAAAGTAGAGCTTGCCATCCGAGCCCACCTGCAAACCATGGAGATCGTGGCCCAGGAGCGTGACGCGCACTCCATATCCGCTCGAAAGAGCTTCGCGTTGATCGGCCCGGCCATCACCATCGGTATCGCGTAGTTTCCAGAGGTCGGGGACGCACGCAAAATAAACATCCCCCCCGAACTCGAGCACTCCCGAGCCGATGCCCGTGGCGTAATTGCTAAAGCCATCGGCATAGACGGCAGACCAGTCGGCCAGGCCGTCGCCATCGGTGTCGCGCAGAAGTTTGATGCGATCGTGTTCGACGCCGTACAACTCGTCGAGCTGGTCGCCATCCCATTTGGCGAACATGGCCACACGATCGGCCACCGTTTGGCAGGCCATGTCATCTTCGAGCCAGTCGAGGTGCTCGCGGATGTCGGTCACGCCCTTGTGCAGGCGAAAGGTCTCGGCCACATAAAAGTCGCCATTGTTCGCAGCATGGAAGGCCACCGGGTTGGCGAGCAGGGGTTCGGCGGCAAACAATTCCACGACGAAGCCCTCAGGCACCGAGAAGCGCGCCATGGCTTCGCGACCCTCTTCGGAGGCTTCCACGACTTGAGGCTGATAGGTCGCTTCGGTTTCCTGTGAAGCGGCCGCGTCTGTTTGAGGGATGGCCGCAACAGAACAGGCCAAAGCGGAGGTGAGTAGCAGCATGAAGGGCTCAGGCAAGTTCTTTCTGGAGGCGCAAGAGCAGGTCGCGTGTGAGCCTTATGCCTTGGTCTTCGGTGTGCTTCGAGCCTTCGTACTCGATACCCACATGGCCGTGGTAGCCCGCTTCCAGCACGATGGCGAGCATCTTGCGGTAGTCGGTACCAGTCTCGTTGCCATCGGCGCCGAACTCGTGGCTCTTGGCGCTGACGGCTTTCGCGTAGGGCATCAACTCGGAGACGCCCTTGTAGCGATCGTACCATTCGCCGCCCTGGATGCGGAAGTTGCCAAAGTCCGGCAAAGTGCCCACGCGCGGGTGGTCAGCCGCGGCCATGACGCCCGCCAGCCAGGCACCGTTGGACGAGGGACCGCCGTGGTTCTCGACGATGATATTGATGCCGTACGGCTCGCCAAAATCCGCCAGGTTGACTAGCGATTCCGCGGCGCGCTTTTGCATCTCGGACAAATCGCCAGAGCCGGCCGCGTTGACGCGAATCGAGTGGCAGCCGAGATAGCTGGCGGCCACGATCCACTTGTGGTGGGCGCCGATGGCAGCTTGGCGTTGGCCTTCGTTCTCAGCGGCCAGGGAGCCTTCCCCATCGATCATGATAAGGAGCATGGCCACCCCGCCATCGAGGGCGCGCAGCTTCATCTCTCCCAAGTAGCCCCAATTGCAGGAGCCCGAGCCGAAGAGTTCGCGCTTGAAGAAGGCGTTGACGAACTCGACGGCATGCACCTCGAATTTTGAGCGCACGCTCGAAATCCAATCGAGGTTGGTCAGGCCGGCTTGCAGGGTGCGGTGACTGGACCACTGAGCCAGGGAGATCTCGAAGGGCGCTGTCTGGGCCTGCTCCTGATCCTCTAGTTGTCTCTTGGTCGTGACGCCGAGCAGCGGCAAGCTCGCGCTGGCGGCCAAGAAGCTGCGGCGGGTGGTGGGGTATGACATGGGCGCTGGGGGGGGGGCTCCGGGGGCGGGGAGTATTGCACATTTGCGCCTTTTCGGGGAGCCAGTGAGTCAAGCTTCCCCGTCCTCCGGCCAGGACCCCAGACTCGTGGCCAAAAAGTAGACCGGCCCCACCAGAAGCTGGATCAAGTTGCTGCCAAAAGCCGGCGCCTTGCGCTCGAAACACGCGTGACCGATGAGCTGCATTGTCCACGCAGCCACGGCGATCGTGACGACGAGCCAGGGTGCGGTTACTTGTCCGACCCCCAGGCAGACTGCCGTGTAGCCAAGCATCACGACGCCCAGGTGCCAGGCCATGATGAAGTACCACAGGAGCGCCGGCAGCATGATGACATGGGCCAGACTCAACTCCACTCCAGCCACAAAAACCCCCAACTCCAACCAGTCGAGCATGGCCACCACATGAAAAACGATGGCCGGAATCGCCAGCTTGTGAATCGCGATGTTGGTGCGGTTCTGGTGGCAAGTCTGATATTCCGTAAACAGGCGCTTCAGGGTGAGCTTCATGCGGGGTCGGTGGGGAACTTCTTGGGCCACGCGGCGACCCCTTCGGTGAGCCGCACCAGATTATCTCGGTGCTCGGCGTACAGGTTCTTGCGTTCGAACGGATCGGTAGAAAGATTGTGGAGTGACTGAGTGAGGTGAAACTCGATTTTTTCGATCATGGTTCCATCTTCCGCGGCAGGACCAGGATGAGCCCGATCCAGAAGCAGAAGCCCAGCACCTAACGCGACTCGGCTTGCCCCTCTTCCCCACGCACCAAAGCAAACCACGCCCGCTGCAAGCGCCCCTTCTTCTCCGCTCGCCCGATGGTGACCTGGCGCGATACTCGCAGCACAAAATCGCGCATGTGGCCGAAGACGAGTACGGCGGGGAAGCGCTCGTTGGAGGCCAGAGGGGGCCAGCTGGGGTGGGGGAGTTCGCTTGGGATCAGGCGGTAGTCGATGGCGACCGGGGCGTTGGGCTCAGGTGCGCTGACAGTGAAATAGCCGGGGCCGGTGATGGGGCTCAGAGCCTGGTGGTTGTAGCCGGTGAGCTGCTCGGGGCCGCTGCGCAGGAACCGCTTTTCGAAATGGCGGAAGAGGGGCAGGGAGTTGATGCCGAAGTGGCGCACCGGAACGCCATTGGGAACCTCGACCGGGACGAAGTCCGGGAGGTCCGCAGGTTGCGAGGCGCAGAGGGCGTAGAGCTGACGCAAGTCACGGGGGGCAAGGCTTTGGACCTCGGCCAGGCGTTGGGCATGGTCGAGGGCATCGAGGTGCCGGCTGATGTCTTGAGGGCACGCCTCGGCGCGCAGCATGTCTTGGAGACTCATGGCGGGTTCAGGCGTTGGCCAGGCGTTCGGCGGTCAAGCGCGCTACGGCCTGGATGGTGTGTTGGGGATTGACGCCCAGGGTTGTGGGCAGGCAGGAGGCATCGACGACGTGGAGGTTTCGATAGCCGTGCACATGCAGGTCGGGGCCAACAACTGAGCGGGTGGGATCGCTACCCAGGGCGCATGTGCCGAAGAGGTGCGAGAGAATCCAGGTCCAGGCGCGGTTATTGAGGGGAGCTTCGTCGATCAGGTGGATCTCGTCGCGGCTGAGTTCGGTGGGCAGGCCGTGGATGCCGGGCAGGACGGAGCTGGCGCCAGCTTCGAAGTGCAGGCGGGCCAGGATCGCGCAGCCTTGGCGCAGGCGGGCCGTGTCGCTCACGAGAGGCTGGTAGCGGACGATGTTGCGGCCGAAGGGGCCGCCGCGGAAGGTGGGTAGTCTGGCGGGAGTGACCGTGCCCACGGCGTCGGCGTTGACTGCGGCGATCCACATGGCCGTGTGGTTGGCCCGGGCGAGAGTGCGCGCCAGGGTTGGACCGGCGCCCGCGATTCGGCCGGGCAGGAGGTCGAGGGGCAAGGACAGGGACTCGAGCTTGATGCCGAGGTCGTCCTTGTGATGGAGCGAGGAGACACCTTGGGTTGTGCCGCAGAGGGGGTTCACGCGGTCGGGGTACACACCGATAATTCCTGAGCCGGGGTGCGCGCGGAAGCCCGTGCCAAGGGCAGCCAGACGCACTCCACTGCGCGCGAGCAAGGGTGCCGAACCCGTGGCCGAGGCAGCGATCAAGACGCCGCGCCGGGCGCTGACGCGGAAACGCGCCCCCCTCGGCCCGCGGTAGTCCCGGCGCGGGTGGCTGAATCGGCCGAGCACGCCGCTGGCTTGCCGGCCTTCGAAGAGAACTTGGCTGACCGGGGCGCATGAGAGCACCCAACCGCCGCGGGTGAGAACTTCGGGCACCCAAGTTAGGTTGCCCGTGCGCTTGGCTCCGGTGGGACAGCCTTGCAGACAGGATCCGCTGCCGCGGCATTTCGCGGCGTTGCGGCGGGTGGCGTGGGCTTCGCGACCGGATTGCTGAAGAGCTGCGAGTAATAAGTGGTTGTGCCGGCCGAGTTGCTTGCCCTGCATGGCGGCAACATCAAGTTCGGCCTCGATCTCCGACTGGGCGCGATCCATGGCAGCGGGAGTAAGGAAGTCTCCCAGTCCATGATCGCGGGCCCAGGTGTCGAGGACGGATTCTGGAGTGCGCACGACGATGGCGCTGTTGATTACGCCGGTACCGCCGACGCAGGTGGCCTGGACCACGGGGATCATTGCCGGCCCGCTGCTCATCAACTGGCCGAAGTCGCTGAACAGGTCGCGCATGGAGCCGTAGAGCGAAGCGGGCATGTGCTCGGTGTCGCGCCAGGCGCCAGCTTCGCAGAGCGCCACGGTAAATCCCGCACGGGAAAGGATGGCGGCTGCTGCGCTGCCTCCCGGTCCGCTGCCGACGATGGCGTAGTCTATCGAGAGCGAGACTTCCTCGCCTGTGCGGAAGGAAATGTGCTCGCCGCGAGTCACCGTTCCCTCCAGTGCGATGGATCGTCGGCATAGGGTTCCATGAAGAGAGCCGCTCTCACAGCGGGGTCGGCGCCCCAGACCAGCCCGGCCATGGTCTTCAACATGAGACTGACTTGACGCAGGTGGTAGAGCGGGTGGGAGGCCAGTTTCTCCGAGTGGCGAGCGAGGGCCTCAGGCGTGAGCCAAAGGGCCGGCCGCCAGCCCGCGCCAGTCAAGGGCGGGGAGCCTTGGAAGACCAGCACGGCGACATGCAGAGCCAGGCGCGGGAGGCGCGGGGCTTCCCTGCTGAAACGCCTGAGAAATTCCGCGCAGCGTTTTGGGTCAACGCCAGGAACCTTCTCGCTGGCGGGCAAGGTGGCGCAGAGCGCGTGCACTACGGTGCGGCGCCAGGGACCGGGTGCTCGTGACTGACTCGGACCGTATCCAGCCACTTCACTTCCACATGCCGCCTCGGACGCGGACCCAACCCCACTCATGCTGTCGTGTACTTGCTCGGTCATCTGTCGGGGAGATTCTGCCCGGAACCGGGCGCTGGGGTGGCACCCTTTGGTAGCAAGCGTTCGGGAAATGCAAGTTCGAATTGCATGCTCCACCATGGCGGCATCTCCCGGGCCATATGGCGCAAAATCAGAATGTGGGGTAGGGTTCTTATTGTTGTGTACTCCTTGGCCAGCGCTGTCGATAACGATGAGTGTGCCGGTCAACAAGCAATAAATCCGGGGAGCTCCCAGAGCATCCCACAAAGTATCAGAGGTGCTCTTCATGTTCGATCGCATTACGCAGGTGACCCTACTCATGGGGCTCTTGGGGTCCCCTGGACTCGCGAGCCACGGCGGAGCTGGAGACCCCGGTGCCTATCTCGAGAGCGGGGGGTTGGTGGCCATCGAACTCGAGGACAGCGCGGCCAGCGGCTTCTGGCAGCGCAATGACGCGCTGGCGGGCAGCACTGGCGCGGGCTACCTGACTTGGAATGGAACTGCGGCTTCAACGCAAGAAGGTCTGGGTACCTACGCGATCGAGGTCATGATCGAACGAGTTGGCCGCTATCAGTTGCGCCTGCGGAGTCACCATGACCAGGGTTCAGGCGAGTTCTCCTGGGTGAGAATCGATGGAGGTGCCTGGAAACGGCTGCGTTCCACAGTAGCCGACCAGTGGACTTGGTCCACCCTTGTGGAGCTTGCTGGTGGCGGAACCCCCAACGCCGCCGTGGCCCTGGGGCCGGGCCGGCACTTGATCGAGATCAGCGCGGGCAGCTTGGGGTTGCGGCAGGACCGCTTGCACCTGTATCTGCCCTCGCTCGTGGATGGCGAGAATAACAGCTTACCCCTTTCTGCGCGTGAGTACCAAAACGAGCCCCCGCTGCCGCGCTTCAGCATCACGCCAAACTCCCTGGATGCCTCTGACAACGGCGCGACAGTCGTGACTTTGGATGGATCGGCTTCCTTGGATCCCGATGCGGGCCAAACACTTAGCTTCAACTGGCAATTGCGCGGCGCTCAATTCGTCGAGGGGACATCGGCCTCGAGCCCGATTGCCAAGGTGCGCTTGATGCGCACGGGAATCGCCCGCGGCGTGCGCCTCGAAGTGCGCGATGATCACCCGACTCAGGCACTCGTTCGCAGCGGGCATGGCGTGATCGGCGTTGCGAATGCTCAAGCCGAGGCCAAGGGTCGCGGCGCTGCCTGGCAGCCTTTCGAGTTGTGGTTCCACGGACCGACGACCCACGAGGACGCGCCAAGTCCCAACCCTTTCCTCGACTACCGCCTGGATGTGACCTTCACCAGCAGTACCGGCGTGTTCCAGACGGTGCCCGGTTTCTATGCCGGCGATGGCCTCGGCGGGGGCGCGGGGGATGTATGGAAGGTGCGCTTCACTGCGCCCCAGGGCGACCTCTGGTCCTGGACCGCTTCCTTCCGCCAGGGCTCGGGGGTTGCCGTGGCGAGCGATCCAAATTCAGGCAGCGCGACCCACTTCGACGGCGCCACGGGATGTGTCTTTCTGCTGTCCGGCGATCCTCAGGCCGATGGTTTTTGGGCCAAGGGCCCCCTGCGCTATGTGGGAGAGCACTACCTGCGCTTCGAGAATGGCGAGTACTTTCTCAAGGGAGGCACCGACAGCCCCGAGAACCTTTTGGGCTACGACGGCTTCGATGATGTGCAGGACCAGGGCGGCGTGGGCGTGGTCCATCGCTACCTCGCCCATGAAAAGGACTGGCGCGAGGGCGACCCCCTGTTCTTCTCTAGCCACAGTGGGTCCAGTTCCAAGGGCCTTATCGGCGGGCTCAACTACCTCGCCTCGGCGGGCGTCAACTCGGTCTATTTCCTGCCCATGAATCTGGGAGGAGATGGCCGCGAGACCTATCCATTCATCGATCCGTCGCCGACGCCGCACAACCGCACGCACTACGACATCAGCCGACTGCATCAATGGAATCAGGTCCTGGACCATGCCCAGCGCCGCGGCATTATGCTGCACATCGTCCTGGCGGAGAGCGAACAGGCCAACGAGAACTGGTTCGACGGGGGCGCCTTCGGCTCTGAGCGCAAGTTGTTCTTCCGTGAGCTCATCGCGCGCTTCGGACACGCCGCTGCCATCAAGTGGAACCTCTCCGAGGAAAACGACTTTTCAATTCCTTTCTTGGAAGCCTGCGCGGCGCGGATCGCGAGCCTGGACAGTTACGGCCACGCTCTGGCCGTGCACACCTGGGCCAACAACTTCAGTGACTACCCGGCACTCCTGGGCAAGCCCAACTTCACTTCCACCTCGATTCAGTATGCGCCGCACCTGGGAGGTGCCTATGTCGAGGAGTGGCGCGAGCGTTCCAGCGCAGCGGGGCACCCCTGGGTGCTCGACATGGACGAGAACACTCCCTCAGGGGAAGGGCTAAGTGACAGCAACGCTGACTATCTGCGCAAGGTCGATCTCTATGATGTGTACTTCTCCGGTGGCCAGATCGAGTGGTACGGCGGCTACCACAACTTGCCTCTGGGCGGTGATGTCAAGATGGAGGACTTCCGCACGCGGGCTCACATGTGGCGCTATATGCGCATCGCACGGGAATTCATGGAGGACAACCTGCCCTTCTGGGAGATGGAACCTCGCGATGACTTGCTTACCCTTGAGGCACAGACTCTTGGCGGCGCTGAAGTCTTTGCCAAAGCGGGCGAGGTCTACGCTGTCTATTTGCCTGGAGCCACGAGCACGGGCGAACTGAATCTCGCCGGCGAGCCTGGCAGGTTCCAGGGGCGCTGGTTCGATCCGCGGGTGGGCCGTTTCATAGGCGTCACGCGCATCTTCTCCGGCGGCGCCGCTGTCCCTCTCGGCGCGCCGCCCAGGTTCCCTGACCAGGACTGGATCTACCTCGTCCAGCGCCAGTGATGCTAGTCCTTTGCCGCGCCGCGAGCGAGGCTCTGCAAGTTTCGTAGCCGGCCCGTGGCGGGTGCGCATGCAAAGCGCAGCCTGAAACTCTCCGTGGCGAGGCCAGTCTGGCGCGACTCGTGCACCGACCGGCCGTTCAATATCACCGTCAAGCGCTGGCCGTCGAGCAAGAGCCCCACGGCATTCCAATCAGAATCCAGGAAGGTCTCCTGGGCTGAGAGGTCGAGGTGCCAGTCGCTGGCGTGCAGCGAGATGGCGCCCTGGGAGGCGACGGAGAAGCGCAGGTTGAGCGCGCCCAGCACGCCGCCTTGGGGCAAAATCAGCTCGGCCGTCGCGCCCTCAGCGCGCGCGGTGTAGAGGCCTTCTGATTCTTCAAGGTCAGTCTCTTCCAGTACGGTGCCCTCCGCGGCGGAGCAGGTTACCGAGGTCCAGTGCCTGCGTCCCAACTCGAAGAGTCGCGGCTCACGCCAGCGCACGCGGGTGTTGTTTCCCGAGTGGACTTGCAAACCAAAATGCCCCTCGATGTCGGCCTGGTCGAAGAAGTCCACCGTGGGCACGCCGTTCACACGAACGCGAAGCCAGGGACCGATGCACTCGATGCGATAGCGGTTCCAGGCGCCGTGCACATAGGCCGCGCGGCCAGCTGGGTTCTGGGCTAGGTCCTGCAACCACAGGCGGCGGCCCTCGTCGTACAAGCCGCCGGACCAAGCCCGCGAGGAGGGATCGATCTCGATCTGATAGCCAAATACACGCCCGTTCTCTCGCAGGTGCGAGCGTATTTGAATGCCCGAGTTGCCCGGCAATTCGGTGCGGACATCGACCTCGAAGATGAAGTCGCCGAAACAGTTCTTGGAATAGAGGAACGACTGGCTGCCGCCCACGACCTCACCCAGGATCGTGCGTCCTTGGCGCAGGTAGGAGGCGTCGCCCAGGGGAGTCCAGGCTGCGAGTTCTGTTCCTGCGAGGAGGTCGATTTCCTCGAAGTTCGCCGCGGGCAAGCGGCGGATGCGCAGACTGCGGAACCAGACTTCGCTGCCATGGTCCTGGAGGGCGATGCGGCCCCGGCCGGTGCGACCAAATTCTGCGATGCGACTGAACTTGGACTTTTCGTGGGCCACGCGCCAGGCCGGGCTCGTGGTATCAACGGACAGGCCGCGCACGCCGTTGAGCCAGTGTTCGATGCGTCCATCGCGAACGACGATGCGTCCGCGATTGAATTCTCCCACAAGGGCGTGTTCGGTGCCGCTTGAGGGGAAGAGATCGTAAAGCGCGCCGGCGCCTTGAGCCGGACCTGCGTCTCCAGAGGGTGAGTCGTCGAGGACCTGGTACTCGGGGCCCAGGGCCGCCGGCGCATCCTCGCTGGGGATGTGGTACTTCAAGCCGCTGTTGGCGCCGGCCGAGACCTTCCATTCGAACTCGAGTTCAAAGTCACCAAAGACTTCTTCGTTGACGATGTCGCCGCCGCCTTGGGTGTGGTGCAGGCTGCCGTCTTGCACATCCCAACCGCTGGAAGGAAAGCCAGGGGATGAAATGCTGCGCCAACCAGCTGTGGTCTCGCCATCGAAGAGAAGCTGCCATCCCGATGCGCGCTCGAGGGGACTGATCTGGTTGTGTCCGGCGTTCTGGCTCGCCGCGCCAGCAGAGAGCAGGCAGAGGCTCAAAAGGCTCATGAGGGTCAGCGTCTTGTTCATGAGGTCAGCTCAAGAGTGAGCGCATCACCTGGCCCTCCACATCGGTCAGGCGGAAATCGCGGCCCTGGTGAAAAAAGGTTAGTCGTTCGTGATCGATGCCCAGTTGGTGCAGCAGCGTTGCGTGCAGGTCGTGGAAGTTGAGGGGATCCTCGACAACGAAATAGCCCAATTCATCGGTGGCTCCGTGGTTGAGACCGGGTTGGAAGCCGCCGCCGGCGATCCAGATCGTGAAGGCGTGGGGGTGGTGGTCGCGGCCCAGGAAGGTCGAGTTGTCGCGCTTCTCGTTCATGGGCGTGCGACCGAACTCGCCGCCCCAGACGACGATGGTCTCGTCCAGGAGGCCGCGGCGCTCCAGATCGGTAACGAGGGCCGCCGCAGCGCGGTCGGTTTCCTGACAACGCAATGGCAGGGAGGTGATGATGTCATCGTCGGCGTTCGTACCGTGGCTGTCCCAGCCCCAGTGGTAGAGATGCACCATGCGCACACCGCGTTCACTCAGACGCCGCGCGAGAAGGGCATTGCGCGCGAAGGAAGCCTCGCCCGGATTAACTCCGTAGAGGTCAAGGGTTTCTTGGGACTCTCCCGTGAGGTCGGCGAGTTTGGGCACGCTCGCTTGCATGCGGTAACTCAGCTCGTACTGAGCCATGCGCGTCTTTATTTCTGGGTCGCCGACTTCTTCGAGGCGCTTCTGGTTGAGTTTCGCCAGGGTGTCGAGGGTGCGCCGCCGGCAATCGCGGTCGATGCCCGCGGGATTGGAGAGGAACAACACCGGGTCTCCCTGTCCCCGGAAGCGCACGCCCTGGTGCATCGTGGGCAAGAAACCGCCGCCCCAACAGGAGGCACCGCCGCTGGGGCTGTACTGACCCGATAGCATGACCACGAAGGCCGGCAGGTCAGGGCACTCGGTGCCGAGGCCGTAGGAGAGCCAGGCGCCCAGGCTCGGCCTTCCAATCACCGAGCTGCCAGTGCTTAGAAAAATCTGAGCCGGCGCGTGGTTGAATTCTTGCGTGACCATCGAGCGCACGATGGTGAGCTTGTCGGCGATGGCGGCGGTGTGTGGTAGAAGCTCCGAGATATTGGCGCCACTTTCGCCGTGGCGTGCGAATGTATAGGGCGAGGCCAGGATCCGTGGCGTGCCCTTGATGAAGGCAAAGCGCTCGTTTTCGATGAACTCCGGGGGGATCTCCTTGCCATGCAGCGCCGTAAGTTTGGGCTTCTCATCGAACAAGTCGAGCTGCGAGGGCGAGCCCGCCATGTGCAGCATGATCACGCGCTTGGCTCGCGCGGCGTGGTGCAGGCCCCGCTCGCCGAGGACACCGTTTGAGTCATCGAGCAGGCACGCTCCAGCTCTCAGGGGCGCCAGCGCCGCGGCGCCCAGACCTCCGGCGCAGAGTTCCAGAAAACCGCGACGCGTGGTGTGCGTAGGGCCCATGAAATCAGCCACGGGTGAGGGTTTCATCGAGATTGAGCAGGACATTGGCCACCACCGCCCAGGCCGCCAGGGCGGTGGGATCCAAGGCGCTGGCGTCGAGGGCTGTGGCGCTGGCGATCAAGGCCTGAGCGGCCTCTGGATCCTTCGCGAAGCGCGCGGCTTCGACTCCGTATAGCTGCACCAGGGCCGCGATCTCATCCGCTTCTGCCCGGCGACCGGTGCACAGGCGAAATCCTCGGGCGGCACAGGCCCCGGCATTCTCGCCCGCCTCGCGCAACATGCGCGCCGCCAGGTGTACTGCGGCTTCTACGAAGGCGGGGTCGTTGAGCAAGACCAGAGCTTGCAGGGGCGTATTCGAGCTCGCGCGCCGGGTGCAGGCGAGCTCGCGGCTGGGCGCATCGAAAGTCATGAAGGCCGGGTAGGGCGCCGTTCGTCGCCAGAAGGTGTACAAGCCGCGGCGAAAGCGATTCTCATCGGTGGCGGTGTTCCAACGGTCGCTATTGTAGGTCACCTGCCAGATGCCTTCGGGCTGCGGTGGAAAAACGCTCCGGCCGCCCAGGGTGTGGTCTAGGAGCCCGGCACTCTCGAGGGCGGCATCCCGCAGCATCTCGGCTTCGACCCGAAAGCGCGCGCCACGGGCGAGCATCAGGTTCTCGGGATCGATTCGCAGGGCCTCGCCGGAAATCGTCGACGATTGGCGGTAGACCGCCGAGAGGACCATGGTCTTGATGAGAGTTTTGGTGGACCAACCACCAGCGACATACTCGCTCGCGAGCCAGTCGAGCAGAAGCGGGTGGCTGGGCGCGGAGCCCTGGGTGCCGAAGTCACCTTCGGTCCTCACGAGTCCCTTGCCGAAGAGCTGCGCCCAGACGCGATTGACTTGCACGCGGGCTGTCAAGGGGTGTTGGCCATCCACCAGCCAGCGGGCCAGGGCCAGCCGGTTGTGCGGGCTCGTCTGCGCCAAATCACCCATGACCTTTGGAACACCCGGCTGCACTTCATCGAGGGGGGAGAGAAACGAGCCCCGATCAAAGATCCGTGTGACCCGCGGTTTGGCGAGTTCCTCCATCACCAGGGCCGTGGGCACCTCGGTCTTGTCGCGCAAGTCCGCCAGGCGCTCCCGGACGGCATCCAGGGAGTCATGGGTTTGGAGAAACCAGCGTTGCAGACGCGCCTCTTGCTCCACGCTGAAGATATCTGCGGCAGAGGTGGGCTTGGCCGGAGTTTTAGCAGCAAGCACTAGCGCCTCGATATCTGGGCGCAAAGGCAGGCCGCTCTCGGGCGTCTCACCGCTGACCGCGATGCGCAGGCAACCGAGTACATGGTTCGTGCCGTATTCTTGCACGATCTCGATTTCAAGCTGCTCACCGGGCAGCACCTCGATCGGCTCGGCGAATTGCAGCACGAGTTGGTGCGGCACTTCCAACTCGCCCATGATGGCCCAGCCCGTGGCAAGATCGCTGTCGATGGCGTGCTCGGGTGGCCAGGGAGGATTGGTGCTCTGGAAAAAGTCTGCACGCGCGTGTGAAAACTCAAGCTCGCGCGCACCCTCACCCGCAGGCTCGGATTCTACTTCCAACAACCGAGCGCGCACCTCGCTCAGCACGAAGTTGCCGTTGTCAGCCCGGCCGGGACCCGCGAGGGGCAGGGCCGGATCTTCGAGAACTTCAATGCGTAGTTGCTGCCACTCTCCGGGGGCGGGAGCAAAGCGCAAGGTGTAGCTATCCACCAAGGGTCGCGGGCCTCCGGCGAGCAGCGCGCCGTCTGGGCGGACCTCGAGGGTCGCGTCCGAAGCCGTGCAGAGCGTTTCGGGCGTCAGCACCAACCACTCGGGAGCCGGAAGGTGCAGGGCCTCCAGCTCAGCTTCAAATTCGGGCGTCCAGCGCCCGAGCTCTGCCTCAAGCAGAGCGATTTCGGCCGCATTTTGGGCGGCCTGCCGCACTTGCTCTGGCAGCGGCGCTTCGATGATGGGCTGTGTGCTTGGGCCGCCATCGGCAGAGGAGTTGAAGATGGCGAATAGTCGAAAGTACTCGCGCTGACTGATGGGATCGAACTTGTGCGAGTGGCAGCGGGCACAGGACAGGGTCGTGCCCATCCAGACCGTTCCGGTGGTGTTGACGCGATCGATGACCGCCGCAATTCGGTACTCCTCGGGATCCACACCGCCTTCCGCATTGACCATGGTGTTGCGGTGAAAGCCCGTGGCGATGCGCTGCTCGAGGGTGGCATCGTCGAGCATGTCTCCGGCAAGCTGCTCGATAGTGAACTGGTCGAAGGGCATGTCCGCATTGAAAGCACCGATCACCCAGTCGCGCCAACGCCACATGCTGCGCGTGCCATCCTGCTCGAAACCATTGGTGTCGGCGTAGCGTGCGAGATCCAGCCAGCTACGGGCCATGCGCTCGCCGTAAGCGGGTGACGCGAGCAGGCGCTCTACAGCGTGCTCGTACGCTGCTGGCGAATCGTCAGCCAGAAAACAGTCGAGTTCCTCGAGGCCGGGAGGCAGACCGGTGAGGTCGAGGGATAGTCGCCGCAGGAGCGTGGCGCGATCCGCTTCGGGGCTTGGGGTCAGGCCTTGCGTTTGCATGCCGGCCAGGACGAACCGGTCGAGGTCTGAGCGGGGCCAGTCGGATTCCAAGTCCGGCGCTACAGGTCGCGTGGGCGCAAGGTAGGCCCAATGCTCGCTGACTTGCATGGGCGCGTCCACGCTTGAACCCTCGGCGCCGGAATCGATCCAGCGCCTGAGCAAATCCAGTTGTTGTTCCCCGAGCGCTGCTCCCTTGGGCGGCATGCGCTCGTCCTCATCCGTTGCCGTGACCAGCTCATACAGGAGCGAATCCCCGACCTGGGCCGCCACAATCACGGCGAACTCGCCCTGGTCGCTGCCTGCCAGGGCGGCCCTCGAAGAATCCAGGCGCAGTCCCGCCTTCTGTTTCTCTTCCCCGTGGCACTCCACGCAGTGGGCTTCAAAGATGGGCGCGATATCCCTGTCGTAGGAGACGGAATCGTCGCGGGCTTCGGGGGCGGCCAGGGCGAGAAGAAGAAGGGACAGCATGGCTCAGGGGGGGGGCTTTGAGCCCTCCCCCAGAATAGGAGCCAAGCACAGATTCGCCACAGGTTCGGTACAATCCATCTTCATGTTGCTCCGCTCACAGCTTCCCGGCCCCCGGGTCTGGGTACTCGTCGTTCTGTCTCTGGTGGCCGGGTCCGAGTGGGTGCTGAGGCAAAGCGACGAGTACGGCCGGATCATCCCAACCCTGGCGGACCCACGCCTGGGCTGGATCAAGGCGCCTGGCAGGCATGTCATCAACAAGGAAGGGCGCGCTTTTCGCACCAATGCGCTCGGCTACAGAGACCGCTACTGGGCACCACCGGCGGCACCCGAGTTGCCGGTCACCCAAGGCGGTCAGGCGGGTCTTCGAGTTGCGGTGTTCGGCGATTCTATGACCCATGGGCCGGGTTGTGAGGAGGCAGACCTGTGGCCTCGTCAGCTTGAGGTTTCATTGCAAGCAGCCGCTCCCGAGCGCGAGGTTCTGGTGATGAACTTCGCCGTTGTCGGCTATGTGTTTGAGCAGATGGTACGCATCTGGGAAGACTACGCGCACGCATGGAAACCCGATCTTGTGATCATCTGCGTCAACGCCTGGTCGGCGCGGCCCATGCGGTTCCTGGAGCCTCTTCCCGGAGGTCCGTTGGCCAAGTGGTTGAGGAGCACCGCGATCTACAACCGTCTCCAGCGCTTCCCCCGGGAAGAGGCTTCCCGTCGCACGATGACCTGGGCACCGGGGCGAATAGGCGATGGGCGAAGCCAGAGTGAGCTCGAAAAACAGATGCGCAAGACTCCTCTGCGCGAAGCCTACACGGCCTACTGGGGTGAATTGCTGACGCGTTTGCAGCGCTTGAATGACGAGGTCGAGGAACAGGGTGGTCAATTAATTCTTCTCTCGATCCCCCGCCTGGAGGCGATCGCGGGTGACCACTCGCGCTGGTCTAGCGACCGTTGGGATGGGTACGCCGATGAAGTGGGGGCCCGACATTTCAATCTCTTGCCGTCTTTTCAAGAGGGCATGGCGGAGATTTTGGCCGAAGCCGAGGCCCATGGCGGTATCAGGAAGTTTTTTGGGGCGCGGGCGGGTGATGCAGCACAGCGGCAGTTGGTGAAGGCTCCCACAAGCCTCTACAGGTTCAGCGACCCCGAACACCTGGCGGCCCGGGGCCACAGGCTGGTGGCGCAGGAACTCCTGTCGACGGTGCAGGAGTTATTTTCTTGTGCCGACTGAGAGAGCAGAATTTGCCTTACTTGTAATGGGTGCCAAGCTCGTAATGGATGCCAAGACAGAAACCTCGGAGTCTCGTTCCTGCCGGACTCTCAAGCCCTCATGAAAGCAGTCTACTTCGAAGAACACGGCACCTCAGATGTTCTGCGCTACGGTGATGTTCCTGATCCTGAACTCGGTCCGGGAGAGGTTCTCCTGCGCATGGAAGCCGCCGCGCTCAATTTCAATGATATTTGGGCTCGCCGCGGCTTGCCGCGGGTTGAGTTGCCCTTGCCGCATGTTTCAGGCACGGATGGTGCGGGGGTTGTCATTGATGTGGGAACTGGCGTCGAGGGTGTCGCCGTTGGCGACGAGGTCATCACCTACTGCGTGAATTGCTGCCGCAAGTGCCCGGCATGCATGAGCGGCGAGGAGATCTTCTGTCGTGAGATGAAGCTCTGGGGTTTTCAAACTGGCCCCTATGACGGTTCCTATGCACAGTACGCCAAGCTGCAAGCCGAGCAGGTCACACCCAAGCCAACGCACCTCTCCTGGACCGAGGCCGCAGCCACGACGACTTCCCTGTTGTCAGTCTGGCGCATGCTGGTCACACGCGCCCAGGTGAAGGCCGGCAACACGGTCTTGGTTTGGGGTGCCAGTGGCGGCACGGGCTCCTTTGCCCTGCAACTATGCCGCGTCTTGGGGTTGCGCTCCATCGCTGTCACATCCACCGAAGCCAAGGCCGAGTTCTGTCGCGGGATGGGCGCCGAGGAAGTGATCCGCGGTGACTGCGAGGATGTCCATCAGCGAGTACGCGAAATGACTCGGGGTCGTGGCGTGGATATTGTCTTCGACCATGTGGGCGAAACCGTCTGGCCGATCAGTATTGAGTGCCTGGCTTGGGGCGGAAAACTCGTCATTTGTGGCGCTACCGAGGGTTTTGAGCCACGCATCGATTTGCGCTACCTGTGGAACAAACAGCTCTCGTTCCTGGGTTCTCACATTGGCACTCACCGCGAGTGGATGGAGTGCTTGAAGCTCGTGGAGCAGCGCAAGATTCACCCGCCGGTGACCCAGACTTTTCCCCTGAGCGAATGTATCGCTGCCCAGAAGCTGATGGAGGATCGCCAGATCATGGGCAAGATCGCGATCCGCATGGATTCCGATGACTGAGCGTTGGGCGCGCATCACCGCTTGTGGCAGTTACCTGCCCAAGGAGGTGCTTACCAATGAAGAGCTGATCGAGCGCTTTAACCTCGACATCGACAGCGAGTGGATCAAGAGTCGCACGGGAATCGAAAGCCGCCACTGGATGAGCGCGGACCAGACCACCTCGGATATGGTGGCCTTGGCGGCAGAGCAGGTGCTTGAAAACGCTGGCGTGGTGGCCGCTGATGTGGATCGCATCGTGCTGGCCACCATCAGCCCGGATCAGCCCAGCCCGGCCACGGCCATGCGCGTGGCGCGCCTGATCGGCGCGCGCTGTCCCGCGTTTGATCTCTCTGCCGCCTGCGCAGGATTCTTGTACGGCCTTGACCTCGGTGCTGCTTCGATTCGCGGTGGGGAGGAGCGCGTGCTGGTGCTAGCCGCCGATGCGCGTTCACGCTTTGTCGATCCCAAAGACCGGCGCTCGTTGGTGTTGTTCGCCGATGGGGCTGCCGGAGTCCTGCTCGAGGCTTCGGATGCGCCGGGGCTGCTCTCGGTTTGTTTGGGGGCCGAGGGACGCGAACGGCCTGGCGCCGAGGTGCCCGCCGGCGGTGCCCGCGAACCCGCCAGTCACGCCACTGTCGACGCCCGTCGGCACTTCGTGCGCGTGGATGGCAAACAGGAGATCTTCGACCTGTTCCTCGAGTACACCCGTGAAGCCTGCACCAAGGCCCTCAAAGCCGCCAAGCTGAGCTTGGACGATATCGACCTCTTCATTTGCCACCAGGGCAACGCCCACATGGTGCAACTGGTCCTCGATGACCTGGGTCTGCCTCCTGAGCGCTCGGTCTGTGATGTGGCCCAGCACGGCAACACATCCGCCGCCACGGTGCCCATTGCTTTGGCCGAAGCCCATGCGGCGGGGCGCATCCAGGCGGGTCAGCGGGTGCTCTTGACCTCCGTGGGCGCGGGCTACACCTTTGGTGCAGCGATTCACTTGTTCTGAGCTCCTGCTGAATCGAGGGCAAGCGCTGAATCGGGTACAACTTACTTGTAATGAGCCACGAACACGACGAACTGGCCGGACACCGCGCTCTCGTCACCGGTGCTGGCCGCGGTATTGGCCGTGCGATCGCCCTGGAACTCGCGGCCCGTGGCGCGCAAGTCACCTTGGTCGGTCGCAACGCTGCGCGCCTTGTGGAAGTTGCGCGGGAGATCGAGGCTGCGGGCGGTCGTGCCGAGAAGTTTGTGGCAGATATCGCCGAGGTCGGCGAGCTGGACGAGTTTGTGGGCGGCATGGATGTGCTCGTCCACAACGCCGCCAGCTTCGCACCCTACGCCGCCCTCGAAGATGTTGCTACTCACGAACTTGACAGTGTCTTCGCCACCGGCCTCGCTGCGGTGGCGCGCCTTGATGGGTGCGTCTTGGGTCCCATGAAGGAGCGCGGATTGGGCCGGCTCTTGTATGTGGGCTCTCACGCAGGAGCCCATGGGGCCAAGCATCAAGCCGCCTACGCCGGCGCCAAGGCGGGGTTGGTGGGCTTGATGCGCAGCGCGGCGCTTGAGGGCGCGCGCTTTGGAGTGACGGCCAACTTGCTTTCCCTGGGGCTGGTCAATACCGAGCGGATTCAAACTTCTGTGGACGCCAAGGTGCGCCGACGGATCATCGATCGCACACCGGTGGGGCGCATGGGCGAGCCAGAAGAAGTTGCGGACGCAGCGGCCTTTTTGGCGTCCCCGCGGGCGAGTTTCATCACCGGAGCCGTCTTGCCCGTGTCGGGGGGGTTAGGTCTGGGTTTGTATCCGGAGCAGCTCAGTTGAGCGGATTGCATGGACTGCTCGCCGCAGCCGCGCAGCAATCTCCCGCTGTGATCGCTTTGCGGGACGATTCGTGCGAGGTGGACTACGCCAGCCTCGCTCGCAGAGTCGCTTGTGTCGCAGGGGCACTCGCAGAGCGCGGCCTCGTGCCAGGGGAGCGCGTGGTCATCCTGGCCAAGAACCGGGTTGAGTTTGTCGAACTCTACTTTGCGCTGTTTGCTCTGGAAGCGGTTGCGGTCCCGCTCAATTGGCGCCTGCGCGCCAACGAAGTCCAGACCCTGATCGAGGACGCAGGGGCGCGACTCGTGTTTTCCGAGGGCGAGTTTGCGCCACTCCTGGAGGGATTTGCAGGCCAAGTCGTGGACTTCGCCAGCGCTCAAGCGGACTGGACCCCCTTCAGCGCCTTGACAGGGTCCGCCACGCTTCTACCCAAGGCCGAGTCCAGCGCAGTTGCCGTTCAGATGTACACCAGCGGCACCACCGGTCGCGCCAAGGGCTCGATGCTCAGTCACGCGAACATCGATTGCATGCAGCGCGCCTGGCGCGAGGACATGCCCCTCGTGGCGGAGACCAGCCGGTTCTTGCAAGTGACGCCCCTGTTTCATGTGGGTGCGGTATTGATGATGGTCTCTTGCGTTGCGGCACGGGCGACCCTGAGACTGTGCCCCGAATTTTTTTCTGATCACACCCTGGGTGTCTTGCGCAAGGAGGGCATCACCCACGCGCTCTTCGTTCCCGCCATGATGCAGTGGCTGTTGGCTGAAAAGGGTGTCGACGCCGGCGGCTTCGATGCCTTGCAATTGGTTGTCTACGGCGCGGCTCCTATGCCGCCCGCGGTGCTCGAGCTCGGCTTGAAGGTCTTTGGCTGCGAATTTCTGCAAGGCTACGGTTTGACTGAAACTGCCGGGGTTTTGACGACACTCAAGCCATCCGACCATCTCTATGACGGCGAGGCAGAGCCACCTGAGCGACTCCTGTCTGTGGGAAGAGCCGTGAGTTGCTGTGAGCTGCGGCTCGTGGATGGGGAGGGCGCGGAGGTTTCCGACGGTGCCGTGGGCGAAGTCGTCGCGCGCGGGGAAAACATCCACTTGGGTTACGCCGGAGACAACGAGTCCACCTGGGACGATCATGGTTGGTTTCATACCGGCGACCTGGGGCGCTTCGACGCAGATGGCTATCTGTACCTCGTCGATCGCGTGAAGGACATGATCTGCGTCGCTGGCGAAAATGTTTTCCCTCGAGAGATCGAGATGCGTCTCCTGGAGCATCAGGCGGTGCAGGATGTGGCCGTGATCGGCGTGCCGCACCACTTGTGGGGCGAAGAAGTCCTGGCACTCGTGGTGCGGGTGCCAGAGAGCGACCCCAGCGCGCCAGCCTTGATCCAGCACTGTCGCGGGGCTTTGGCCCGTTTCAAGTGCCCCACCCGGCTGGAATGGGTCGAGAAAATACCTCGCAACGCGGCGGGTAAGATTTCCAAGGTTAGTCTAAGAGGCCCGTATTGGCGGGGGCACGACAGAAGGATCTGAGCGCAGTCCGTTGGCGATGGCGCATCGGCGTTCGCTTGCGATGAGGCGAGGCCTTCACTCCCGAAGTTGCTAGAATCATGATCTACCATGGTGTCTGTCTCACAAGTTGCGTTGATGATCGAAGAGGCCATTCAAGCCGTTCCCGGTTCGGTGGACGACTCCATCCGTCTCGGCAATCTCGATGGTTGGGATTCCATGGGACTCGTGATTTTCATAGAGCTTGTGAAAGAGAAGGCAGGCGCTGAACTCTCCGTTCACGGACTCAGGGCCTGCGGAAGCTGTGCCGATGTGCAGCAGTTGATCCTTGCCGCGGATTCCAATTGACGGCCCACTTGCGGAGTGTTCTCGGCGTGCGGATCGCAGGCAGCGGGGCGGCCTTTCCGAGCGACATCGATCCCAACGAAGTGGCCCTCGACAACGAAACGGTCTGGCCGGTTTTCCTGGGAGAAGGGTGGCGCGCGGAACTTAAGCGCCGGGGTTGGCGGGCGGACCATGCCAATGATGCCTGGGGCGTGCGCCGGCGCCATGTTTGGCGACGGCCGGCTGCTCCGGGCTCCAGCCACGCCGAGGCTCTCGCTCTTGCCGCCGCTCGCTCAGCCATCGACCGGGCGGGCTGGACGGCGCGGGAGTTGCAGGCCATCGTCGTGGCAACTTCGACTCCTCCGCATATTTCGAGTTCCCTGGCAGCGCGCTTGGCTGGCGCCCTTGAAACTGATGCTGCCGCCTTTGATGTGCGCGCCGGCGGCGCATCAGGCTTGGCTGCTCTGTCGCAAGCTGCTCTGCTTGTCTCGAACGGAGTTGAGCGCGTGCTCGTAGTGGCCGTGGAATCGGTCCCCGAGTTTCTGGAGCCGGACGACATCAAGAACCGCTTGCTCTTCAGTTGCGCGGCGGGAGCGCTGGCTATCGGTGCCGCGCCGGGTGAACAGTGCGGTCTCGTGGCGTCGCGGGCTGGGCGTGTGCAGGCCACAGGCCAGGCCTTCACCATCCCCGGCAGCTTGCCGCCGCAAGCGGACCAGCGCTACACCTTCCAGGATGCTGATCCAGCCTATCTCGAGAGCCTCGGCGAAGCCTGGGGACTCTCCATTGAGGCCCTATGCGAGATCAGTCGTGGCTCGATCGACTATTTTCTGCCCTATGCCGTGACCCGCGGCCAACTCGAGCGCGCACATGAGTTGAGTGGCTTTGAGGTCACACTGGCCCTCGACAGCTTGCGCGAAAATGGCTGCACCGGATGCGCAAATCTGGTTTTGCAGGTGCACGCCCTGCTCGAGTCCAGCGAGTTGCTGAGCGCCCAAACCCTGGGGCTCGTGACGGTGGGAGGAGGAGTCTCTTGGCAGGCAATTGTATGGCGCATCTAGACCACTTGTGATCGCCGTGCTAGGTTAGATAACTTGCGAGAAGCAGCTTCACGACCATGGCCAAGGCAAGATCAACAGATGCACTTTTCATCTCCTACTTCGAAGATATAGACAAGTGGCATAACGATCACATTTCAGCTGAACACGAGGAAGGTGGTTTGGCTGGTCCGCGGACTGATGATGCATCCGAGGCAGAGGATCTCACGACGAGTGCGCGTCTCTTGCGGCAGGCGCTGCGCATCGACGGCCACTTCGTCGACCAAGCCCGCTTGCTCTCCAAACTGCGCTACGGAACTACCGGCGAGTATCGGCGCTTCGACAGCTTTGCTTTCACGCACCTATCGGGCAGCTACTACCGCTCACTGCTGCAAGGGCACGGGTTCGATGTGGACCATGCACAACAGACTGATCGCCTGTCTCTCGCCGAACTCGGCCAGCGCGTGTCGCCGCGCTACATCTTGATCTCCTCAAGCTTCTTGTCCGAGGTGAGTCGCATCCATGACATCTGCCAGCGGGCAAGACGTATTTGGCCCGATGCGGGGATTGTGCTGGGTGGCCTTGTGCTGGTCGAACTATCACGCAGCTTGCATCCCCTGGCCATGCGGCATCTGATGAAAGCTTGGGATGCCGATGCCTATGTTGTATCGGCCCTCGGCGAAGAACCCTTGCTTGAGATTCTGGCCCACGAGCCGTCGGAACTCCAGAACGCAACGCTGCCCGCAACGTGGGTGCGCGACGAACAACACGGCTATCGGCTCTCCACGGAGCGCGCAGAAATTGGTCCGCCCATTGACGAGACCTACGTGCGCTGGACCAGACTGGATCCCGCCAGCCTCTACCACACGGTCAACTTGCGCACGGCGCGGTCATGTGCTTTCAATTGCTCATTCTGCACCTTTGTCGCTCTACAAGGTGCCCACGAAACCAATCGGCCGGAGACTCTCCAGCTCGAACTCGAAGAGCTGCGCGCCAATGGAGCGGTACGATCGCTGATCTTTACCGATGACACCTTCAATGTGCCCGCGCCGCGCTTCAAGCAGCTCTGCCGGGTCCTGGCCAAGTTCGATTTTTCCTGGTACTCGTTCTGCCGGCCCCAGCACCTGGACGAGGAAACTGTTCAGTTGATGGCAGCCTCTGGTTGTAAAGCCGTCTTCATCGGGCTGGAATCCGCAGACGATGGGATGCTCAAACGCATGGCCAAGTCAGCAACATGCCGCACCGCAGCCCGGGGCATCGCCTACTTGAAGAAGTACGGCATTTGCTGCCATGTGAATTTCATTATCGGATTCCCTGGAGATGTGGCCGAGAACACCCGCAAGATCGTTCCTTTCATGGATGATCTCGGCGTCGACTTTTTCTGCGCCAGTCCTTGGTACTCCTCGCCTACCGCGCCGATTTTCAAGCAGACGCAAGAGTACGGACTAGAGGGCAAGTTTTGGCGCTGGAAGCACAACACCATGGATATCACTCGAGCTTGTGAGTTGGAAATCGAACTCTTGGACACTCCCAAGAATGCGGTTTTCAGCTCAGAAATTGCTCAAACGACTTTCTGGGGCGAGATTATGCTCTTGAGCAATGGCTTTAGCGTGGACGAAGTCCGCCGTATCGCAGGCACTTACAACAATGTCGCTGGCCGCGAAATGACCAGTCAGGAGTTTGAAACCGAGCCTGAGTTGCTCAAGCTCAAGACGCTGCTTGAGAAGACTGAATTCCCCGAGCCGCCTACCGTTCTCGGAGTCCGTGGTGTTTTCTCATAGGCCCACTAAATTTGAGCGAGGCACTCCAGTGAGCAAGCCGGCGGGTGCGCGAGAAGAGGTCGATGCCCTGTTTTTTTCGTACTTTGCGGATGTCGACCGTTGGCACAACGACTGGCCCGAGGGGGTCAGCAAGCCGCTCCCGCGCGCAGGTGTCGAGGACAAGCTCGATCAGACCATGATGGGGCGCATCGAGCGCCAGAGCGTTCGCATTGATGGGGCACCCCACGACTTTCCTCGCTTCTTGAGCTTGGTTCGCTACGGGCACACCCGCGAGTACCTCCGCTGGGATGCCTATACGCCGACCCACCTCTCGGGGGCCTATTTCCAGTCGCTGCTCGCGCCGCAGGGAATCAATATGCGCCATGTGAATTGGGCTGATCGTTTTGTCCTCGAACGGTTGGCAGAGACCGTGGCGCCGAAGTTCGTGCTCTTCTCTACCAGCTTCATGACCGAGGTGCCCACCATCCTCGACGGAATCCAACGCGTGCGCTCTGCATGGCCCGAGGCGACCGTAGTGGTGGGGGGCTTCATGCTCGGGGAACTCGAGCGAGATGTGGGCGAGGAAAACTTTCAGCGCTTCATGGGCGCCTGGGGCGCCGATGCCTATGTCATGTCCGCCATGGGCGAGGAAGCTCTGCTCGGCATCCTCAAGACCTCCAGCCGCGACCTCTCGGGATTGGATCTGCCTCAAACCTATGTGCGCGCACCGGGAGGCGGCTATGAACACAGTTCCGAGCGCGAGGAGGAAGGTCTCCCATTGGACGACAGCTGGGTGCGCTGGGATCGCATCGGTGCGCGGGATCTCTATCACACGGTGCACCTGCGCACGGCCCGCTCGTGCAAGTTCCGCTGCTCCTTCTGCAGCCTGTTCATCGTCGAGGGCAGGCTGGCTTTCGCGGAGCCCGAGACTCTGCGCCGCGAACTCAACTCACTGCGCGCTCATCCCCATGTGCGCTCGCTGATTTTCACCGACGACACTTTCAATGTGCCCCAGAAGAGGTTCACCGAATTGGTCAGGGTCCTGGCCGATTTTGACTACGACTGGTACAGCTTCTACCGCAGCCAGTTTGCAGACGAGGAGACGGTCAGGCTCATGCGAGACTCGGGTTGCAAGGGGCTCTTCCTGGGCATCGAGTCGGTGGATGACAAGGTCCTGAAGAACATGAACAAGGCCACCACGGTGGCTTCCTACGAGCGCGGTCTCGAGCAACTGCAGAAGTACCAGATTCCGACTCACGCCAACTTCATCATCGGCTTCCCCGGCGACACGCCCGACAATGCCCAGCGCGTGGTGGATTTCGTCGACAAGTGGGAGCTGCCCTTCTTCTCGGTCAGCCCGTGGTTTTTCGCTCCCTCCACGCCAATCTACGACCAGCGCAAGAAGTTTGGGGTCTCCGGCAAGTACTATTCCTGGGAGCACGCCACGATGAACTCGGCCCAGGCCATCGAGCTTGAGCAGTGGATGATCAAGCAACCCAAGCGGGCCGTCTACATGTCACAACTTTCATCCGATCACTTCTGGAGCGAGATCATGCTCTACAGCAACGGGTTCTCCGTGGAGGAAGCACGCCAGGCGGCGCGGACCTTCAACGGTTTTTGCGGGCAGGACACCTCCCGCCACAAGTTGGTCCGTGACCCCGGAGTCCTGCGCCTGAAGACCCTGTTGGAGAGCCGCGAGATGCCCTTGCCCGCCGAGTCTTCCGCTCAATAGGTGTCCTTCGCCAGCCTGGAGTTCCTGCCTTTTCTGGCCCTGGTGGTTGGGCTCTTCGTCTATGTGCCGCGGTCTTCACGCAGGTTGTTCCTGCTCGCGGCCAGCTACGCTTTTTATCTGCAGGCCGAACCCTGGCACGGATTGTTGCTGGTGGGCTCCACGGTGGTGGATTATCTCGTGGGGCTCGCTCTGGGCCAGACTGATTCACGGCGCCGCCGCAAGGTCCTGCTTGGCGCCAGTCTGGTCTTGAATCTGGGCGCCCTGGCCTTCTTCAAGTACAGCGGGTTCATCGTTGAGAACTTGCAGTTCTTGCTTGGGGAAACAGCGAGCTCGTCGAATCCCTGGCTCGGTCTGGTTTTGCCCCTGGGGATTTCCTTCTACACCTTCCAGACCCTCGCCTACACGATCGATGTCTATCGGGGCACGATTCAGCCCTGCCGCAGCTTTGTGAGCTTTGCCTTGTATGTGAGCTTCTTTCCTCAGTTGATCGCCGGGCCCATCGAACGAGCAGGGCACTTGATTCCTCAACTGGAGAGCGCGCAGGTCATCAGCCTCGCACGGCTACGGGCAGGCGGTGGGTTGATTCTCTGGGGCCTCTTGAAGAAGCTCCTATGTGCTGAGCACCTGGTGCGCCATGTGAAGCCGGTCTTCGATTCCCCTGGCGAACAAGGCAGCCTGACCCTTGTGTTGGCGGCGGTGGGCATGAATGTGGTTCTGTTTCTCGACTTCAGCGCCTACACCGACATAGCGCGGGGCGCGGCGCGTCTTTTTGGGATCGATCTGGTGGACAACTTCAGGAGACCCTTTCTTTCGCGCTCCGTGGGCGAGTTTGCCACGCGTTGGCATATTTCCCTGTTCCGCTGGATCTCGGATTATGTGTACTCACCGCTCTCGACCGGAGCCTTGAGCCATTGGAAACTCTGGCGCAACAACTGTCTGGCCATGGGCCTTTTCGGCCTCTGGCATGGCAGCTCGTGGACCTTCATTCTGTGGGGAATAGCCAGTGGCGTTGCTATTTCAATGCAACATTCTCTGCGCCTCTTGCGTGCCCGTAGCGGGCGGCGGCGGGAGTTGCGCACGCGTTGGGGCCTGCGCGATATGGCCGCATGTTTGGGCACGACACTCTTTACCAGCGCCTTCATTGTGTTCTTTTTTAGCCCGGACCTGGATTTTGCTCTCGGCTGGTATGCCCGCTTGCTGAGTCTTTCCGGTGACAGCAACCCCGCCTGGATGGGCTGGACGCTGCTCGCCTTGTGCTGCGGCCTGGCGGTTCAGGCAGCGGGCGAGTTCGGTCGCTTGGAGGGCGCCTGGCGGAGGATTGGCTGGCCTGGCCGGGCCATCGCGGTCGTGGCTAGCCTTGCAGCCCTCGTCTACCTGCGTATCCCCGAAGCCGCCGATTTCATCTACTTCCGCTTCTGATTCCCGGGCTTCCAGCGCAGGAGCCGTGCTCCGCATTTTTGGTCGCCCACGAGCACGCGCCACTCTTCGCCCCGTTCCTGCACGGCGAGCCCGGTGGCCCAGCCTGGCGTGTCGTGAATCTCCAGTAGCTCCAGCTCCACGCGACCCGCCTGTCCCAACCCAAGGCGCACCAGACCTCGACGGCCCGCGGCGGCCAGGAGTTCGGTTGCTGCGCCCGAGCCCACGAACTCCACATCGAGGATGGAGTCCGTCTGACCGTCGATCAGCGCGGGAGGCGTGCACCAGCGAGCCAGGCGGAAGGGGTTGGTTGCTTCGGAGAGGTTCCACAACTCAATGGCGCCTCCAAGGTCGCCGATGGCCGCCAGGGTCTGGTTTCCCATCGTGGTCACAGCGGCGCAAATTGCGTGGCCGCTTTCGCCAGCGCCCACGAGGGTCGCCGCAGTGCTAGGCAAGTGGGATTCGCGCAACAGGAAGACCAAGGCCCGCGAGCGTCCGCATGCTGGCCCCCTCACGACCCGGCCCGCGGGGACTACAGCCAGCGAGCCAGAGTTGCATCTGGCGACGGACACGCTCCAGGCGTGGACATTCTGCAAGGGGCCTCCCCCGTCCTGCGTGCGTGCCTGAAAGAGCTCCGGAAGATCGAGCACCTCGCCCGCTGGTGTGGCGAGTGCCACCTGCACCATGGTGCTGGCAGACCAGCCCACGAGGCCATGGCGCGAAGCGCTGCGCGAGCCGAGCAAAAGGTCGCCGTGTTTGACGGAAGAGAAATAGGTCGCACCGGCCTTGCCATTGGGGTCCCGTGGCGGCTGAACCTCCCAGCGGGTGATTTCGGGGGTGAATCCCGGCCGAAAGCGCATGAGCTGCCAGCCGAAGAAGCGGCCGGCGAGGAACCACTCGCAGTTGTTCGCGGAATCGTACCAATTGGCTCCAATCCGCAGACCCAGGGGCCGCTCTGCCTTTGAGGCAGGGCGCACCCGGAGTTGTGTCCCGGGGCCCACTTCCAAAAAGCCGTGCACCCGTGAGCCTGTACTGTCGACGCCGAAGAACAGCACATCGGGATCGGCCAGGCTGAAGGTGCCATCGATCAAGGGCTGCCCTGCGGGACGCTGGGACCAGAGTTTCTTGAGCGTCCCTCCCTCGCAGTCCCAAACCACGGCGCCGAGCCGTAGAAGCTGGCCGTACAAGCGCTTCTTGCCGGCCTCAAGGCTGCGGAACCCGCAGGTTGGTAGCTTGAGTTTGTCACGGACTCGGAGTGGCTCTGCGTGGATTCCCGATTCGATCCATTCGCCCTTGCCGACAACGAACGTCTCGCGGGGTAGGCCAGCGATTTCCAGGTTCAGTCCGATGACTCCGGCGCGACCGTAGGGAGCGCCAGCAGCAGCAGTTGACGGGCCCCGTAGACGCGCCATGAACCAATCCTCTTTGTTCGCTGCGACGAGCGTCATGTAACCGACGGGCTGTGTGCCGCGGACTCGCACAGCGCAAGCATCCCTGCCGGCCACCTCTGGGCCAAGATCAATCCGAAAGTGCGCTCCATCGGCGGCAGCGTGCAACGAGTTACCTGAGAGGGCCAGGTCACGGACATCCAATCCTGCCGTTGCCGTCAGCGCCCTGTCGGGACCCACCCGAACCACACGAGTTGCACTATCGGTGGCCTGCAACTGCACTCGAAAACAGCCCGCTTCGCCCGCAGCGACCCATGCTGTGTCGTTGCGAGCCACCACAGCCCAGGCCTGACGCGCGGGTAGTTCGATGCTTTCCAGCAAGGCCAATTCCCCCCGGGAAAAAACGAGCAGCCGCGCGCCTTCCAGGGTGACAGAAGTGGCGAGGAGGTACGCCTGCGTGGTGGCCAGAGCTGTGTAGATTCCCGGAGGAGCAGCCGCGACACGACTTGCGTCGAGGTTCCGGGTCTTCCAGGCGACCGAGAAGAGGCCGGCGGAGCCACCTGCGACGAACAGCTCCGGGCCCGCGATCGTCATCTCGAATATCGTCGCGTCAAGGGTCGTGCTGGCGAGCTCCTCCGAGATGTAAGGCGCATCTTCGTGTTGTGCGTGCACCGAGATCAAGCAACCATTGGCGAGCACCAGGAAGGCCTCGTCTTCGTCCACAGCCAGGGCCATGGGGTCGCCCCGGCCAAAGATGGAGAGCAGTTCGAGGTCGCCAGTTGCCAGAGCAGGAGCGGGCACCAGGCTCATGGCGCAAAACGCAGCGAGGCAGGAACTGGAGAGCCACTTGCCGGCCTGCTTCAGAGCGCGTAGACCGCGTCGATGTTGGCGGCGATCTCGACCAAGCGCTCGCGGCCACCACCGCTGACTTCAGCCGTGCCCCAGCCTTCGTAGCCGATTCCGTCCAGGGCCGCCATGACCTCGGCCCAACCCGCATCGCCTGCACCAATCTGGACTCCAAAGCCCTTCCAGCGGCCTTCGTCGTTGAGCAGCTTGCGGCTGTAGTCCTTGAGGTCGAGCTTGAAGAGCCGCGACCCGAGAATCTCGATCCACTGGTGCGGCCAGCCGTAGAGCACGATGTTGCCGATGTCGAAGTGAAAGCCCACGAGGCTGCTTTCGAACTCATCGACATAGCGCGCCGCCTCGAGAGGCGAGAGCAGGAAATTGTTCCAGACATTCTCGAAGGCGATGCGCACGCCGAGTTCCTCGGCCAGGGGCACGAGCTTCTTGATCTCCTCTTGCGAGCGTCGGTAGGCGTCCGCGTAGCTCACCTGGGAGTTGACGATGGCTGGAACCACCAGAACCGAGTCTCCACCGAGTTGCTTGCAATCGCGCAAGGCGGTCTCGAGGGCGGCACAGCCTTCGGCGCGCACTGCGGCGTCGGGGTGCGAAAAGGGCTTGCCCCAGTGCGCGGAATCCACCACACCTGGAATCTCCAGTCCCGTCTCTAGTTTGGCGGCCAGGGCTTCGTCGATGTTTACATTGGAAGGGCTGTCGAGTTCTACACCGTCGAAGCCAATCTCCTTCAGCAGCTTAAACTTGTCGAGCAGCGTCCCTTCGATGTTGACCATGCCGATCTTGACGGCCTTCTTGTACTTGCGGCTGGAGGATCTCGGCATGGCGATGGGGGTGCTGTGAAGAGCAGCGGCGAGAGCTGTGCCAGCAGCGGCGCTGGTCAAGAGCGTGCGTCGAGCGATGGGGGACGGCATGGCGGATTGTGGTGGCAGGGGCGTGGGTTCGCGAGCCCTCAAGCTTACTCTCCGCCAGCCACTTTTCAGGGCAGCCAGATCAATTGCACGCCGTTCGTCAGGTTGAAGCCCGCGCCGCAGACCGATCCCGCGGGGTCTCGGTACCAGAGCTGGTAGGTGTGCAAGTCGCCTGGATTGACTCCAGCGGCGAGATTGACCGTGGTGAATGAATTTCCGAGGGCATCGGAGGTGCGCACTTGTAGTCGCACCACCGCTGAGCCCACACATCGCAGGCCGTCGCCAAAGGGAACGCCATGGCCGCCATTGATGGCTACATCGCCTTGGAAGTAGAGACCCGGCTTGTTGGGCGGCAGCGAGGAGGCTTCCAACACCCACGAACCGGCAGCCACCTTGGGGCTACCGCTCGCATCGAGTCGCGCGCCGCCAGTTGTGCCGTTCTTGCAGCCCGCGCTCGGGTCGTCATTGCCGCAAGGGCACCCGTTGCCAAAGCAAAATTGCGAGTGGGCTGTGGCGTTGCCCAAAGACCCGTCTGGCTGCATGTTCTGCAGGAGGACATCGCCGCTGTCGACGCGGTCATCGCTCCAGGCCATGAGTGCATCACCATTTGTGGAGAGGACGCTGAAGAGGCGCGTCTTGTTGCTGGGCGTCGAGGCGTAGGCAATCGGCCCCGCCAGAAAGCTGCCGTTGTCCGCCACCACCGCGCCCTGGCCCGTGTCGTTGCCAAAGCTGACCGTTTCGTGCCAGCTCACGAAAATGCCTGAGCTGCCGCAGAGCGCCCGTACCCAGTTGATCTCAACGCTTGAGAGGGGTATCAGGGTTGACCCTGTCGCACCCCACAAGGCGCTGCCCGCGGCGCCGAACTTCTGTCCAGCGAGTCCCGATTGCGTCTGCGAGCCATTCTGCTCCTCCCAAAACATGTAGGTTGTGGATGTCGCGCTATCGAAGGCCACCGAGGGGCTGACGCGCGTGTTGCTGGTGTTGCTCGAACCCACTGAACCGTTGTGGGGAAAGGCCTCGGCGCCGCTTGAGAGGATGTGCTGGGCGTAGCATTGCAAGGGTCCTGTGCCGTACCAACTGAAGACGGCCCCGCCGCTACCGTCGACGATGAAAGGGGGGAAGTTCCCGAACTGCAACGAGCCGCTGTCAAAGACAGCCACCGGTGCGCTGCCCCAGAGCGGGCTTCCGGTGGCGTTATATTTTTGCGCCACGAGGTGCTTGGGACTGAAGAAGCTGGTGGTGACTTGGTGCACGATGGAAAGGATCACATTGTCGCCAGTAGCGTGCAGGTCGCTGACGAAATAATTGCCCGTGGTCGGTAGACTGTCGACCGGGACGCTCCAGAGAGGCACGCCGTTTCCGTTCAAGCGCAGGCTGCGGGCGATGCTGCCCTCGGTCCAGGCCACGACAATGTCGCCGCTTGTGGTGCCCGCGATTTTTGGTGAGCCCACGAAGCTGGTGGTGTTGGAAACCTGCACGCCACCGGTGCCCCAGGCCAAAGCGCCCGCAGCCGTTACTCGCTGGGCAGTGATTTGCACGCTGGTTCCGCTGTCATCGCGAAAGGAGAGCAAGGCGGCACCCGAGGCGTCGAGGTCGAGCCCGTAGTCTTGCACCGAACTGAAGGAACGGTCCATGACCAGGATTCCGTTGTGGGGCCATTGCTCCACTCCGTTGGCGTCGAGGCGCTGCAGGCGTACATCGAATCCCGTCGCGATGCCGCCAAACCAGCTCACGAAGCAGCCACCGTCGGCGGTAGGTTCGATCTTGGGCAGGATCTGGTCGCTGCCGCCGTCGGCCACGGAGAAGTTCAGGGCTGGATCGGCGGAAAACTGGCCTTGGGCGTCGCTGGCCAGGGAAAGGGCGGCCGCCAGGGCGAGGACGGAAAAGGCGTTACAGGAAGTGGGGAGCGAGACAAGCATGGTGCCACCGATGGGTGTTATTTTTTTTGGGGGGCTCAGGCCGATAACTCGAATGGCCCTGGTGAATACCTCGGGATATGTCATTCACTCCAGACTAGCAGAACTTGCAGGATGCGCTGCCGGGCTAGAGGTGTGCTGCGCATGGGCGCGCGGGCTGTGCAAAGCGGCATGCGTGCGGCTATGCATGAGACGCTCCTAAATCTCGATCCCCATGGCCGCCAACTGCTGTTCCGCCTGGGGCGCCCAGCCGCGGTTGGCCATGGGAGATGCCGGACTGGGGTGTAGGATCGTGCCGAATTCGAGGTCGCGGCCGGCGAGCACTTCGCGGGCGCGCTTTTCAGCGAACTTACCCACGCCGATCACGCGCTTCGGTTGGGCGTACTCGACCATGCGCACCAAGGCGATGTTGCAAGCTTCGAAGAGAGGCTCGCGTTCATGGGCGGGCAACTTGTCGGGTGTTCGGTTGCGGCCGCTGTCCTCGAGGAACACGAGCGGGCAGAAGTTCCAAACGAAGAAGCGATCGAAGAAGGCCTCGGCATTCTCAAAACGGTCCGAGGCCCAGGTCCAGAGCCGCCGGCCGCTGACTTCGCTGCGCTTGCAGTCGAAACCGGTAATGGGGCGTTTGGGGTGCTCTGGTTTTGGTTTTCTCACCGGCTCTTCGATCCCCAGCCAATTGCGCACCAAGTTGACCTCGCCGAAGGGCACGCCAGTCTGAGCCATGCCGAAGGGGCCGGGGTTCATGCCCAGGAAGAGGGCCTCGATGCCGCGCTTCGCGAAACGCTCGAGATAGACCTCACCGGGCTGCCGAGCGTACTGCAGCGGGTTGTAGACATGGCTCACAGGCGGACCAAACTCGAGCTTGGCCGTGGCGCGCGTCAAGGCGCGTGTGATCGGGATGGGGTCCATGGTGCCTGGTTTCAATGTTGCCACGCTAACCCCAAGAGGCTTGATCTCAGACGCGCACGCGGTTGATACCCAGCAGCTCGGGGCCGCGAGTAAAAGCCAGGCCGGTCATGCCATTGGCGTAGAGCTCTTCTGATACACCGCGGCCGGTGTAGAAGAAGATGCCGTCCGCCCCGTCGCTAAATTGCAAGTCGAAGAAGTAGCGCACCGTACCCTTGCCGTCGAAGTCGGTGATGCTGCTGCGCTCGATGACATAGGCCGGGCGCGTGACGATCTCGACCTTGTCGAGTTTTCCGCAGGCCAGTCGCCCGCGCAGCACCATCCAAATGCCGAGCACCACAAGCCCAATACCCACCAGGCCCAAAGCTCCCAGGGGCGAGGCCAAGGCATAGTTCTGCACAGCTGCCAAGAGGGCTCCGATCACGAAGAGCAGCCCTCCTTGCATCTGCCGGTTGCGGCCGCGTTGGTATTCAGGACTCCAGGGCGGCGTGCTTGCCAGGGCGCCTGGATAGGCGTCCTTCTCTTCCATGGTCACGAGGCGCGCAATGATGGGCTCGCGATCGATGTCCTTGCCTGGGCTGGCCTTCAGAGGCGCCACGCAGTACGGGCAGATGCTCATCCCCGCCTTGGGAATTTTGGCCCCGCACTCGGGACACTGCGTGATGACAGCAGATTGGCTCATGGGGGCAGAGCATAGGGCTCGCCGTGCAGGAGACCCGCCCGAAAAGCGCCGATTCGTGCGGCGGAACTATCCGACACAGGGGGGCGGGGCTTTGCGTCGCCCTCACATCTGGACTACGCCTTGACGGCAGCCTTGGTGGTCACGGAAGGGACCACGGTTGCGCCCCAACTCTCCAGCAGCTGCCCGCATTGGGCGAGCTTTTTCCCGTACTTGCGGGTCCAGGCGGCCAATTCCTTGTGCGCCTCGGCCTCGATTCCAGCGGGCGCGTGGAGTTCCAGCTTGCTGATCAATTCCTGGCGCAGCACCAGATCGATCGCGCCCCAACCATCCACGCCCAGGTCGTCCAGGTTCTCCAAGCAGACCTTGAGCGATCCGGCGGCGCTGAAGGTGAAGGCTGCCGAGAGGGGTCTCGTGCATTTGTCCAGGGCCTCGATGGCCTGGGTCATCTTCTTGTCGATCGAAACACCTCGGAGGGACAGGGCAGCCCCGGGCTGGATATCGAGTCGCACCACGGCGGCCTTGTCCAGGAGGCGTCCAGAGAGAGCGTCGCTGCGCACGGGATCGTCAATGGTGGCCACGAAGCGCACAGCGGGCGACAGGAAAACGCTGGTCTGGGCTGCGCCATCCCAGCCGCGGACGGAATCGCCGGGCAGGGTGAAGGTGCGGTCCGCGGTGCAATCCACGGGGTAGGAAGCCCGCAGCAGGATTTCCGAGAGCCAGATCTCCGGCGGGTTCAGATCGAAGTTTTCGAACACGACGATGCGGGAGGCATAGTCACCGATCTCCCAGGCGTGCTGGGCGGCGCGCAGGAAATTGATGAAGAAGCTCGGTTCGAATTGATTGCGGCCCCGATTGAGATAGCCGAGCAGGTCGTTGCGCCCACGCCATGAAGCGGAAACCGGCACCACCAAGGTGCGCTCGCGTTTGGGGTCATCGATCAAGTCGAGGGCGAGGTGGCTCTTGCCCACTCCAGGGGCTCCGCGCAGGATCACGAGCGGCCGGGTCAGGGAAGCGGCGCGCAGGGATGCCAGAGTCTCGCTGCCATAGATGCTCTCGATGGTCTCGGCCTTGTCGGCGGCAAGCAGCGGAAAGTGTGCCGGGGGCGTGGGCCGCGGCTTCTTGGGCGGCGTGGGGATGACTCGCGTTTGCAGCGCGGTGGGTGCGCTGGCGGGCTTTTCGGCTGCCTTGGTGCTGCGCGGCATGGGCATGGGAATCGCAAAGTGTGCGGCGCGCTTCTCGGCGATGTCGAGCCACTCCTCGAGGTTCTCCGAAAAGTGGACCAGGCGGTCGCGTTCTTCTTCGCTCCAGACATCGTCCACCACTTCTCCGGCCTTGCGCGCCGATTCGAACAGGGGCGCGAGAGCCGAGCGCTCGACTTGCTTGATGTAGGGGCCACCGAGGTGGCTGAAGCGCGGCGCGGGCACATCCAGGCAGCCGATAAAAGTCCAGCCATCGTCGTGAGGGTGAATCTTCCACTCCACATGGTTGCGTTGCTCGCTGCGCTCGACGCTTTGCACCCGGTAGGCTCCCGCCATGAATGAATTGGAAGGCTTGTCCGACGAGACTCCTTCGGGCTCATCGGCTTGCGGTGCCCAGATCAACAGAATCTGGTCGTCGAAGACCGTGGCGTCTTCGCGCAGGGCCCAACCCACGCCGCTGTCGGGGATGACGAGGTGCGGTCCGTCGTCATCGAACAGGTGCAGATGGAAACAGCGCGCAATCTCCTTGGCGCAGTACTTCGCGCGGAAATCGGGTTCGATGCCACAAGCCCAATCACAAGCGCTTTCGCAAATGGAACCGTCCCAACCGTGGCGGTGGGCGTTCGTGCGGCAACCGATGGCGCTACCGGGAGAGATCTCGAAGGTCATAGCTGAGGAGTCCGAAGGGTTGCGGCGCGGGATCGCGGCAATCGGGAGATATGAGGAGCCAAAACTTTGAACATCTAGCGACGAGGCTGGCGGACCCGCCTCGTATGCCGAGCGCTAGGAGATACCCGAATCAGGGTCAGTGCAAGCCTTCGTTTCAGCTCCTTCGGAGAAGCCGCTCGGGTCGCTCGCACCAAGGGCGCGCATTAGCGCCCCACTGCCTTCATTTTGGCGCGCAAAGAGCCCATGGTGGTGGGAGTGCCGGGGGCCCTCTTGCCAGCGAGTTTCATACCTCATAAGAAAATCTCCTTTGCCTTCCCTTTGCAGCAAAACGCCAAGGGCGCGTTGAGCTCTTGCCTTCGAATAGAACCAGCAGGCGCACAGAGCAACCGGCGCTGGCGAAGGTGCATTGCCAGCGAAAGCCGATACTGGCGACAGATTGGGCGCAGGCCCGGGGCGGTCGGTATCTCCAGCCTGCTCCTCAAAACTCCTTCACTCTGGATTCTCAGGGCACGGCCCGGTTCTGTCCAGGGGTCATGAGCCTTCAATTTCCTAAGGGGCCTGCAACCCCACCCAGGGGGTGGTGCTCCTCAGGATTCCTGAGCTAGGATTGCCGAGCATGGCGGCATTTTCCCCGGTACCCAGAATCGAAACCACGGGCTGCTTCCTGGCTTCGTGGGGTGTGGGGGATGTGGTGGGCCTGGATGAGGCCTTGCGGGAGAGTCGCGAGCAACTCCTCCCGTGGATGCCCTGGGCGGCTGAGGAGCCCCTCGATCTTGAGGCACGCCTGACCCGGATCCAGGATTGGCGCGATGCCTCTCGCGAGGGTCGGGATTTTTTCTATGGGTTGTTTCACCCGCAGGGCGGTGTCCTGGGGGCCTTGGGGTTGCACCCGCGGGTGGGGCCAGGGGCTTTGGAAATTGGCTATTGGGTGCGCACGAGCGCCACGGGCCGCGGCCTGGCTACAAGGGCGGCGGCAGCGGCTGCTCGCGTCGCCCTTGAAATCATGGGCGCCGAGCGCGTCGAGATTCGTGTGGCAGCCGAAAACCACGCCAGCATCCGCATTCCGCGCAAGCTCGGGTTTCACGAAATCGCCCCGCCTGAGCCAAGCCCCACAACCGGCGGCCTTCCGCAGTTGGTGTTTCAGCTCAAAAAATGCGAACTCAGCAGCAGCCCCGTGGGCCGAACTCCCCTGCGAGCGTTCGATGAGGCCGGGCGAGCCATGCTGCCCAAAGGCCAAGAAGAGAGCGGCCTTTGATCCGTTCCCCGGACGCTGGTGGTGCTCGCGAGGCCCGCGAGCTACCTTCCTGGTTGTGCTTATCAATGTTCTGATCGCCGCTGAGGACTTTGGCCGCCTGCGTGAAATCACGCAGGTACTGGTGGAGTTCGGGTTCAAGGACCTTGTGCAGCGCATGGGCCTGCTCGGTTTCTTGCACCGCGCCGGCAGCGTGTTGCACTGGGAGACGGTGCGTGGCCTCGAAGAACTGCCAGCGCCGCACAGGGTGCGCCTGGCCATCGAGAAGCTCGGGCCGACCTTTGTCAAGCTCGGTCAACTCCTCGCAAGTCGTGGGGATCTCCTGCCGCCGGAGTACATCGACGAGCTCTCGCACCTGCAATCAGGCGTGGGCACCGTGCCCTTCGAGGACCTACGCAGCCAGTTGACCCAGGACCTCGGCCGGCCTCCCGAAGAGGTCTTTTCCGATCTCGACATCGAGCCTTTCGCCGCCGGTTCCATCGGCCAGGTCCACCGGGCGCAACTGCCAGACGGTCGTGATGTGATCCTCAAGATTCGCAGGCCCGGCATCGAGAAGAAGGTGCGCGCCGACCTGCGACTGCTCGAACGCCTGGCCGAGATCCTCGAAAAGGAAGTCATCGAACTGCGCCGCTTCAGGCCACAGGTGGTCGTGCGGCAGTTCTCGCGCTCGCTCAAGGCCGAACTCGACTTCTCGGTCGAAGCTCGCAATACCGAACAGATTGCGCGCAACCTGAGGGACTCTGAAGACCTGGTGATCCCCGAGGTCTTCGGCGAATTTTCATGCACACGCCTTGTCGTACAGGAATTCCTCGACGGCCATAGCGCTGCCGCCTGGATCCGTGGCAATCACCCCCCGGGGCTCGATCCAGAACGCATCGCCTCCATCGGCGCGGACACCATCCTGCGCATGGTTTTCGATGATGGCTTCTATCACGCCGACCCGCACCCGGGGAATGTGCTCTTCCTCCCCGAAGGTCAGGTGGGCTTGCTCGACTTCGGCATGGTGGGGCGGCTCTCGGTCGAGCGCCGCCAGCAGTTTGTGCTCATGCTCGCCGCCATCATCGACCGCGATGAGGATGGGCTGGTGGACACCCTGCTCGAATGGTCGGACGGTGCCGAAATCGACATCGACGCCCTGGCCCAGGACTGCAGCGCCTTCCTAGACCGCTACATAGGCCACGAACTGAAGGACCTCGATGTGGCCGGAATGCTGCGCGACATCACCAGCATCGTGCGCGAGAACAACCTCGTGCTGCCCGCGGATGTGGCCATGCTGATCAAGGTCTTTCTGACCCTTGAGGGCCTCGGCAGGCGTCTCGACCCGAGCTTCTCCCTCGACGAGCACCTCGAACCAGTGGCGCGGCGCATGATCCGCCGCGTGAGTTCGCCCCAGCGAATCATCCAGAGCAACTGGAAGGACCTGCGGCGCTTGATGGTCGCCCTGCCCCGCGACCTACGCCGGCTCGTCATGCGTGCTCGCCGCGGTGGCCTCCGAATCGAACTCGACTTGAAGCGCTTGGATGACTTCGGTCAGCAACTCGACCGCAGTGCCAACCGCGTGACCGTGGGTTTGATCACCGCGGCCTTGATCGTGGGCACTTCGATCTCCATGACCATTGACAGTGGCCCCATGCTGATGGGGTTGCCGGTCCTGGGTCTGATTGGCTTTGGGACCTCGTTTTCGATCGGCTTGATGCTGCTCTGGTCCATCCTGCGTAGCGGGCACAGGTAGGCGACAGGCCCCAAAAAACGGGGCCTTGCTGCGGCGCGCGCCACAACAAGGCCCCTCTGGGGAGAGCCATTCGTTGGTTGGATCAGGGCGTCCAGACGACTTCGTAGCCGCCTGAGAGGTTGAAGCCGCTGAGGCACGGGCCAGCCGTGGGGTCGCGGTACCAGAGCTGGTAGCGCCGGGTTTGGCCCGCCGCCGCGCCGCCCGCGGCCGCGATGTTGAGCGAGGTGCTCGAAGCGCCCGCGCCATTCGCTGTCACGACTTGCAAGCGCACCGTCGAGCCCCCGGCGCAGCGCAAGCCGTCGCCAAAGATCACGCCGTTGCCGCCGCCCACCGCGTTGTTGCCCTGGAAGTAGAGCCCAGGCTGACCCGCGATCAGGCCCGTGGTGGAGAGCACCAGGTTTCCCGTGCTGGCCGAATTGGAACCGCTACCTGTCATCTCGGCACCGGGGCCGTTGCTGTTGCCGCAGCCTTCGGCTGCTCCAGCCGAGTTGCCACAGGGGCAGGCCGTGCCGCCGCCATCGCCGAAGCAGAAGGCCGTACCCGGCCCGCTGCTACCGCCAAGGGCCACGATCTGGATGGCGTTCAAGCTGCTCGGTGCACCGGCGATCTGGGAAACCTGAATAGTGATTGTGCCGCCCGTGACGGAGACCGTGTCCGTCACGAAATGGCTGCCGTTCACGAAGCCTCCGGTCCAGCCGGCGCCACCACAAATCTGCAGCCCGGCGCTTCCGCCCACCACGTTCAGCCCGCTGGTGAAGCCCGTGGGGTCATCGGGCGCCCACGAGTAGAGATAGACTGTGTAGGTTCCGCTGGCCAGGCCATTGAGGGTCCAGGTCGAAGCACCTGCGTCCTGGATGTCGTCGAGGATGCGTTCGACATTGCCTGTAGTCGATGCGTTGTTGAACTCAAAACTACCGTTGCCGCCACTGACACCGATGGTGACGCCACTGGCGCTGCCATCGGTGGCCAACAGGGCTTGGCCCACGGCATTGCCCGCAACACCGTTCCAGGTGCCCGCCTGCGATGCCGCAGCTCCGTATCCGCTGCCGGGCACGGGGAAGGTGGTGTTGCTGCCTATGTCGATGTTCAGTGAAACCGCGCTGCCCGTGGGCGGCGGTCCGCCCGTGTTCGCCAGGGCGGGGCGCCAGTTTTCCAGAGTGCAGCGCATGCGGTTGGCCTGCTCCGGCGAGAACTCCCACATGCAGATGTCGTCGGTGTAGTCCATGTAATTGTGGAAGGGATCGGCGCTACCGCAACTGGACTTGCTGCCCGGGCAGCCGAGGGTCGATGAGGACTCGGGATTGGTGTCGCAGATACGATCACCGCTCGTGTAGCAGCTGCCCGCTCCGCAACCGCCGTCGAAGGTGTGGTACAGACCGAGGTAATGGCCAACTTCGTGGGTTGTGGTGCGGCCCTTGTTGTACGGCGGGCCGATGGGACCGTTGCGTCCGAAGGAGGCCCAGTAGACGACCACGCGGTCAGAGGCCGAGCCGACGATTCCTCCCTGGGGGATGTCCGGCACATAACCGAGGAAGCCACCCGCGCTGTTGGTGTAGATGTTGAGGTAGTTGTTCGTGTCCCACGAGAGCGAGTTCCAATAGGAGCCACTGTCGTTGTACCAACTCGTGTTGGTCGTGTAGGTGATGCCAGAAGTGGGGTTGCCCGCCGGATCCGTGCTGGCCAGTTCAAATTGAATCTCCGAGTTGGTGCCCGGGGCACCCAGGGTTCCGGCCATGGCCAGGAAGTCCTCATTCAAAATGTCGATCTGGCTCTGCACCAAGGCCGCGCTGATGAATCCCGTGCCACTGCTGTTCTGGATCACATGCACCACGACTGGGATCGTCAGGGTCGTGGTGGGGTTGTAGGCCGGGTTGGGCGAGGTCGAGCCGTAGGCGCAGTCGGAAGGAGCCACGACCATGGTCGAAAAGCGCCGCGGATCATGGGCCGGGGTGCCGCAGCGCTGGCTGGGTGCCAAGATGCCCTGGGAGGGGGGCGCGATGCCCTGGCCTTGAGAAGACCGAGTGGAGGTCGTTGTCTGGGCTGTGAGGGTCGTGGCAGCTGCCAGCGTGATGCTGGCGCACAGGAGAGATCGGATTCTCATGGTTGTTGGTTCTCCGGGGAGCAGAGGAGCTGGGGATGTCCCTGGGCAGGGGCTTCTTCGGTGGGGTCTTCCTGGGTGAGGTCCAGTAATAGCGGAGCGTGACGCCGGGTGGTGAGGACGGGACCAGGGCCTTTCGGACGCAGAGTGGGGGGCATTGGTGCGCCCGAATTGGGGGAATACTTCCCAAGACTACCCCCCAATACCCCTCCATGCTGGACAATGGACAGGGTCCAACGCCCTTTCCCACTGGCCACCACCCCCCTTTCCATGCAGAACCTATTTGCTCGCGCCCAGAGTTCCTGCGCTCCTGCTCTCTTGGCCCTCTTGGCCCTGGTCTCCGCAGCAGAGGCCCATGTCACCCTGGACGCACCCAATGGCGGCGAGACCCTCAACGCCGGTCAGGTCGTGACCGTGCAATGGCACGTCCAGATCGCTCACGGCCAACTGAACTGGGACCTGTGGTACTCCACCAGCGGGCCCGCGGGGCCCTGGATTCCCATCGCCATGGATCTGGCGCCGGGTTCGACCACGGTGAATTCAATGCACCAGTACGACTGGACCGTTCCCAATGCGCCTTCCAGTCAGGTACGCGTGCGCGTACGCATGGACAATGCAGGCACCGACTACCTGGACATCAGCAACGCCAACCTCACAATCCAGGCCGGCTGTCCGCAGCCGGTCAACTATTGCAGCACTTCGCCCAACTCCTTGGGTGCCGGCGCCTTGATGGGTTTTGGCGGAACGGCCAGCGTAGCCTCCAACAACCTGAGCCTGTCGGTGAGTGCTGCTTCCGCTATTCAACCAGGGCTCTTCTTCTACGGCCCAGGCCAGATCCAGGCGCCCTTCGGTGACGGTTTTCGATGTGTTGGCGCTGGCGGCTTGGGGGTCTTTCGCCTGGGTCCGCCGGTGGTCTCCGATGCTGCGGGCAACGGGCAGCGCGTTTTGGATCTGAATGCCGCTCCGGCGAATAGCGGGCCGGGACTGATCCAGGCTGGCGACACCTGGAACTTCCAATTCTGGTACCGCGATCCCGCCGCCGGCGGAAGTGGCTTCAACCTCTCCGACGGCTTGAGCGTCACCTTCTGCGGCTGATCACTCCGGCCTCGCCGGCTTGCACCGATCGAAATCGATGCGGCGGGCCAGAACACGCCAAAGCAGCCCCAGGATCGCCACAGCGATGGAGGTGCCCCAGAGGGTCGTATCCACATCTCCGCTGGAGTCGTAGTAGAGCCCGGCAAGCAGACCGCCCACGGTGAAGGACAGGGTCATGCCCAGGAACTCGAGGGCGAAAACGCGGCCGCGGAACTCGTTGTGGACATGCATCTGCAAGAGGGTCGTGGAAGCGACCCAGATCGAACTGCCGCCCATGTGGGCCAGGAACACACAGGCGCAAGCAGAAGCGAGGTCCGGGGTGAAGGGCACCAGGCTATAGCCCAGGGCAGCCACGAAGAAACCGCCCACGATCTGGCGCACGAGGGGGCGCGGCGTGCTGCCATAGAATCGGCGGCCCAGGATTGGCCCGATGCCCGTGCCCAAGCCGCGCGCGGCGTAGAGCATGCCTGTTGCAAAACCCGCCGCGCTGGTTGCCGTCGGGCCAAATTCTCCGCCGCCCGCGAAGCGCGTCGAGCCCAGGATCGAAATCAGGACCAGATAGCCACCCGCTGCGCCCCAGAAAGACTTGGCCAGAAGGACCGGCAGAATGCCCAGGCTGCGCACATGTTGCGCGGCCCGACGCATGTCCGTCATCAGGATCAGATCGCGCAGCCGAAAGCGCTCGGCGTGCTGCGTCACTGGCGGCAGTTTGAGGCCCAGGAGAAACATGGCGCTGACGCAATAGGTGCCGGCGTCAATCATGAATATCTGTTGGATGTCGAGCACCCTGAGCATAAAGGCCCCCAGGCTCGTGCCGAGGGCCAGCATCACGCTCCAGGTCGCCGCTGAGAGGATGTTGGCTTCGTGCAACTCGTTCGGCGGCACCGTGCTGGGCATGGCTCCCGAGCGCGCCGAGTTGAAGAAGATCGCCAGGCTCATCTGCGACAGCAAGAGGGTATAGAGCAACCACAGATCGCTCTCCTCCCGGACAAGCACCAGGCCCAGCACAACCCCGGCGCGCAGGACATCGGCGGTGATCATCACCATCCGTCGCGGCAGCCGGTCGGCCACCGGGCCGGCGAGCGGTCCGAAGGCGGCGGTGGGCAAGAGCCGAATGGCGAGTTCGATGCTGTACAACCCACCCACGGCCAGCGCTTCTTGGGCTCCGGCCAGTTGACCGATCAAGGTCAGGACGGCGATGCGCGAAAGCCAGTCACCGGCCTGGCTGACCAGTTGCGAGAACCAAAGCTTGCGAAACTGGGGGTTGCGTTGGACGACGGCGAACACGGCGCGGGATTGTATGCTGCGCTGCCGCGCCCCGAGAGTGCCAGTTCAGGCGATTCCATTTTCAACGAGCATTCCACGACTTCATGAAGCTCCTACGATCCCCCCTCGCCCCGCCCCTTGCCTTTTGCGCTCTGCTTGGAATTAGCTGGTTGGCCCAGCCGCAAGAGACCCATGCCGTGCGCGGCGGCGTCTCATACATCAGCAACAAGGGCGGCAACATTGGGGTTCTGGTGAACGCTGCTGGATCCTTGATGGTGGACGCCCAGTTCGCTGATGTGGCCCCCGAGAACGAGGCTGCGGTGGTGGCCTTGGGAGGCGGCGGGCCTGTCTACCTGATCAACACTCATTGGCACCCGGATCACACAGGGGGTAATGCCCACTTCGCCTCTACGGCCCAGATCTTCGCCCATCTGAATGTGCGTCGGCGCCTTGAAGGAGATAGCGAGATAGGCGGCCGAGTTCTCAACGATACACCCCGTGCCGCTTTGCCCGTGGTGCTGTTCAAGACGGGCCTCAAGATCTACTTCGGCGGCGAAGAGCTGCACTTGATTCACGCGCCCCGGGCTCACACCGACGGAGATACCATCGTGTACTTCAAGGAGGCCCGCGTGATTCACATGGGCGACACCTACTTCTCCGGCGGCTACCCCTTCATCGACATCTCCTCTGGCGGCAGCGCCCAGGGGCTGATCGATGCCGTGGAGGGGGTTATCTCCTGGGCTCCCGAAGATGCGTGGGTGATCCCGGGTCACGGCCAAGCCACAGATCTTCGTGGGCTGCTGGCCTACTTGGAGATGCTGAAGACCATCGTTGCGAGGGTGCGCGCAGGCGCCGCCCGGAGCCTTGATCTCGATGCCCTGCTGGCTGAGGGCGTGACCCGCGATTTCGACTCGCAGTGGGGCGGCGGCTTCATCGACGCGCGCAGGCTGGTTGAATCCATCCTGGCCGACCTGCCCCCTTCAAACGAAACGGGGCAGGGCGCTCAGGACGAGTGACTAGAAGTCGATCTGGAAGCGCAGCATGACAGCGTCGGAGCTGCCGCCGCTGTCGAGGTCCGAGTTGACATAGTTGGCCATCACCCGGGCGTGGGAGGTGAGGTACCAGTTCACGCCGAAAGTGATGTCGGTCAATTCATCGCCGAGACCCTCGTCGCGGAGGTCGGCGGCCGAGTAGCGCAGGGCCAGTTCCAGGGCTCCCCAGCCCGCCGAACCCCAGGGGTTCTGGGGCTTCACGCGACCAAAGCTGGCGCCGCTCGCCGAGTAGGACTTGGATTCGCCGGTGGCGAACCAGGAGGCCTGGGCGTAATAGCTCGAAAAGCTGGGGCTGACGCCGCCGCTTTCGCCGTCGACATCGATCATCAGGTACTCGGCCTGGGTGTAGAAGGGGCCGTGTACCGAGGCCCACTCGAGGCCGACCATGTTGGTGCTTTCGGCCGGGATCACATCAAAATCGATGTATTTCGCCGCCAGGTGTGACTCGGGCCGCAGGGCAAAGCTCGCATCCACGCCATTCAGCTTGCGATGGCTGGCCGAGAGCCCCAGGTGAATCATCTGGGTGTGATCCTCGTTGGTGCTGGGCACATAGGTCACGCGGCCAGTGAATGCGTAGTGTCCGCTGCCAGTGTCCTTGCCGAACTTGTCGCTGTCGCGAAACACGCCGGCGGCGTAGGTCAGGCGATTGTCGGCGCCAGTTCCAAGGGCCTGGATGCCTGAGTTGCGCGCGGGTGTCAGCGCGCTTGTCAAGGAGCGCTCCATGAAGGTGATGTACTTCGAGCTCGTGACCGTTTCGATGCCCATGGGCTCCCAGAAGTGGCCGACTTTCACATTCTGCACCACGGGCACATTCTTCAGCCCCATGTAGACATCCTTGAACCCCGGCCCTCCGTCCATTTCCTTGGTGGAGGCGAAGTCGTAGTTGACCTTGAAGAAGACATTCTCATCGAGGTTGCCCTTGAGGTAGATCCGCGCGGCGCGAATCTCCGTGCCGTTGGGGCTGTGTGGCAGGGCATCCTCTGCGGAGAACCAGGCCCAGTCGCTGAAGACTCGGCCACCGAACTTGACTTCCGAGCTTCCGTCGGCGCTGCCGATGGTGAGGCCGTTCTTGTAGGAGACTTTCAGTTTGACTTCAGCGGGATGGCTGAGCACTGCCGGTGAAGCTTCGGGAGCTTTGAGCTCGCCAGCCGACGCGATAGTCACGGGCAAGAGGAGTAGGGTGGATGCGAGGAGCAGTTTTTTGATCCTGGAATGCATGGGTTCAGAAATTGGGGTCTTGGTGAGCGTGAGCTCGCGTGTTTGGCTGTGAGACCAGACTGTTTCGATCCTCTGTGAAGACCGTGTGAATGCGAGAGAATTATTCAGTCCGCGTGCTGGGAGAGCAGACAAACCGCCTGCACAGCAACGCCAGCGCCGCCCGCCAGGGCGCCGAGCCCTTCCAGGCTCTTGCCCTTGACATTGACGGCGTCGGGGTCGGCGTCCAGCAACTCGGCGATACGCGCCCGCATGGCTGCTCGCGCGGGAGCGATGCGCGGCCCTTCGGTGGCGATCACGATGTCGAGGCTTGTGACCCGCCAGCCCGCGGCCTGCACGCGGTTTTGCACTTCGCCCAAGAGTTCGGCGCTGTCAGCGTCCTTCCAGCGCGCCTCGCTGTCGGGAAAGAGGCTGCCGAGATCGTCGAGCCCGGCCGCGCCCAGGAGCGCATCGGCGACAGCGTGCAACACCGCGTCCCCATCGGAATGGCCCTCGGGGCCGGCTGGGTGGTCGAGTTGCACGCCGCCGAGGGTGCAGGGGCGGCCCTGCACCAGGCGATGCAGGTCAAAGCCCAGGCCGATGCGCAGGGTCATGGCGTGTCTCCAAGGTGGCGCCGCGCGAAGAGCGCGGTGGCGAGGTCGAGGTCGGCGGGACAGGTGATCTTCAAGTTTGAGGGGTCCCCAGGCGAAATCGGCACGGGCCCGCAGTAGTGCTCGAAGAGGGCGGCGTCGTCGGTGGGGGTGAACCCATCCGCCGCGGCCCGTTCGAGAAGTTCCTGGAACTGCTGGCGTACGAAGACCTGGGGCGTCTGGGCGGACCAGAGCCCGGCTCGTTCCAGGGTCTTTGCCGAGCGCCCTTCGGGATCGGCGCGCTTGATCGTGTCGGTCACCGGCAGCGCCACCAGGGCAGCTCCCTCGCGGGCGGCGAGATCGATGGCGGCAGTGATGATTTTTGGTGTCACCAGGGGCCGCGCGGCATCGTGGATGGCCACCAGTCGGATCTCTGTTCCTGCGGCGGCCACTCCCGCGCGCACCGAGTCGGAGCGGGTAGCGCCGCCCTCCACCAAGCGCGTGAGCTTGGCGAAAGCCCCCTTCACCTGCGCCAGCTTCGAGATGGCGTCGTGGTCGCGGGCTTGGGCCACGATGACCAAGCGGGTCACCGCTCGGCAGGCGTCGAAGGACGCGGCGGCGTGCTCGAGCAGACTCTTGCCCTCGATTTCCAATAGGGGTTTGCGGCGGCCCTGCACCAGGCCCAGACGCTCCGAATCACCCGCAGCGACGATAATGGCGCAGGTTCGCGTGTCGGGGGAATCAGGGTGGATGGACCGGGTCATGGGGAGTTCACCTCGCAGCCTACAGTTGGCCGACCCGCAAGGGTACGCTCGCGACAGTCTCTACCCCATGACTTCGTCCGACCCCGCCAAGCTGGAAAGCGTCCCCGCCGATTGCCCCTGGGAGATCATCCTGGGTATCGATCCAGGTACGCGGGTGTGTGGCTACGGGGCCATCGTGGAGGCCGCCGATGGCCCGCGACTTCTCGCCGCAGGGGTTCTCCGCCCCACGGGGGGCCGCGATGTGCCCCTGCGCCTGGCTTCCCTGCGCCGTGAAACCGACCGTCTCCTGGAGCGCTTGCGCCCCAAGGTGGTGGTGGTGGAGAGCGCCTTTGCCGCCGTCAATGTGCAGTCGGCCCTGCGCATCGGCGAGGCGCGTGGCGTGATCCTTGCGGCGGCAGCTCTGACTGGTGCCAGGGTGGAGCAATACGCGCCAGCCGTGGCCAAGAAAACCCTGATCGGCAATGGCAACGCATCCAAGGAACAGACCGCCGCCATCGTGGCCAACATGCTGGGGCTGGCCGAGCCGCCCGAGCCCTTGGATGTGACCGACGCCCTTTCCCTGGCTCTCGCCTTTGCTCAGCGCAGTCGCACGGCCGACCTCCTGGCGCGAAGCACTTCCAAATCCCGCCTGCAACCATGATGGATCTTTCTGAACGAGACAGCACCATGTCCCCCCTTCTGGAGCGCGTTGAACTTGCCTTTGCCGCCACCTTGGCCGATTTCGAGGTCTGCGAGCGCGGCTTGCGTTACGACGGTCGGGCGGTGGCCGATCTCTTGGCCCGTGGTGAGGGCCGTTGCTTCTTGATCTCGCTGGTGGGCAGAGACGAAGACGAAGTCGCCCTGCGCGCCCTCGACAGTCTCGCCTTCGCACGCACTCACGAGGCGCTGATCGGTGACTACCTTGGGGACGATGCTTCCTGCACGGCGACGCCCGAGGTTGTTCTCGTTGGGGAGAGCTTCAGCACGAACTTGCGCACGCGGCTGGCGACGCTCTTCGACGGCGCGGATTTCTGGCTCGCCGTGCCCCATGAACTCTCCACGGCCAGCGGCAGCTCGACCCAGCTCGAGCGCCTCGTCACCGTTTGCGGTGAGCCCGCCGTGCCCCTGCCCTCCTGGGCAGCGCGGGAACCTCTGCGCGCTTTCTTCGAAGCTGTGCCCCTCGAGTGTTTGGATCTGGCCCTCGACTTGGTGAAGCGCTTGACGCGGGTTCACCAGTCCGTCGAGTGGGCTGTGGATCGCGACCGTGTGCTGGTGGGCGACTTTGGCGCGGACCTCCTTTGCGAGTTGCGCTGCACGCCCGAGCACCTCGAAGTGCGCCTCGATGGCTGTGACACGACCCACATCGTCTGCGCTGAAGAGGAGCTCGACGAGGTGCTCGACGAGGTGCAATTCCACCTGACGAGCGAGCTCTTGATCCGAAAGCTGGAGACGCCGATCGAGGAGCCAGAGTTGGAGTTGGGGGCCCAAGAGCCGTCTGATGATGAAGCCGAGGACGAGCAATCCGAGTTGCGGCAGGTCGAATTGCGCCCCGCCCAGCCTGCTCCGCTGCTCAGCGCCGAGGAATTGGCGGCCTTCTACGACTAGGCCCTCTCCGATGCCACATCCCGCACGCCCTGGGCGCCCCAAACCCGCTGCTAGGGCGCGGGAGCGGCCCGTCTTGGTGCGAATCAGGGCCCAAGAAGGGCCCTCACGGGCCCTGATTTTTCCCAAATTCGCATTCAGGCCCTGACTTCTGCGTTCCGTGCTTGGAACGGGCTTTGCGGCACGGCAGCCTGAATTGAGTCATCCTGCCTCTGGCGCCCTCCTTTCGAGTTTGCCCCTGTCAGGAGCCACCCGTTCAGTGAATCCTTCTCCAGTGTAGCTCTACATGAGTTGGGAAACGGCCCGCCGGATCTGGCGCCAACGGCGCTCCAGCATCACTAGCGACACCCCCGCGGACCTCGATGGGGGTGGGACAGTGGGCGCTTGCCTCACCGGCGCGCGGGCCAGTTCCGTCTGCGTCGCCAGCGGCAAGGGTGGCACGGGCAAGTCGGTCTTCAGCGCTTCCCTCGCGACCTGCATCATGCCCCGCGGCCGCACCCTGATCTGTGACGCCGACATGGGCATCGGCAATGCCCATATCCTCCAGGGAATTTCACCCGTAGCCTCCTTTGTCGAACTCGTGGCGGGCTCCGCCACCGCTACCGAGATTCTCTCGCACTGCTCCGAGAGCCTGGACTTGATCGCCGCCGGCTCGGGGGTCTCGAACATGGCCGAGCTCTCGAGCGCCGAACTGCACAAGATCGCCCTGGCCATCGAGGAGCTCGAATCGGACTACGCCCATCTCCTCGTGGACTCGGCTGCGGGCATTTCGAACCAGACCCTGGCCTTTGCGGCAGCGGCGGATCTAGTGGTGATCGTCACGACCCCCGATGTGACCGCCATGACTGACGCTTACGCCTTCATCAAGGTACTCCTGCGCGGCACACCCGAATGCCAGCCCCTGCTCGTGGTCAACCGTGCCCACAGCTTTGACGAAGCCGCCTCGGTGGTGCATCGCATTGAGGGTGTCTGCCAGCGTTTCTTGCACCGCACGCCGCGCTGGATCGGCTGGGTGCCCGAAGACGATGCCGTGCAGAGCGCGGTCAACGCCCGCGCGCCGGTGGTCTCCCACGAACCCGATTCCCCTGCGGCCCTCGCCCTCGCTCACCTGGCCCTACAAGTCCTCGAAGAGATGTCCCGGCTCCCCAAGCGCGGCCTGGGCCGTCAACTCGCGAGCCGCATCTCCTACTCGCCCAAGTTGGCCTGATTCGTGGCGGGTGAGGGCTCCTGGCCCAGCGCTTCGCGCACGGCGGCGGCCGTCAGGGGGCCGATGCCGGGCACGGCTTGCAGGGGCATTGGCCCCTCTTCCCAGGCCCATCGCAAGCGCGCGAAGTCCGTCGCCCGCCTCGGGCCGATACTTGGCAAACCGCGCAATTCGGCCACGCTGGCGCTTTCGAGGTCGAGCAGCGGTTCCACAGGGGCAGCGGGATTGCGGCGGCCATGGAATTCGCTGCGCCAGGCCTCACGGGCAGCACCCACGATCAGCCAGCCGCAGAGAAGTAGCAGCCAGGCGGGACTCGTGGTTTCCTGGTGGTGGTCGGCTGAAGAATCGCCCATGGCCTACTCTGGACGCACCCCAGCCGCGGCGGTTGCGCTCCGAATTCAGAGGATGTGGGGGAGGAGGTGGTGCCCCGGCGGGGGGCAGCGTACCTTGGCCCCACTGTGCAGACCGCCAGCGAAGACGCCCTCCGCGAACTCCTGCCGCCCGAGGTTCAGAAGGCAGCCCTGGAGGCGGCCCTGCGCGAGGACCTGGCAAGTGGAGATTTGACCTCCGAGCATTGCATTCCGGAGAGGCTCTCGGCCCGTGGGCGTTTGGTGGCGAAGCAGGCGGGAGTGATCGCAGGCCTGCCGGTTTTCGAGGGCTGCTTGGCGCTCTGCTGCCAAGAGCTGAAGTTCGAGGCTCTGGTCCGCGATGGCGAGCGAGTGTCGGCGGGCCAGCTCCTCGCACGCATGGCAGGCGACGGCCAGGGGCTCTTGGTCGCTGAGCGCACGGCGCTCAATTTTATGCAACGCATGTGCGGCGTGGCCACCTTGACGGCGCGCTTTGTCGAGTTGGCCGCGGGCCGCGCGCGGATCCTCGACACCCGCAAGACCACCCCCGGCCTGCGCGCCTTTGAAAAATACGCCGTGCGCTGTGGCGGAGGCGAAAACCATCGCTTCGGCCTCTTCGACCAGGCCATGCTCAAGGAAAACCACTTCGCCCTGTGTCTCGCATCGACTGAACAGGGCCTCGCCTCGACGGAGATGGCCGCCGAGGATTCCTTGCAAGCTGTCAGTGCTCGCCTGCGCGAGAAGCTCGGACCCGACACGCTCATGACCGTGGAAGCTCGCGATGAACCGGAGGCCCAGGCCGCGGTGCGCGGCGGGGCGGACATCGTGCTGCTCGACAACATGAGCAGCGAGCGGATGGGCGAGATCATACCCGGCCTGCATGAGCTGGCCGAGCAGCGCGGCCGATCTCTGGAAATCGAAGCCTCCGGTGGCATCGACGAGGCACGCGTGGCGGAGGTGGCTGCTTGCGGAGTGGATCGCATCTCCATCGGCGCTCTGACCCACTCGGCAGCCGCCCTCGACCTGTCCCTCTATCTGGAGCCCGCCTCGTGAACGCTGACAACCCCGAGGAGCTCAGTCTCGACCTGCCCGCGGCCCACAGCGCCTCGCGCATGGCGCGACAGGTCGTGCGCAAGTTTGCCCTCGAGCGCGGTCTGGTGGAGGACGAGGTGGGCATCCTCGAACTGGTCACCTCCGAGCTGCTCTCAAACGCTGTCGACCACGGCGGTGGTGGATCGGCGATGGAAGAGGCCGACATTGAGGGCGGCGTGCGCATGCGGCTCTACTTGAGGGTACAAGCGGGCAGTTGGGTCATGCGCATTTCCGACCAGGGCGGCGGCGACCCGCAGGAGATGGAACCCTTCCTCGACCCCGACGGCATGCCCGACCTTGAGGACGAACGCGGCCGCGGCTTTTTCCTCCTGGTGCAGATGGTGGACGAGATTCTTGTGGCGCGTTCCGAAGATGGCACGGGGCTCGAGTTCACTGTGCACAAACAGACTGTGCACGAGCAGCACGGCGACTCGGCGTCTTGAACAGAACAAGCCCCGGTTTGCGAGGTCTGCGAGCCGTGGGAGCCTGCTTGCAGCACGCCGGTCGCCCCGTAGCCTTGGTGTTCGTCCTCGCTTGGATGTCAGTCGTTTGGCAAATCTCAAGCATGGAGTCGACCGGCCTTCCCACAACAACCCTCCTGGTCTGGCTCTACAACTCCGCCCACGCGCCGCTGTTCGGGCTGTTGGCCCTTTGGAGTGCCCTGGTTCTGCCGCGCGAAGATGGCTGGCCGCGGCTGGGGCGCCGCGGGGTGCTTTCGATTCTGGCCTTTGTGTTCTCTTACGGGTTCGTGGACGAGTGGCATCAGCTCTCTGTCCTCGGTCGCGACTCGTCGGCCCTCGATCTCTTGACCGACATGGTGGGAGCCGTCATGACCCTCTGGATCATTGCCTACGTGCCCCGCGCGGCTTCCACCGAAGCTGGCTTGCGCTGGCGCGTGGCTCTCGCTTTGGCCGCGTGCGCCCTGTCCGGCGGCCTATCCACGATTCTGTAGCCCGCTCGGTTAGACTGTCCGCCTGCTTAGATAGTTTAACCTTCTGCGACTCTTCTTTTTTCTTGGCTTCCGTGACCGACTACGACAACTACTCCAATCCTCTCACCACGCGCTACGCGACATCTGACATGCGTAGTCTGTTTTCGCCCCAGCGCAAGTTCAGCACATGGCGGCGGTTATGGCTCGCCCTGGCGGAAGCCGAGGCGGAGTTGGGGCTGGGGATCGAGGAGTCGCAACTGGCCGAGTTGCGCGCCACTCTGGACGAGATCGATTTCGATGCTGCACGGGCCTACGAGGAAAAACTACGCCACGATGTCATGGCCCATGTCCACGCTTGGGGCGATCAATGCCCCAAGGCCCGGGGCATTCTGCATCTGGGAGCCACCAGCTGTTTCGTCACCGATAATACCGATGCGATTCTCCTGCGCGACGGCTTGAGCCTCTTGCGCCGGCAACTCGTGAGTTTGGTGGCGGGCTTGCGCGAGTTTGCTCTGCGGTGGCGCTCGCTGCCGACCCTCGGGTTCACCCACTATCAACCAGCCCAGGCGACCACCGTGGGCAAGCGCGCCTGCCTGTGGATCCAGGACCTGATTGACGACCTCGCGGACCTCGAACACGCCCAATCCATGGTGCGCTTCCGCGGAGTCAAGGGCACCACCGGCACCCAGGCGAGTTTTTTGGAGCTCTTCGACGGTGATCATGAAAAGGTGCGCGAGTTGGATCGGCGCGTAACCCGCAAGTTGGGTTTTGATCGGTGTTTCAAGGTCACCGGCCAGACCTATCCCCGGCAACTCGACTTTCGCGTGGGGCAGGTGCTCTCCTCGATTGCCCAATCAGCTCACAAGTTCGCTACGGACCTGCGCCTGCTATCCAACCAAAAGGAGCTCGAAGAGCCCTTCGAGGCCGACCAAATCGGTTCGAGCGCCATGCCCTGGAAGCGCAATCCCATGCGCTCGGAACGCATCTGTTCACTGTCGCGCCTGGTCATGAGTCACCTCGACAACACTGCCCACACAGCTGCCAATCAGTGGCTTGAGCGCACTCTTGATGATTCGGCCAACCGCCGTATCGTCATGGCCGAGATGTTCCTCGCCTGCGATGCGGTCCTGAACTTGTTCCTCAATGTGGCCTCTGGGCTCGTCGTGAACCCCAAGGTGATCGAGAAGAATCTCATGGAGGAACTGCCCTTCTTGGCTTCCGAAGCCCTCATGATGGAGGCCGTCAAAGCTGGCGGCGACCGTCAGGATGTTCACGAAGCCGTGCGCCAGGCCAGCTTTGCCGCCGCGAGGAACATCAAAGCAGGCGGCGTGAACGACCTCGCGGCGCGGCTCAAGGAAAGCGCGCTGCTTGGGTCCGTGGCGAATCGCATCGACGAGATCCTGAACCCCAACCGCTTCGTGGGCCGAGCTCCCGAGCAGGTGCTTGAGTTCATGGAAGACGAAGTCGACCCGCTACTCGAACGGCACGCCGACCTGCTAGGCGCCAGCGGCGAAGTGCGCGTCTAAGAGTTCGGCGAATCCGTCGCCGGCGTGTCCTTGGCGTCTTCCGCTGCGCCCGCTTGCGGCTCGGGCTTGCCCTTGCGTTCCGCCTTGGTAGCGCGCTCCTCGTCGAGTTTTTGCAGCCGCAGTTCGATGCGATGCTTTTCCTTGAGCAGCCGGCCACGCTCGCGACTCTTCTGGAACTTGTGTGCGAGCCAGGTCAGGCTAAACGGCATGAGTCCCACGGTCATGGAGCCCACGGCGGCGAGATAGCGTTCAAGCTTGTCGCCCAATTCGAACAGGGTGGACTCTTCGTGCCAGGCATCGCGGAACCACCGTTGACCCGCGTAGGCCCAGAAGACGGCCCACAGGATCGAAGCGATCCACATGATGCGCAAGGACTTCATGGTGGCAGAGGTTAGCGCTTTGGGCGGGCCCGCGCCCCTCGGAGTGCTGCGGCTCTTCGAGCCCGCGATCAGCCAAGAGCCCTCGCGGCGGCGGTGGCGAGGCGCTCTCGGCCTCCAGGATTGCAATCTTCTAGCTAATCTTGACAATACAGGAACTCGTCCGTGCTCTCATTCAGAGGGGCGGCGCTTGAAGCCCTCTTGGGACGCAGAACTGGGAAGAAAATTCAACCCGGGGTCCAGGGAGCGCGATTGACCTGTTGGGATTTGCGCTCTGTCCACGATAGAGACAGAGCGCCAAAGCGCGGGTTCCTTCTCCTGATGCCCGCACCCATCCTTTCCCATGTTCTGAACCGGCCGTGACCCAACCTGGAATTCCCAACGAGTTTTCGCTCTCGACATCGTGCTACGGAGCACGCCTCGAGACAATTGAGGACCAGGCCTTCGCGGCTGTGGCCATGGGTTTCCGCAAGCTGGAGCTGGGGCTGACTCACAACCCCGTGGCGCTGAGTGGTTTCGAGGAAACGCGCCGCGAGACCGGCATCTCGGTCGTGTCGCTCGTGACCGGCTGCCTCAATCCGCGTTCAGACCACATGTCGGGGACCAAGCTGGGCTCGCTCGACCCCGAGCTTCGCGAACGGGCGCTACTCACCAGTCGCCGCCACATTCAAGTAGCCCAGCAGTACGCCTGCCCCACGGTGATCCTGCGCGGTTGTGAAGTGGAAGAGCCCGACCTCGTGGCCGAGGCCATCGCTCTCAAGGAGCGCCACGCCAAAAGCACCGAAGACACCGCGGAAGAGATCACCGAGGCTATCTCCGATCTTGTAGCTCGCGTTCAGAAGCAGGGCCAACTGCAGGTCGAGCACCTGTGTCGATCGATCCACACCCTGCGCGCCGAGTTCCCCGAGATCCGCCTTGCCGTGGAGCCCGGGGCGACCTTCATAGATATCCTAAATTTCGAGGCCATGGGCTGGGTCCTGGACGACCTTGCCCGTCAGGATCTCTCCTACTGGCACGACTCCGGCACCGTCCACTTGCGAGGTACCTCGGGCCTGCCCGGCCAAGGCGTCTGGCTCGAAGAGTACGGCTCACGACTCTTGGGCATACACCTTCAAGATGCTGCCTATGGCAAGGCCGAGCTGCCTCCGGGCCTCGGCGAAGTCGACTTCCGCCAGGTGGCCGATTACATCTCTTGCGAAGCCGAGAAAGTCGTGGAGGTCAATTCCAGCCACGGACGCTCCGAGATCCTCGCCTCGGTGCAGTTCCTGATCGACCGGGGTTTTTAGCCCGGCTGATTCGAGGGCCGTGGCGCCCTGTCTGCCGCCGGGTGGGGCAAGTCGGTGGGAAGGCGCGGGACAGTGCTCCATTCCGTGGAGTAGACTCTGCCCCAACGGCCCTGCCTGCCTGCCATGACCGAGACCGACCGCTCCCAACAGCCCGAGGCCAGCTCTCCGGCTCCTGATTTTGGCATGCTTGCTGTAGCCCATTTTCGGTGCGTGCTCGAAGAAGCTGCCGGGCCAGAGGGGGATCGGCGGAAGTTGTTGATCCTGACGCACCGCGGTCCCGACCCCGATGCCATCGGTTCCTGCGAGGGGATCCGTCACCTGGTGCAGGAAGGCTTTGGAATGCAGGCCCAGGTGGCCACGGTGGGGCGCATTCACCGTGCGGAAAACCTGGCCTTGGTGCGAGCCCTCGACCTCGAGTTCAGCACTTACGCCGAGATCGATCCGGCGGATTACTTCGGTGCAGTCCTGGTGGATACACAACCGGGGTTCGGGCACACCTTCCTGCCCGAGGACATTCGCCTCTTGGCGGTCTTCGATCACCATGTGCCACCGGCGCATCCGAAGGACGGTGTGCTGGACGCCGTGCCCCACGCCGATGTGCGCCTGGGGATTGGTGCCACCGCCACCATAGTCTACGAGTACCTGCGCGACGCTGGTTGCCAGGCAAGCGGCCATGTGGCCACGGCGCTTTTTTGCGGGATCCGTTACGACACCGCCGACCTCTCGCGCAACTCCTCGGAACTCGACGAAGAAGCCTACTACGCCATGTTCCGCGAGAGCCATCGCGACCTGATCTGTGACATCCAACACCCGCCCCTGCCGCGTGTGTACTACTCCGAACTGCACGGAGCGTTGAGCGTTGCGCGCCAGCATGGCGCCCTCGTTTTGGCTCTCTTGGGCGAGGTCAGCCACCCCGAGTTCGTGGCCGAGATGGCGGACTTTATCTTGCGCATGAAGGGTTGCTCGTGGGTGGTGGTGGGCGGCGCCGTGGAAGAAGACGGCGACTATGTACTTTCCCTGCGCACCGACTCGGCCTTTGGCAATGCCTATCCATTGATGTCGCGCGTTCTGGGCGGCGACGGGTCCTTCGGTGGCCATGGCCACATCGCCGGCGCACGCATTACCCTCGACGATATGGGCGAAAGCACGATCCAAAGCGTCGAACGGGGCCTGCGCAAGCGCGCCTTGGCCACCCTGGGTTCGCAAGAGGAAGGCGAGCTGCCCGCCGCCGGTAGACCGCTCTCGTGAGCGCGAGCTTGGAGGGGCCCTGCGTCCTCGTCATCGCCGGTAGTGACTCGAGCGGCGGCGCGGGAGTCGATGCCGATCGCGAGGCACTGGCGGCCCAGGGCATCTGTGCGCTAGTCTGCGTAACCGCCTGGAGTCAGCAGGATGACGGGGGGCTCAGGTCGCTTTGCGCCGTGGATGGGGAGTCTTGGACACGCGAGGCCCTGGCTCTTGCCGCGGGAACTCGCGAGCTCGGCGCGGTCAAGTTCGGCCTCCTGCCTTCTGCGGAAGCCCTGTGCCGTGCCGCAGATCTGATAGGAGAGTTGCGCGCTCGCTGCGGCGATGACTTGGCGGTTGTCCTCGACCCCGTGGTGCGCGCCTCAAGTGGCGCCCGTTTCTTGGACGACGAGGCTCTCGCCGTTTTGCGCGAGACGCTCCTGCCCCTGGGCCTGATCTGGACGCCCAACATCCCCGAGGCCGCGCTCCTTGTCGGGCGGCCAGCGGAGGACCTCACCAGCGACCTGGAAGCCCGCCTCGCCAGTGCCCGGGAGCTCGTGGCGGCAGGCGCGGCGGCCGTGGTTCTCAAGGGCGGCCACGGCACGGAGGACCCTGTTTGCGATCTCGTGCTGGCCGCCGATGGCGAGCCACAATGGCTGCGGCACCCGCGCCTTGAGGGGGCCGAGATACGGGGCTCGGGCTGCCGCTTCGCCAGCTCCTTGGCGGGCGCGCTGGCGTCGGGGGTGGCTCTTGAGGAGGCCGCCCGTTCAGCTGGCGAGTTGGTGTTGAAAGCCCTCCAGCGGGCCGGAAGAGCATCTCCCCGGACTTGAAGGCAGCGCAAAGGGGCTGTCGAAGGGCCAAGAGTCCCGCCTCGCGGCTTGCCATTCCCGGCGGGCGGGCTATGCTTCCTGCGCTTGTAAAGATGCGGCTGTAGCTCAGTGGTAGAGCGCGACCTTGCCAAGGTCGATGTCGAGGGTTCAAATCCCTTCAGCCGCTCCATTCAAACGCCCGCGGGCTCCTACCGGAGCTCGCGGGCGTCTTTCTTGGCCGAATCTCTGGGCAGGGGCATTTCTGGGCAGGGGCATTTCTGGGCAGGGGCATTTCTGGGCAGGGGCACAGCGCCGAGGTGCATGGCAGGGGGAGCGGACTTTTTCCTCACTGGTGATGAACTACCCCACGGTAGCTTCGTTGAGGGCCTTGGGCTCCTCTCGTAAGCTTCCTCCCCAGCTCCCCCCGAAGAAAACGCACTTCGCCATGCTTCAGCTGTTGCTGCTTCTGGTTATCCAGACTCCCGAACTTTCTGAAACCCTCATCCGCGCGCCCAGGTTTCGAGAAACCGTCACCAGCAACGCAGCCAAGCTGACCGTCATCAGCGGCGAACAATTGCGCAAGACCGGCCGCAATTCCCTGCCCCGTGCCATCGGCCAAGCCGCCGGCGTGTGGATCCAGGAGACCAACTACGGCGGCGGAGCCCCGGTTATCCGCGGTTTGCTCGGGAACCAGATTCTGATCCTCGTGGATGGTGTGCGCTTGAACGATTCGACCACCCGTTTTGGGCCGAATCAGAGCCTGAACACGATCGACCCCGCCATCGTCGAGCGGGTGGAGATCATCCGAGGATCTTCTTCGGTGAAGTACGGTTCAGACGCCATCGGCGGTGTGATTTCGATTTGGACCAAGCGCAGAAAACCCGCCTCCCAGGACGGGGCCGAGTACACCGGACCGGTCCTGGCAGTCTTTGATGGCAACTACGACACCTCTGTTCGTGGAGGCCTCGGTTCCCTGGGGCTCTCGGCAGCCCGTGAAGACCACGGCCTGCTCTTGGTGGGCAGTCTGCACGATTTCAGCGATCTGCGCATCGCTGACAACGAAACCGCGGCAAACACCGGCTTCAAAGGCCACTCGTTATTCGGGGCCTACGAGTACGCCCTGGGCGAGAAAAAGACCCTGCGCATGACCAGCCGGGTCAACCGCGACTTCAATGTGCCCCGTACAGACCGCTTGAATCCCGGCTTTCATTCCGACGGCAGTATCGCGGCCACGGCCAACAGTGAGATCTGGCACTACTCTCTCCAGGATCGCCGCGGCTACCAGGTCTCCTTCAGCGACGAGGACTCGGGCGGCTTCGTCGACGCCGTGCATGTGCGCGCCCAAGTGCATTCCTACCGCGAGCAGCGCAATCGCAGGAAGACCGGATCTACAACCAACCGCTTCGAAGAGGACGAGGTTTACACCCTGGGGCTTGGTGTGGACTGGCTCCGCGCCGTGGGAAGCAGTCAGTTCTTTACCTGGGGGATTGACTTGACCTACGACGGCGTGGACTCGCTACGGCGGGACACCATTCCTCCTGGTCCTCCGGTGCCCAAGGCCGGCGCCTTTGCCGAGGATTCAGAGTACGCTCGCGGCGGCATCTTCGTTCAGGACGAGATATTTTCCTTCGACCCCGTCTTTTTGACCCTCGGCCTGCGCTACTCGTACTTCGATTTCTCCTTTCGCGACTTTTCCTCGGGTACAAAAACCAGCGATTCCTTCGATGCGCTCACTGCCAGCTTCGAGGCGGCCAACGAGTTGGATGACGGCGTCAACGCGACCTTTACCCTGGCCCAGGGCTTTCGGGCGCCGAACCTCGACGACCTCGCCAACGACGGATCCTTCGCTGGCGGCGATGAACTCGCCAACCCCAACCTCGCCCCCGAAGAGAGTGTGATGGCCGAAGTGGCCCTGGCTATCCGCCGCGAAAACTGGGACGCGACCGTTGCGTTTTTTGCCACCAAGATCAACGACTCCATCGGACGCATTTTGATCGACGAGGGAGATCCCGCCATCACGGGCGATGAGACCTATCAGCGCGAAAACACCGGCAGCGTGGAGCTCTTCGGTGGCGAGATAGGTCTTCGACGCCAGTTGATGGATCGCGAGTCGGCCTTTGCCGTATCCACCAAAGCGGCTCTTGTTTATGGCCTGCAAGACGATCCTCAGTTGGGTGAGAACATTCCCGCGCGCCGTGTGCCGCCCTTCAACGGTCAGGTGAGCCTGCACTATGACCCCGAGGTGCCATTTCATCAGGTGCACAGGGCACGGCTCTTCATGAACTGGGCCAGCCAACAGAATCGCTTACATCCCCAGGATGTGAGCGACCCGCGCATCAACCCCGGCGGCACACCAGGTTGGGCGACCTTGAACTTCGAGTTCGGCGGCGCGATCAACGAGGCCTCGGACTGGTGGGTCGGCCTGCACAACATCCTCGATAACGGCTATCGCATCCACGCCTCGGGTGTGGATTCACCCGGGGCGCGCTTGGTCTTCGGCATGCACCTCAGATTGTAGTAGCAGGACGAATGTCTTCCTCTTCGGTTAGGCTGGAGCGCCCTCTCGGTATCTGGGGCTCGGGGCCCCGGCGAGAGGGTTGTTGACGCAACAAGGGATCCATGCCTAGAAAACTCCAACACCTGGCCGGTGGCCAAGCGGGCCCCAAGCCGCTCTTGCGCCTGGTTCGGCTCGCTTGGCGCGAGCCGCAGCAGCGCGAGGAGTCTTCTTATCTTCATTCCTTCGGATTCTCTCTGGGTCTGCACCTCTTGCTGCTGCTCGTGATCGCCGTTGGGTTCGAGACGCTGTCCAGACTCCTGTCGCCCGCCGAGCCTAACCCTCGAATCATCTCGGCCGCCCTTGTGGCTCGTTCCGAAGTGTTGCCCTTGGAGTTGCTCGAAGAGCCGCAGGAAGTGCAGGTCGAGGAGGTTGTGGAGCAACCGATCCTGTTCGAGGTGCCCTTCGAACCCGCGCATCCCGAGCCCGAGGTTCTTCCCAAGCCTGTGATCGTACCCAAGGATTGGCTGGACCCCGATGCGGCCTTCGCGGACATCGCGAATGAGAGCTGGAAGCTCCCGCCCGCCGAGCCGCTTGTCCTCCCCCCCGCCGCGCCGCCGAAGATCGAGCCTGCTCCGCCGCAGGTGGGCGTTGTGGCCACGCCGCAGGCGCGCTCCACGCCCCTCGAGTACCCCGCCATCGCCCGCCGCATGGGTTGGGAAGGCAGCGGCGTCTTGACCATCGAAGCGGACGGGGCCGGTCGCGTGTTGCGGGTGACCCTGGCGAAGAGTTCCGGCTACGCCGTGCTCGACGAGGCTGCCATCGCGGGGCACTGGCGCTTTGTCTACGAGCCACGCGGGTTCCTCGATCCCTTGCTGCGGCGTTTCAGCCAGCGCTTTCGCTTCGAGCTTGAGTGATGCCGCGAATCACTTTTTGCTCAGGCGCGCGTCAACCACAGGTGCCCACCACCGGTCACCTCGGCCTTCCAGCCCGGTGGAACCAGTGAGGTGCCCGAGTACTCTTCCACTAGCGCCGGGCCCAGAAAGCTGACTCCCGGTGAGAGCTGCGCGCGGTCGATCACGCGCGTTGGGAAGGCCTGGCCGAAATCGGCCGAGCGTTCGCCGATCACCGCTCCCGCCGGCAGCCGTTTGCGTCGCGGCTTGACGAGGGGAGCTTCTGGCGTGCGCACCACTGCCCGGGCTCGAATGTGGACGAGCTCCACCGTGCGCTGCTCAAGAGCCCATCCATAGCGCGCCTTGTGGCGCTTGTGAAACCTGGTGGCGAGGTCCGGGCCGAGGTCGTCGCTCAAGCTGAGATCAAAGGATTGGCCGCGGTAGCGCAGGTCCACGCTGCGTTCGATTTCGATGTCCTGCTTGGCATGTCCAGCGGCGCGAAGTTCGTCGGTGGCGGCTTCGAGGAGTTCGTTGAAGTGGGCGTGGCGTTCGCGGACGGAACACTTGGCGAGGTCCACGAGCAGGCTTTGCGAACGGTCACAGATGGCGTCGGCGTAGGCCATGCCCACGGCTGAGAGGCATCCGGGTAAAGTCGGCACCAGGGCCCCGGGCAGGTCGAGGGCGGCGGCGAGGGCCGCGGCTTGCAGGCCGCCCGCGCCGCCGAAGGCCACTAGCGGCAAGCCTGCCGGATCACGGCCCCGTTGCATGGTCATGACGCCGATGGCGCGGCGCATGGCGGCCCGGGCGCTTTCGAGCACGGCCCGCGCGGCCTCTTCGGCGCTGACCGAGAGGCGCGCGGCGAGCTTTTCGAAGCCGCGCGCCACGGCATCGTGATCGAGCTCGAGCTGGCCGCCCACGAATCTCCCGCTGGCCAGGTGACCGAGGAGCACATGGGCGTCGGTGACGGTGAGGTCCTGGCCCTTGCCGTAGCACACAGGTCCCGGGTCGGCGCCCGCGCTGGCAGGGCCCACATGCATGATGCCACTTGAGTCGAGGCGCAGGATCGAACCGCCGCCGCAGCCGATGGTGTGGATGTCAAGGGAGCGCAAGCCGATGGAGATGCCCGCGACTTGGGTGGTTGAGATGCTGTCTTCCAGGCGTGCGCTGGCCGAGTGGAAGGCCACATCAGAGCTCGTTCCACCCATGTCGAGGGTGATGATGTTGTCGAGTCCCGCCGCCCGCGCGGCCCGCGCCGCGCCCACCACGCCGCCCGCGGGACCGGAGAGCAGGACCCGCGCCGGTTCGAGGGCGGCTTGTTCGGCGGGCAGAGTGCCGCCGCTCGACTGCAGGATCGAGAGCTGCGCGCCGCCCAATCCGGGCGCCAGCTGTTCGAGGTAGCGTTGCATGATCGGCATCAAGGCGGCGTTGGCGATGGCCGTGGAGAAGCGTTCGAACTCGCGGTACTCGCACAAAAGTTGCGCTGACGAAGTGATCGGAAGACCCAGACCCGCGAGGGATTGGGCCACGCGTTTTTCGATGGCGGGGTCGGCGTAGCTGTGCAAGAGGCAGACAGCGATGCTCTTCGCGCCGCTCTTCAAGATGCGCTGGCCCAGCTTGGCGATTTCCTCCTCGCTTGGCTGCGCAACCGTTTCGAGGCTGCCGTTCGCAGCAGGCCACGAGCGCTGATTGATTTCAAATCGCCGCGAGCGCGCCACAAGGGGTTCGGGTTTGACCGGGTGCAGGGCGTACAGGTCCGGCCGGGCTTGGCGACCGATCTCGATCAGGTCACGAAAGCCAGCGCAGGTCACCAGGGCGGTGGGGGCGGCGCTGCCGGTGAGAAGGGCGTTTAGGCCTACGGTGGTTCCGTGGACCACGGCGAGTTCCTGCGTTCCGCAGCCAAGAGCCCGGACACCTGCGAGGACGGCGCGCGCCGGATCATCGGGGTGCGCGCTCAGTTTTTCAGCGCGCACCTGGTCGCCGTCGACGAGGACGAGATCGCAGAAGGTGCCGCCGGTATCGACGCCGAGGGTAGGCAAGGGTCAGGGGGTTCCGGGTTGGGGGCTGCGGGGATTCTACGGGGCTGCATCTGCTCGTGCGACTGGGGTCCCCGCTAGCGGCCCTTTTCGCGGCTTGGGCGAGGGGCTTTTGCCGGGTTCGCCGAGGGTGAAGGGCGCAGCGGGCGTATCCTGGGCGAGAGGCCTGGCGCAAGAACCACCGATTCGTGAGGCTGGCTCTCTAGCTTCCATGTTGGCTTTTCTATATCCCACCGACCTTCTTGCCGCGGGGGCTTTCGAGGCCCCCGGACAACTCGCCTGGCGCTTGGCCTTGAGTTACCTGTTGGGAGCGGTGCCTTTTGGCCTGATGCTCTGTCGCGTCCTGCGCGGCGTGGACCTGCGCCAAGTGGGCAGCGGCAACATCGGCGCCACCAACGCCATGCGCGTGCTCGGCAAGCCCCTGGGCACCCTGGCCTTCGCCCTCGACTTCGGCAAGGGCTTTGTGCCGGCGGCCTTGATCGGTGGGGGGCACATCGAGTGGCAGGTGTTGTGCGGGGCGGCGGCGGTCTGCGGTCATGTTTGGTCGATCTTCTTGCGCTTTCGTGGTGGCAAGGCCGTGGCCACCGGCTGCGGCGCCCTGCTCGCTCTCGACCCCTTTGTGTGTCTCGGCGCGGGCCTCGTGTGGCTCGTGGTGCTGCTTCTCTGCGGCTTCGTCAGCGTGGCCTCCCTGGCCATGGGGCTGGCCTTTCCGCTCCTGGCCCTCTGGCGTGGACAGGCTTCGGCGGTGGTCCTGGGGGCCGCTGCCCTGGCTGGGTTGATCCTGGTCAGGCACCGTTCGAACATCCAGAAGCTCCGCGCCGGCACGGAATCGCGCACCGCTCTCTGGGCCCGCATGCACCCTGGCGCTGGATCCTCCGATTCAAAATCTGGAAAAGAATGAGCGCTGAGCGCAAGATGATCTCGATGGAGAAGCCCGCCTCACAAGAATCCCGATGCAGACAGCAGTAAAGAAAGCCCTCGTATTAGGGGATGGGAGTTGGGGCACGACTCTCGCCATCCTGCTCTGTCGCAATGGCATCGAGACCACGCTTTGGAGTGCTTTTCCCGAGCAGACCGAACAGTTGCGCGCAAACCGCGAGAACAGGCCCTTCCTGCCCGGCATTGTGTTGCCCGACGAGATGCTGTTCTCGGCCGATCCTTATTCCGCAGCCGAAGGCACCGACCTTGTGGTGAGCGTGGTGCCGACCCAGTACCTGCGTTCTGCGGCGGCTCGTTTTGAGGACGCTCTGCCCGGCAACATGCCCATCGTCACGGCCACCAAGGGCCTTGAGATCGAGACCTTTTCGACTCCCAGCCAGATTCTTGTCAATGTGCTCGGCGAGCGTTCGGTGGCGGTGCTCACTGGCCCCAGTCACGCCGAGGAGGTCGCCCATGGCTTGCCCGCTTCGGTAGTGGTGGCGAGTGCCGACGATGCCTTGGCGCAGCGGACCCAGGCGGCTTTCAGTGGCAACAGTTTTCGCGTCTACACCTGTGGTGATCCGGTGGGGGCTGAATACGCCTCGGCGCTCAAGAATGTGATCGCCATTGCCGCGGGTATTTCCGACGGGCTCGAGTTGGGAGACAACGCCAAGGCGGCGCTCTTGACCCGTGGCATGCTGGAGATGGCGCGTTTCGGTGCAGCTCGTGGATCGCAGGCCACGACCTTCTTCGGTCTGGCGGGCTTTGGTGACCTCGTCACCACCTGCTGTTCTGCCCATTCGCGCAACCGCTCCGTGGGCGAAGCCATCGGCCGCGGCGAAACCCTCGAGCAGATTCTCGAACGCATGAACATGGTGGCCGAGGGTATTTGGACCACCAAGGCCCTCTTTGGCCCCGAGGCGGATCTCGGAGGCGCATCCTTGCCCATCGCTTCCGAGGTCCACGCCATTCTTTTCGAGGGCAAGGACCCGCGCAGCGCCGTGCTCGATCTCATGGGCCGCGAACTTGCCGCCGAGATGGACGGCATCACTCTGGAAGAACTTGCATGACAGCTCTCCTTGGTTTCTTGGTTTTTCTGGCGGTGACCCTCGTACTGCTGGGTGTCGCCGTGGTCTCCGGTCGTGCGGCGAAGCGCATCGTGCACTTGCCTTGCGTGGCCAGCGCGGTGCTCTGCCTGTTGGTGACGATCTACTTTGCCGAGCAGCTTGGGGAGTCCTACGACCTCGAGGCCTCGGGTTGGATGTACCCCTTGCATCTGTTCCTGGCGAAGTCCACCACCGTGCTCTACCTCGCGCCCATCTGTACCGGGATTCACACCTTGCGTCACCCGACGACTCGCAAGCTCCATGGCCGGGTGGCTTGGAGTGTGCTTGTGATGACGGTTCTGACCGCGGTCACGGGCACCTTGATGGTGTACATGAGCGAGCCGCTCTAGAGTTGTCTAGCCCGCGAACAAGGCCGCCGGATCGGGGATGATCCAGGGCAGGACCAAGAGGCTGGCGTTGGCGCCAAGTGGCACGAGGGTGATCAGGATCCAGGCCAGTTTGGCCCGCAGGGTGAAGAACCCGCAGCACAGGCCGGCGAGGGCGAACCCGCTGGCGATCCACTCCGCCAGCTCGACTCCCGGTGCCCAGCCCGGCGCCAGTTTCATCAGCACCAGGGTCAGCCAGACGGTCCCCCAGCCCAGGGAGGCCAAGGTCATGGACAGCATCCAGGTCCGGTGCCGCCGTCGCACCACCCTTTTCCAACTCGCCAACTGCCTGCCGGGCCGAACCATGCCGCAGATTCTCCGCCTCCTGCCCCTCTCGGGCAAGATCCAACCCCCCAGACAATTGACGCGCCCCCACCCACCCCCTATAACCTTCCTCCCTCGGTCGGGGCGTGGCGCAGCATGGCTAGCGCGCTGCAATGGGGTTGCAGAGGTCGGAGGTTCGAATCCTCTCGCCCCGACCATTTTCATTTGGCCTATACCCGGGCCTCACGGTGTCGATAGGCGGTTTCGCCTGACCTGCGCGTGGAATGCGACCTGGAAGGGCGACCCTCGGCAGCATGGTTGCACCCAAGCAATCCCAGGGACAATCAGCGTGAATCATCGCGAGAGGCACGAGCTTTCTGTCCAAGAATATGGCCTTGGCCACTCGCTCGCGACTCCGCTGCTTTTTGGACCGCTTGAGGGTTCGTGATTACCTCAATGTTCCAACCTGGATCCGAGGATCGCCGCGAAGGCCCGTGAGCCACTCTCTTGGATCTCTAGTTGGAAGGCAGAGAGAATGATAGCCGTGTGAAATGGTGGATGGGTGAAACTCGAGCTCACCTAAAGACAGTGAAACGCGCCTGTCAACAGCAGTGCATGATGGATGAACCCAGAAGAACCGAATGCACCACATCTATTGTCGGCGTGCAGGACTCACATGATCGATAGCCTCACGCAGCAAGCGCTTATTGCCCTTGGTTCGCTGTCCCAAGGTTGCGACCCTCCCCCGTTTCAGTGGACACCGGGGTTGTGTTGACCTTGGAGCCTGACAGCGACATGCCGTCAAGCGGGGGAGCCCTCTCTGCCAACATACTCAACACAGATTCCCAACGGCCCCCGGCCTTGGCTCGCACAAGACAGCAGGCTGTATTCTCTAGGCCAGGGGCCACTTCCAAGACGCCTCCAGGGTCCCTCCGGGCCGACTCTCGGTGTTTCTCCTCGCGTGCCTGAACGGATCGCGCCGGCCCAAACAGCCCCTGACCCCCTTCGGGGTCCTGAACCTCACGCTTGAGCCGGCGCCCGGATGGCTATAGGTGGCCAGGTCGATCAGGTGAAACTGATCGGGATCTTGGCCACGGGTCGGGGCTCGGTCTTGGGTACTCGAATATCGAGCACGCCCCGGTCGAAGACCGCCTTGATGCATCCGGCATCGGTGCGCACGCGGGGTGGCAGATCGAAGCAGCGCTCAAAGGCACCGTAATGGCGCTCAACACGGTGGTAGTGCTCGTCATCTCGTTCCTTCGAGAGCACCTTCTCGCCAGAGACAATCAACTGGTCGTCGGTGATCTTGACCTCGATCTCGTTCTCCATCAAGCCGGCCAGCTCGACGGAAATGATGTACTCGCCGTCCGTCTCGCGGATGTCAGCCCGCGGGGTCCCCCAGTCCCCGGCGTGGGTCGGCATGTTGGCCTCCGTCTCGAAGGCACTGTTGAGCCACTGCTCGATGGGATTGGAATCTAAAAGCGAGCGCAGGCGCACGCGCTTGGGCATGAGTATGGTCATCTGATGATTCTCGGTTGGGGTTTGCTTCTGTCTAGCCAGGCCCGAGATGCACGCATCGCGAGCGAGCGAAGATCGGACCCGAAGGCCTGGGTTGCAAGGGCCAAATGTGCGCAGAATCTCCAACCAAGTTGGGCACGCACAAACAAGGGCAAGACTTCTGCGGCAGGGTCCGCGACGCGCGAACAGGCATTCCGCGCCGTAACCCAGAAGAGAGCCTTCGCGAGGAAACCCGGGGACTGGAGGACCCGGAAACTCGGCGCGGACACCCGCGCTCAACCGCGCTTCATCGGAGGCTCGCCCCACGCCTCGTAGCCCTCGACCCGCGGGCTATGGAAGGAATCGCGCAAGGCCGTGAGAGGCAAGTCAGCGCCGACGAAGCGGTTGCCGTGGGGGCCGTTTTCCAGGCGCAAGACGCCCCGGGGGCAGACGGCGGCACAGACGCCGCAACCCACGCAGGAAGCGCGCACGATGTTCTCGTTGCGCTGAGCGTAGGCGCGCACATCGATGCCCATTTCGCAATAGGTCGAGCAGTTGCCGCAGGACATGCACTGGCCGCCGTTGGTGGTGATGCGAAAGCGCGAGAAGAAGCGTTGGATGATGCCGAGGATGGCAGCCTGGGGACAACCAAAACGACACCACACGCGGTTGCCCAGGAGGGGATAGAAACCCACGCCGACCACGCCGGAAAACACTGCGCCGATGTAAAAGCCGTACCACTGCTTGAGCGAACCGGCAAAACTCGCAAACCAACCGAAGTAGCTCTGGGCCCAGAGAACCAAGGTGGCGAGTACAACGAGGGCCAGGATCGAGTGGATCAGGATGCGTTCGAGTTTCCAGGCTCGCGTCGAGGTCGAGGCGAGCTGACGCCAGGGGTCGCCCACGGTTTCAGCCAGACCCCCGCAACCGCAGACCCAGGAACAGTACCAGCGCTTGCCGAAGAACCAGGTCAGGAGCGGCGTCGCGATGAGCGCGCTAGCGAGCACCCATCCAAGCAGCGCAAGACCAAGGCCTCCGGCACTCTGGAACTCCGCGACCTTGTCGGGCATCAGGTAGTCGTACTTGAGCGGCCAGAGCCCGTTGAATTCCATGTAAGGCTGGCGGAAACGCACCAAGAGATTGGGCAGCAGCCAGGCCAAGAGGGTTTGAAAGCAGGCCACCGAAAGGGTACGCACCTGTTGGTAGCGGTTGTGGCGGTACTTCATCGCCATGCGCACACCGAAGACGGCAATGCCCAGGGTGTAGAGCACGCCGTAGAGGAACCACTGCGAGGCGGGGGCGCCGGTCAGGGATCGGGCCAAGGGGTCGACCACGCGCACGAGTCCCGCGGGTTCGCCGCTCGCGGAATGACCGAGAACTTCGGGATACCAGTAGAGGGCGACATAGAGGGCGGTCATGGCCACCCCGGCCATCCAACCTGGGGCGCCGCGGGAGGAGAGGCCTCGGAACCACATGCCATCGTGGCGAATGCCCCGGGGCGTGCCGGCGTATTGCGCCCAAAAAACCAGGGCGCCGCCCACTGCAGGTAGACCGATGGCGGAAAAGAAGCCCGGCCAGGTGCCAGACAGCAGACCGCCCGCGCTCTGGACCGCGAGGCTCAAGAGTCCCAAGGCGACGAGCGCCAACCCCACCCGCTCAAGGGGCGCCGACGGAGCGGGGACGCTGGGCACTTCTGGAGCGGGGAAGCCCAGGGCCTCTTCGTCGTAGTTGTAGGAAAGAGTCTTGGTGTCCATCGTCTATAGCGCGCTCTCGAAAGAGCGGCGCATGTCCGCCTCGTGGCGGCGAAAGAACTCCGGTTCGAAGTGAGCCTCTTCGAGGTTGGCGAGTACATCGCGCAACGGTGTGCGATCGAGAATCCAGCGCTCGGAAACAGAGTGGCGCCATCTCTGCCCCAGTGTGTCGAACCCGATTACTCCCTCCCGTGTGTAGACGATGCGCAGGGCGTGCTTGCCGCTTTCGTGTTGCCAATAGAGATTGCGCTCACCGGGGACATCGAGGCCCACCGAGCCGTAGGTTTGGTATTCGAGGTCTAGAAACTTGGCCGAGTTGAACCAGAGCCCGGTCTCATAGTCGCCGGTTGCCTCGCCTGCCATGGACTGGGCCACAAACTCACCTTGGCGCTTGCCCGTGTACCAGACTTGCTGAATCGTGTTCTTGCCGGAGCTCTGTGTGCGGATCTCAGCGCAGTCCCCCGCGGCGAAGATACCCGGAACGCTCGTGCGCAGCCGATTGTCCACCAACACGCCACGGCCGGTCTCGATGCCGGAGCCAGCAAGCGCGGAAAGGTTGGGCGAGACTCCGGCGGTGAGTCCCACGATCTCACAGGCGATTTCTTCGCCTGCTGTCGTGCGCACACCGCGGGCGCGTCCTTCTCCGTCGTCGAGAACGGCCTCGAGTTCGGTGCTGAGGCGCAGGCCAATGCCGTGGCAGAGGATCTCGCGGTTGACCAGGAGGGATTCTTCGAGGGGTAGAATGTTGGCCCAGTACGAGGACTCGCGCACCAACATAGTCACCCCGATGCCCACCGATTGCAGCATCTCTGCTAATTCAATTCCGATCAGCCCACCGCCCACAATCACCGCCCGCCGGGCGCGCTTGACGCTTGCGTTCAGAGTACTCAGGTCTTGCAACCCCCAGAGCCCCTGCACGCCATCGAGATCCTGGCCTGGCCAACCAAACTTGTTGGGCGTGGAGCCCGTGGCAATCAAGAGTTGGTCGAAGGCCAGCGGTGCTCCTCGGGCGAGGGACAGCTCGCGCCGGTCGGTGTCGATGGCCGTGACCCAGTCGCGCACCAACTCCAACCGCTCGCGGCCCCAGAGCGAGTCCTCGAAGGGCTTTGTGTCCTGGTAGCGCATGTGTCCCATGAAGATGTACATGAGCGCCGGCCGCGACCAGTGGTAGGTCGATTCTCCCGAGAGGATCGTGATGCGCCGCTCGGGACATAGCTGGCGCAACTTGAGGGCGGCGGTTACGCCGCTGACGCCGTTGCCGAGGATGACAGTGTGCATGGAGGGAGGGGGAAACGCGGGCAACTTTGGCCGGGTGAGACCTTACGCTGCCCGCCCTGGAACGCGGAGCTCCGAATCCTGTGACCGTCTCCCGGGGATATTCTCCAACCCCGGGTCCTCAACTCCAATCAGGGGGCAAAGGCTGCCCCCGAGTAAACCCGCACATAGCCGGTTTTCTCGCCCTGGTCATCGTGGCCCGGCGCCCCCACAGCGAAATCGTCCTGCCCATCGCCATCGATGTCGCCGACGTTGGCCAGGGCCGCGCCGAACCAGTCGCCCGCCTGCCGGCCGTCGAGGGCGAAGAGCTCGTTGCCGCTGGCGCCGCCGAAGGCGTGCACAGCACCCGAGTCCGCGGCCGAGCCGTGGGCGGCGGCGGCGCCCAGGAGCAGGTCGGGGTGGCCATCTCCGTCGAGGTCGCCGACTCCGGCCACGGCGCTGGCGAAGATCGATGCACTCCAACCGGCGTGGGTGGCGGACAAGTCGCCGCTCGCGCCGGAGACCAACACCAGCGAGCCCGAATCGAGACCCGTGGCATCCGCCGAGGGCGCGCAGGCCAAGAGGTCAGTCACTCCGTCGCCGTCGATGTCGCCCGCCGCTGCCACGCGAAACCCGAGCTGGTCTCCAGCGGAGGCGCCGGAGATCGTGTGCAGGCGAGCTCCCGTTACTCCTGAGTGCGCGTAGGCGCTGCCAGCGTTGAAGCTGCCGCTGTCGTTGAAGGGCGCACCGATCCAGACATCGTTCTTGCCATCACCATCGAGATCGCCGGCGGCCGCTACCGAAGTACCCAGAAAGTCCCAGGCCTCGCCGTCGATGATGGCCAGTGAAACCCGTGTGCGACCCGAGATCAGGTAGACCCGGCCAGCGTTGCTGCCGCCGCTGTCGTGGTTGGGAGCGCCGATCAGGAGGTCGGCGTGGTTGTCGCCGTTGACATCACCGATGATGGCCACGCTGGTACCGTACTCATCGCCGGCGGCCGCTCCGCGCAAGCTGTAGAGGCGCTGGCCGGTGGCACCGGAGAAAACGGTCACGGTGCCCGCCGGCGATCCATCGCGGGGAGCGCCGACGATGAAGTCGGGCGTGCCGTCGCGATCCACATCGCCGCCGCCGGCGACAGAAAATCCGAAAATGCCGTGGGCGCCACTACCGCTGTAGGTGAAGAGGACCTTGCCGTCGGCGCCTGAGTGCACAGTGGCGCGGCCTCGCCTTTCGCCACCCACCAGGGCCCGGGGCGCGCCCACGATCAAATCGCCGCGGCCATCGCCATCGAGGTCGCCCAAACCCGCGATGGCGCTGCCGTAGCGCCCGCCGGGGCTGGAGCCGCGCAGGTCGAAGAGGGGCGCGGCGGGGGATTGATGGAGGGCGGCCAATAAGAAGAGATGCAGCATGAAACGAGCCTCCCGGCACTGGCCGGTCAAGGGATGAATGGGTCCGCATGCGAGTGCGGGCGGGGAGTAGGGAGACCCGTGGGGTGGCCCGTGGTCGCTCAGGAAGTGCAAAAAAGCCACCTGTGAGCCAGAAACAAGGCCCAGAACCCCTCCCCAGGCCCTCTTCCGTGGGTTAGATTGAAGACATGAAAATCCCCCAGTTGCTTTTCGTCTTAGCCTCCATATGCGCTATCTGCGCCCTCTCCACTGCGGCCGCCGCCCAGGCGCCTCCGGGCTACTACACCAGCGTAGATGCGAATCGACGATCACCAGCGCTACCCCTACACCTCGTCGGCCACCGACACCTGGAACATCCTCGAGTTGGCCCAGCAGGATCCGTCCAACTCCTCGCGCATCCTGGATGTATACAAGAACGAGAGCTACGCCAAGCAAGGCGGCGGCAACGCCGACTACAACCGTGAGCACACCTGGCCCAAGTCCTACGGGTTTCCAAACGACAACAGTTCGAACTATCCCTACACCGACTGCCATGTCCTGTTCTTGTGCGACTCAAGCTACAACAGCTCGCGCAGCAACAAGCCTTTTCGCGACGCCTCCTCGGGTGACTCGGAAAAAACAACCGTGGCCAACAACGGCGCCGGTGGTGGTGGCGGAGGATTTCCCGGGGACTCGAACTGGACCTTTGGTTCCTTTACCTCCGGTGGCTGGCAGGTTTGGACGGAGCGCAAGGGCGATGTGGCTCGTGCGCTGTTGTACCTCGATATACGCTACGAAGGTGGAAACCACGGAAGCACCGGTGTTTCGGAGCCGGATCTGATCCTGACGGACAATGAATCCCTGATCGACAGTTCAAACACCGGCAGCAACGAGTCGGTGGCCTACATGGGGCTCTTGAGTGTGCTCTTGCAGTGGCACGCCGACGATCCCGTGGACAACTACGAGCGCAATGGCAACGATGTGATCTATTCCTTCCAGGGCAATCGCAACCCCTTCATCGACCATCCCGAATGGGTGGATTGCTTGTACTCGGGCAACTGCGGGCCGCCTGCGGCCGCGGGCAGTTTCTGCTTTGGTGACGGCAGCGGCACGCCTTGCCCCTGCGGCAATTCCGGGATCGCGGGCCGCGGTTGCGAGAACTCCTTCTTCTTCGTCGGGGCCGAGATCGCCACCAACGGATCCTCCAGCCTCATGGCCGGAGACCTGCGCCTGGATGTGTTCGGCTCGGTGCCCTCACAACCGGGCTTGTTTTTCCAGGGCACAGCTGCCCTCAATGGCGGCCAGGGCGTTCCCTTCGGTGACGGACTGCGTTGCGTGGGCGGCGCGGTGATTCGTTTGCAGGTGGCCTTTGCCAACGGCTTTGGCGACACGAGTACCACGGCCAATGTGGGCCTCGTGGGCGGCGCAACGGCGGGTAGCACGATGCACTATCAGTGGTGGTACCGCGACCCGGCCAGCAGCCCGTGTGGCAACGGTTTCAACTTGAGCCAGGCCTACGAAGTCCTCTGGGAACTTTGATCTCGGGCCGCCCCGGCCACTTCAGCCTTCTTCGCCATAGACCGCAGCCGCAGCGGCCAGGGCTCCATGCGCTGGGGCTGCGCCTTGCTCTGCGAGGGCGGCCGCCAGAGCTGAGAGCACCAGGGTGACATTGGTGCGGGTCGAAGCCGCGCCCATCAAACCGATGCGCCAGGCCTGGCCCTTGAGCGGGCCCAGCCCACCGCCGATCTCCAGGGAGAACTCTTCCAGCAGGAATCCGCGTACCCGATCGTCGTCTACACCTTGCGGAATGCGCACCACGGTCAGTTGCGCCAGGCGTTCGTCTCGGGGTACGGGCAGTTCGAGACCCATGGCCGCGAGGCCGGCCCACAGGGCACGGCCATTTTGGTGGTGGCGCGAGAAGCGCGCTTCGAGGCCTTCGGCCAGGGCCAGCCGCAGGGCCTCGTGCAAGCCGAAGAGCATGTTGATGGGTGCGGTGTGGTGGTAGGCGCGCTCTCCGCCCCAATAGCTCGAGATCAGGTTGAGATCGAGGTACCAACTTTGCACTGGATGCGAGCGCGATTGCAGGCGCTTGATGGCGCGCGGCGAAAAGGTCACTGGCGCCAGGCCCGGGGGACAAGAGAGACACTTTTGAGTGCCTGAATAGGCCGCGTCGACGCCCCAGGCGTCGAGCTTCACCGCCATGCCTCCGAGCGAGGTCACGGTGTCGAGGAGCAGCAAGGCGCCGCACTCGTCGGCCACGGCGCGCATGTCCTTCATGTCCTGAGCGACGCCCGTGGAGGTTTCGGCGTGCACGAGACAAACCACATCGAACTTTCCTCCGTTCGCGGTACGGCGCAGGTCGTCGGGCGTGAAGGCGCGGCCCCATTCGCCCTCCGCCACGGTGACCTCTGCGCCCGAGCGGCGAGCGACCTCCGCCATGCGTGTCCCGAAGACTCCGTTGACACCCACCAGGGCGCGGCTGCCCGGTTCGAGCAGGTTGACCAGCAGAGTTTCCATGCCCGCCGAGCCTGTCCCCGACATGGGGATGCAGAGTTCGTTCTCGGTGCCGAACAAGACGCGCTGCATGGCGCTGATCTCGTCCATGATAGAGAGAAAGCGCGGATCGAGGTGTCCGATGGTGGGCGTGCCCAGGGCACGCAGCACGCTGGGCGCCACATCCGAGGGGCCGGGGCCGAGCAGGACACGGCTGGGAGGCGAAATGGGAGCAGGGATCGGGTTCATGCTAGTGGCTCTTGCGTTGGCGCTTGATCTCTTCGATCAGCTGATGGGGACCGGGAGCTTCGGGGACCAGGCTGGCGAGTTTTTTGGCCCACTCGAGGGCGCGATCGTAGCGCATTTGTGCCAGGTAAAAAGTGGCCAGGGCGTAGGCAAAGTCGGGTGCCTCGGGATCGAGTTCGGCCGCTCGCTTGAGGGCCGCTTCGGCGGCGGGTACGCGACCGAGCTGTTGCGCGGCGAGGCCGGCGTTGTAGTGCACTCGTGCCCGAAAGGGCATTTCGCGCGCGGCGCTCTGGAGGGCCTCGAGGGCACCCTTGAAATCGTCCATCTCGGCCAATAAGAGACCCAGGGAATAGTGCAACTCGCCGTGGACGGGGTGGCGTTCGAGGGCTGTGATGAGCAGGCTGCGGGCTTCGTCCCTGCGTTCGAGGCTGGTGAGTAGAGAGGCGAGATTGAAGACAGCGGGCAGAAAGTCCTGGTCGAGTTCCAGGGCGCGGAGATAGGCGTGCGAGGCGCCCTTGGGGTCGCCGCAATCCGCAAGGTACAGGGCGAGGCCCAAGTTAGTCGCCGGCAGGTCGAGGTTGGCGTCGAAGGAAGCCATAAGTTCGGCGCGGGCTGAGTTGCAGGCAGGCAGGGCGCCCCCGAGAAGCTCATCGCCCACGCCTGCCAGGGCGCGGGCCGCAGCGATGCGCACGCGTCGCACGGGGTCGCTGCAAAGCGGCGCCACGCGCTCTGCCAAGAGTGCTTCGGGAATGTCCGTCAGGTTGTTCAAGGCCGCTGCGCGCACCAGGGGCTCGTCGTCCGAGAGGGCCATCAACTTGACTTGGCCGCCCTGGGGGTAGCCGCTCAAGAGGTCCATGGCGCTGGCCCGCACGATGGCCGGTTGCTCGGGGTCGTGGGCGAGTCCAGCCAGGGGCGCGGTCACCGCCGGGTGGGCACCGCGGGCGGCGGCGAATACCACGCCGCGGTGAGGCTTGGGCTCTGCGCCGGTCCACTCCAAAATGGCTGCGGCCGCCCAATCGGCACTCTCTTCGGTGTGGCACCCATTGCAGGCGTTGGGTGTGCCCAAGAGAGCGGTCATGTCCGGCCTCGGGATGCGCAGACTGTGGTCGTAACGCTCGTCGATCTGCATGTAGGTGTGCTCGGGCATGTGGCAGCTCTTGCAGCGCGCACCCAGGGAGTCCTGGGGGTGGTGATGATGCTCGGGCGCGTCGTAGATGGCGGCAGTCAGGCTTGGGAAGCGCTCTATGGGTGCGGCTTGGCTGTGACATTGCAGGCAAACCGCATCTCCCTCGACCCACAGGTTCAAGCTGTGGGGATCGTGGCAATCGGAACAGCTGACTCCCTTCTGGTGCATCTTGCTCTGTAGGAACGAACCCACGACATAGACCTCTTCGTGCATCTGACCATCGGCGTAGTAGAGCGGTGCGCGCAGGGATTCGATGGCGTAGTCATCGTGGAAGGAACCGGGCCGATGGGCGGCAGCGCTGAGGGTCTGGCGGCGCGAGTGGCAGGGTGCGCAGGCTTCTATTTGAGCGGTTGCCGCGCCCCGGGCGAGGTGCAGGGCGAAGCCGCTTTCGTCGGCATCGGGTTGCCAGTCTTCGCCCGCTTCGCGGGCCCTGGCGATGTGCTGCGAGCCGGGTCCGTGGCAGGCCTGACAGGAGACATTCAAGGCTTCCCAGCGGGTGTCGTAGGTGTCGCTTCCCGCGTCGTAGTTCTTGAAGAGGTGCGTCGAGTGACAATCGGCGCACATCATGTTCCAGTTCTGATAGCGGCCGGTCCAATGCAGAGCGTCATCCGGGGCAAAGCGTTCGCCCGGGTAGAGACTGAACCAGCGCTGGTCGTCGCTGTCCCAGGCGATGGTCAAGCATTGCAAGCGCCCGCCCTCGAACTCGATCAGGTATTGCTGCAAGGGCTCGACGCCGAAGGTGTAGCTGATCTCGTAGTCGTGCAGCTCTCCGTCGGGGCCTTCGGTGTTGACCCAAAAACCGCCGCCCCGCCGGAAGAACGAGGTGGTGATGCCTTGGTCTTCGAAGCTCGTTTGATCAAAGTCGCCCAGCACGCTGCTCGCGCTGGCAGTCTGCATGGCGAGCGCATGGTGCGAGTCGCTCCAGGCAGCAGCTTCCGCCTCGTGGCACTCGGCGCAGAGGCCGCTCTTGGCGTAGGCGCTGGGCGTTGTGGCTGTTTGGCGATCCTCGGCCCCGAAGCCTCCGCAGGCGGTCAGCCAAGCCAGGGGAACCGTGGCCCAAAAAAGTGCCCCGGCAGAGGCCGCGAATCGAGTGAGTGCTCGCTCGCTCAACGCTCTGGAGCCTGCCAGCATTTTGTCATCAGTGTAGCGGTGGAGGGGAAGTCCGCTTGGACTTCGGCCTGCACGAAGGGAAAAAAATCGTTGGTGGACCACCAGGCCTCGCTCATCTCGGCGAAGAACTCTTGGGGGTTATTCAGACCGTAGGCTGGCTTCTCACCGCCGGTGACATACAGGACCTTTTTCAGGGAACCAGCTGCCTGGACGGCGGCAAAGTCCTGCAGGATGCCCTCGTGGTCGTAGCCCAGGACCTGGTGGTGCCAGGCGTGGGCGAGTTCGTGCAGGACCATGGCCGGTTGCTGCCGCGACCAAGCGAGGAAGTTCTGCGCGTTGCCAAACTCGATGCCCCGGGCCCAATCACCGGGCAGGTCGTGGTTCAGAAGCCAATCCTCCGAGGGGTGATAGACGCCGCCGGGACAGCCCTCGCGGTCGGCGTGGATGCGAATCTCCACCTGGCGTAGGCGCTCGACTGTTCGCGCTGGCAAGCGCCTGGCGACTTCCCAGAGCTTGACCCGCAAGAGGTTCAAGACCTGGGCGCAGAGGGGCTCATCGGCTTCGAGTTTGGTCTCCACGAAGATTGTCCAGCCTTCGAGTTCGGTCTTCTGGTAACGAAAAACCTGCGCTTCGGCGGTGGGCCGAGGCGCGGGCATGAGAGGCAGACAGGCGATCAGGGTGAGGAGGAAGCGCATCGGGGCAGTGTACTTCCCACCGCCATGGCTTTCCCCTTCTCAGCTTGGGAGCGCTTTTCCTTGGCTACTGCGGGGTGATGGATGTGGGACGACCTGTTTCATCGGCCCCCATGTCTGCTTCACCGTTCATCACGCGCGGCTGGCCGTCAATGTCGAGGATTGTGGTTCCGGGCACCGTGCTGTCGCCCTTGTTGCTGCACGGTGAAGGAAGCGCAGGTGAAAGTCATTCAGGGCCGGGCCGGCGAGGCGCGGATAGCGCTGGATGTTGCCGGAGACATCCTGCCAGCCTCCCTGCGACTTGACATCGGAGTGCTAGACCCGGGGGCCGCCCTGGAGGGTGCTGGAGGTGCAGCCGGAATTGCAGACGGTGACTTGGGCCGGGGCGAGTGCGGCGGAGAGGCCCAGGGCGAGGGAGCGCTTCGGCGGGGCTTGCCTTGCCCTGCAAGGCGGTCTGGTTCAGGGGGTGTTACTGTGGATATCCCGAAGTTCTTCGCTGGCTGAGACGCTTTCGATTCTGAGCCCCAGCCTCTGCCCCCTTCCTTCTCCCGGCGTAGGTGCTGCACCCCGGCGCCGCGGCGGTTAGACTCATGGCCTGCGCCTGTCGGGGCTCTCAAATAGAGGCTCTCAAAAAGAGGAGCGCCCCACCCAAACCCCCCTGCGTCTATTCCCGTGAATCCCTGCGACCCTCTCTACTACGATTTTTTCAGCGTCGATGAAGCACTGCTCGCGCGGGTCTTCGCCGAGTTGATGGGCCGCGGCGCTGACTTTGGGGACCTGTACTTCGAACAAACTCTGCGCTCGTCCATCTCCATGGAGGACGGCATCATATGCAGCGCTTCGAGGGGCGTCAGCCGAGGTGTGGGTCTGCGCGCGGTGGTGGGAGACCAGACCGGCTACGCTTACAGTGAAGACATTGATCAGGATTCAATGCTGCAAGCGGCACGGACCGCGGCCTCCATCGCTCGCGGCGGCGGGGCCGTGGCTCCCCAGGGTTTTGCGCGCCGGGAGCACGGCGACCTGTACAGGATCGCATCGGAGTGGGAGGATGTGGAAGTGGGGGCCAAGTTGCCTCTCCTCGCTCACGCCGACAAGACTTGCCGCGCTCTGGACAGCGCCATCAGCAAGGTCAGCGTCAGTTGGTCCGACAGCGACAAGCGCATTTTGGTCGTCACCAGCTGTGGCCAGGCCCAGGCGGATCGCCAGCCCATGGGTCAGATCTCCGTGTCGGTGAGCGCCGAGAAGAATGGCGAAGTGCAGAGTGGCCAGGCCAGCTTGTCCCTGCGCCAGGAGATAGGTTTCTACACCGAAGAGCGCATCGAGGATGTCTGCCGCAAGGCTACCGACAGCGCCATGATCCTGTTTGAGGCCAGCGCGCCTCCAGCGGGGGAGATGCCCGTGGTGCTCACCGCTGGCGCTTCTGGGATCTTGCTGCACGAGGCCATCGGCCACGGCATGGAAGCCGATTTCAATCGCAAGGGCACCTCGATTTTCTCCACCAAGATCAATCAAAAGGTGGCTTCCGACTGCGTCACAGTGGTGGACTCAGCCCTACACCCCCACGAACGGGGTGCGATCAACTTTGACGATGAAGGCCATCCCACCGAGCGCACGGCGCTGATCGAAAATGGCGTCATGCGCACCTACCTGCACGATGGGTTGAGCGCTCGGCACTACGGTCTGGCTTCCACGGGCTCGGGCCGCCGGCAGTCGTTCCGGCACATGCCCATGCCGCGTATGCGCTGCACTTACATGGAAAACGGCCCCCACACAGCGCAGGAGATTATTGCATCGGTCAAGCGTGGCATCGTGGCTGAGACCTTCACCAACGGTCAGGTGGCCATCGGTGCCGGCGACTTCACCTTTTACATCAAGAACGGCTGGCTGATCGAGGACGGCAAGCTCACTGCGCCCATCAAGGATGTGAACATCATTGGCAATGGCCCCGAAGCCCTTTCCCGCATCACCATGGTGGCGGACGACCTCAAGATCGACACCAGCGGTTGGACCTGTGGCAAGGAAGGCCAGAGCGTGCCCGTTTCTCAAGGCCTGCCCACCACCCTGGTTTCCAGCCTGACCGTGGGGGGCCTCGATGAGTAGGCAACCCGAGGAGCTTTTGGAAGAAGCCCAGCGCGCGCTGGAGATGGCTCTCACCGCCGGCGCTGACGATGCCGTGGCGGGCTTGAGTTGGTCCAGCGGCTTCGAGCACGAATGGCGCGGGAATAAGCTGGAGAAGGTCCAGGAATCGCGGAGTTGCAGCCTGGGCGTGACGCTCTTTGTCGATGGCCGTTACTCGACCCATGCCACCAGCGATCTCGATCCGGGCCGGCTGAAGAAGTTCATGACCGAGGCCGTCGCTCTGACTCGGCACCTCGAAATTGATCCCCACCGGCAAATCACAGCGCCTGACTTGTATGAGGGCCGTAGCACGCTCGACCTTGAACAGCTCGATCCCGCGCTGCTGGAGCTAACTCGGCCGCAGCGACTCGAATGGTGCCAGGAATTGGAAGCTGCGGCCCTCGAAGGTGATGACGGGACGATCATCTCGATGACGGCCAGTGTCAGCGATGGTCATTCCCAGAGCGCCCGGGCCAGTTCCAACGGTTTTAGCGGCACGGCTGAGGGCGGTGCTCTGTGGCTCGTGGGGGAGATCAGCGCTCGAGACGGCGACAAGCGGCCCGAGGCCTTCAACTACGCCGGCGGTATTCAGCTCGGCGCCCTGCCTTCGCCCGCTTCCATTGGCTTGGAATTGCGCAAGCGCGTGGGCACGCGCATGGGCGCTGCCAAGATTCCGAGCCTGCGCTCGCGGCTGGTCCTGCACCCCGAAGCGGGGTCGAGTTTTCTGGGCCGCTTGATCGGTGCCATGAGTGGCGGGGCCATTCAGCAGAAGCGTTCGTTCCTGGCCGACAAGCTTGGACAGAGAATTGGCTCGCCGCTCCTGGATTGGACCGATGACCCCTTACGCGTGGGCGGCCTGGGATCGCACCACTTTGACGGCGAGGGCATCGCTTCGCGGTCGCGCAAGATCATCGAAGAGGGGGTGCTTGCGAGTTTTTTCATCGACACCTACTACGGCAGCAAGCTCGGTTGGGATCCGACCACGGGTGGTTCCTCCAACCTGATTTGGAAGGGCGGCCCGCGCGACCTCGAGGCCATCGTGGCCGACACCCAGGACGGCATCTTGCTCACCAACTGGCTCGGCGGAAACGCCAACATGACCACCGGTGACTTCTCGTTTGGATTTCAAGGCCAGCGCCTGAAGGACGGCGCGCGCGCCGAGTCCTTGACCGAGATGAATGTGTCGGGAAACTACGGCGTGATTCTGCAGCAGCTCAGCGAGGTGGGCTCCGATCCCCTGCCCTGGGCGAGGTTCGCCACACCGAGCCTGGTCTTCGAGGATGTACAGTTCAGCGGACTTTGAGGGTCGGGCTAGCTGACCGGCGGGAGGTTCAATTCGGGGCTGGTTGGAGCGTCTAGCGAGGGGATTGAGTGTGATGTTGGTGCGCGCGAGGGGGGGGGAGGCGTAAGGAGCTGGGGGTGTTGAGGGCCTGGAGCGTGGTGCCGCGGGTGGAGGAAGCCCCTTTGAACTGCCTATCCTCTGCGGTTGAGCGCGAGTTGCCGCCAGAGTTTCCGGCCCTCCACTCTCCGGGTTTCCTCACGAAGGCCTCTTCTGGGTCATGGCGCGGAATGCCTGTTCGCGCGTCGCGGACCCTGCCGCAGCAGTCTTGCCCTTGTTCGTGCGTGCCCAACTTGGTCGAAGCTTCTGCGCACTTTTGCCCCTTGCAACTCAGGCCTTTGGGTCCGATCTTCGCTCGCTCGCGATGCGTGCGTCTCGGGCCTGGCTAGCCAGAAACAAACTCCAATTGGGGATCATCAGATAACCATACTCGTGCCCAAGCGAGTGCGCCTGCTCTCGCTCTTCGATTCCAATCTCCTCCAGGGTCTTGGCCTCGAGCTTCAGGAGGGATTGCCAGCAAGAGCACCCAACCCCGTTCGTTCCATGCACGAAGGCGCCTCCGGGTCGCTGCCGAATTTGACTTTCTTGCGGGGAACTGTGACTATTGCATCGGAGCAGAGGTATTTGATGTGATCCAACCTATCAGGACGATGCGGACTATCAGGACTATGCGGAATCTGGCTCAACGCTCATTGCGTGATCGCTACTTCTACGTACTGTCCTTGATGTTTCTTTGCGCCTTTACCGTCTTGCTGGCCATGCTGTGGCACGAACACGGAGCTTTGCAAGAGGAGGTTGTGCTGCACAGCGCGAAAACCAAATCCGAAATCTTGCGCGAGGTTCGTACTTTGTACACGTCGGAAGTCGTGGCACAGGTTTCCTCTTCCGGAATTGAGGTGACTCATGACTACATCAACAGGGAAAACGCCATCCCGTTGCCGGCGACCTTTAGCATGCTGCTGGGTGAGCGCATGGGGAAGGGAGGCAAGACTGCTAGGGCTCGTTTGTACAGTCCGTTCCCGTTTCCATGGCGAAAGGAGGCGGGGGGGCTGACCGATGAGTTTGAGAAAGATGCCTGGGCCGCGTTGAATCTGAATCCCTCTGAACCGTATTTTGCTTTTACGCACTACGAGGGCAAAGAATCGTTGCGCTACGCCACGGCTGATCTGATGCGGGATGCGTGCATCAGATGCCACAACGCGCACCCTGAATCTCCGAAGACCGATTGGCGGGTTGGCGATGTCCGCGGTGTGCTCGAGGTGATTCTTCCGCTGAACGCTGAAGCGCAGCCGGCCGTCTCGACGGCCCGCGTGACGATCATCGGGCTGATCGCGTTCCTTGGACTCATTGGGGTTCTTTTGGCCTTCCACATCGGTCGTCTCCGCCGAGACCAAGATGTGCGTTCCGCGCAAGCGGCTGCGCTGAAGCAGAGCGAACAAGACTTGTCGATCACGCTCGACAGCCTCGGGGTTGCGGTGATCTCGACGGACTTGGGCTCGCGCGTTACCCGCATGAACGCCGTCGCTGAAAAACTGACCGGGTGGACACGCGATCAGGGTTACGGGACCTTGGTTGATGAGGTCTTCACGGTCCGCCCTTCAAAGACATTGGCTTCCGCCACAGAGCTGGCAACCCTCGCTTCAAATGCTCAATCTCCCGCTTCAGAGAATCCAATCATCGATGCTGTGCTGCGCACCGCAACCACGGTCGAACTCTTCCGCGAATCGATCTTATGCTCGAAACCCGGGGGCCAAGAGCTTCGTGTCGATTGCAGCGGCGCGCCGATTAGAAAAGCAGATGGTTCCATAAATGGGGTCGTCCTGGTGTTTCGGGACGTCACGGCGACTGCTCGACTGGAAGAGCGACTCCGTCAATCGGAAAAAATGGAGGCGATCGGTCAACTTGCTGGCGGCCTCTCCCATGACTTCAACAACTTGTTGTGTGGGCTCGTCGGCTGCCTCGAATTGATCGAGGACGAGAGGACCAGCCAGAAGGATCGCGCCGAATATCTGGAGATCATGAAAAAAACGTGCGATCGGGCGACAGAGTTGACGAGCAAGTTGGTCTCCTTCTCGCGCGGTGGCACGCTGAGCAGTCTCGACTTTGATATTCACCTCCTCATCGGCGAGGTCATCGGCCTCACCCGCTCCACCTTCGATCGGAGAATCGAAATCAGCGAGAATTTCCTAGCGCAGAGCGCGATGGTTCATGGCGACCCCAGCCAGGTGCAGAACGTGCTCCTGAATCTCCTGTTGAATGCCAAGGACGCGATGCCCGAAGGTGGACAGCTGTGCATAAGCACGAACACGGTCACTGTCGACGAAGAGATTGGCGCCGAATTCTATGACCCTGTGACCCCTGGACAATTTTTCGAGGTGACGGTCTCAGACACTGGCTGCGGCATGAGTTCAGACATCTTGCAGCGGATCTTCGAGCCCTTCTTCACGACCAAGAAGACCGGCAAGGGGACGGGGTTGGGCTTATCGAGCGCCCACGGCGCGATCCTGAACCACAAGGGCACGATCACGGTGACGAGCTCTCCTGAACGCGGGTCGGTGTTCAAAGTGTATTTTCCCCTGGTGAGACCCAATCAAGCCGTCGAGGCGGGTAAGCGCGAGGTCCTCGGGGTCCAGGGTGCCTCGGTCCTGATAGTCGACGATGAGCACATAGTTCGTCGCTCGACCGAAAAGATTCTCGAGCTTCTCGGCTACAGCGTCACGACCGCGGAAGACGGCGAACAGGGCGTGGTGGAGTTCCAGCGCATGCACGACGATCTCGACCTGGTGCTGCTGGACATGGTCATGCCGAAGCTCAATGGCTTGGAGGCCTTTCGCGAGATGCAGGCCATTGATCCAAGCGTGCCCGTCGTACTGGTGTCCGGTTTCAGCCTCGAATCTGACCTGGAGGAGCTCAAGGCGCTGGGAATCACGGGCATTCTGAAGAAGCCATACAACACCGACGATCTCGCCGCGATGATCGAGCGAACTATCGCGAAGAGGTCGAGGTCTGAATGGAGTCAGGGTCTGACCAACAGCGCACTCAGCGCTCTTGTTCAAGACGGGTCCCATGTGTTCGCAACTCCTGTCGACCCAACCGACATTCAAGCCCGTCCCGTTGAATGATCCTCACGATGCATCCCACCACGACGTGTTGAGGCAGCCGGCTTAGGCTTCGTCTCACGGTCGCCCATCGCCCATCGCCGGCGCCCGGCAATCGCTTTCAACCGCCAAGGACCCGGGGGTGGCGGAAGCCCTTTGAAACGCCGATCCTCCGTCGAATGCTACGAAATCGAAGGACTTGCCTGATTCATGCCCCACTAGTTATGAAAGCAAAGAGCAACCTAGGATCCTAAAGAGTGCTCCTACCTTGCAGCTCTGGCCATTTTCCATCACGAAGAGAAGGAAAACCTGTATAAGAGAAAAACCCGTATCATCTTGGAATGCTGGATCGGCGCAGCTTCGGCTCTCTCTCACGTGCGCTTTCCTCGACCCTAAACCATCCCCGATGATACGCAAAACTTCATTCAAGCGCTGCGCGCTTACCCTCCTTCTCTTCTCGGGAGCAACGACTCAGAACTTTTCCGACTGTAGCGCCCAACAATCGCACGAACCCACCGAACCTTGTCAGGTTGAGGGAGCCTCAGCCGATGAAGCGCAGCAACCCGCTGCATTGAAAAGCGGTGAGATTGAATTGCCCGATGGCGTAATGCGCCCTTGGTGGAGCCTCATGAGCAGCGCTATCGCCGAGGCCGAATACCATGCCACTC
>LWDU01037347.1_pt1 | contig 106967 bp, 88 predicted proteins | sample 727161 | NCBI WGS metagenome assembly LWDU01 (sample SAMN04566230, study PRJNA314399) | hydrothermal vent metagenome | isolation source: deep sea hydrothermal plume seawater | place: Mexico: Gulf of California, Guaymas Basin | collected 2004-07-11 | reverse complement strand
CGTCGAGTTCGGCGGCCTTTTCCTCCAGCTTCGCGTCGAGCGAGTTGGAGATGTGGATCATCTGTTCCAGATTGCCCATCGCCTCCCACAGCTTCTGCCGTTCGACGTCGATCGCGGCATTGTCCATGATCAACTCGTCCTTGCCGCTGGCGAGGTTGTTGAGGATCGACTGGATATGGGTCTGCGCGCTCTGGTAGCTGCGGAAGTAATTGGTCAGCTTGTTACCGAAGGGGATGATTCCGAGGATCTTGCGCGGCCCCGACAGCTTGCCGCGCTTTCCCGGGTCGAGGTCCTCGACCACGCGGCGCAGTTCAGCAAGATTGGCGCCGACGCCTTCGTCCTTGTCCATCGCGCGCACGGGGCGATCGAGGAAGCGGTTCGACATGCCCGCCGCGGCCATGATTTCCTTGCGGCCCATATTGGTCAGCTGATCGACCTTCTTGCCGAATTCGGGCGAATTGGCGTCTTCGGCGATCAGGTCGGCGACGAAGCCGTCGACCTTGGTCTGCAGCTTGGACTTCACTTCGTCCGAGACCGGCACGAGACCCGCCGCCTTTTCCGGCTTCACCTCGGGCACCGGATCGGGCGGCGTCAGGTCGAAGGCGGTTTCGGTGGCAGTGGAAGTCTGCGTTTTCGTATCGCTCATGGGCGCGGGTCTCTCCAAGCGGCTAGAGTCCTGTATTAGGGTGGCAATACACGATCTTCAAGCGTGCAGTCACCCATTGGCGCGATAGTGCCGCGCGCATGGCGCCGAGCGCAAGCCAATTCTGGAATGGGCCCGCGCATCTGCGAATGCGCGGGAACCGCGGTCAGGCGGCCAGGTCGAGCGGGACGATCTCGCCCGCGAGATACTGCTTTTTCGCCTTGGCACGACTGAGCTTGCCCGAACTCGTGCGCGGCAGCGTGCGCGGCGGCACCAGTTCTACGACGCAGCTCATCCCGGTGACGCCGCGGACCTTGTCTGCGATCTGGTCGCGCAGCTTGATCCGTTCGACCGGGTCGGACACGCGGCAATGCACGAGCACGGCGGGGGCTTCCTCGCCCGCCTCGGTATCGATAGAAAAGGCGGCGATGTCGCCATGGTTGAAGCCCGGCAATTGCTCCACCGCCCACTCGATATCCTGCGGCCACAAATTCTTGCCGTTGATGATGATCATGTCCTTGGCGCGGCCGACAATGAACAGATAGCCATCCGCCATGTAACCCATGTCGCCGGTGTCGAGCCAACCATCGACCAGGCAGTCGGCGGTCGCTTCCTCGTTGCGGAAATAGGAATGCATCACGCTCTTGCCGCGGCACCAGACCTTGCCGATCTGGTGGTCGCCGCGGGCCTGGTCGTTCTCGCCGCGGATCTCGACCTCCATCCCGGGGATCGGCTTGCCGCAATTGACGATCGCGCGATAGCGCGCGGGCTTGGACAGGTCGCGCGGGCGGCCCGAGAGGCGCTCTTCCTCGACCAGCTCGACGCGAATGCCTTCACCCGGCGGCATGACGGTGACCGCCAGCGTCGCCTCGGCAAGGCCGTAGCTGGGGTTGAAGCTGTTCGCTTGGAAGCCCGCTCCGGCGAAGGCGTTGACGAAATTCTGCATCACGTCCGGACGGATCATGTCCGCGCCATTGCCCGCAACGCGCCAGCGCGACAGGTCGAAGCGGTCGGCAACGCTGCTCTGGCTGGAAATTCGGCGCGCGCAGATATCGTAACCGAAGGTCGGCGAATAGCTGAGCGTGGTGCCCTCGTTGCGGCTGATGAGGTCGAGCCAAGCGAGCGGGCGCCGCGCGAAATGCTCGGTCCGCAGGTAATCGCAGGAAACCTGGTTCGAGATCAGCGACAGGAAGCAGCCGACCAGCCCCATGTCGTGATACCACGGCAGCCAGCTGACAACGCGGTCGTTGGTGCCGATTTCCATCGATTTCGCGTGACCGCGCAGATTGTGCAGCAGCGCCTCATGCGTCACCGCCACCCCGGTGGGGAAGCGGGTCGAGCCTGAGGAATATTGCAGATAGCAGATGTCGTCGGGCTGCGCCTCGGGCAGGTCGCAGGGCGGCGCGGGGCGCTGCGCGAAATCGTCCCAGCTTTCGCCGCCGCAGCCCTGCCGGTCGGCAGCGGCCTTGGCCATTTCGGCGATTTCACCCGGATAGATCAGGACTTTGGGGTCCGAGCTCTGCAATTGCACGGCAAGCTGGTCGATATAGCCTTCCTTGCCGCCGAAAGTGGTCGGCAGGGGCAAGGGCACGGGCCACGCGCCCATTAGGGTGCAGGCGCAGAACAGCGCAGCGAATTCGGCGCTGGTTTCGGCGACCAGCGCGACGCGGTCTTCCTTCTCGATCCCCATCGCGACCAGCCGGTAGGCGGCCTGCTGCGCATCCTCGCGCATCTGCGCATAGGGATAGACGCGTTCGAGCGTCCCGCGCATGTCGTGGAAATTCAGGCCTTTCGCGCTGCGTGCAGCGTAGTCGAGGGCCTCGTTGAAAGTCGCGAAGTCCGAACGGCGGCGCGGTAGCTCGCAATCGTTCGGCGTCGGCGTCAGTGCGGCGTCGGTCATAATTATCGGCGATACCCGTAAATTGCTGGGGCCTTGCGGGCTCCCTCATTGCATGATTTGCCGCGCGAACCAAAATTCCGCGCGCTCTCCCATGTTTCCCAATCTTAAAGGACTGTGGCAGTAATATGGCCGATGGATGATGAACGCGCAACAACCGGGCGCACTCGCCGCCGCGCAAAGCCGCTTGATCGCACGCGGCTGGAAGAGCTCGCAGTGGCATATGTCGCACGGTTCGCGACCAGTGCGGGCAAGCTGAGAGCATATTTGCAACGCAAATTGCGCGAGCGCGGCTTCGTCGAGGACGAAGTGCCCGATCTGGACGCGCTCATCGGCAAGTTTGTCGAGCGCGGCTATGTCGATGACGAAAGCTACGGCCGTGCGAAAGCGGGCGATCTTGCCGCACGCGGCTATGGCGCCCGCAGGGTGGAGCACGCCTTGCGCGCAGCGGGGATCGGTGAGGAACTGCGCCACGCGCTCGAGCCGGGCGAACACGCCAGGCGGCACGCCGCGCTGGTGCTGGCGCGCAAGCGCGGTTTCGGCCCGTTCGAACGCAAGCCCGTTGCCGGGGGGGATGAAGAACGCAAACTGCGCGAGAAGCGGCTTGCCGCGATGCTACGCGCGGGCCATGATTTCGACATGGCACGGCGCGTGGTCGAAGCGCGCAGCGAGAAGGAGCTCGAGGAATGGGTCGCAGAAGCACGCGAGGACACGGCTTGAGGACACTGGCCGCGTTTGCGGGGGGCGCCGCGCTGGTTGCCTGTTCGCCGCAGACGCAGGCGGGGGCGGCTTCCGAACCGACCGAATCGGCGCCTGCTCCTGCTGCAGGCGTTCACCCGGTTTCCGGTCTCGCGGTCATACCGCTCACGGTGACCAGCGGTGACGAAAGGATCGCATTCTCGGTCGAAGTCGCCGATACACCCGAGGCGCAGGCCCGGGGTCTGATGTTCCGCACAGATCTGGGCGACAACGAGGGAATGATCTTCCCCTATGACGGAACCCGCGCGCAAAGCTTCTGGATGAAGAATACGTCATTGCCGCTCGACATCATCTATATCGGGCCGGACCGGCGGATCAGCAATATCGCGGCCGAAACCGAACCCTACTCGCTCGACCCGGTCTATTCGGTGGGGCCAGTGCTGGGCGTGCTCGAACTGCGCGGCGGCCGCGCTGCCGAACTGGGGATCGAGCCGGGCGATCTGGTCGAATGGTAATTGCCCGAGCACCCGCATGCGGGCGCTTGAGGCAGGGCGAATAAAGCGCTAACCGCGCGGACATGAACTTCCTCACTAAGATCTTCACCTGGTGGAACGGTGCCACCATCGGCACGCATCTGTGGTCGGCCCGCAATGGCGAACACGTCGGCACCGATGCGCAGGGGAACAAGTACTACCGGTCGAAGAAGACCACCGGGGACGGGCGCGAACGCCGCTGGGTGATCTACGAGGGCGCGAACGATGCGAGCCGCGTGCCGAGCGAATGGCACGGCTGGCTTCACGGTGCGTTCGACGACGTGCCCGAGAGCCATCTGCCGCCGGCGCGGATCTGGGAAGCCGATTTCACGCCCAATGCGACGGGCACGGCGAAGGCCTATCGTCCCGCGGGTGCGCTCGAGCGTGGTGGCCAGCGGGCCCGCGCGACGGGTGATTACGAAGCCTGGTCGCCCGAGGCGTGACGATGCGCGGGGCGCTTGCCCTCATCCTGCCGGTCGCGCTGCTAGCCGCGTGCGAGCAGGAGGCCGCGCCGCCCGAATCGGCAGTGCAGACCGAAGTCCCCGAAGAACTCCAGCAGGGCGAACTGCCCGTGCAGCCTGCCGATGAGGCGGGGATCGGAACCCCGATGGAAGAGCGCGTTGCAACGCTCGGCCTGCTCAACAAGCGCAACAATGTCAGCCGCGACCTCGAACTGCGGCCGGGCCAGCAGCAGCGCGTGGGCGACGTTATCGTCCGCCTGCAGGCCTGCGAACGCACCGCGCCGTGGGAGATGCCCAAGGAAACGGGTGCCTTCGTGCAGTTGCTGGTCAAGGAACGCGGCACCGAGGACCAGTTCTTGAAGGTTTTCTCGGGCTGGCTGTTCAAGAACTCGCCCAGCCTGAACGTGGTCGAGCATCCGATCTACGACGTCTGGGTCAAGGATTGTACGATGGCTTTCCCGGGCGACGAGGTGGCGCCGAACCGCGATACCGCTTCGGGAAGCGACACTGAAGGGTGACCTTCGGCCTGCGCGAGCAGGTCGATATAGCGCGCCTGTGGCAGTGCCACCGCCCCCATTCTGGCCAGATGTTCGGTCATGAACTGGCAGTCGAGCAGCGCATAGCCCGCCGCGCGCATCGCCGCGACCAGCCAGGCTAGCGCCACCTTGCTCGCATCGTCGGTCCGGCTGAACATGCTTTCGCCGCAGAACACGCGATCGAAGCCCACGCCGTAGAGCCCGCCGACCAGTTCGCCATCGCGCCAGCATTCGATCGAATGCGCATGGCCGGCCAGATGCAGCGCATTGTAACTCGCCTCGATCCGGTGGCTGATCCAGCTTTCGGCATGTTCCTCGCGCGGGGCGGCGCATTCGCCGATGACCTGGTCGAAGGCGGCGTCGCAGGTCACGCGGAAGCGGTCCTGGCGCAGCACTTTGCGAAAGCTTTTCGACAGGCGGAGCCCGTCGAGCGGAATGATCGCGCGCTCGCGCGGCTCGACCCAATAGACCTCTGCATCGCTACGATGATCGGCCATGGGAAATATTCCGCTGCGATATGCGCGGAGCAGCAGTTCGACCGGAATTCGGGAGGCGGCGGGTGCGTGCATTGCGGGCAATCCTAACACTTCTGACGCGCGCGCGATATGCGCCTTGCCATTCGCAGGCACTCATACTAATGCGCGCCCTCCTGCAGGGGTGTAGCTCAGCTGGTAGAGCATCGGTCTCCAAAACCGAGGGCCACGGGTTCGAATCCTGTCACCCCTGCCATTTCCTTCTTCGGATGACTTGTCGATGTCGCGCGCGCGCCCTATCGGGCGGCGCATGACAGAAGAAGAAAAGCACCAGCGCGGCATCGAAGACCGCAAGTTCTACGCTGCAGAGCAGGAGGCCCGTTTCGAGAAGCAGGGTCTTGCAACGCATACGCCGCAAACCGAACATCCCAGCTACAAGCTCGCATTCCAGGACAAGGATTTCCTCCTGCGTGAGGAACTGCGCCCCGTGCGGTTCCAGCTTGAACTGCTCAAGCCCGAGATGATTCTCGACGAAGCGGGCGTGGGGTCGACGCTGGTGATGTATGGCAGCGCACGCATTCCCCCGCCCGAAGCCGCGGAGACCGCGCTCGAAGGCGCGAAGGACCTGCCCGAGGACGAGCGCAAGGTCGTGGAAAGCCTTGTCGCCAAGTCCAAATATTACGACGAAGCGCGCAAGCTGGCCAAGATGGCGACCGAGAAGTCGATCATCGACAACGGCAAGCGCCAGTTCGTGGTCTGCTCGGGCGGCGGGCCCTCGATCATGGAAGCGGCGAACCGCGGCGCGAGCGAGGCGGGGGGCGAATCGATCGGCCTCAACATCATCCTGCCGCACGAACAGGCGCCCAACCAGTATGTGACGCCCTACCTGTCGCTCAACTTCCACTATTTCGCGCTACGCAAGATGCACTTCCTGTTGCGCGCGCGCGCGGTGGCGGTCTTCCCCGGCGGGTTCGGGACCTTCGACGAGTTCTTCGAACTGCTCACGCTGATCCAGACCGGCAAGATGAAGCCGATCCCGATCCTGTTGTTCGGCAAGGACTTCTGGTCGCGCGTGGTAAACTTCGAAGCGATCGCCGAAGAAGGTACGATCTCGAAGAAGGACCTCGACCTGTTCCGCTGGTGCGAAACCGCGGATGAGGCATGGGAATATCTCTGCGAGTTCTACGAGCTGGGTTGCTGATCCGACGGCGCGGGATTGCGCACGGCCTGATGGCCCAGCGGACCCGCGCCTTCGCCGAATTCCGGGGCGTGCATGATGGCCGCGTGCGTGAAACCGCGCGCCAGCCGGATTGCATGGGTCAGCGGCTGCCGATAGCCGAGCAGCGTCGCCAGCGCTGCAGACAGCGTGCAGCCGGTGCCATGCGTGTGCCGTGTCTCGATCCGCGAATGTGCAAAACTGGCGAGCTTGCCCGACGGTGTGGCGATGCGATCGACGACCTGCGTCTCATCGCCCGCGTGGCCGCCTTTCGCCAGCACCTGAACGCCGTGGCGTTCGGCCAGTACCCTAGCGGCATCGAACATGTCTTCGTCGGCAATTTCGTCGCGCCCGGTCAAGATCTCGAGTTCGGGCTTGTTGGGCGTGACGATGGTGGCGATTTGCATCAGCGCGGCGAAGCCTGCGATCGTTTCCTCGTCAGCCAGTACCGATCCGCTGGTTGCGACCATCACCGGGTCGAACACGATCGGCCCGGCAAAGGTGTCGAGCCGTTCGGCCAGCAGGCGTGCGGTATCCGGTGAACCGAGCATGCCGATCTTGATTGCGTCGGCGCCGATGTCGGACAGGCAGCTCTCTACCTGATCGAGCACGAATTGCGGCGACAACGTATCGACGCCCTGCACCCCGCGGGTGTTCTGAGCGGTAACGGCGGTGATCGCTGTCATGGCATAGCCACCCAGCATGGTCACCGTCTTGATATCCGCCTGGATACCCGCACCGCCCGAACTGTCCGAACCGGCGATCGAGAGAATGCGGGGAGGGGATGCCGTCTCGCTCACGCCGCGAACTTCCGCACAGTGCTGGGTGGGTATTCGTCGTGCAGTTTCTTCGCGCGGGTCGGACGGTCCATCAGTTCGCCGCCACAGTTCGGGCACATGTCGTCGAGTGCATCGGCGCACTCGGCGCAGAAGGTGCATTCGAAGCTGCAGATGAAGGCACCGGTGTTCTGCGCCGGCAGGTCGGTTCCGCAGCGTTCGCAGTCGGGTCGCATTTCGAGCATTGTCTCTCCTTCGCGCCGGGTATCGGCTGGCGCTCCCCGTCATTCCGGCCGGATTCAGGCGGCGGCGCGAACCGCGTCGCAGATACGATCGACCACGGCCTCGACCTGCACCGCGTCATCTCCTTCGGCCATCACCCTGATCAACGGTTCGGTACCCGAGGGACGGATCACCAGACGGCCGCTGTCTGCCAGCTCGCTTTCGGCCTCGGCGATGACCTGCTTGACCTGCGCATTCTCGAGCGGGGCCCCGCCTTCATAGCGGACGTTTTTCAGCAATTGCGGGACGCGATCGAAGACATGCAGCAATTCGCTCGCGGGCTTGCCCGTGCGCACCATGCTCGACAGCACGCTGAGCGCGGCGACGGTGCCGTCGCCGGTGGTCGCATGGTCGGTCAAGATCATGTGGCCCGATTGCTCACCCCCTACATTGAAGCCGCCTTCGCGCATGCGTTCGAGAACGTAGCGATCGCCGACCTTGGTGCGCTCGAGCGTGAGGCCGATGCTCTCGAGATAGCGTTCGAGGCCGAGGTTGGACATTACGGTTGCCACCACGCCCCCGCCGCGCAAGCTCCCGCGGTGCTGCATCCGGGTGGCGATCAGCGCCATGATCTGGTCGCCATCGACCGTTTCGCCCTTCTCGTCGATCACGATCAGCCGGTCCGCGTCGCCATCGAGCGCAATGCCGATGTCCGCGCCTTCTTCGACCACCCGCGCCTTAACCGTATCGAGCGAGGTCGAGCCGACCCCGTCGTTGATATTGGTCCCTGTCGGCGTAACCCCGATTGCGATGACCTCGGCACCCAATTCCCAGATCGCACTGGGGGCGACCTCGTAAGCGGCACCGTGCGCGCAATCGACCACCACCTTGAGCCCGTCGAAGCGGATGTCGGCCGAAATCGACTGCTTGACCGCGTGGATATAGCGACCGCGCGCGTCCTCGATCCGCCGCGCCCGCCCGATCCGCTCGGGCTCGACCAGCTGCGGCTCCTGTTCGAGCAACCGTTCGAGCGACGCCTCGGTCTCGTCGGACAGCTTGAACCCGTCGGGACCGAATAGTTTGATGCCATTGTCTTCGAACGGATTGTGGCTGGCCGAGATCATCACGCCCAGGTCGGCGCGCATCTCGCGCGTCAGCAACGCGATGGCGGGGGTGGGCAGCGGGCCGGTCATGATCACATCCATGCCCACGCTGGTGAAGCCCGCCACCAGCGCGCTTTCCATCATGTATCCGGACAAGCGCGTGTCCTTGCCGATCACCACGCGATGGCGATGGTCGCCGCGCAGGAAGTGCGTGCCCGCCGCCTGCCCCACGCGCATCGCCGTGGCCGCCGTCATGACTCCGCTGTTCGTGCGTCCGCGAATTCCGTCCGTCCCGAAAAACTTGCGCGCCATAGATCGATGAACTCCCTTGTGTCGCGGCCCCAATGCCGCGAATGTGCGAACAATAAAAGACCGTTCGCCCCCCTTTTCGCGCGCAATATCGCGGCTATGTGCAACCACGCGCTTGTAGGGGCGTTAGGGACGCAAGTACGAAATTTGTTCACACCAACCCAAGAGGGGACATTCCATGGCTTTTGAGCTGATCGACCTGCCTTACGACGACACCTCGGCCAAGACGCTGTCGTTCCACCACGGCAAGCACCACAAGGCCTATCTCGACAAGACCAACAAGGCGATCGAAGGCACCGACCTCGAGGGCAAGGATCTCGAAGCGGTGATCGCTTCCGCACGTGACAACGACCAGGGCCTGTTCAACAATTCGGCGCAGAGCTGGAACCACGGCTTCTACTGGCACTCGATGGCGCCTTCGGAAACCAGTCCTTCGGACGAGCTCAAGAGCATGATCGACGATGTCTTCGGCTCGGTCGACGGGGTGAAGGAAAAACTCGCCGAGCGCGGTGCGGGCCATTTCGCCAGCGGCTGGGTGTGGCTGGCCATCAAGGATGGCAAGCTCAGCATCGAGGAAACCCACGACGGCGACACGCTGGCTGATCTCGACGGGGTAAACCCGCTGCTGGTCATCGATCTGTGGGAACACGCCTATTATCTCGATCACCAGAATGCGCGTCCGGCCTATCTTGACGCGGTCAACGGCAAGCTTAACTGGAGCTTTGCGAGCGAAAACCTCGCGCGCGGTACGACCTGGAAGTATCCGGCCTGAACCCATTGCCGATCTGAAAAAGGAAACCCGCTGCCAGCGATGGCGGCGGGTTTTCTATTGCGCGGTGGAGGTCTCGCCGCGTTCGTGTTCGTCGAACAGGCTGGTTGCGAACAGCGGTTCGCCGAACACGAAGCCGACCAGGTTCGGGCGCCCGATATGGTCGAACAGGGCGGTCAGCATCAGCAGGATCGGCACTGAGAGCAGCGCCCCGAACACGCCCCATATCCAGGTGAAATAGGACAGCGCGATCAGGATCATCACCGGGTTCATCGTGAAACGCGCGCCGAGCACGGCGGGGGTGATGAGATTGGCCTCGATCGTGTGCAGCACCAGATAGGCGGTGGCGGGGACGAGGCCGATCACGATCGTGTCCGCGGTCCCGATGCCGAACAGGCCGAGCAGCGCGACCATTACGATCGGCCCGACATAGGGCAGGAAATTGAGCAGCGCGGCCAGTCCACCCCACATGATCGGCGCATCGACACCCAACGCCCAGGCCCCCAGCGCCACCACCACGCCGACCATCGCATTGATCGATCCGACGGTCAGGATATAGGCGGCGACGCGGTCCTGCACCTCGCGGATGACGCGCGCGGCCTTGATGCTGGTGCCGAAGCTGGCGCGGCCGAACAGCAGCCGCTGGCGCAGCCTGACGCGCGCCTCGATCATGAAATAAGCCATCAACAGCGTCAGGATCGTCTCGAGGATCAGGCTGGGCGTGGCGAAAGCGACCTGTTCGAGCAGGCTCGGCGCGGCGAGCACCACTTCGCGTGAACCATCGCTGTTCATCAGCGCGGCCAGCTGTTCGTTTAGCGTTGCGATCCAGGCGAAGCGTTCGCGCAATTCGCCGAAGCGCGCCATCACGCCCTGTGCCATGGCCGGAACGTCGTCGAACAACGCCACGGCGGGCTGGAGGATCAGTGCCAGCGCGAGAACGAGGATCGCGAAGAAGAACATCAGAGCCGCGACCGAGGCGAGCGCATTGGGCAGGCCCCAACCATTGAGCTTGTCGGCCAGCGGCGAAAGGATCACGGTCAGCACCAGCGCGGTGACGACCGGCAGGAAGACCACCGAACCGATCGAAAGCACGAAGGGCAGCGCGAGGAACAGCCCGAGACCGATCAGCAGCACGAGCGACGAGATCAGCCGCAATTCCTGTTCGGCGAAGGCAAGCCGGCTCGATCGCCGCTGCTGGTGCGGCGCCGTGCTTGCCGGCTCGGAGAAATCGGTCTCGCTCATCAGCGCCTATCTGCCTCGCGTAGCGAATCGTGACAAGCGCCCGAACGCGGAAGATTTTCTAGTTGCGGCTGCCGCCCTGTCCTGCTGCGACATCGTCGAGTTCCTGCAGGATCGCGCGGTGCGCGGCGCTGTCGTCGATCGAGCGCTTGGGAATGTCGCCATCGGCGAGCATTGCGTTGAGCGCAGCCCGAGCGCGGCCCACCCGGCTCTTGATCGTACCGACCGCGCAGCCGCAAATCGTCGCCGCTTCCTCGTAGGAGAAGCCGCCGGCGCCAACCAGCAACAAGGCCTCGCGGCGTTCGGGTGGCAGCGTCAGCAGCGCGCGGTGCATGTCCGACAGGTGGATCGGTTCTTCCTGCCCCGCGGGAGCGGTCAGCACGCGTTCGGCGACCGCCGCGGAAGCGGTTGCGCCGCATGTCGGTGAGATAGGCGTTGCGCAGGATCACGAAGGTCCAGGCGCGCATGCTGGTGCCGGGCTGGAACCGCTCCTGCGCGGCCCAGGCCTTGAGCAGCGTTTCCTGAACCAGGTCGTCCGCCATGTCCGCGCGGCCGCACAGGCCGCGTGCGAAAGCACGCAGGTGGGGGACCACCTCGGTCAGCTCGCGCTTGAAATCGGCTTTTTCGGAAGCCGTCCGCTCTTCACCGGCCATCAGTCTTTGGCGCCCAGCTGGTCGAGCAGGTCCTGAAAACTGTCGGGCAGCGGTTCCTCGACGACGGAATCGTACAATTGCTTCAGGCCATTGGCCCAATCCGGATCCTTTGCCTTGTCGCTGGCACCGGATGGGGCGGGCGGCCCGCCGGCGGGCGCCCGCTGCGGGTTCTTCGGCGTTTCTGAGCTCATGATAAGAAAACTGGTACCCTCTAAATAGGTTCGCGCCAGCGACATGCATGCGCCAGCGCCTCGATCCCGGAATGTGCTTCGCACAACGCGCCAATCGTCCGCGGGTTCCCGCAGATCGGAAGTTGGAACATTTCCGCCCGCGCGGCATAGTATGCCTTACTATCGGGTCGGGCAAATCGTCAGGGGCAGTAAGCTGGTCAGCGAAGAACTCCAACGCAAAGGGCGCCGCAGGCGTTGGCTGATCGACTATCCGCGCGGAATCCCGGTGCTGATCTTCGTGCTCGTCACCGCCATCACCGTGCTGAGCGTCTTCGCGATCGAACGCGGCGAGAAGGAACGCGATGCCGCGGATGTCGCGCGCAAGGCGCAGGCGATGACCTCGGCCATCGAACGTCGCGCCTACACCAGTTCGGCTTACCTGCGCGCAGGGGCGGCGCTGCTGTCGACGCAGGATGAGGTCACACCCGAACTTTTCCGCCGGTTCGTTTCCGAACTGCGGCTCGACGCGAACTATCGCGGGGCCGAAGGGATCGGCTGGGCACCCGTTATCAATGCCGGCGACGTGGCCGGTTTCGAAACGCGGCTGGGCATGAGCCGGGTCGAGGAAAAGCGTGTCACACCCACGCTGACCGAACAGCCGCGCGACCTGCTGACACCGATCCTCTACCTCCAGCCCGATACGGTGCGCAATCGTCGGGCACTGGGCTACGACATGTATGCCGAGCCGGTGCGCCGCGCGGCAATGGATCTCGCGGCTGCCAATGACCGTCCCACGGCCAGCGGTCCGATCGTGTTGCGGCAGGAAGGCGCGGGCGATGCGGCTGGATTTCTCGTCTACATGCCTGTTTATGAAGGCCTCAGCAGCACGCGCGGCCTCAAGGGGTTTATCTACAGCCCATTCAACGCGGGGCAGTTTCTCGACTCGGCAAGCGAACTGGTCAGCTACGAAGCGGTTGGCGCGCGGCTGCTCGACGGTGAGTCCCTGGGCGGGCCGGCGCTCGCGCAAAGCGATAGCTGGATCGACGGCCGTGCCACCGTCACCCGCGAGGTCAGTCTCGCCAACCGGATGATGTTGCTCGAAGTTCAGTCCGCACGCGAGGAGGGGCTGTCCTCGATGTCGATGATCACGCTGCTGTTCGGCCTCGCGGTCGCCAGCCTGCTGATGCTTGTCTCGCGATTGCTGACGCAGCAGACGCTGGAGGATCGCCGCGCGATCAGCTGGTTCGAAGAACAGAACTCGATCCGCAATTCGCTGACCCGCGAGCTCAATCACCGGGTCAAGAACACGCTCGCCAACGTACTCTCGATCGTTTCGCTCACGCGGCGCCGTTCGGACGATCTCGATGAATTCGCCGAAGGGCTCGACGGGCGCATCCGTGCGCTTTCGGCCACGCATGATCTGCTCACCCAGTCGGAGTGGGGCACCACGCCGATCCGCTCGGTGGTCGAGGTGGAACTGGCACCCTATGCCCGCGACGAAGACCATTCGTTGGAACTAGTCGGGCCGCATACCGAACTGGCGCCCAACGATGCGCTGTCGCTGGGGCTCGCGATCCATGAGCTTGCCACGAATGCGGCAAAATTCGGCGCGCTCAGCGTCGCGGGCGGCAGCGTCACTGTCTGTTGGACAAAGGTCAACGATACGCTGGCCAAGATCGAATGGGTCGAAAGTGGTGGGCCCCCGGTCTCCAGGCCGCAGCGTCGCGGTTTCGGCACCGATCTCATCGAGAAGATCGTCGCGCACGAATTGCGCCATCCGGTCGATCTGGAGTTCCAACCCGAGGGCGTACGCTGCACTTTGCTGGTTCCGGTGCGCAAACCCAGCGAATTCGAGCTGCGGCGCCGCGGTCCGGGTGGCACCAGCGCGTGATCTGATCACGGTCGGACCAGAAGATCCCGCACGCGGTTGGCCGACCGATCACGCGCTTGGGACAGTGCACCTTGCTGGTCGCCTTCCCTGCCCGGGCAAATGGTCCGGTCCCATGTAGCGACGCGACGAGTAAGCAAGCGGCGGCCCCTGCCATGGGGTTCCCAAGCCCCGCTATTCTGCAGCGCCCCGCCTTGGCCGGAGGCAAAGAAAAACCCGGGCGGTGAGGCCCGGGTCTTTCATTGTCTACGCTTGAGACTGGCCTCAGCCGAGCGGTCGGCTCGATCCGAAGAACAAGGCCTGGCTGATTGCCGCGCGCACGGTCTGTTCCTGGAACGGCTTGGTGACCAGATAGGTCGGTTCGGGCCGGTCCCCGGTCAGCAGGCGCTCGGGATAGGCGGTGATGAAGATCACCGGGACGCTGCTGATGGCCAGGATGTCATCCACTGCGTCGAGACCCGAAGACCCGTCGGCAAGCTGGATGTCTGCCAACACGAGGCCGGGGGTCTTTTCGGCGACCACTTCCTGTGCCTGCGTGCGCGTGGCGGCAGTGCCGCAAACTTCGTGGCCAAGCGAGGTCACGAGATCCTCGAGCTGCATCGAGATCAGCGGCTCGTCCTCGATGATGAGCACGCTGGTTGCCGATTCACGGTCGATTTCCGCCACCGCTTCCTGCGCCAGCCGCTCGATGTCATCGGCCGACATGTCCATGATTTCTGCCGCCTGCTCGGAAGAGAAATCTTCCAGCGTGGTCAGCAAGAGCGCCTGCCGGTTGAGCGGCGTGACCGATTTCAGTCGGTCCTGCGCGGCGCTTTCATGGCCGTCGGCACCGACGGCTTCCGGCACATCCATGTATGCGCTCGACCAGACCTTGTTAAAGGCGCGGTAGAGCGGGACGCGCCCGCCTTCGAGCGATTCCTTGAGTTCGCTGTCGGCCAGTGCGGCTTCGAGCGTGGCACGTACAAATGCATCTCCCGTGGCCTGCGAACCAGTCAGCGCACGCGCATAGCGGCGGAGATAGGGCAGGTTACGAGCAATCTGATCACCTAGTGACATTTAGACCCCTTCCTTAAGGTGCGCGCTTCTAACGGACCGCATCAGGTTAGGTTCCTGCCTGCGCTGCCGCAACCCGCGGTTTGACAGCGATAGACTTTCCGGCGCATCGCTTCAAACAGGAGAGACGCCGCGCGGGAGGACGCCGAATTGCAAGAGATTGCCGACCCGATCGCATGCATCGATTGCCCATTGCAGGATTGCCCGGGTCTGCGGCCGCTCGAGGAACACCAACTCGCCTTCATGCAAGGGTTCAAGGAAGGCGAAGTCGCACTCGCGCGCGGAGATCTGTTGATTTCAGAGGGGCAGTCGCACCAGCAACTCTATACCCTGCTCGGAGGGGTGCTGATCCGTTGGCGCTCGCTCGACGACGGGCGGCGCCAGATCGTCAATTTCATGTTCCCCGGCGACCTGGTCGGCCTGCAGAGCGCCTTCGACGAACCCGCGGCGCACGCTGTGGAGGCACTGGTCGATGCGCGGCTCTGCCGGTTTCCGCGCGGCCGATTCACCGAACTTATCGCCAGCCACCCGGGGCTGGGCTACGATATCACCTGGCTGGCAGCGCAGGAAGAAACCGCGCTGGAGGGGCACATCGTTTCGCTCGGCCAGCGCAGTGCGCGCGAACGGGTGGCCTATCTCGCGGTCTGGCTGATCGACCGCGCGCGTGCGACCTGCCTTGCCGATAACGGCAATCGTGTGGGCTTGCCGATTACGCAGGTCCAGATCGCCGACATGCTGGGCCTGTCGCTGGTGCACACCAATCGCACGTTGCGACAGTTGCTGCGCGAGGGGTTGGTCGAATGGAAATCGCGCGAGATTCGCATTCCCGATCTCGATCACACCGCCGAATTTGCGCAATATGACCGTGGTGCCGCGCGTGCGAGACCCTTCATCTAATTGGAAACAGGGCGTTTCCACGCCGAGGTGAAAAAATTTTGTGAGGCGAGGGAACCCCCTTTCTGGTGGCGCGTATCCTCTATGTCACCGCCGAGACCCCCCCTCCCGTCCAAGCGGCTGGTGATACGATCCCGAAAGGCCTTCACTGCTCTGCAGTGGAGGCCTTTTTTCTTGGTCTGTTGTCAGAGGTGGCGCGACGTCGTGCAGCGTGCTGCCAACTAGCCGGTCGAACCGGAATTGGGAAAGGTTATCGCAGTGCCCCGCGCAGGCGCGAAATGATCCCGCGGCGCCTCGGCTGACGCAGCAGATCGACCAGCACTGCCGCGTCGTAGGGTTTTTCCAGCGTGCAACCAAGCGCGGCGACGTTTTCCGGGATGTCCTGCGGTGCGCCGGTCGAGAAGATGATGCGCGGACTGTCGGGACCCAGTGTGCGGACCAGTTCGGCAATTGCCCAACCGTCGTCGCGATCGGCCAGATGCACGTCGAGCACGATCACGTCGGGGCGTTCTTCGCGCAACCGACGCAGCGCTTCCTCGGTCGAGGCCGACAGCACCACCTGGGCCACACCCGCATCGAGCAACGCCTGTTCGATCGTGAGACCGAGCACGGCATCGTCTTCCACCACCAGCACATGGGCGGGAAGGCGTTCGCTGGCGGACGTATCGATTTGCTGCGTCATCGGGCCTCGTATGGCGTGCGGCCGATTGCCGCGCATGCAGTTTCAACGGAAGGCGCTACCGCACAGTTCCCGTTGCCATCCGCTTGTTCGCCCAGCGTTGCCGCATGGTGACACCGTGACGCGGTCAGTCGACCAGCGAGCGTTCGTAGATGGCATATTCGCGGTTGATTTCGCTGCCGATTGCATCGGCAATCGCCTTCATTCCCTGATTGTCATCGAGGATCCAGCCGATCTCTGCGCGCCGCGTGCCATAGCGGACGGTGGCGACATCGCGGATCTGCCCGATCATCATGAAGGCGAGCTGGCTCGCGAGCCGCGAATTGTGCAGTTCGCGGCGCACGCCCATCAGCGGCACACGCATCGCCGCATTGCGCGGGCGGCGCAGCCAGCGCAGCAGGTGGAACCAGCCGAAGGGGAACAGCCTGCCCTTTATCTTGCGAAGCACCGCATTGACGTCGGGGAAGGTCAGCATGAAGGCGACCGGTTTGCCGTCGAGTTCGGCGATCAGATTAATGTCGGCATGGATGATCGGTTTCAGTTTCTTGCCTGCATTCGCGATCTCGGCAGGAGTGAAGGGCACGAAGCCCCAATTGTCCGACCACGCATCGTTGAGGATCTCGAGGATGATGGCAACCTCCTCGTCCCAGCGTGCGGTATCGACCGGACGTACAGTGATGCGATCGTTACGCTCGCCCGACTGGACGATCCGGCGGATCAGCGGCGGGAAATCGCCAGTCACGTCGAGGTCGTAGGTAAGCAGGGTCTTGGCGCGCGCATAACCCGCACTTTCGATCCAGTGCTGATAGTGTTCCGGGTGATGCCCCATCATGATCATCGGGTCGTGATCCTGGCCCTTCACCAGCAGGCCGGGCTCTTCCCAGATCGACATCGAGATGGGGCCCAGCGCACGGTTCATGCCCTGTTCGCGCAGCCAGTCTTCGGCGGTGTGCAGCAGCGCGTGCGCGACGGCTTCGTCTTCGGCATCGAAATAGCCGAACATGCCCGCGCCGGGGCCGAAACCCTGTTCGCACGGGAGGTCGAGCGCGAGCCGGTCGATATGTGCCGAGATGCGCCCCACCGGCGTGCCGTTGCGCCGCGCGATGAACAGCTGGTGGTCGGCATGGCCGAAGAACGGATTGCGCGCTGGGTCGACCAGTTCGAGCTGCTCGGAGCGCAATTGCGGGACCCAGTGCGGCTCACGCTTGGCGAAAGAGCGGCCAAGATCGACGAATTCCGCGCGGCCCTGCTTGCCTTCGACCCGATCGATCACCACTTCCATACTACCCATTCGCGCATACCTTCGTTCAGCTTGGATTAGCCCTGTGTGCGCTAGCTGATCTTTGTCAAGGAAACGCACGGACGCGATCACTATGATCGATACCCGGCGCTGTATTGCGTGTGTGTTTTCGGCTAAAGACCCCCCAGGACAATCGACCATGAACGTGCAACAAACCCAGATTTCGGCTGCCGATATCGTTTCGCGTCGCGACGCGGGATCGGGCTGGCATGCCCAGATTCCCGACGACAAGGCCATGCTGCGCGCCGCGCGCGACCTGACCAAGGACATCGCTGCGCATCGCGCCGAGATCTACTGGACCGACATGGTCGGTTCGGCGCTGGTGGGATATGGCGCGCTGGCGGGTGCGATTTTTGTCGACAGCCTCCCGCTGGCAATCGTTCTGGGCGTGGTGTCGGTGCTCGCGCTGTATCGCGCCTTGCTGTTCATCCACGAAATCTCGCATTTCCGTAACGGAGCGCTGCCGGGCTTCCGGACCGCGTGGAACGCGGTGGTCGGCGTGCCCATGCTGACGCCGTCCTTCATGTATGAAGGCGTGCACACGCTGCATCACAAGCGCACGCAATATGGCACGATCGCGGATCCCGAATACCTTCCGCTGGCGCTGATGAAACCGTGGAGCCTGCCCGCATTCGTGCTTATCGCGCTGCTCGCGCCGGTCGCGCTGCTGCTGCGCTTCGCAGTGCTTGTTCCGCTGGGAGCAATCATTCCGCCGATCCGCCGGCTGACGTGGCAGCGGCTCAGCGCGCTTGCGATCAATCCCGATTTCCGCCGCAAGAACCCCGAAGGCGACCTGCGTCGCCGGGTGATGCTGCAGGAGGCGGGCGGCATGGTGTGGAGCTGGGCGCTGATCGGCAGCGTCTTCGCCTTTGGCTGGAAACCCCTGCTGGTCGCGCTGGCCGTGGCCTCGGTGGTCGCGCTGCTCAACCAGCTGCGTACGCTGGTCGCCCATCTCTGGGAGAATGAGGGCGAGGCCATGACCGTGACCGCGCAGTTCCTCGACAGCGTCAACGTGCCGCCGCCCGGCCGCATTGCCGAACTGTGGGCACCGGTCGGGCTGCGCTATCATGCGTTGCACCACCTGATGCCCTCGATGCCCTATCACTCGCTGGCCGAAGCACACCGCAGGCTGGTGGCCGAACTGGCAGATGACTCGAGCTATCACGGCGCAAACCACGCCGGCATGGGTGTGCTGGTGGGGCGGATCGCCCGCAACACGATGCGCCCGCGCAGCTAGGGACGCTGCTTCCTAAAGAAAGTGGATCATGGCGATCCGCCGCTCGGGCGGCAGCCCCGCTGCGGCTTCTTCCGCCAGCTCTTTTTCCAGCCGGGGATGGGCTTTCAGGTCCTCCACTTCGGCAAATCCGATGCGGCTGTAGAAGGGGCCGTTCCAGGCCACGTCGCGGAAGGTGGTAAGCGTCACCGCGCGGAAACCCGAATTCGCTGCATCGACCAGACATGCCCGCAGCAACACCGCGCCGACGCCCTGACCCTGCGCATCGGGATGCACATCCATTTCCCAGATATGCAGTTCGCGGCCGAATGGCTGGCTGGCCAGGAAGCCGACGATGGTCTCGCCGATCTCGGCCACTAGACAATGCCCTTTGGCGATCAGTTTGCGATGTCCGTCCTCGGTCCAGACGTCGTTGAAGTCCACCTGGTCGGCGGCAGGATCATCCGCAAAGAGCGTGGCCGCGGCGCGTTCGATCGCAGGCAGGTAGGCGGCATCCCCGGCCCGCGCGAGGCGGATCGAATATTCGCTCATTCCTCGGTGCGGATCAGCACCGTTTCACCGATCAGCAGGAACAGGAAGAAAGGCGCCCACGCGGCGAGGAACGGCGGATACCCGCCGAAGCTGCCCATCGCGAGCGCGGCGTTGTCGACCACGAAATAGGCAAAGCCCAGCGCCATGCCGATCACTGCACGCACGAACAGCTGGCCCGATCGCGCCAGCCCGAAGGCCGCCACTGCACCTAGCAACGGCATCAGGAAGGCCGACAGCGGGCCCGATATCTTGTGCCACCACTTGGCGCGCAATTCGTCGGTCTGGCGCCCCGCGCGCTCGAATTCGGCGATCGAGGTCGTCAGCGTCCAGAAGGGTTCGGCATCGGGATCGATCTTGGCGAGGTCGATCTGGTCCGGGGTGAGGCCTTCGCCGACCACAAGCGTGGCGGGCCTGTCGGTTACCGCGTTCTGCACGCTGAACCGGGTGATCCCCTCGAGTCGCCAGCCGGGGCCGGCATAACGCGCGCGTTCGGCATCGACCTGCTCGATGATCATGCCTTCGGCATTGCGGCGATACCAGCTGACATTGCGCATGGCGATCGCCTCGCCGCGTCCAGCGAGATAGGCGGCGGTGAGAATATTGCCGTCATCGTTGAGATAAATGTTGGTGCGCACGCGCTCTTCGTCGGGAATCGCGCCATAATCCACCGCTTCCCACGCCTTGAGCGTCTCCGTCGCGCGGGTCACCACCCGTTCGTTGAAAGCGAAGGTGGCCAGCGAGACAAGCCCGGCAGTCAGCAGCAGCGGGGCGAGCACCTGATGCGCGGACAGCCCGGCCGCCTTCATCGCGATTACCTCGCTGTTCTGGTTGAGCGTCACCAGCGTGATGAGCGTGGCGAGCAGCACCGAATAGGGCAGGAAACGCGATATCAGCTGCGGTATCCGCAACCCCGCATAGGTCAGCAATTCGCCCTGTCCGTTACCGGCCACGGCGAGGATTTCGCCGCTGCTCGACAGCAGGTCGAGCATCATCAGCACGAGCACGAGCACGAACAGCATCGCGGCGATCCGCGCGACGAACAGTTTCGCAAGATAGAGCGTCAGCGTGCGCGAGGGAAAGAAATCAAGCTGCATGGGGTCCCGCTATTCGGCTGCCGCGAGGTCGATCTTGAGCCGGCGCCGGCGGCGGAACAGCCCGCCCACGCGCTTGGCCAGCTTGTCGAACCAGATTTCGAGCGCGCCGATAGCCTGTCCGCCGGGGACATGCGCGACGCGCCAGTACATCCATATGATCAGCGCAGCAAAGATCGCGAACGGCCCCCACAAGGCGAGGATCGGATCGACGCGGCCAAGCGCGGCGATATCTTCGCCATATTGGTTTACCTTGTGATAGGCGACCACCATCACGATCGAAATGAACACGCCCAGCGCGCTGCTCGATCGCTTGGGCGGGACACCCAGCGCCACCGCCAGCAGCGGCAGCAGTGCCATCATCACCACTTCGACCAGCCGGAAATTGAAGCTGGCCTGGCTGGCGTCGCGTGCCTCTTCGGGCAGTTCGTCGCTCCAGCCGATGCGCAGGAGTTCGGGCAGGATGTATTCGCGTTCGGCATCGCCACGCGCACGGAATTCCTCCACCGCGGGCAGGTCGATCGGCAGATCGTGCCGCGTGAAAGTCAAGACGCGCGGGGTCTGGCTGCCCGTATCCTGCACGATGGTGCCGTTGGTCAGCCGCAGGATGATCGTGTCGGGATTGTCGGTGGTGGCGAGGAAGGCGCCTTCCTTGGCCGAGATCGAAAGGACCTGGTCCTGATCATTGGCGACGCGCGCAAAGATACCCTTGAGCCGTCGCCCGTCATCTTCGCTTTCCTCAATCCGCAGCGCCATGCGATCGGCCAGCGTGGTGAATTCGCCGACCTTGATCGATGCGCCCAACGCGCCCGAGCGCAGCTCGTATTCCATCTGCTCGTAATAATACCGGCTGATCGGCTGGATGAAGAATACTAGCGCGACATTGACCGCCATCAGCACTGCGGTGATCGCGAAGGGCACGCGCAGCAGCCGGCCATAGCCAAGCCCGACCGCGCGGAACACGTCGAGTTCACTGGTGGTGGCGAGCTTTCGGAAAGCGAGCAGGATGCCGAGGAGTAGGCCGAGGGGGATCGCCAGGCTGGCATATTCGGGCACCAGCGCGACCAGCATCTTGAACACGACACCCACCGGGCCGCCTTCGACCGCGACGAAATCGAACAGGCGCAGCATCTTGTCGAGCACCAGCAGCGAGGCAGCAATGGCGAACACCGCGGCCATCGGCACCGTCACGAGCCGGAAGATATAGCGATCGATGCTGGGCAGGAATTTGAGCAAGGGGCCGCCGGTCAATTGTCTCCGCCGCTGCCCCTAGCGCGGTTTTGCGCGCAGGTCATGCCCCTTGTCCGGAGCGTGCGGCGGTCAGGCCTTTTCGAGCGTGCATTGCAGCGGGTGCTGGTTCTGCCGGGCGAATTCCATCACCTGGTTGACCTTGGTTTCGGCCACTTCATAGGGGAATATTCCGCATATGCCGACGCCCTTCTGGTGAACATGCAGCATCACGCGGGTCGCCTCTTCCATGTCCATGCGGAAGAAGCGCTTGAGGACGATCACCACGAACTCCATCGGCGTGTAATCGTCGTTCAGCAGCAACACCTTGTACTGGCTGGGTTTCTTGGGTTTCGCGCGGGTCTTGGTGGCGATGCCGACCTGGCCGTCGCCTTCGCGGGAATCGTCGTCCTCGCCGGCAGCGCGGATCGGGGGGAATGTCGGAATCTCGGCCATTGCAGGACCCATTATCGTATCGCTTCGCCAATTCGCAAGGCACGAGCGGCAGGCTTCGCTGTTTGCGGGGTGGGCAACAGGGTGCCGCAGCGGGCGACTGCCCGGAAATGAAAAGGACCGGATGGTGCGTAACCATCCGGTCCACGGTGTCCAATTCGCCGGGCGAGAGAGAGGAGAGAGAGTGCCCGACGGAATTGAAGCGATGTTCGATCAGGCGGCCTTGCCGACCTTTTCTGCGGCCAGGCTCATGCGGTTCGAAACCGGCGCGAAAGCGTCGTTGACGAGCTTGAGCATGGCTTCGGTGTTCTTCGAAGTCGCCGAGACCATGGCGTCGAAATTACGACGCGCGATGTCGCCCTGAAGCTGGAACAGCTCGGTCGGCGACTTGATTTCGGCAACCTTCTTGACGTCGCCCTGCACGGTTTCGGCGGCCGACTTGGCTTCGTCCGCATAGGTGCGGCCGAGGTCCTGCATGCCCGAGACGAGGATCTTGCCCGATTCGACCAGGGCTTCGAGATTGCCCTTCTGGAACTCGACGGCTTCCTTGGTCATCTCGGTACCCTTATCATAGGCGGCCTTGGCGCGGGTCTGCATGTCGGCAGCCATTTCCTTGGCCTTGGTGGTGTAATCGATGGTGGTGGCGGTTTCAGCGGTAGCCATGATGGTTTCCTTAAGCTGGGAGATCGGGGGGGTCTGGGTAGCGGGCTTCGCAGCGGGTTTCTTGGCCGCCGGCTTGGCCTTTCTCGCGGGAAGCGGCTTGCTGGGCGATGCGGCTTTCTTGGCAACGGCCTGCTTGGCGGCGGGCTTCTTCCGGGCCTTGCCGGCGGCGGCGGCAGGCTTGGTTTTCGCCGGCTTGCGCTTGACTGCCTTGGCAATTGCCGCGGTTTCTACCGGCGCAGCGGGTTCGGCGGCAATGGCCTTCTTGACCTTCTGCGCGCTGATCGAGCCGGCAGCCTTCTTCTCGGCCGCGGCAGCGAAAGCCTTTTCGGCTTCGGCGTCGATCTTGCTTTGGCTGTCGGCCATGGGAAACCTCGCTTTGTTGCACTGCACAAAATAAGCGCTGCAGTCGCGAAGTCAAGCGAATTTTGTGCGCTGCACAATAGCGATGGAGTGGTCGCCGCAGGCCCGGTCAACGCGTCGCGACGTAGCGTCCGGGCGCATCCTCGATCACGCTATCGCCGCGCCCGCCCGGTGCGCGCTTTCCCTTCGCAGCAATCGTTTCGGGGGCCTGATTGCGCAGCCACTCGATCCAGTCGGGCCACCAGCTGCCCGGATGTTCCTTCGCACCCTCGCGGAACTCGGCAAGGCTGCGTGGTTCACCGTCATTGGTCCAGTACTGGTATTTGCCCGATCCGGGCGGATTGACCACGCCCGCAATATGGCCCGATCCCGCGAGCACGAACTTGACCGGGCCGGAAAACTGCTCGGTGATCCGCCACGCGCTTTCGGCCGGGGCGATATGGTCTTCCTTGCCTGCCTGGATATAGCAGGGCGTTTCGACCAGCCCGAGGTCGACCGGCGTATCATCGACCTGCAGAGCGTCGGCCTCGACCAGCCGGTTGTCGCGATAGAGGTCGCGCAGATATTGCTCGTGCCACTTGGCCGGCAGATTGGTGACGTCGCCGTTCCAGTGCAGCAGGTCGAAGGCGGGGTAGTCTTCGCCCAGCAGGTAATTGTTGACCACGTAGTTCCAGATCAGGTCGGTGCCGCGCAGCATGTTGAAGGTCGCGGCCATGTAGCGCCCATCGAGATAGCCGTCGGGACTGAGCGCCTTGATCGCGGCGAGTTGCTGGTCGTCGACGAAGTTGAGCAGTTCTCCTGCCTTCTCGAAGTCGACCTGCGCGGTGAAGAAGGTCGCGCTCTTCACCTTGTCCTGCTCGCCCCGCCGATGCAGCACCGCGAGCGTCGCAGCCAAGGTGGTGCCCGCCACGCAATAGCCGATCGCATGGACCTGCGGCACTTTCAGCCGCGCACGGATATGGTCGATCGCGTCGATCTGGGCCCGCACGTAATCGTCCCAGACCACGTCCTTCATGTCGGCGTCGGCCGATTTCCAGCTGACCATGAACACGGTCACGCCCTGTTCGACCGCCCAGCGCACGAAGCTCTTCTTCGCGTTGAGGTCGAGGATGTAGAAACGGTTGATCCACGGCGGGAAGATCACCAGCGGGGTGGCCAACACCGTCTCGGTTGTCGGCGTGTACTGGATCAGCTGGTAGAGCGGCGTTTCATGGACGACCTTGCCGGGCGTGGTCGCGATGTTCTCGCCCAGCGTAAATGCGCTGGGGTCGGTGTGCGACAATTGCCCGCGGCGCAAATCGGCCAGCAGGTGTTCCATCCCCTTGATCAGGTTCTCGCCGCGCGTCTCGAGCGTGCGCTCCATCACCACCGGATTGAGCAGCGGGTAGTTCGCCGGGCTCGCCGCATCGGTCAGCGTGCGCGTGGTGAAGCGCAATTGCTCGCGCCGCTCGTCCGACAGGCCTTCCGCGCTCTCGACCATGGCGGCAACCCGCTCGGCGAGGAACAGGTAGGTCTGATGGATCAGCGCATAGGCGGGATGCGCGCGCCACCGCGGATCGGCGAAGCGGCGGTCGCTGCGCGGCAGTTCGGGTTCGGGCGAAGCCTGCGCGGCGGTATCGGGGCCGAGCCCGTACTGGCCCAGCACCTGCTGCCACAGAGCGATGCCTTCCTGCATCAGCGCCTGCTGTTGTGCCGGATCGGCGAGCGGCATTTGCCGGTACCAGTCTTGTGCCAGCTCCATCCACCGCGTGGGATCGAAGAAGGGCGCAAGCGCCTGCGGATCGGCAAGCTGCTCGGTCTGGTATTCGAGCCACATCGATTGCAGCTTCATCCCGACGTCGGCCCAGTGGCGCATGTCCTCCGCCGAAACCGGCGTACCCGCGGTCGCTTCCGCCATCGGCGCGAACAGCGCGCGCGCCAGCTTGGCCGGGGCTTCGAACATGTTGGTAAAGGGGTCGGGGCCGTCGTCGGTCATCATCGCTGCTCCGTGGTGCCAAGCGCGTGTTGGACAGGCAATAGGATATTCCGCACCGCCATGCACCCGTCGCGATTGCACCTGCAGGGTGAATAGGTAATCAGTGTGACTCGACCAATGCCGAAAGAGACAGGATGTCCGACGAATTCTACCGCATCAAACGCATGCCCCCCTATGTCATCGCCGAAGTCAACGCGATGCGGCATGCCGCGCGGCAGGCGGGGCGCGACATCATCGATCTGGGCATGGGCAATCCCGACCAGCCCCCGCCGCAGCATGTGATCGACAAATTGTGCGAGGTCGCGGCCAAGCCGACCGCGCATGGCTATTCGCAGTCGAAAGGCATCCCGGGCCTGCGCAAGGCGCAGGCCAATTACTACGGCCGCCGCTTCAACGTCGATCTCGATCCCGAGCGCGAAGTGGTGGTAACGATGGGCTCGAAGGAAGGTCTCTCGTCGATGGCGACCGCGATCAGCGCGCCGGGCGACGTCATCCTTGCGCCCAGTCCCGCCTATCCGATCCACACATACGGCTTCATCATCGCGGGTGCGACGATCCGCTCAGTGCCGACCACGCCCGACGAACGCTACTGGAAGGCGCTCGACAATGCGATGGCCTACACTGTCCCGCGTCCGACGGTGCTGGTGGTCAATTACCCGAGCAATCCCACTGCGGAAACGGTCGATCTCGCCTTCTACGAACGGCTCGTGGCCTGGGCGCGCGAGAACAGGGTCTGGATCCTTTCCGACCTCGCCTATTCCGAACTCTATTACGACGGCAAGCCGACCCGCTCGATCCTCGAAGTGCCCGGCGCGAAGGACGTCGCTGTCGAATTCACCTCAATGTCGAAGACCTTCTCGATGGCGGGCTGGCGTATCGGCTTCTGCGTCGGCAATCCCGAACTGGTCGCCGCGCTGACGCGCGTGAAATCCTATCTCGACTACGGTGCCTTCACGCCGATCCAGGCGGCCGCCTGTGCCGCATTGAACGGTCCGCAAGACGTGGTCGAGGAGAACCGGCTGCGTTACCAGAGCCGCCGCGACGTGATGGTCGAAAGCTTCACCCGCGCGGGATGGCCGATCCCCAACCCGCCCGCCAGCATGTTCACCTGGGCAGAATTGCCCCCCGGCTTCGAGGACATGGGCAGCCTCGAATTCTCCAAGCAATTGCTCGAACACGCCGGGGTCGCGGTGGCTGCCGGCGTCGGCTTCGGCGAGGAGGGCGAGGGCTTCGTCCGCATTGCCATGGTCGAGAACGAGCAGCGCATCCGGCAGGCGGCGCGCAATGTGAAGCGGTTCCTCGCCGAACACGCGCGCGGCTGACGCAGGAGATATATCCGTTTCGGCAGCATCTGTGCTGTCGGGTGGTTCCCAAACGAATCCATCGACTTACCCTCACACGCCTCAACCAGGGGGCGGGGGGCGATTCATGCACGGGCCGGTGTTCCAGTGGCTTTCGACCAGTCCCCACATTCCCATCGGGTGGGACTTGCGGCTGGCCGACTGGTCGATGCAGCACGTGGTCGATGAACGCGCTACGGCCGGCATGCTTCCGGTGGTGCTCGACTGGCGCCGGAACAGTCGCCTGCCGCGCTGGCAGGGGGTGTCAACGCCCGCCCGCGTTGTCGCGGTGGGGGTGGACGATCCCCGCGAGCGCACCTTTCTGCTGGCGCGCGGATTGGGCGATGCCATTGGTAGCCGGGTCACCCATGTCGAACTTGAAGCGCGGCTCACGCGGATCGGCAACCGTGCGCGCGCCTTGCCGCGCGAACTGCACGCGGGCCCCGTCACACTCGACCTGTTCCAACGCGACGGGCGCGCCGGCGGACGATGGCTTGGCCTGCATCCGCGGGAATTCGCGCTGCTATGGCGGCTGGCCGAAACGCCCGGTGCCAGCGTCACGCGCGCGCAATTGCTGCGCGACGTCTGGCGGCTGGAACGCGCGCCCGAAACCAATTCGCTGGCGGTGCACGTCTCGCGCCTGCGGGCCAAGCTGCACGCCGCGCGCTGCGGCTGGCTGGTGCGCACCGAAGCGCAGGGCAGCTACTGCCTCGCGATCCCGGCGCAGCGCCAGGGGCACGATGCGCCGCCTACAACTGGACTTGTCGGGCATGATGCGTACCAAGGACGCAAGAGTGCTTTTCCGGGAGAGACATCGACATGAATTTCAACGATCGCGTTTCCATCGAACTGGGCGACAACGGCGTGGCGCAGGTGCGCTTCACGCGCGGCGACAAGATGAACGCGCTCGACCCGGACCAGTTCGAAGCGGTCCTCGCCGCGGGCGAAGCCCTGCGCGACATGCAGGGACTGCGCGTCGCCGTATTGTCGGGCGAGGGGCGTGCCTTCTGCGCGGGGCTGGACACCGCCAGCTTCGGCGGCGACCCGACCGGTTCGGGCACGCTCGCCGAACGCAGCCACGGCAATGCCAACCGCGCGCAGGAAGCCGCGATGACCTGGCGCAAATGCCCGGTACCGGTGATTGCCGCAGTGCACGGCGTGTGCTTCGGCGGCGGGCTGCAGATTGCCAGCGGCGCCGATATCCGCGTGGTTCATCCCGCCACGCGCATGGCGGTGATGGAGATGAAATGGGGGCTTGTTCCCGACATGGGCGGCTATGCGCTGTGGCGCGGGCTGGTGCGTGACGATATTTTGCGTGAACTGACCTACACCAACCGCGAGTTCACGGGCGAGGAAGCGCTGGGCCTCGGCTTCGCCACCATGCTTGAAGAGGATCCTCACGCCCGCGCCACAGCGCTCGCCGAAATTATCGCCAACAAGAACCCGCACGCGATCCGCGGCGCCAAGCGCCTGTTCCGCGTCATGCACGAGGAAGGCGAAGACGCTATCCTGATGGCCGAAAGCGAGGAGCAGGACGGCATCATCCGCAAGCCCAACCAGATCGAGGCGGTGATGGCAGAAATGCAGAAACGCGCGCCGGTGTTCAAGGACGTCTAGCGGCGCATGGGGCCACCTTAAGTGCTTCGCATGCCAGCAACCGGCTTATTGGAAGGCACGGTTCCGAGTTTAAGCTTACCCGCCCGATCTTTCTTCCACACGCTGCCAAGATCCGTTTCAGAGCCGCGGCAAGCCGGCGGCACGATCGGGTGCGTTCCACGTTAGAGGTCATGATGTTCGGTCGCCTGTCTGTCCTGCCGCAATACCTTTTGCCCAAACGTGGGCTCACCCAGTTTGCCGGTCGCGTTGCGCGGGCGCAGGGGGGGCGGGCGACGACCCGGCTGATCCGCTGGTTCGTCGGGAAATACGGTGTCGACATGAGCGAGGCCGAAAACCCGGACATCGCCAGCTATGCCTCGTTCAACGACTTCTTCGGTCGCCCGTTGAAACCGGGTGTGCGGCCGCTGGCCGATGCCGATTTCATCTCTCCGGTGGATGGTGCCATCAGCCAGTTCGGCGCGATCGACGATCATCATATCCTGCAGGCGAAGGGGCATCGTTTTACCACGACCCAGCTGCTCGCAGGGGATGCCGCGCTGGCGGACCGGTTCCGTCACGGCAGCTTCGCGAATCTCTATCTCTCGCCGAAGGATTATCACCGGCTGCACATGCCGTGCGCGGGCCGCCTGCAGCGCATGATCTACGTCCCCGGCGCGCTGTTCTCGGTCAATCCCACGACCGCGCGCGGCGTGCCCGGGCTGTTCGCCCGCAACGAACGCGTGGTCTGCGTGTTCGACTCCGAAACGCATGGGCGCTTCGTGATGGTGCTGGTCGGCGCGACGATCGTCGGCAGCATGGCGACCATTTGGCACGGCGTGGTCAATCCGCGGCGCACCGGGGCGATCGCCGAATGGGAGTACGCGGACCGCCCGATCGCGCTCGAACAGGGCGAGGAGATGGGGCGCTTCCTGCTCGGATCGACCGTGATCATGCTGTTCGAAAAGGATGTCATCGATTTCAATGCGGACTGGCGCCCCGAAGGGCGGGTCCGGCTGGGCGAGGCGATGGGCAACACGCCCGCGCGTTGATCCCGCCCGGGCCCCGCAATTTGATCCGCCACGAGGGCCGCTTTCCTACTCGCCCTGCGCCCGCCATGATGGCTGCGGCCCTTCGACCGTGTGCGATGGCTACCCTAGTCGGATCAGAAGCATGGAGCGCCGCGCAGTTGGAAGGTCACACGGGTGGCACTGTCGTGCGACCCAAGGCACTGGATGCGAAGGATTTTCAGCGAAGGTCACGCTTCTCGCGCGCGGCTTTCGCGGTCCAGCTTCAGCCGAACACCGCCACGCACTGCATGCCGTCCAGGATCTGCTTGCCGTCGGCATTCCACAGGCGCAGCCGTTCGGACGAATAGCCCGCGTCGGCATGCTGGCTGGCGGTTTCGGCCAGCCACCACCCGTCGCGCGTTACCGGGGCGGAATCGAGCAGGTTGAACGACCAGTTGATCGAACTCAGCGGGCCCTGCCGCTGCATTGCGCGCATCGCGCCCGGTGGCAGCACGTCGCCCATCAGGATCAGCTCGCTGACCGGGTCGAGCCCGCTGCGCTCGGTCAGCCGCGCCCAGCGACGCACCACGGGCGCGCCGGGGCCCTGCTGTTCCTGCGCACGAAGGATCTCGAAATTGTTCTGAATGAAGGCGGGGCCCTTGCCGTGCATCGCGGGCTCCGCCTCCTCGGGCGCGCCGGGCCATTCGTCGACCGGCGCCGCGTCGTGTAGCGCATTGGGCTCGCGATCGGTGCCGAACAGCCAGAAGGCGGTCAGCGCGCACGTGCCTTCGCACCAGATCTCGCTGCGGACCTGCGCGACGTTGCGCCCCTGTCGCACGACCTCCCGGCGCAGTTCCATCTCGGGCCCAGTTGGCGCCACGAAGGCGATCTGCGCGCCGCGCAGCGGGGGCAGGTCCGGGAAGGCGCGCGTCACCGCGGTGTAGGCGATCAAAGCCGACGCACCGCCATAGAGCGTGCGGCCCTGCATCCAGTGGTCGAGTCCGGAAAAGCGCGTTTCACCCGCGTCGGCGGTGATCGGATCGAGGAGATTGGCAGTGCTCATGACGGGTGTCATTGCCGCTATCGCCCGAGGCGTCCAGACTGACGTTACGTAAGGCATCACGAGGCGATTGCCTTTGTCGAACAGAATCGCTAGTGCGCCGCTTCCTTCCCGAGAGGGAGGGGCGAGGCCCGATGGCGGAGTGGTTACGCAGAGGACTGCAAATCCTTGCACGCCGGTTCGATTCCGGCTCGGGCCTCCACTTCTCGCATTCGGTTGCGAAGTGCCGCTTTAGCTCAGTTGGTAGAGCACATCATTCGTAATGATGGGGTCACGTGTTCGAGTCACGTAAGCGGCACCACTTCGCGCGGCGGCTGAGAACTTGCGGACGAGCAAAGCGCTTCCAAGTCGAGTTTGCGTCTCACAGGCTGAGCTGCGCTTGATATCCTGCGTGGCTGTTCGACTGTCATTCGCGAAACGCGCCTTGTTGCGAACACTGTAAGCTGAATTTCTTCGAACGAATGGGCTTTCGATAGCTGGCGCGCTTGTTTACGCAGCTTGTCATGGCTGCCATCAAACGATCGCTCGGCTTGCTGGGCGCAATATTGCTCGCGAGTTGCGCGTCCGAAGAGGTGGGGCGTTCCGACGAACCGATTCCGGTGGTTGCCGAAACCGTGCAGTTCCTTCCCGACCAGACCGAGGTCGAGGCGATCGGCACGGCGCGCGCGATGACTTCGGCGGAGATCTATCCCGAGAGCGCGGGCCGCGTATCCCGGGTGATGTTCTCCGCGGGCGACTTCGTCCGCTCGGGCCAGCCGCTCCTCCAACTCGACGGACGGCAGGAGCGGCTCGCGGTCGATGCCGCGCGTGTGCAGGTGCTCGAAGCCGAGCAGTTGCTTGGTCGCTACCGTCGGATCGAGGATACCGGCGCGATTTCCGAAAGCCAGATCGAGGCAGGCGAAACCGCGCTCGCCTCGGCGCGTGTTGCATTGCGGCAGGCGCAGGCCGAACTCGCCGACCGGGTCATCCGGGCCCCGTTCTCCGGCCATATCGGCCTGACCGATATCGATCCCGGCGACCGCGTGAGCGACGCGACACCGATCGCGCAGATCGACCAGCGCAGCCGGCTCTACATCGACTTTCCCGCCCCCGAGGAAGTGTTCACGACGCTGCGTGAAGGGCAGGTCGTGCAGGTGGCGGCCTTTTCCGATCCGGACAATCCGATCGACGCGCGCATCGTGTCGACCGATTCCCGCGTCGCCAGCGACAGCCGCAATTTCACCGTTCGCGCGGCAATCGCCAATTCGGGCGACCGTTTCCGTCCCGGCATGAGTTTCCGCGTGACCTTCACCCGCGACGACGTCACGCGTGCGGCGGTGGCCGAAGAGGCGATCGTATGGGGCGGGGAGGGCTCCCACCTGTTTGTCGTGCGCGAGGGCGAGGCGGCGCGAATGCCGGTTACGATCACTTCGCGTCGTGATGGCCTGGCGTTGGTCGACGGGGCGGTGAAAGCTGGCGACCGAGTGATCGTCGAAGGCGTGCAGAAAATCCGCGACGGACAGGCGATCCGGCTGGTACGTCCGGTCGTTGCGCCCAAGGCCGATGTCGAATTGCGAGAGACCGCCGAAGCCGGCGACGACATCGATGGCGGATAAGTCCGATCTGCCCATGCTTGCGGTCAAGCGGCCGCTGCTGGTCGGGGTGCTCAACCTCCTGATCGTGATCGCCGGTCTTGCCGCGTTCGCCGGCATCGAAGTTCGCGAACTGCCCAATGTCGATCGCCCGATCGTCTCGGTCACCGCCTCGCTCCCGGGGGCTGCGCCCGAAACCATGGACAGCGAGGTGACGAGCGTCCTCGAAGATGCGGTTGCGCGCGTTACCGGGGTGCGGCAGATCAATTCGTCGAGCGAGGAGAACAACACCCGGATCCGTGCCGAATTCAATCCCGGGGTCGATCTCGACACCGCGGCTTCGGATGTCCGCGAAGCCGTCAGCCGCGTAACGCGCGATCTCCCCGACCGCGTCGAACAGGTCAAAATCATCAAGGCCGACGCCGACGCCCAACCGATCATGATCCTCGCGGTGTCGAGTGACCGCTATGGCGAGGCCGAACTGACGCGGGTCGTCGAGAACGACGTCATTCCCGAATTGCTGACCGCGGAAGGGGTTGCGAGCATCGACCAGTTCGGCACGCGTGCCTTGCAGATGCGCGTGTCGGTCGATCCCGCGCGGCTCAACCGGTTCGGTCTGACCATGAGCGATGTCGCCACGGCGCTCGAAGGCGCGCCCTATGACGTGCCGGTCGGATCGTTCCGTTCGGAATCGCAGGAACTGGTGGTCCGCGCGGATGCCAGCGCGACCGATCCCGATCTCATCCGCGAGGTCATCGTCGAAGGAACGACCCGGGTCGGCGATGTCGCCGAAGTGACGCTGGCTCCGGCCGACGCGACCAATTTCGTCCGGCTCGACGGGCGCCCCATCGTCGGGCTTGGCGTCGTCCGCCAGGCGAGCTCGAACACGATCCAGATTTCCAATGCGATCCGCGCGTCGGTCGATCGGGTCGCGGCACGGTACCAGGATCTCGATATCAGCGTCGTCTCGGACGATGCCGACTTCATCGAGGTCTCGGTCCGCGAAGTGCTGATCACGCTGGCCTTCACCATCCTCGTGGTGGTCGGAACGATGCTGCTGTTCTTCCGCGCGTGGCGCCCGACAATGATCCCGAGCACCACGATCCCGGTCGCACTGATCGGCGTGCTCGCCGGGATCTGGCTGATGGGCTTCTCGATTAATTTGCTCACGCTGCTCGCACTGGTGCTCGCCACCGGTCTCATCGTCGACGATGCGATCGTCGTGCTCGAGAATACGCAGCGGCTCCAGAACAAGGGGCTTGGACGGCGAGCTGCGGCAGTGGTCGGCACGCGGCAGGTGTTCTTCGCCGTCATTGCGACGACCGCGGTGCTGGTGTCGGTGTTCCTGCCGATCAGTTTCCTGCCCTCGCAGGCGGGGCGGCTGTTCCGCGAATTCGGCTTCGTCCTGTCGGTTTCGGTGCTGATCTCCTCCTTCGTCGCGCTATCGCTGGTTCCGGCACTGGCAGCCAAGTTCGACCTTCGCAGTGGTAACGAGGGGCCGGATCGACTGACGCGGTTCGGGGCGAATGTGCGCGAGCGCTACACGGCGTTGCTGCGGCGGTGCCTCGACCATGGCCGGATCGTGGTCGCAAGCGCGGTCGCCATCGCGGGGCTCACGGGTCTGCTTTATCTCCAGCTCGATGCCGAACTGGTCCCGGACGAGGATCGCGGCGTGATCGAAGTCGATGCGACCGGTCCGGACGGCGTTGGGCTCGATTTCATGGATCGCGAGCTCGACGAGATCGAGGTCGTGCTCCAGCCCTATCTCGAGAGCGGAGAGATCCAGAGCACCTTTTCGATCGTCGGTCGTTACGATCCCAATCGCGTCCGCGTCACCGCGCAGCTTGCCGACTGGAGCGAGCGCGATCGCAGCCAGACAGCGATCGTCGAGGCACTGAACGACCCGCTTCGCGAGATTCCCGGCTCGCGGACCAATGCCCGCGGACGTGGCACGTTGAGCTTCGGCGGCGGGGGCGGCGGCAATATCGAGGTCGCGCTGACCGGCGGCGAGTACGACAACATTTTCCAGTCGGCGCTTGCGCTCAGCGAGGCGATCGATACCGGTTCGCAAATCCTCTCCAATCCCGATATCTCCTACCAGCCGACCCAGCCGCAGCTCTCGGTGCAGATCGATCGCCAGCGCGCGTCGGACCTCGGGGTCGATCTCGACGATGTTGCCCAATCCTTGCGCGCGATGATCGGGGGCGACGACATCGTCGATCTCAACGTCGGCGATCAGGCAGTGCCGATCTTCCTGACCTCCGAAGCGGTCGCGGTGACGAACCCCTCGGACCTGCGCAATCTCTACGTCCGGACGGAAAATGGTGGCCTGGTGCCTTTGTCGAGCCTCACCCGGATCGTCGAACAGGGTGTCGCGGCGGAACTTGACCGCACCGAACAGCGTCGGGCGATCGAACTGGAAGCCAACATCGCCGAAGGAGTGCCGCTGCAGGAGGCGATCGACGAGATCGAACGTCTCGCCGCCAAGTCCGTGGCCAATGATATCGACATACTGCTGCAGGGCGAAGCGGAGAGCCTCGAGGAAACCTCGAACGACGTGTTGATGACCTATCTGTTCGCGCTTGTGATCGTTTTCCTCGTGCTGGTTGCGCAATTCGAGAGCCTGACCAGCGCGCTGGTGGTGCTCTTGACCGTGCCCTTCGCGCTTGCCGCCGCAATTCTCGCGCTGTTCCTTTCCGACATCTCGCTCAATATCTACTCGCAGATCGGTCTCGTCATGCTGATCGGGCTGATGGCGAAGAACGGTATCCTGATCGTCGAGTTCGCCGATCAGCTGCGGCACCAGGGGCGCAGTGTGCGCCAAGCGGCCGAGGAAGCCGCAGCGATCCGCCTCCGCCCGATCGGCATGACATTGATCTCGACCGTGATCGGCGCGGTGCCGCTGATCCTGGCATCGGGCGCCGGGGCCGAGGCGCGACAGTCGATCGGCTGGGTCATTCTCGGCGGGCTCGGCATTGCAGGAGTGTTCACCCTGTTCCTTACCCCGGTGATATATCTCGGGATCGCACGCTTCGGACGACCGCGCAGCGTCGACCTGGCAAGGCTGCAGGAAGAGATCGAGGACGTCGACGAAGACACGACGATGGCGCTGGCATGACGGTTGCGAGGATCGCCCTTCCAGCGTGTGCGATGCTGTTGGCTGGCTGCGCGACCACTGCGGTCGAGATGCCCGATGCCGCGATTGCCGCGCCGGTTACATATGCCGCTGACCTGCCCGCGGCGGGCCTCGACGAGGCCTGGTGGCAGGCTTTCTCCGATCCGGTGCTCGACACGCTGATCGCGCGCGGTCTTTCCGCCAATCTCGAGATCAGCGCTGCAAGCGACCGGGTGCTTGCGGCCGCGGCGCTGCTGCGAGCCGAGCAGGGCGACCGCCTTCCGACCATCGACGGTTCTGCGCAAATCGGCGTCGAACGCGATAACGATGGGACGCGTGGGACAGCGGGTGGCGGTTTGCTTGGCAGGTTCGACCTTGACTTGTCCGGGCGCCTCGGTGCCGAGGTTCGCCTTGCCGCTGTGCGCTATGCCGAGGCTGACTACCTGCGCTCTGACCAGCGCCGACTGGTCGCGGCGGCGATCGCCGCGCAATATGTCGAATATCGCCGGACCGGCGCGCAGCTCGCCCTGCTCGAGGAATCGACCGAGCTCCAACGACAGACCCTCTGGATCGTCACTCTGAGGTTCGAGGCGGGGCTTTCGGCCAATCTCGACGTGCGCCGTGCAGCCGCCGATCTGGCGCAGACGCAGGCGCGGCTCGGCTTGATCGAAGTCGCCCGGGCAGAATCGAAGCATGCGCTTGCAGTTCTGCTCGGAGAAACGCCCGGCACACTCTCCATTCCCGCAACCGTGGACGATGAATCGGCAATACCCCACTACGGCGCGGGGCCGGCGATCGGAGGCCCAGCCAATCTCTTGCGGCGGCGCGGCGACGTGCTCGCAGCCGAGGCCCGGCTGGCCGCCGCCGCAGCGCAGGTCGGCATCGAACAGGCAGATCTGCGGCCCTCGCTGGTGGTACCAGGCTCGATCCTGATCGGCGACGGTTCGCTCGATGGGCTGTTTTCCAGCTTCCTCGCCACGCTCGGTGCCGCGCTGGACCTGCCGCTGTTCGACGGCGGGCGACGTCGCGCGGAAGTTGAGGCCGCACGTGCCGAGCTCGAGGCCAGCGAGGCCGAATACAGGCAGACCTTCCTGCTGGCTTTGGCCGAAGCCGAAAACGCGCTGGTCGCGATCTCCGCCTACCGCCAGCGTTCCGAGGCACTTGCCGAAGCGACCGAGCAAAGCGAAACCGCGCTTAGCCAGTCCAACGCGCTGTACCGCGAAGGGCTCGCCTCGCTGTTCGACGTCCTCGACGCGCAACGCCAGCTTATCGCCAGTCGTCAATCATTGCTCGACAACCGGGCCGATCTGGCGATCGCATTTATTGCGCTGCATTCTGCCGCCGCGTCCGCGGACCGAGGTGAGATGTCCGGGCCGATACCCATGTAAACCGTGCGGTCGTTTGCGCTCCCCGGCGCCGGGCTGTCCGCTGGCGTCCAGCATCTGCAGGTACACGCTTAGGCCGCCGGACTCGGAGCCCGGCGGCGGTGTGGTTCTTTATCGAGCGTCTAAGACAGCCCTTAGGCTAGGCCGCCTATGACAGCGTAACGTGGCGCTTGAGATGGTGGTCGACGCTGCCGAACTCGGATTCGAAGATCGTCAGACGCTTGAAATAATGGCCGATCGCATATTCGTCGGTCACGCCATTGCCGCCGTGGATCTGCACTGCTTCCTGCCCGATCAGCCGGGCGGCCTGGCCCACGCCGACCTTCGCCGCCGAGACGGTGCGCTTGCGCTCCGCTTCGTCCGCATCGAGCTTGAGCGTGGCGAGATAGGTCAGCGAAACCGAGGTTTCGTAAGCCGTGTACATGTCGACCATGCGGTGCTGCAGCACCTGGAACTTGCCGATCGGCACGCCGAACTGCTTGCGCTGCTTGGAATATTCAAGAGTCATCGCATGCGCGACTTTCATTGCACCGCAGGCCTCGGCGCACTGGGCGGCGATTGCATGATCGGTCACCCGTTCGATCAGCGGCAGCCCGGCGCCTTCTTCGCCGATCAGCGCGTCGGCGGGAACCGAGACGTTCTCGAAATAGATCTCCGAAGCGCGGCGACCGTCGACCGTTTCGTAATCGCGTGTGACGATGCCGTCGGCCGACTTGTCGACGATGAACACGCTGACCCCCTCGCGATCGCGACGTTCGCCGCCAGTGCGGGCGGTGACGACGAGATGGCTTGCCCAAGGCGCGCCGATCACCACCGCCTTGTGCCCGTTGAGGACGTAGCCGTCGCCGTCCTTCTTCGCGGTGGTCTCGAGGTCGGCGTAGTCGTAGCGGCCGCGCGGTTCGGCATAGGCAAATGCGAATACGCGGCTGCCATCGATGATCGCGGAGAGATGCTCTTCGCGCTGCGCGTCGGTTCCTGCCTGTGCGAGGAACCCGCCCGCGCACACGACCGTGGGAACGAAGGGTTCGACGACGAGGCCCTTGCCGAATTCTTCCATCACGATCATCGCATCGATCGCGCCGCCGCCGAAGCCGCCGACATCTTCGCTGAACGGCATCCCGAGAATGCCCAGTTCGGCGAGCTGCGCCCAGATCTCGGGACGCCATCCGGCCTCGCTCGCGATCGCTTCGCGGCGTGCTTCCCAGTCATATTGCTCGCGGACCAGACGCGACAGCCCGTCGCGTACCATGTCCTGCTCTTCGGTGAAGTTGAAATCCAAGGGTCTCTCTCCGCTTGTGCTCTGGCCTTACAGGCCGAGGATCATTTTGGTGATGATGTTGCGCTGGATCTCGTTCGATCCGCCGTAGATCGACGTCTTGCGCATGTTGAAATAGGTCGCTGCCGAATGGTGCGCATAGTCGGGACCGATGGGATACTCGTTCGACCCGGTGTCATTCGCGATGCTGCCGTAATAGGGCGCCGAATAGCTGCCGACCGCTTCGAGCGTGAGCTCGGTCAGGCGCTGCTGGATTTCGGTACCCTTGATCTTGAGGATCGAGCTCTCCGGCCCCGGGCCCTTGCCCGCCTGTTCGCCCGCGAGCGTACGCAACTCGGTGATCTCGAGCGCGGCGAGATCGATCTCGAGCTGGCTCACCTTGCGGGCGAAATCGAAGTCTTCGATCAGCGGTTCGCCATCCAGCGTTTCGTTCGCGGCGATTTCACGCAGCTTTTCCACGCCGCGCTTCGAGCGCGCCACGCCGGCGATGCCGCTGCGTTCGTGCGCGAGCAGGAACTTGGCGTAGGTCCAGCCCTTGTTCTCTTCGCCGACGAGGTTCTCGACCGGCACGCGCACGTCGGTCAGCCAGGTTTCGTTCACCTCGTAACCGCCGTCGAGCAGCTTGATCGGCTTCACCTCGACGCCGGGCGTTTTCATGTCGACGAGAATGAAGCTGATGCCTTCCTGCGGCTTGTCGGCATCGGGATCGGTGCGGCACAGGAAGAAACCCCAATCGGCATATTGCGCGAGCGTGGTCCAGGTTTTCTGGCCGTTGATAACGTAGTGATCGCCGTCACGTACCGCAGTGGTCTTGAGCGAGGCGAGGTCCGATCCGGCACCGGGTTCGGAATAGCCCTGGCACCACCACACTTCGCCGCTCCGGATGCCCGGCAAATGCCTGGCCTTCTGTTCTTCGTTGCCAAAGGTGTAGATCACCGGGCCGACCATAGAGACGCCGAAAGGCAGCGGCATGACCGCATTCACCCGTGCGTTCTCTTCAGACCAGATATAGCGCTGCGTCGGAGTCCATCCGGTGCCACCATATTCGACCGGCCATGCCGGCACCGACCAGCCTTTTTCGCCGAGGATCTTGTGCCAGGCGAGGAAATCCTCGCGCGAAAGGTCTTCGCGCAGGCCCACATCACCGAGATGCTTGGGATAGTTTTCAGCGATGAAGGCGCGCACTTCGTCGCGGAAGGCCTGCTCTTCGGGGGTGAATTCGAGGTTCATATGCTCAAGCTCCGGTTTCTATCACCAAGGCTGGGTATTCCCGATCCGGTTCCAGCGGTTCGGACCGTTTGGCTGGTCGCAGCTATTTGCGAAGCCGGACGGCTTTGACAAGGGCAAGCGCGACCGATCGATCGGGCTGCAGGGTAATAAAGCAACCCGATCGCAGCGATCGGCATTCGCATTCAAAGTACTTTTCCGTGCAGTACGTAGCTTTGTGACGTTACGGCATGGAGCTGAAAAAGGGCCGGGCGAGCGATGCCCTCGTCAGCCAGACCGGCCAGCGGGTGACAGATTTGCCCGCCGAACAAAAAATGCCGAGAATTTTGCCGAGACTTGCCCGCGCCCGGAATGTGGGCTTTTAGCGAATCTTGAGGGATCGAGACTAGCGTTTGCTGACGGTGTCGCAGGGGAGCGGACTGGACGGGACGGGGAGACAAGGCGCAGCCCATGGGATTTTGCCGAGGCAACTGGCGGACAATGCTGTGCGGGCTGGCGATGGCAATCGCCGTGCTCCTCGGGCCCGCCGTGCAGGCAACGCCGCCCGCTGAGACCTGTTTCGTCGTCTCGGCCGATGCGAAAGTGCCGGACCCAACTTCGCTCCGATGTACGGGTGTGCCGCAGGGCTATAGCGAGGGAACGCTGTGGCTGCGCGTGCCGATAGCCCCGGCGCAGGCCCGGAACGCTTCGCTTGCTGTTCAGGTCACGCGTTTCGAACAGCTGGATGTATATTTCGAGCACCAGAACGGGGTCGAGATACCGCAGACGGTGACCGAGGGCGCTTTTGCGGACAAATGGCATGTCGGCGGGCAGCTCGCATTTGCTGCGCCCGGCGATGTCCCGACCCAGGCTGTCTGGCTGAGGCTGGAAGGGCTCGAAAGTTACGACCTGCTCAAGCTGCGGATCGTTTCCGGTGCAGCGGCACAGCGGCAATTCGAACTGACATCGCTGGCGATCGGGGCCGCCCTTGCGCTGTTGGGAATAGCAGCGCTGTTCAATTTCGGCCTTGCCATCGGTTTGCGGCGGCGCTTCTTTCTCTGGCACGGCGGCTGGTCGGCGGCGGTCATGCTGTGGGGTGTCGTATGGTCGCAGATCGGCTTGCTCGTCCTGCCCGGCATCGCCGGGACGATAACGAGCCGATTGGCGACGGGCCTTGCGTGTTTTGCCATATTGCTGGCCGCCTTGGCGACCGCCGCTGCGTTGCGCGGCATTCTCGAAAAGGCTGCGCTGCGTCTGCTCGTCGGTCTGGGTTCGGCCATGTTCGCCATGGGGGTGGCGAGTGGCCTTCCCGGCGCGGATATCACTTTCTTCGCCCCATTGCTGGGGATCGGAACGCTCATGAGTGTGGCGGTGGCCGTGATCTGTATCGCTACGGCTTGGCGCAAGGGCCATGTGGAAGGACGCGACCTCGCGATAAGCTGGGCGCTTCCCATGGCGACGCTGGTGCTGACTCTGGTGGTGGATCTCGGCGGGGTTTTGTGGGGCGGCGGCGACAAGATTGTGATGCTTTTTGCCTCGGCACTGCAGGTCGTGTGCCTGACCGCATTCGCAACCACGCGGCTAGGGGCGCTTCGGGTTGAGCGCGACACCGCGATTGCGACGGGTAAGCGCCTCGCCGAGCTCGCCGAGCGCGATCCCCTGACCGGGCTGCTGAATCGCCGGGGGTTCCTGGCCCGGTGCGCCAAGGATTTCGGGGGGCGGACCACAATGCCCTTTGGTCTCATCCTGATCGATGTCGATCGCTTCAAGGCGGTCAATGACGAGTTCGGGCATCAGACGGGCGACGAAGCGCTGATCCTGCTGGCAGACAAGTTGAAGACCTTCGAAGCCGCGCATGATTGCCATGCGGGGCGGCTGGGCGGCGAGGAATTCGTGCTCGGTGTAAGCGGGATCGCGGGGGCGGATCTCCGCCGCTTGGGTGAGGCTGTGCGAACCGAACTGGCGAAATGCCCGTTCGACGCCATCGCCCCCGACCTGAAGATTACTGTGAGTATCGGCATTGCGCAGGGATTGGCCGACGGGCCTTTCGGGCCGCTCTACCGCCTTGCCGACGACGCGCTTTACGCTGCCAAGCGCGCGGGACGGAACCGCGTGGTCACAGTCGAAGATGTATCGGACCATGGAGCAGGTTCGACTTTCACTCATGGCGCTGGTCCCCCGCACAGCGTTCGCTGATGGCTGCAAGGTAGTAATGGATTGCCCCTTCGGCGCGGTCCGCTTGGCTTCGTAACCTCCGGCGTGCGGCGAGCAACGGCTTCGTAGAATGGCCAAAATACACATGACACCTGCCCTCGGGTGGTGTTAAGGCACCGCCGGTAACGAAGAAGCCCGGTTCCACGGGCTCGCCGGATCGCCGATGAAGTTGCTGATGCGCGGGGGCGCATGAAGGGGGCGATCAGAATGGGCTTGAGCCAGCGAATCGGAACTATCGGTGCTCGTGGCCACGGTGCTGCGACGGCAACAAATGCGGCGGCGTTCTTCCTTGGTGCGAGTATCCTGGCACTGCCGGCGGTTGCCCACGCGCAGGCGGTACCCAGTCGCAGCGAATTGACTCCGCCGCAGGCGCGCGAGGAGACCCGCACACCGACAACCCTGACCATCGACGGCGGCCTAGCCCGCACCCCTTGCGCGCTCGATGCGCCCGATTTCGCCGATATCACCGTCACGCTCAATGCAGTGCGTTTCATTGGAGCCGAGAAGGCGCCCGACGTCGCACTGGCGAGTGCCTATGAGAACTATCTCGGTCGCGAACTGCCGATCTCCGTGCTGTGCGACGTGCGCGCGGCGGCAAACCAGCGGCTGCGGGATGCCGGTTATCTCGCCACGGTCGAGATCCCCGCACAGCGGCTCGCCAATGGCGATGCGGAAATGCGGATCGTCTTCGGTCGGCTGACCGCTTTGCGCGTGCGCGGCGAGGCGGGACCGTCCGAGAATTTGGTCGCGAGCTACCTCGAACCGCTGACGCAGGATGAAGTGTTCAACACCCGCCGCGCCGAGCGCAATCTCCTTCTGGCCGATGACCTGCCCGGAGTAGACGTAAGGCTCTCTCTGCGGCCGGCTGCGGGTGGTGCACCGGGCGACCTGGTGGGCGATATCGCGGTAGTGCGGCATCGCGGTTCGCTGGACATCAACCTGCAGAATTATGGCGCCAAATCGCTGGGGCGATACGGTGGCTTGCTGCGCGGCGAAGTGTACGACCTGACCGGATTGGGCGATCGCACCAGCGTCGCGCTGTTCTCGACCGCTGATTTCGACGAACAGCAGACCGTCCAACTGGGTCATGATTTCGCGCTTGGAGCGGCCGGGCTGCGCATGTTCGGGCAGTTCACCTATAGCTGGACCGAACCCGATCTCGACCTGCCCGGTCTCGATGTCGAGTCCGAAACGCTGTTCGCCACGCTCGGACTGTCCTACCCGCTCCTGCGTACCCGCAGCCTGTCGCATGTGTTAAGCGGGGGATACGATCACGTCGACCAGGACCTGACCGTAAACGACCTGCGCTTGACGCGCGACCGCGTGCGCACGGCGTTCCTGCGGCTTGAAACGCTGTACGCCGACCCCGACAGCATCGCGGGTGCGAACGGTTTCAGTGCCTATGCGCCGCAACTCGCCGCACGGGGCGCGATCGAACTGCGGCAGGGGCTCGACGTGTTCGACGCGACGCCCGATTGCCGCACGGCGCCGCTGAACTGCATCGTCGCGGGGGTGGCGCCCAACCGGATCGAGGCGGACCCGACCCCGTTTCTGCTTCGCGTCGACGGGTCGGCCGATTATCGCCCGCTGCCGCAATTGCGTTTCTCCCTCGAAGCGAGTGCGCAGTTCACACGCGACCCCTTACCCGCATTCGAGGAATTTTCTGCGGGCAATTACTCGATCGGGCGCGGCTACGATCCCGGCAGCGTGCTGGGCGACAGCGGTTACGCGCTGGGTGTGGAATTGGGCTATGGCGACCTGGCGCCAGACGGTCCGCGCGCCTGGGGCTGGGAGGGCTATCTCTTCACCGACATGGCTTGGGCGTGGAACGAGGACCCGAGCCGATCGCGCTTCAATCCCGACCGGTTGTGGTCGGCCGGCACGGGCCTGCGGCTGGCCTATGGCAGCGCGCTGCAGGCGGACATGACACTCGCGGTCCCGCTCGAGCGACCCGATCTCGCCGTCGATCGCGGGGACGTCCGGTTCCTCGTCTCGCTCACCACCCGCCTGCTACCCTGGAGGTTCTGACATGCTCCCTTCGATCAACCGCCGCACTTCCCTGCTGCTGGGCGGGGCCGGGGTCGCCATGGCAGCCGTGCTCGCCCTGCCGGATGAAGCGCAGGCGCAAGCCTTCAACGCAACTCCTGAAATCGTCCGTGGAGCGGTGGACATCGATCGTACGATCTCGGGACAGGATACGATCACCGTGTCCTCTTCGACCGCAGTCGTCGACTGGACCCCGTTCGAAGATCAGATCGGCAACGCTCTTACTTTCCTGCCTGAAGGCGCGACCGCCTATTTCCAGGATAGCCCGGGGCAGGGTGGTTTCGCCATCCTCAACCGGGTTCTTCCTACAACCGGCGGGGACGTGACCGTTTTTGCAGGAACGGTGATCTCGCGCCTGCAGGATGCCGATGGGGGGCTGACGGCCGGCGGGATGGTCGCCTTCTATTCACCGACCGGCATTCTCGTGGGAGGCACTGCGGTTTTCGATGTCGGTCAGCTGTTGCTCACCACGCTCGATCCGGACCTGGACAGTTTCGACAGCTTTGCCGCGGGCGAAACGCTACAGCTTATCGGCTCTCCCGGTGCGACGGAGGGGATCACGGTCGAAGCCAATGCACTGATCGACGCGTCGGCCGAGGGCAGCTATTTCGTCGCGGCCGCACCGCAGATCTCGATGCAAGGCGGAGCCTATGTAAACGGCTCGACCGCCTATATCGCGGGCGAGCAGGTCAATCTGACCTATAACAACGGCCTGTTCGACATCGAGATTCCCGCGGGCACCGGGGTCGAGACGGCAATCGAACACACCGGCATCACGGGTGGCCCGGCAAGCGTCGCCGCCGGTGACAATCACGTTATCTACGTCGTCGGCAAGGCGGCGGCGAGCAACCCGATATCGCTGCTGCTCAGCGGTAATCTTGGCTTCGATCCGGCGGTAAGCGCCACGATCGACAATGGCGATATCATCCTATCGGCGGGCTACGACGTCTTCGGGCGCGATGTCACGACCGGCGGTGTCGATGCCGATGCGGTCGAGGAGTCGATCAGTGTTGCCGGTCTCAGCGATTTCTCGGCCAGCGTGTTCGCTGCTGCGACCGGTCGGTTCAGTGCTACCTCGGGCAGCGGGGCGGTATCCTTCATCGACGGCCTGACCGTCGAAGCCGCTCGGGCAATCAGCCTGATCGCGGAGAACGGCGCGAATCTGAGCATCGACGGAGCCACCAATCTGCTCGCGCGCGGTACTTTCGCGGCGTCGGGCGAGGCGACCGGGGGAACTATCACCATCACGGCGCGCGAGGGTTCGAACTTCACCTTCGATGGCGATCTCACCGCCAATGCGACGCCGTTCCAAAGCGGCGGCGCGGCCAATGGCGGCAGGATCGACGTCACCGCCGATGGCGCGACGATGACGCTAGTCGGCGATGTCGTTCTGCGAGCACAGGCGAACGACAATCTGGCCGCGGCGAGTGGCGACAACAATGGCGGCACCGCGACTCTGCTCGCACAGAACAGCGGGCAGGTGCAGATCGCCGGGACGCTGGTGGTCGACACGAGCGCATCCGCCGCAGGCCTGGGCGGCTTCGACGCCTTCGGCGGCCAGAGCACCGTGGCCGCGCAAAGCGGGGGCCTGGTCGACATTTCCGGCGACGTCACGCTTTCCGCAAATGGCGTCGGCGGAGACGCCGACGGGGCCTTGGGCATCATCAACGGCGGCGTGGGGAATGGCGGAACCGCGAATGTCGAGGCGGATGACGGCACCATTCTGTTCGGCGGTAGCCTTGCGCTCGATGCACAAGGCTTCGGCGGCCGTGGCGCAAGTGCCTTTGGTGGCGGTCCGGGAGACACGGGCGGGTCAGGCGGGGGTGGCAGCGCGCTTCTCAATGCCTTGCAGGGTGGAAGCATTTCGGTGGTCGGCCTCACCTCGCTTTCGGCAAGCGGGGCAGGCGGCGATGGCGGCTCGGGTGGCGATGGCGTTGCCGGGCTGGCCCAGGTCTTCGCCACCGATACTGCGTCCATATCATTGGCCGATGTCACCGGATTCGCGCGCGGAACAGGCGCGAACGGATTGGCGGCAAACGGGATTGGCGGTTCGGGCGAGGGGGGGCGTGTCTTCATTCTCACCGAAGGCATTGGCGATATCTCGCTGACCGGAAGCGCCACACTCGACGCGATCGCGAGCGGCGGCGATGGGCAGTCGGGAGGCGACGCCACCGGCGGCGAAGCGGGTGTCTATGCCATGTTCGGCACCATTGCAGTCGACGGTTCGGTACAATTGTCGGCCGATGCGATCGGCGGCGATGCCACTGTCGGCTTTGGCGGGAATGGCGGCGACGCGCTGGGTGGCACGGCCTATGTCCAGGCTGACGGCTCGGAGGAAGAAGGCGCAAGTCTGACGATTGCGGGAGACGCCACCATGCTAGCCTCGGGCCGGGGCGGTGTCGGCGGCGCGGGCGACGGTGCCGCCATCGCGGCGGGCTCCGGAGGCAGCGGCACCGGGGGAACCTATCAGGGCACGCCCGGCTCGGGAGGCGCATTCGCGATCGCCGGCCGCGATACCGGTGAGCTCTCGATCGGCGGTGAAACGATATTGGTCGCCAACGGCTTCGGCGGTGCGGGCGGAACCGGCGGCACAGGCCAAGCGGGGGGCACTGGCGGCGCCGGCACTGGCGGAACTGCGCAAGCGGGGACGTTTGCCGGTCAGGGCAGCGGCGCGCTCGGCGACGGGCAAGCAATCTACGACGCGCTCATTCTCGAAGCCAACGGAACGGGCGGGGCAGGCGGCGCCGGCACATCCGGCCTTGGTCTGGGCGGCGCCGGAACTGGCGGCCTAGCCGCGGTCTTCGCCAATGGTTCTCTGGTGAGCGCAGGCGACATCACCACTCTGGCCGATGGACTGGGCGGCAATGGGTCGACCGGCGGAAACGGTACGGGGGGCGCATCGGGTTTCGGCATTGTCGGTGGTACGCTGATCGCCGATACGCTCGCCAGCTCGGCGCATGGCGACGGGGGCACGGGATCGACGGGCAATGGCGGCGACGGCACCGGGGGCGAGGCCTCGCTCAATGTCGACGGTAGCGCGACCGTCGCCGCGGTCAATTTCGCCAGCAATGGTCGCGGTGGCGGATCGAGCACGGGCAATGGCGGTGTCGGACGCGGCGGTCTGGCAGCGATCGGGGTTGTCGCGGGTGCGGAGTTCAACGCCACGGGCGATGTCGATCTCACTTCTTATGCCGATGGCGGAGCGGGTGAAATCGGCGGCGATGCCTTTGCCGGTACGGCAAGCGTCGAAGTTGGCGAAGAAGCGACGGCCAGCCTGGCCGCGGTTTTCCTCGCTGCGTCGGCCGAAGGCGGCGATGGCAATCAGCTGGGCGGCGAAGCGCTGGGCGGCAGCGCGCAAATAGTTCTGTCGGGCGGCAATCTGACCGCCAGCGGGCCCGTGAACATCCTTGCCAGCGGTTCGGGTGGACGTGGGCAGTCCGGGGGCAGCGGCGGTGATGGTTATGGTGGGATCGCCGGGGTCATCGTGTCCCGGGGCGATGCCGGTTTCGATCAGAGCCTCGCGATTGTGGCGGACGGCGAGGGCGGCGATGCCAATGGACCGGGCGGTGATGGCGGCGATGGCTATGGCGGCGCCGCGGTGTTGCTCGTGCAGGGGGATGCCCTTCGGGCTGCCAGCATGAGCGTGCAGGGCACGCTCGACATGTTCGTATCGGGCGCGGGCGGCGATGGAGGCGCAGGCGATGGCGACCAGAACGCGGCGGGCGCTGGTGGCACCGGCCGGGGAGGACGCAACGATTTTGCGAGCCTTGTCGATTCGGGCCAGGGAACCGGCAGCTACATCAATGTGAATGCCGATTACGGCCAACTCCTCGTAGCCGGAGCGACCAGCGTATATTCGATCGGCCTGGGCGGCAGCGGCGGCGATGCTCCGATCGGGGCTGTCGGCGGTCCGGGGGGCGCGGCATTCGGCGGCGATGTCTTTGTCGGTGTGTTCGACCCTGTGGACGGTGGTCCGCGGTTGGGAAGCGCTGCTTTCGGCGATCTCGCTGCCTTCAGCTTTGCGCTTGGTGGCACGGGCGGGGTCGACGGCGAGGAAATCCTCACCGGTATCGGCGGTGAAGCGCAGGGCGGGGCCATTCTGGTCGCCAGCCGCGGCGGTCTGCTGACCGCCGACAATATCACCCCAACCGATTACGCGCAGGGCGGCGGCGGCGCGATCGGCGGCGACGGGTTCGGCGGCCAGGCTGGCATGGTCACAAGCGATGGCGGGATGATCGAAGTCGGCGATTATGCGGCGACCGCATTCGGCTATGGTGGGCTCGGCCAGACGGCTGGCGGCGACGGCCTCGGCGGCACGGCGTTCATCGGGCTGCAAGGCGGCAGTACGACGGTGTCGGGCACTGCCGATGTCGATGCCAGCGGTTTTGGTGGTCAGTCGATCGACGGCGATGGCGGCGAGGGCACGGGAGGCAGTGCCGACATCGCCATTTTCGACGCCATTGCCGGAACCGGCAGTTTTGCCGGGACGGCAACGCTCACGGCCAACGGCTTCGGCGGCCTAGTGCTTGGCAGCGGGACCGCGGGAAGCGGGACCGGGGGACTCGCCTATGTGCGCAGCCAGGCCGGCGGACAGATAGATTTTGCCACGGTGCGCCTGTCTGCGAGCGGGACTGGCGGGCTGAGCGCGGCGGGCACCCCGGGAGGTGACGCCATTGGCGGTCTCACCCGCGCGCTATCGGATAGTGGGGGCAGCCTCACGGCATCGTTCCTCGACATGAATGCCGACGGCGCGACGACCGCCGGCGCTTTCGACATTCTCGCGGACGGCGGGTCGATGACACTCACCCAGCTTTTTGCGGGTGCGGTCGGCGCCGCTGCAGGCGACAGCTCGCGGATCAGCGCGGTGGGCGGCAGCATCCCGATCACCGGTTTCGCCGATATCGTGCTGACGGGTGATCTCGATATCGAGACCGGGCAGGGCGGGCTGATCGGCGGACCTGACATCGTTGCGCCGACCGCCCAGATCTACATCGATACCCAGGGCGGGGTCACCATTACCGGCGACAACGACAATACGATCAGTTTCGGCGGCAGCAGCCTGTTCATTCGTTCACGGCAACTGGACATCCTCGCGGGTGCCCGCATCGGGGCGGATTTGCTGGGGCTGGATGTCGTGGGCAATGGCGCGACCACCGTGCTTGGTGGAACCACGGAAACCGCGGGTTACACGCTCACGCAGGCTGAGCTCGAACGGATCGAGGCCGGAACCGCCTATTTCTCCTCGTCCTTCGATGGCTCCGCTTCGGACGATATCCTCATCCGTGACATGACCATCTCCGGCACGCTCGACGACGGCACTGCCGCGGTGTTTATCCAGGCGGGCGGGATAGCGCGTGTCGAAGGTACGCTCGGCTATGTCGATGCCGCCCCGAGCGACGAGCTTTCGATCAGTGCCTCGCGGCTCGAAATCGTCACGCCTGGCGGCATCGGGATCCTCGACCAGCAGGGGAATCCCACCGGCATCTTCCGCTTCTTCGGCGGCGATTTCTGGATGGCTGATACGGATACGATCGCGCAATTGCGCGACGCTGTGGATTTCGCCGGACGCAACGAGGTGCTGGCCACCGCTGCCGACGGAAGCGACGATCCGCTGGGCTATCTGCGTGCGGGCGATGTGTCGCTCAACATCGGCAGCAGCCTGCTGGTGCGCAATACGGGCACCACGGCAGAGCCGGGGGGTATCACGGTCAGCGGCCAGCTTTCGATCGCGGGCTTCCTCGACGAGGATGGCAGCACCCAGTTCCCCGGCCAGGATCCGATCGACGTGTTCGCTTACGGGCGCCAGGTCGATGCCGATGGCAATGCCGTTGTCGGGGAGGAGTTCTTCGGTCTGGTCGAATACAATCGCGTGCAGACGGACGACAACATCGTTGTGAGCTACACCGATGGGTCGCAATTGAACGACTGCGTCATCAATACCGGTGACTGCGGCGGTGACGAACCCCCGCCACCACCACCGCCCCCTCCACCGCCGCCGCCAAGCGATGGCCGCAGCGAGGTGCTCGAACAGGTCGAAAAGCAGGCACCCGCCACTGCGGTGACGACTACCGCGCCGGTGGCGGCAGCGCCGGTCGAGCAGAGCGAGCAAGACAGGAATGTCGAGTTCGGCGCAGATTTCCCCGGACTGCTCAATGCGTCGCTGGCGGGACAGAGAGGTGCGATCGATGATCCGGTCGCGAGCGGTGGTGATGTTGCGCTTTATGGTGCGACAGGAAGCGAATCCACCGATGGCAATACGGATGGGGAGGGCAACAATGACTAGCCCGAGGCTTTCGCGCGGCTTGGCGATTGCAGCCTGCGGTGCAGCCATGCTGCTGACCGCGGCGCCGACACCGGCGCAGGAGAGCACGCGCGCAATCAGCTATGCCGACAGTTTCCCGATCGGATCGAATGGCCTGTGCGAGGCCCAGATCCTGCCACCCGAAGCAGGTGCAGGCTTGTTCGATCGCAGCTATGCGATCGTGTGCCGCGATGCGGCCGCGCCGGTCGGCAAGCTGTGGGTGCAGCGCAATGCCGATCTGGCCGAGGCGACGACGCGCCTTCTTCCCGACGCTGACTGCCAAGCGGCCGACAGCGATGCCTTGCCGGACTTGCTGGGCACAGGCACCAGCGCGGCATGCACCGATCCCGAAATGGGCACGCGCCGGGTGTTCGCGGCCGGTGAGATGGATGGGAGACTGTATGCCGGCGAGGCGATTACCGCCTATGCCGATGCGGTGCGGCTTGGTCTGGTCGCGCTGGCCCAAGACCGTTTGGTCGAAGGCAATGTCGAGATACCGCTGACCGAGAGCGATGATGCGGTTGCGTTCGCGCGGGCACAGGCCCGCGCCTTGGCGGAAGACGCATTGCTCGCCGAAGCCTATCGGCGCAGCAACAGCGGCGATTTTGCCGAGGCTGCCGAATTCTTCGCTGAGACGGCAGCAATGGCGCAGGGTGGCGATGCCGTCGAGGCCCGGCTAAACGCGGCCTTGCTGCAGTCCAACCTCGGCAATTATGCCGAAGCGGCTCGCGGCTTCTCCAGCGTGCGCGGAGAAGTATCCGGCAGCCCCGTGCTCGCACGCCTGTTACGCAATTACGAAGCGATCGATGCTCTCAATGCCGACGCACCGCTCGTGGCGCTCGAGATCCTCGATCGTCCCCTGCCTTCCGGTACCGGATCGCGTGACGCGCTCGAAGCTCTCGAGATTTCCGATGCGCTGGCATCGCGCCTCGCGGCGGAACAACCGGGCGCGCTCGACACGGTCGGTGGGCTCACCGTTCTCGAACGCGCCGAATTGCTCGACGGGCAGACCGAGTATCTCAAGGCAACTGCGCTCAACCTGCTCGGCCGCGAAAGCGCTGCCGAAAGCCATCTGGCCACCGCCAATGTAAAGCTGGCGGGTGTTCGGAACGGATCGGTGCGGTCGATCTTGTGGTTGCGCGCTCAGGTGCTGGGGGAGCTGGCCGATCTGGCCGAAGGCCGCGGCGATGCGGGGGCGGTCGAAGCTTATCATGCGCAGGCGATTGGCTTGCTCGAGACGAACTATCCCAACTCTCCCGCGCTGCTCAGCAGCAAGGCGCAATGGGCCGCATATCTCGCGCGCAGCGGCGAAACGGAACGCGCCTTGGCCACCTATCGCGAGCTTGTGGGCAATGTGGATGGGAAGCCCGCCGCCGCGCTCAGTCGGCTGCTGGTGCCGTTCTTCGACCTGTTGACCGATGGCGGCGTTGCGCAGGATGAGGCGGCGGCGGATCTTTTCCACGCCAGCCAGCTGCTGCAACGCCCCGGCCTTGCCCAGACGCAGGCCGTTCTCGCACGCGAATTGTCGGGTGGCAGCGATGAAGCCTCGCAACTGTTCCGCAAGGCAGTGAACCTGCGCCGCTCGGTCGAGCAACTCCGCAACCGGATAGCGCTGATCGAAGGGCAGGAAGAAACCGATCCAATGGCAGCCGAGCAATTGCTCTCGCAGCGGGCAACCTTGCAGGGGCTTGAAGCCGAGCAATTGGCGCTGCAGGACAGGCTGGCCCAATATCCTCGGTTTCGCGCCGTGTCGGATGGCCGCGTAACGCTGGAGGAATTGCAAGCCTCGCTCGGCACGGACGAGGGTTACCTCAAGCTGGCGACGCTCGAAGGTGCTATTTTTGCAGTCTTTGCCACCGCGGATTCCGCGCGCGCCTACCGTCTCGACATAGACCCGGAGGCACTGGAAGAGGAAGTCGACGCATTACGCGCCACTATTGCCTATGTCGAAGGCGGGCAGACGCTGACCTTTCCGTTCGACATCGAGAGATCGCGGGCGCTCTATCGTTCGCTGTTCGATCCCGTCGATGACCAATTGGCCAGTTTGAGGCACCTGGTGTTCGAACCCGACGGAGCGATGTTGCGGTTGCCGGCCAATCTGCTCGTGCGCGACGACGACAGCGTCGACCGCTACATCGAACGGATCACCCAGGGCGGTGACGAATACGACTTTACCGGCACCAACTGGCTCGGACGAGCGGTGCGGATCTCGACAGCCGTCTCGCCATCCGCCTTTCGCGATGCGCGCAATGCGCCGCGTTCATCCGCACAGCACGAGTATATCGGCTTCGGCGAAAACACACCGCTGACCGAAGCGCGTGGCACCACGGGCACGCGCTCTGCGCTTGCCGGAGGTGCAGACTGCCTGTGGGCGCCATCGATCTGGGATTACCCGATCCGGGCAGACGAGCTTTACACTGCTGCGCGAAGCCTCGGAGCAGCCGGTGCCGAAGAGCGAATCCTGACCGGGGATCGCTTCACCGACACGGCGGTTTCGGCGATGAAGAACCTCGACGAGTACCGCATCCTGCATTTCGCCACCCACGGACTGGTCACCGCGCCGCAGCCTGAATGTCCGCCGCGGCCGGCACTGCTCACCTCCTTCGGAGACGCGCAATCGGATGGGCTGCTGTCTTTTGCCGAGATCTTCGATCTGGAGATAGATGCCGATCTGGTTATCCTGTCGGCCTGCGATACGGCGGGAGCAGCCACGCTCGGCGCGAGCCTCGAGGCCGGAGTCGCAGGGGGTGGCTTTGCGCTCGACGGACTGGTGCGCGCATTCGTCGGCGCCGGGGGACGGACGGTGATCGCGAGCCACTGGCCGGTGCCCGACGATTACGATGCGACCAGCCGGCTGGTCGACGGGTTTTTCGCCGCCGATCGAGGCGCCGAGCTTGCCGAAGCAATGCGCCGTTCGCAGCAGGCGCTGATGGACGACAGCGACACCTCGCATCCCTTCTACTGGGCCGCCTTCGCGATCGTGGGCGATGGTGCGGCGCCATTGCATAAGTAACGGCGGTGGCGAGGCGGTGACGCGCCGAGAATGAAAAGGGGCGCCAAGCGGCGCCCCTTTAGCTGTTCTCGAGCCCTGCCTGCCTATTTCAATGGCAGGATCTTGCCGATGATGAAGTCGGCCGCTTCCTCGGGCGACATATCGACCGTGTTCACGCGGATTTCCGGATCCTCGGGCGCCTCATAGGGGCTGTCGATGCCGGTGAAGTTCTTGAGCTTGCCTTCGCGGGCCTTCTTGTAGAGCCCTTTCACATCGCGCGCCTCGGCCACCTCGAGCGGGGTGTCGACGTGAATCTCGATGAACTCGCCACCGGTGATCATGTCGCGCACCAGTTGCCGGTCCGCGCGAAACGGGCTGATAAAGGCGGTCAGCACGATCAGCCCGGCATCGGTCATGAGCTTGGCAACCTCGCCGATCCGGCGGATGTTCTCGATCCGGTCGCTTTCGGTGAAGCCGAGGTCCTTGTTCAACCCGTGCCTGACATTGTCGCCGTCGAGCAGGAAAGTATGCCGGTTCATCAACGCCAGCTTCTTCTCCACTTCGTTGGCGATCGTCGACTTGCCCGAGCCCGACAGCCCGGTGAACCATAGCACGCGCGGGGTCTGGTTCTTCATCCCGGCGTGGTGTTCGCGGGTAATGTCGGTCGGCTGCCAGTGAACGTTCTGGCTGCGGCGCAGGCTGAAATGCAGCATGCCTGCTGCGACGGTGCGGTTGGTGATCTTGTCGATCAGTATGTATCCGCCCAGCGCGCGGTTGTCGGCATAGGGTTCGAACACGACGCGCCGGTCGGTTGTGATCTCGCACACGCCGATTTGGTTGAGGTGCAATCGCTGCGAGGCGAGGTGTGACCCCGAGCCCGATGGATTGTTGACGTCAATCTCGTATTTCGGTTCTGCCACGGTGGCGCTGACCATCTGCGTGCCGAGCTTGAGCCAGTAACCGCGTCCGGCGACGAGCGGTTCGTCGTCCATCCAAACCAGCGTGCTTTCGAACTGGTCGGCAACTTCGGGCGGCGCATCGGCCGTCGCCAGCACGTCACCGCGCGAGCAGTCGATCTCGTCTTCGAGCGTGATGGTGACCGACTGCCCGGCCACGGCGCGGTCGAGTTCGCCATCCATGGTTACGATTGACTTGACCTTGCTTGTCTTGCCCGAGGGCAGAGAGCGCAGTTCATCGCCCGGTTTCACCGCGCCCGTCGCGATCAGGCCGGAGAAGCCACGGAAATCGAGATTGGGCCGGTTGACCCATTGCACCGGCATGCGGAACGGTTTGGCTTGGCTGGCGGTGTTGTTGACCTCCATCGTCTCGAGATGGTCGATCAGCACCGGTCCGTCGTACCATGGCGTGTGATCCGAACGCGTCGTGATGTTGTCACCCGCCAGTCCCGAGATGGGGATGACCGTGAAATCCTTGATGCCTATGCTGTCGGCAAAGGCGCGGTAATCCGCGACGATCGCGTCGAACTTGGCCTGGTCGTAATCGATCAGGTCCATCTTGTTGACCGCCAGCACCAGGTTCTTGATGCCGAGCTGGTGGCACAGGAAGCTGTGCCGTTTCGTCTGCACAAGCACACCCTTGCGCGCATCGGTCAGGATCACGGCGCAATCGGCGGTGGAAGCGCCGGTGACCATGTTGCGCGTATACTGCTCGTGACCCGGACAGTCGGCGACGATGAACTTGCGTTTCTCGGTGGCGAAGAAGCGGTAGGCGACGTCGATGGTGATGCCCTGTTCGCGTTCTGCGGCAAGGCCATCGACGAGCAGGGCGAAGTCGATCTCCTGGCCCTGCGTGCCCACGCGCTTGCTGTCGTTTTCGAGCGCGGCAAGCTGGTCCTCGAAGATCATCTTCGAATCGTAGAGCAGGCGGCCGATGAGCGTGGACTTCCCATCATCAACGCTGCCGCAGGTGATGAAGCGCAGCATTGACTTGTTCTGGTGCTGGTCGAGATAGGCCTCGATATCCTCGGCGATCAGCGCGTCGGTCTTGTAGATAGGGTCGGTCATCAGAAGTACCCCTCCTGCTTCTTCTTCTCCATCGAGGCGTCGCCCGCATCCTTGTCGATCACGCGGCCCTGCCGTTCGCTGGTGGTGGTCAGCAGCATTTCCTGCACCACTTCCTGCAGCGTGGCCGCCTCGCTTTCGACTGCGCCGGTAAGCGGGAAGCAGCCGAGCGTGCGGAAGCGGATCGAGCGCTCGGTGATCTCGGGCCTGTAGCCCATCACCTTTTCGAGCCGGTCGATGTCGTCGGCCATGAACAGCCCGCCTTCATGCTCGTAGGTCGGGCGCTTGGCGCTGAAATAGAGCGGCACGATTTCGATATTCTCGGCCATGATGTACTGCCAGATATCCAGCTCGGTCCAATTGGAGAGCGGGAAGACGCGGATGCTCTCACCCTTTTTCTTGCGCGCATTGTAGAGGTTCCACAGCTCGGGCCGCTGGTTTTTCGGATCCCAGCCATGCGTGGCGGTGCGGAACGAGAAGATGCGCTCTTTGGCGCGGCTCTTTTCCTCGTCGCGGCGGGCACCGCCGAAGGCTGCATCGAATCCGTGCTTGTCGAGCGCCTGCTTGAGCCCTTCGGTCTTCCACATGTCGGTGTGCAGCGGGCCATGGTCGAAGGGGTTGATCCCGCGCTCTTCGGCCTCGGGATTCTGGTGAACGATCAGTTCCATCCCGGCATCCTGAGCTGCCTTTTCGCGAAGTTTGTACATGTCCTGGAATTTCCAGGTCGTATCGACATGCATCAGCGGGAAGGGCGGGGGCGACGGATAGAAAGCCTTCTTGGCCAGATGTAGCATCACCGCGCTGTCCTTGCCGATCGAATAGAGCATCACCGGCTTGTCCGCCTCGGCGGCAACCTCGCGCATGATGTGAATACTCTCCGCTTCGAGCCGCTGGAGATGGGTCAAGGTTGTGGTGTCGGTCATGGTCAGCTCCGCAATTCGTCCGCGCAAGATAAGTCGCGATCTCCGAATTGGACCTCCCAAATGGGAGGTGATAGAAATGCTTGCATGCGTATTCCCAACCTTGGTGAAACCGACCTGTTGGTGCCGTTGCATTCGGGCATGTTCGAACAGCCCATGTGGCAGACCTTCCTGCGCCGTTTGCGGGGCGTTTGCGTGGCAGAAGGAGTTGCGATCGTGCTCGCCGGATCAGGCGAAAGGCATGAGGTCGTCCTGCGCGAAGGCGCGGGGATTGCCGTCCCGGACAACGCGATGCGCGAAGCCAGGGTTTATACCGGCGACGAACTGCAGGCCGCCGATCCCGGCCTTCGAGCCGTGCGCGTCGGTGCTGCGGATGCAATGGTCACGCTCGCCGTCAGCGGATCGCCCGCGCCTGGAGCGGAGATCGCCAGCCTGCTGTCGGCGCTGGTCCCGCACCTGCGTGTTGCGCTACAGGTGCTCTCGGCGATCGAACGCGAACGTGGCCGCGCATCGGCCAGCGCCGAAGCGTTCCGGCGGATGAATTTCGGCTGGATCGCAATCGATGAGCGCTGCCGCATCGTGGAGCTCGATGCACAGGCCGAACGCCTGCTCGAACGGATGGGGTCACTGCGGCGCGGCCCCTATGGCCGCCTGGTCCCGGCCCAGCCCGCAATCGATCGGCTATTGACCGGACTGGTCAAGGCGATGGCGCAGGACCGCCGTCATCGCCCGCGCGCGATCAATCTCAGTCAGGACCCGTGGGTCGACATTCTCGTGGCACCGATGCGGGTCGATACGCTGGCAGGCGGGGGCAGGGCGGTGGCGGCGGTCTATCTGCGCGGCGACCGGAGCTCGATCGCGGACCGACATGAACAGCTGGTCGACCTCTTTGGGCTGACGCCTGCTGAGGCGCGTCTTGCGTGGTCGCTCGCGCAGGGTCTTTCGATTGCCGAGGCGGCGGATGCTCACGGTCTTACCACCGAAACCGCCCGCTATTACTCGAAGCGGATCTACGCCAAGACCGGGGCCCGCGGGCAGGTCGATCTGGTGCGCAATATCCTCACCGGCGTTCTCGCCCTGGCCTAGCCGGTGCGGGCGGTCAGGTCGGGCCAGAAGGCTTCTGCCCCCGCTGCAACCACCTTGCTGCCCAGTTCGCGGCTCCAATAGGCATCGTTGCCGAACTCCGAACGCCATTGCCACAGCCGTCTTGTCAAAGGGTGCAGCCCGTACTCCTGCGTAAAGCCGATCGCACCATGGACCTGATGCGCGACCGTGGTGCCGATTTCCACCGCACGGTTGGCGCGTAGTTTGGCAGCGGCAATTTCGAAATGTGCCTCGCCGCGGTCGAGCGCCTGCGCAGCCCCCATGGCCGCGCAATTCGCGGCGACCGCCTCGCAGGCAAAACTGGCGAGGTTCTGCTGGACCGCTTGGAATTTTCCTAGCGGGCGACCGAATTGCTGGCGTTCGTTGACGTATCCGACGGACAGCGCGAGCGCCGCATCGAGCGCACCGGCTATCTGGCAGGAGCGGGCGAATGCCATTGCGAGATCACTCTCGACCGCCTCGGCGCGCGCCACGATCAGCGCGGGCAGGTCGATGCCGAGCGCGTGGTATCCCGCAAGGCGGAACACGGTCAACGCGTCGAGCCAATCGCCGCCGAAGCCGCCCTCTCTCTCGGGAACAAGCAGCAGGGGAAGCCCCAGTTCATCGATCCTCGCGCCGTCGATTTCCTCGGTTGCGTCGGGACCGAGTTCGGCGAACAGGTGGTCGGCCATTTCGGCCAGCATGCGCCTGCTTTCATTCATCGTAGCCCGAGTCCCCGTGCGATGATGCCCTTCACGATCTCGCGCGTGCCGCCGCGAAGCGAGAAGCTCGGGCTGACCTGCAGGAGGTAGAAGCATACCGAACGCAGCACGTCGGTATCCGCTACACCGAAGTCGACTGCCGCCTGCACGAGTTGCGGGATCGCCTGTTCGTACGAATTGCCGAGATCCTTGACGATCGTGGCCTCGAGCGCGGGGTCCTCGCCGCGCGCGAGCTTGGCGGCCACCGAGGCGCTCATCAGCCGCAGCGTCCAGGCTTCCGCTGCGAGCCTGCCGACCAGTGCGACCAGTGCCGGATCGCTTTCTGTCTGCGCATGGCGCACCAGTTCGAGGAACAGCACCATCGAGGAGAGGTAGCGTTCGGGCCCCGAACGTTCGAGCGACAGTTCGGCGGTGGCTTGCGTCCATCCTTCGCCCTCGACCCCCAACAGTGCGTTCGCGGGAAGGCGGACATTGTCGAAAAACACCTCGTTGAATTCATGCGCGCCGGTCAGGTCGATGATCGGTTTCACGCTAACTCCGGGCGCATTCATCGGCACCACCAGTTGCGAAAGCCCCTGCTGGCGCTCGCTTCCGGCCTCGGTGCGCACCAATGCGATCATGAAATGGCTGACATGCGCACCCGTGGTCCAGACCTTCTGCCCCCCGAGCACCCATTCATCGCCATCGCGGCGCGCAGCGGTGCGGACCGAGGCCAGGTCGGAGCCTGAATTCGGTTCGCTCAGGCCGATACAGGCGAATGCCTCACCACGCGCGATCGCGGGCACCCAGCGGCGCTTGAGTTCCTCATTGCCGAGCCGCAACAGCAGCGGGCCGCTCTGCCGGTCGGCAATCCAGTGCGCGCCCACAGGGGCGCCCGCGGCAAGCAGTTCCTCGATCACGACATAGCGTTCGAGCTGGCTGCGTTCGTGCCCGCCATACTCCTTGGGCCAGGTCATACCGAGCAGCCCTGCCTCGCCAAGAAGCCGACTGAACGCTGGGTCGGGCTTGGTCCAACTGTTGGCGCGGCGCACGGGATCGCTTTCGCCGTGTTCGGCGACCAGCGCGCGCACCTGCTCGCGCAGCGCGGCGGCGTTGTCGGGCCAGTCGACCGCTTCGGTAACGAAGGTTTGCATCGCTTTCCTCTCGCGGCCCCTCATTCCCAATTTGCAGCGATCCCGCAAGACCCGTTGCATCGAGCAACGAATCCCGACACTGTGTTGCACAAACGAATCCGGCATATCGGCGAGGAGAGAGAGGATGACCGACTACAAGAACCTGATCGACGGCGAGATGGTCGACAATGGCGAATGGCTGGAGGTCCTGAACCCCGCGAACGAACAGGTCGTCGGCCGTGTACCCGCCTCGGGCAAGGACGAGCTCGATCGCGCCGTTGCCGCCGCCCGCCGGGCGTTCAAGACTTGGAAGAAAACCTCGCACGAGGAGCGCCAGCAAGTCGTCCAGGGCATTGCCGCGGCGATCAAGGAGAACGCGGATGAACTGTTCCGCCTGCTGACCACCGAGCAAGGCAAGCCGCACGCGCAGGCGCAGCAGGAGATCTATGGCGCTGCCGGCCTGGCAGCGGCGCAGTCGACACTGACGCTCGACGACGTGGTCAATCAGGATGACGATACGCGCCTGTCGCGCACACGCCGCGTTCCCGTGGGCGTGGTCGGTGGCATCGTGCCGTGGAACTTCCCGATCATGATGGCGATCCAGAAGATCGTTCCCGCGCTGGTCGCAGGCTGCACGATCGTGCTGAAGCCGTCGCCCTTCACCCCGCTGACCACGCTGCGTATCGCCGAACTGATCAAGGATGTGGTTCCGGCAGGCACCGTCAACATCATCACCGGCGAGGACACTCTCGGCCCGCTGATCACCGGCCATCCCGATATCGACAAGATCACCTTCACCGGCTCGACCGCGACCGGAAAGAAGATCATGGAAGGTGCCGCGGGCGACCTCAAGCGCATCACGCTCGAGCTGGGTGGCAACGACGCCTCGATCGTGCTTCCTGATGCTGATGTGCAGAAGGTCGCCGAACAGCTGTTCTGGTCGAGCTTTTCCAATGCGGGTCAAGTCTGCATCGCCGCGAAGCGGATCTACATCCACGAGGACATCTACGACGACCTGTCCAAGGCGATCGCCGAATATGCCAAGACCGTGGTCGTGGGCGACGGTTCGCAGCAGGGTACGGGTGTCGGGCCGATCCAGAACAAGAAACAGTACGAGCGCGTCCTCGAGCTGATCCAGGATGCGAAGGACAATGGCTACAAGTTCCTGACCGGGGGCGACAAGGACCCGTCGGGCACGGGCTATTACGTGCCGATCACGATCCTCGACAATCCGCCTGAAGACGCGCGCATCGTCGCCGAGGAACAGTTCGGCCCGGTGATGCCGTTGATGAAGTTCGGAAGCGTCGATGAGGTGATCGAACGCGCCAACAATTCGGAATACGGCCTCGCCGGCGCAGTCTGGACCAAGGATACCGACAAGGGCATCGAGATCGCCGAACAGCTCGAAACCGGCACAGTATGGATCAACGAATTCATGCAGCTGTCGCCGTTCGCGCCTTTCGGTGGACACAAGCAATCGGGCTTTGGGGCCGAATACGGCATCGATGGGCTGAAGGAATTCACCTATCCGCAGGTCATCACGGTCAAGCGCGACGCGGCGGTCTGATCCGCTTCACTCCGGGCGGTGCGGACCATAGCCGCCGCCGCCCGGGGTCAGCACCACGAAGCGATCGCCCGGCCGCATGTCGGCCCAGCCGGTCGCACCCAGTTCCTCGCGCGATCCGTCGGCACGTTCCACCCAGTTGCGACCCACCTCGGCATCGCTGCCACCGGCAATGCCACGCGGTGCGACTGCGCGGCGATTGGCGAGCATGTTGGCGCGCATGGGCGCGAGGAAGCTTATCCGTCGCTCGACACCGTCGCCACCGCGATATTGCCCGGCACCGCCCGACCCGTGCCTGATGGCGAAACCGTCGACCCGCACGGGCAGGCGCGTTTCGAGAATCTCAGGGTCGGTCAGCCGGGAATTGGTCATGTGCGTCTGGACCGCGCTGGTCCCCGGATGGTCGGGACCCGCGCCCGAACCGCCGCAAATCGTTTCGTAATACTGGTCGGCACCGTCGCCGAAGGTGAAGTTGTTCATCGTGCCTTGGCTCGGCGCGAGCCGGCCCGTTGCGGCGAACAGCGTATCGGTCACCACTTGGCTGGTTTCCACATTGCCGGCCACCACTGCGGCCCCGGGGCGGGGGTTGAGCATCGAGCCCTTGGGAACGATCAGTTCGACCGGACGCAGGCAGCCATCGTTCATCGGGATCGCATCGTCCACCAGCGTCCGCACGACATACAGTGCCGCGGCGCGGGTGATCGATTTCGGCGCATTGAAATTGTCTGGCAGCTGGTCGCTGGTGCCAGTAAAATCGAACACGGCCGAGCGGTTGGCGTGGTCGATCCGGATTGCGGCTCTGACCACTGCGCCATTGTCCATCGCATAGGCGAATTCGCCGTCGCTCAGCCGGTCGAGCAGCTCGCGCACGCTCTCTTCGGCATTGGCCAGCACATGCGCCATATAGGCACTGACGACATCCGCGCCCTGATCGCGTGCCGCGCCATGCAGCAGTTCCATCCCGCGCGTGCACGCGGCAAGCTGTGCGCGAAGGTCGGAGATGTTGCGATCGGGGTTGCGCGCGGGGAAGCGCGCGGAGGCCAGCAGCTCGCGGATCTCGGTTTCGAGAAAGCGGCCCTCGTCGACGAGCAGCGCATTGTCGATCAGCACGCCTTCTTCTTCGATCGTGCGGCTTTCGGGTGGCATCGACCCGGGCGCGATCCCGCCCACATCGGAATGGTGCCCGCGCGCGGCGACGAAGGCGTCGGGCTCGTTCCCGTCCTCGGTGTAGAAGACGGGTACAATTACCGTGATGTCGGGCAGGTGCGTCCCGCCGCGATAGGGATCGTTGAGCATATAGGCGTCGCCGCGGTGGAAACCCCGCCCGTCGCGCCCCTGGCCGCGCGCTTCGATGACACGCGCAATGCTGTCTCCCATGCTGCCAAGATGCACCGGGATATGCGGGGCATTGGCGATCAGTTCGCCGCCGGCATCGAACAGCGCGCAGGAGAAGTCGAGCCGCTCCTTGATGTTGACCGAAGTGGCGGTCGACTGGAGCACGACGCCCATTTCCTCGGCGATGGCCATGAAGAGGTTGTTGAATATCTCCAGCCGCACCGGGTCGGCCTCGGTCCCGGCGGCGCGGTCGCGCGCCAGCGCTTCGCACCGCGTCAACACCAGGCTGCCTTCCTCGGCCAGCCGAGCCTCCCAGCCACGCTCGACAACCGTGGTCGAAGCCGGGTCGATGACCAGCACCGGGCCCGCAACGCTTTCCCCGAGCGACAGGCTTGCGCGTTCTACCGTCGACCAGCCACCCTCCGCCTCGCCCCGCACAGGGATGGGTTCGGCGCGCGCCTCTCCGAGCCCGCCCAAAGTGCCGCTCGCCTCGACGCTGAGCGCTTCGACGATGATCGGCGCGGTGTCGTCCGAATAGCCGAACTGGCGCCGGTGCAGCATACGGAATGTGCGGTCCATTTCGCCTTCGGGAGAGCAGGTCACTGCGATGACGCTGTCGCTGCCCGCAAAACGCAGCCGCGCACGGCTTTCGACAGTCACCACATCGGGAGCGATGCCCTGTTGGGCCAGCGCGGTTCGCGCCTCTTCCTCCAGAGCGCAGAGCTCGGTAGCAAATCCCTCGTCGAGCGGGCGGACGAGACTGACTTCGCGGATCGCTTTTACCGGCGCAAGGCCGATGCCATAAGCGGACAGGATGCCTGCCAGCGGGTGGACCAGCACGGTTTCCATACCCAGTGCATCGGCTACGCGGCAGGCGTGCTGACCGCCAGCGCCACCAAAGCAAGCCAGTGCATAGCTAGTCACATCGTGCCCACGAGCCACGCTGATCTTGCGGATCGCATTGGCCATGCTGTCGACGGCGATGGCGAGGAAGCCTTCTGCAATCTCTTCGAGCGAGCGCTCCTCCGGCAACGCGGCGGCGATTTCGGCAAGCCGCGTGCGCGATGCATCGCGATCAAGCGGCTGGTCTCCACCGGGGCCGAAGACGCTGGGAAAGAATGCCGGATCGATCCGGCCGAGGAAGAGGTTGCAGTCAGTCACCGTGAGCGGGCCACCCTTGCGGTAGCAGGCGGGTCCCGGGTCCGCTCCGGCGCTTTCGGGGCCGACGCGGAATCGCCCGGCGTCGTAGTGGCAGATCGACCCGCCACCTGCCGCGACGGTGTGGATCTGCATCATCGGGGCCGCCACGCGCACGCCGGCCACCACGCTGTCTCCGGTGAGTTCGTAGTCGCCCGCATAGTGCGCCACGTCGGTGCTGGTGCCGCCCATATCGAAACCGATCAGGCGGTTGTGTCCCAGAGGTTCGCTTGCCGCGACCATGCCCACGACGCCGCCAGCAGGACCCGAAAGGATCGCATCCTTGCCGCGGAAGGCGCCGACTTCGGCCAGCCCGCCGTTCGACTGCATGAAGCGCAGGCTCTCGGTTTCGGGAAGGCCGGCCTGCAGCGTGTCGGTATAGCGCCGCAGGACGGGCGAGAGATAGGCATCGACCACGCTGGTATCGCCGCGCGGGACGAGCCGGATCAGCGGTGCAACTTCGTGGCTGACGCTGACCTGCGCGAAACCCGCGTCGCGTGCGAGCATGGCCAATCGCATCTCGTGATCGCGATACTTCCACCCATGCACCAGTACGATTGCCAGCGCATCGAACCCGTCCTTGCGCAGCCTGGCGAACGTCGCACGTGCGTCGGCCTCGTCGAGCGGTTGCAGCACCGTCCCATCGGCGCCGACTCGCTCATCGATCTCGACCACCTCTGCGGGCAATTGTTCGGGCAGGACGATATGCCGTGCGAAGATATCGGGCCGCGCCTGGTTGCCGATCCGCAGCGCGTCGCCGAATCCCCGCGTAATCGCCAGAGCCAGCCGTTCGCCTTTGCGTTCGAGCAGCGCATTGGTGGCCACGGTGGTGCCGATGCGCAGCTCCGCCACCGGACCCGCACCGTGCTTCGCCATCAGGCGCCGTACCGCTTCGCTGGCGGCATCGTCGTAATGGCCAGGGTTCTCCGACAGCAGCTTGTCGGTCACCAACTGCCCGTCGGGCGTCACTGCCACGACATCGGTGAAGGTCCCGCCGCGATCGACCGCGAAGCGCCATGCGCGCTGGTTTGTCTCGTCGCTCATGTCCGCCGCCACTCGCATGCGTTTGCCGGAAATTCAAACTGCCTGCGTCGAACCGGTGCCCGCAGCCTTCGCAATTCCCCCAAAGGGGACGTTAACTTTTGTGCGGTAGGCAGGTGCCGCAGGGCGGAGGGGTCTGCCCGCACGACACGCGGGATCACCATGTCGCAGACTGCTGTTGCCGGGCAAGGAGCGCCGGTCGTGCAAGCTATCGATACGCCATGGGCACGCGGTACGGTCGCTGCGGTTTCGAACCCGTAGCCGCGGCCTTCGCCACTGCGCCCCGCGCGGGGACGGCGCTGGGCGCGGCCTGCACCATCATCCATCGCGGCGAAACATTGGTCGATCTGCAGGGCGGCCTCCGTGACAAGAGCAGGACGCATGGTACCGGAGCGCGTAAACTGGCGTAAGTGGCGCGGCTGAGCTATCCCGCGGGTCCGGGAGTTCGGCTGGCTATGGAAAAATTGTTTCGCCGCGAGGTGATCGAGGCCATCGGCCACGGCGTGATCTTCTCCGATGCGGAGCAGTTGATCACCTATGCCAACGGCTCGTTCTGCGAACTGACCGGCTATGACCGCTCCGAGATCGTAGGACGCAACTGCCGTTTTCTGCAGGGGCCCGATACCGATCCCGAAACGCGGGTTCGCATACGCAAGGCGCTCGCCGCAGGGCAGCCGTTCGAGGGCGAGATCCTCAACTACCGCAAGGACGGCAAGCCGTTCTGGAACAGCCTGTCGATCACACCGCAACGGAGCAAGTTCGGACGCCTGATCGGCTTTGTCGGGATCACCCGCGATATCACTGAGCGCAAGGTCCAGCGGCAGCGCAACATCCAGCTCGAAGAACAATTCCGGATGATCTTCGAGAATATCGGCGCAGGGGTCGTGGTGCATGCACCCGACGGCAGGACCGAGCGCGTCAATCCGGAAGCGCGCCGGCTCCTGGGGCTTTCCACTTCCGCGGAAGCAACGGCGGAGAATATCCGCAACCTCGGCTATCTGCGCGAGGATGGCGAGCCGATGCCGATCGAAGAACTTCCCGCGCGCCGCGTCGCCGCCACGCGCCGCCCGGTCCGCAGGATGACCGTGGGTCTCAAGCCTGCCGACATACCCAGTATCCGGTGGCTCAATTGCAATGCCTTCCCCATATTCGGCTTCGGCGGCGAAATCACCGCCATCGTGGTGACGTTCACCGACATCACTCACCAGCGGCACTACAAGGTGGAAGCGCAGCGTGGGCGCGAACGGTTCGAACTCGCTTCGCGCGCGACCAACAGCCTCGTGTTCGACATGAATCTCATCACCGGTGAGTTCTGGGGAAACGAGAACTTCCTCGCCGTGTTCGGATCGGAGCCGCCGTCCAGGCTGACGCTCGTCGAGTCCTTCGAATTCGTGATCGAGGAGGACCGCGAGGATTATTCCGCAGCGCTGATGGGGGCGATCGAGCGGCGCGAGGAACGCGTTGCGCGCGAGTTCCGTTACCTCAGGCCGAGCGGCGGCGTGGGTGTCGCGCAGACCGAATTCATGATCCATTACAATGCAGCAGGCGAACCCTTTCGCATCGTCGGATCGACCCGCGACCTCACCGAACTGCGCCGCAAGGAGGAGCGGCTCGCGGCCTCCGAGGAACGGCTGCGGATCGTCGCCGAACTGTCGAGCGACATGTTGTGGGAACTCGACCCGCGGACCGATTTGTTGTGGCGCGCGGGCGACGGGGTCGAGCGTCTGGGGCTCGATCCTTCGCTGGCACCCTATTCAGGCGGGATATGGCACGACTTCATCATCCCCGAAGACCGCCAGCGCGTGGTGGCGAGCTTCTGCGACGCGCTCGAGGGGACGGTCGACCGCTGGCAGGAGGAATACCGCATCGAACGCGCCGATGGATCAGCACTGTTGGTGGAGGACCGGGCGGCGATTATCCGGGCCAGCGACGGGCGCGCGAGCCGCGTGGTGGGAGCGGTGCGTGATATCACCGAGAGCCGCCGTCTCGAGGACTACATTCGCGAGAACCAGTCGCTCGAGGCGCTGGGTAAGCTTACCGGCGGCGTAGCGCACGATTTCAACAACATGCTCATGATCATCATGGGCAACACCGAAATGCTGCTGGAAGAGGAACCGCGTGCCGACGTGCGCGAACTGCTCGAATTGATCCAGAACGCCGCGCGCAACGGCGCCGAACTGACCAGCCGGCTGCTGTCCTTCGCGCGCCAGCAACCGTTGGCGCCGCAATGCCTGGATATTCGCAATCGCATAACGCAGGCCGCCAAGCTGATCCGGCATGCGTTGGCCGACAACATCACGCTCGAACTCGACATCGCCGACACACCGCTCAATGCGGAAGTCGATCCGAGCCAGTTCGACAATGCGCTGGTCAACCTTGCGGTCAATGCGCGAGATGCCATGCCGGACGGCGGCAAGGTATCGCTCGAGGCACGCGCAACTTCGGTCGAAGCGGGTCGGCTCGATGGCATTCTCGATCCGGGCGAGTATGTGGTGATCTCGCTGGCCGACACCGGCACCGGAATGGAGCCGGAAGTGGCTTCGCGCGTGTTCGAGCCATTCTTCACCACCAAGCCGATCGGCGACGGGACCGGGCTGGGTCTCAGCATGGTCTTCGGCTTCGCCAAGCAATCCGGGGGGCATGTCTTCATCGACAGCACGCCGGGTGAAGGCACACGGATCGATATCTACCTGCCGCAGTCGCGGCAGTCCGTTCCAGCGTCAGAGGGCACCGAGCCCGCGGAAACGGCCGTTCCGGCGAGTGACAGGGCGAGGGTGCTGCTGCTTGAAAACGATGAGCACATCCGCCGCTATGTCGAACGCATTCTCGAAACCGAGGGATATGCCGCGATCGTGGCGAAGGATGCAAAGGCTGCGCTCGATCGGCTCGAGCACGATCCGGGTATCACATTGCTGTTCACTGAAGTTTCGCTTGCAGGCGATATGAACGGGCTCGATCTGGCGCAGGCCGCGCGCGAACGTTTTCCCGCTCTGAAGGTTTTGGTTACATCGGGTTCGGCGAACGAACCGATGCTGCGCGAGAAGATCGAGCAGCGCGAGTTCGCATGGTTGCCCAAGCCTTTTTCGCGCCGCGAACTGGGCGAGTGCCTGGCCGAAATCCTGCAGGAGTAGCGCTCAGGCGGCGGTGGAAGCTGCCCCTTCGTCCGCGAACTTCGCTTTTTCGAAAGTCAGTGCGAATTCGACCGCATTGCGCACTTCCAGCTTGCGGAAGATATTGGCGCGATGGACTTCGACCGTGCGTGGGCTGATATCGAGCACGCGTGCAATTTCCTTATTGCTGCTACCGAACACGATCTGGTCGGCAATCTCGCGTTCGCGCTGGGTCAGCCGGTCTATCAGCGTGCGGCATTCGCGAATTTCCTCGATCTGGCGGCGGCGTTCGACCGACTGATCGATATGGCCGCCGATCTTCTTGGCAAATTCCTTTATCGACACGGGCTTCTCGACGAAATCGACCGCGCCGTTCTGCATCGCTTCGACCGCCAGGCTGATCTCGCCATGCGAGGTCAGCAAGATGATCGGGATACCCTGCGCTTCGGCGGGTATGCGGTTTAGGACTTCCATCCCGTCGAGATCGGGCATCCTCAGGTCGAGGACGACGCAATCGGGCATTTCGAATTCGAGGCTGTCGAGGAAATCGACCCCGCTGCGAAACGGCCGACATAGGAAGCCGTGACGCTCGAGCCCGCGCACCAGTGTTTGCCTTACTCCGCTCTCGTCATCGACGATGGCAACCTGTGGCGCAGTCTTCGCTTCGGCAAAATCCTGATGGTTCTCGGCAGTCAATCGATCCTCCCCTGCTGAACGAAGTCGGACGCAAGATCCTCGTCTCGGAAAGGGCAGGCCGCACACCTTTGCGCCCCGAAAGCTGATCGCTGCCCCCGTTCTTGCTCGGGACATGCCGTAAGTATCATTAACAATTGCGGAACGCAACGCGGACGGGCGCCGATAAAGTGCGAATAGCGCCCCAATTGGCGCTGCGGTTATTGCACGGCAATCAGTTGGGGAGGCGAACGACAAATGCAGCGCGCCGCGGGGCAAGAATTGTTGGCTAGGCGTCGTTGGTGAATTTGGCGAGGTCGGGAATCGACATCGGCTTGTTGAGCGCGAAGCCCGCCTGAGCGCCCTTGGTCCAGCGCAGTGTGGTGTTCTCGAATACCTTGCCGCCGATTTCGATCGTCGACAAATTGCCCGGTGGCACGCGCTCGGTCACCGATACGCAGAGGCCTTTTTGCGCGATATTGATCGCGCTGCCTTCGATGCTGCGACCGGCAATATAGATAGCGGCTTCCTGCTCGAACGGTATTCGCACGGCTCGATAGGGGAAGCCACGCTCGCTGCCCGGATCGTAGGGGCGTTCGTTCTCGAGCCCGAAGCGGGTGCCATCGACCCACATGACATTGGCGATAACGAAGGGACGGTTGCCCCAGCGATATCGCACCGTATCGCCGCGGGAAATGGGCACTTTCCCGTCAAAGCCACAGCCGTGGCGGGAGAAGTCCTTCATCGTAACCGTAAAGGCCTTGCCGTCGATCTCGATGCAGGCGGCTCGGAACGTGCGAATGGCGCGATCGATACGACGACGATCCTGGTCGAAATCGGGGCCGGGTTGCGGAATGCGCTCCATGGGGGGTCTCCGGAGGCTTTGACGAACTTCGCCGGATTAGGCGGAGTATGTAAAAGACCTTATAACAGTGCTATCGAAATACTCCTATCGGTCGGGTTAGTGCAAGTTAACCAAGGATTCTTGGGGCAAAGACCAGTCCAATCCATGTCCTCATGGTTAATAAATTCCTGATCTTATCTTCCGATAAGACGATCTATTGGAGCTCACGCGCAGCCGCGAGCTCGGTGCCCGGCGAAGAGCCTGAGGGCCCGCGTCTTCGATTTGCCCATGGAGGCAGGTTTGGGGCTACGGGTCTTGCCCGTCAGACCTTGAGCCAAGTCCTGATGACGAAGGCTACGGCGCCGAGCAGTGTCACGCTGCCCAGCCATATCGCGCCCATCCAGCTCAAGCGCTGCCACAGCGGGCGTTCGTCGGGTGCAGCCATCAGTGGTAACCTTCATCGGCAACCTTGCCGCGAAACACCCAATAGGCCCAGGCTGTGTAGGCGATGATCAGCGGCATCGTTATTGCAACTCCGACCAACATGAACACCTGGCTGCGTTCGGGCGCTGCGGCATCCCAGATCGTCAGTCCCGGGGGCACGACGAAGGGCCACATGGTCACGCCAAGTCCGGCCATTCCGAAGAAGAACAGCGCGAGGCTCAGCCAGAACGGCTTGCTGTGCCGTTCGACCGATAGCGAGCGCAGCAGCATGATCGCGACCACGCCGGTAAGGACGGGGACGGGGGCGACGAAATAGATTTCCGGCGCAGTCAGCCAGCGCACGGCATATTCCGGGCGCAAGCCGAGATTGTACAGGCTTACACCGCCCATTAGTACCAAAGTAGCCCATGCGGCACGTTTGGCCAGTTGCCGCGCATGATGCTGGCTGGGTCCGTCGAGCTTCCACACCAGCCAGGTCGCGCCGAGCAGGGCATAGCCAGCGACGGTTCCGAGCCCTGTCAGCAGCGTATAGGGAGTGAGCCAGTCGAACCAGCTTCCCGCATAAGCGCGATCGACCACCTCGATACCCTGCAGCAGCGCGCCCAGCGTCATGCCCTGTGCCATCGCCGCCACGAGGCTGCCGCCGGTGAAGGCCGCGTCCCACAGCCGCCGGTGGTCGGGATCGCGCCAGCGATATTCGAAGGCCACGCCGCGGAACACAAGGCCCAGCAGCATCGCGATGATCAGCGGATAGGTCGCGGGCAGCACCACCGCATAGGCCAGCGGGAATGCCGCGAACAGGCCGCCGCCACCCAGCACCAGCCACGTTTCGTTCCCGTCCCACACGGGGGCGATCGAGTTCATCGCGCGGTCGCGTTCCGGCCCGACCTCGAAGGTCGGGAAGAGGATGCCGATGCCGAGGTCGAAACCGTCCATCACCACGTAGGCGAAGACAGCGAAGGCGATGATGAATGCCCAGATGACAGTGAGGTCGAAATTAACGGCCATCGATCGCCTCCTCCTGATTGCGCGGCAGCGTGTCGGGATCTCCCGGGTTCTGCGATGGCCCGGGCGTGATGCCCGCAGTCCGGATCGGGCCCTTGTCGCCGCGCTTCACACCCACTTCGCCGGCATGCGGCGGTTTGTGCATCAGGTGCAGGATGTACCAGACGCCCGCTCCGAAGACGAAGAAGTACACCACGACGAAGGCCAGCAACGAGGCCCCGACTGCCGGCGCATCGAGCGGGCTCGCCGCATCGGCGGTGCGCAGCAAATTGTAGATGACATAGGGCTGGCGGCCGACCTCGGTGGTGATCCAGCCTGCCAGCACCGCCACGAAACCGCTCGGGGCCATAACGAGCGCCGCACGGTGCAGCATCGGCCAGTCGTAAAGCTTGCGCCGCGCCCGCGCGATCAGGCTCCACAATCCAAGTCCGAGCATGGCGAAGCCGATGCCGACCATGATGCGGAACGACCAGAACACGATACCGACCGGCGGTTCCTCGTCGTCTGGGATCGTGTCGAGCCCTGCCAGCGGCGCGTCCAGATCGTGCTTCAGGATGAGTGAGGAAGCCTTGGGGATCTCGATTGCATAGTCAACGCGCTTCTCCGCGCTGTTGGGAATGCCGAACAGGATAAGCGGCGCGCCGTCGGGATGGCTGTCGAAGTGTCCTTCCATCGCCATGACCTTCTGCGGCTGGTGCTCCAGCGTATTGAGGCCATGAAGGTCGCCCGCGAAAATCTGGATCGGCGCGACGATGGCGGCCATCCACATCGCCATGGAAAACATCTTGCGCGCATGGGCATTCGTCCGGTCGCGCAGCAGGTGCCATGCGCCGACCCCGCCGACCACGAAAGCGGTGGTAAGATAGGCGGCGATCACCGTGTGGACGAGGCGGTAGGGGAAGCTGGGATTGAAGATGATGTCCAGCCAGCTCTCGCCAGGCAGATACTGGCCGTTGGCGCCGATCTCGTAGCCGACCGGGGTCTGCATCCAGCTGTTGACCGACAGAATCCAGAAAGCCGAGATGAACGTCCCCACCGCGACCATGACTGTGGCGGCGAAATGGAGCTTCCTGCCGACCTTGTTCATGCCGAACAGCATCACGCCGAGGAAACCCGCCTCGAGGAAGAAGGCGGTCAGCACTTCATAGGCCATGAGCGGCCCGATGACCGGCCCGGCGATGTCGGAAAAGACCGACCAGTTGGTGCCGAACTGATAGCTCATGACGATGCCCGAGACGACGCCCATGGCGAAAGCGATGGCGAAAATCTTGAGCCAGTATTTGAACAGGTCGAGATAGATCTGCTTCCCGGTCTTTAGCCACAGACCCTCGAGCACTGCGAGATAGCTCGCCAGCCCGATCGAGAAGGCCGGGAAGATGAAATGGAAGCTCACCGTGAAAGCGAACTGTATCCGGGCGAGAAGCAAGGCGTCGAACTGTTCGAACATGTCCATTCCTGTCTTGCGACGGGTCTAGCTGAGCCAGCCTAAGGTGGCCCGCCCCAATTACGCAACGGGTGTTGCATTCGATTGGCGCTCGGCGCGCCAGCGGTAGAAGGTCTTTTCGGAGATGCCGATCTCGCGGCAACTTTCGCACACGCCCCTGCCGCTGGCGACGAGCGCGGCGATGCGCTGGCAGCGTGCTTCCTTGTCCACAATCCGTGCCATCAGATCATCCCCCTCGCCATATCCGTAGGAACCGCCTCGGGCAGACCGCCATTCTTCGCGAGGTCGCCGAAAGCGCGGTTTTGCGACAGGTAGACCCGCCCGTTCAGTTCGGCGGTGAAATGGGTTCGCTGCAGGCGATCCATGACCGGTCCCTTTACTTCGGAAAGGTGCAGGCCGATCTCCGCATCGATGAGGCGATGATTGATTGCCTCGAGGCTTTCGAGGCCCGAGGCATCGATCTCGTTGACCGCGCTGCACATCAGGATGACGTGACGCACCGCGGGCCGGTCGGCGACTTCTTCGAGCACATATTCCTCGAGCCAGCGCGCGTTGAGATAAGTCAGGCTTTCGTCGATACGGATCGACAGCACATGCGGAACGGTGAACACGCGGTGTCGCTCGACATTGCGGAAATGCTCGGTTTCGGGGACGCGCCCGACGATCGCTGCATGCGGGCGGCTGGCGCGCCACAGATAGAGCAGCAGGCCGACCACTACCCCGGCGATGACGCCCAGTTCGACACCCGCGGCAAGCGTGATGGCTATGGTTGCAACATGCGCGGCGAAATCGCCTTTCGAATAGCGCCACAACTGCCCCGGGGTTTTCAGGTCGACCAATGCGAGGACCGCCACGATGATGGTTGCCGCGAGCGTGGCGATCGGCAGGTGAAACAGCAGGGGGGTGAGGAACAGTCCCGCCAATGCGATGCCAAGCGCAGTGTAGGCGCCGGCAGCGGGGGTTTCGGCACCCGCGTCGAAATTGACCACCGAACGCGCGAAACCGCCGGTGACAGGGTAACCGCCCGAGACTGCGCTCGCGATATTGGCTGCGCCCAGTCCGATCAGTTCCTGATCGGGCGCGATGCGCTGCCGCCGTTTGGCGGCCAGCGTCTGCGCGACCGAGACGCTCTCGACGAAGCCGATCACCGAGATCAGCAGGGCGGGGACCCACAGTCGGGCGATCAGGTCGGGATCGGTCGAGGGCAGCGCGAATGGCGGCAGGCCTTGCGGGATCCCGCCGACGAGGTCGACACCGCGCGCTTCAAGGTCGAAAGATAGTGCAGCGAGGATGGTAACCACGACCGCAATCACCGGCCCGGCTTTGGCGACGATATCGGCCGCTCGCGGTTGCAGCCCCAGCGAGACGAGCGCGGGCTTCAATCCCTTGCGAACCCAGAACAGGAAGGCGGTGGCGGGTAGTCCGATCGCCAGCGTCCAGGGATTGATCGTATCGAATGCCCGGGCGAGACTGCCGAGCATTGCGGGCCAGGTATCGCCCCCTGCCGTGACGCCGAGAATGTGCCGGAGCTGGCTGGTCGCGATCAGTATCCCACTTGCGGTGATGAATCCGCTGATCACCGGGTGCGACAGCAGATTGGCGAGGAATCCCAGTCGCAGGAAACCCAGCACCGCCAGCATGATGCCCGAAAGCGCTGCAAGCGTGATGGCCGCTTCGAGGTAGAGCTCGGTTCCTTGCGCCGCCACGGCGCCCGCCGCGCTCGCGGTCATCAGCGAAACCACCGCGACCGGCCCGACAGCGAGCGTGCGGCTGGTGCCGAAGATCGCATAGGCAACGAGCGGAAGGATCGAAGCATAGAGACCGACGACCGGAGGGAGCCCGGCAAGCAGCGCATAGGCAAGGCTTTGCGGGATCAGCATGATGGTAACGATGATCGCGGCGACGAGATCGCTGGTCAGCACGTGGCGATCGTAGCTGCGTGCCCAGCCGAGGATCGGCAGGTAGCGCGCAAGCGCATGGCGACCACGCGATGAAGTGCCGGCTGTGCCCGGTCCGGGGCTATCGGCCATGGTCAGGCGGCTTCCTTGGGTTTCACCAGCCACTCGTGACCCTTGAGCATGCCGTTCCAGTAGATCCACGGCAGCGCTTCGGACTTGAGCAGCCAGCTCAACCGGTGCGGCTTGGTGCCATCGATCAACCAGCGGGGGAAGCTCGGCAGCAACTTGCCGTCATAGCCGAACTCGGCCAGCACGATGCGACCGCGCTCGACCGTCAGCGGGCAACTGCCATAGCCATCATACAGCGCAGATGGGTTGCGACCGTCGAGAACCGCCAGCGCATTGACCGCGACGATCGGTGCCTGCTTGCGCGCTGCAGCGGCGGTCTTGGCATTGGGTGTCGAGGCGGCATCGCCAAGCCCGAAGACATTCGCGAAACGCGGATGCTGCAGCGTGTGCTTATCGACCTCGACGAAGCCGCTGTCAGCCTGTGCCAGGGGGCTCCGTGCAAGGAAATCGGGCGCAACCTGCGGCGGCACCGCATGCAGCATGTCGAAGCCTACGGTTTCGCCCCCCTCTATGGTTTCGAAAGTGGCGGTCTTCGCCTCGCCGTCGACGGCCACCAGCTTCTGCTGCAGCTTGAGGTCGATGCCGTAGCGCGCGACATAGTCCATCAGCGCGGGGACATAGGCCTCTACCCCGAACAGCACGCCGCCCGCATTGCGAAACTCGACGTCGATCGCATCGAGCACGCCGCGTTCGGCCCATGCGTCGCAAGACAGGTACATCGCCTTCTGCGGTGCGCCCGCGCATTTGATCGGCATTGGCGGCTGGCTGAAGATCGCGCGGCCCGATTTGAGGTTACGCACCAGCTCCCAGGTGTAAGGCGCAAGATCGTAGCGATAGTTGGAGGTCACGCCGTTGCGGCCGAGTGTTTCTTCGAGCCCCTTGATCTGCTCCCACGCGAGCCGGATGCCGGGAGCGACGACGAGCAGCTTGTATTCGATCGTGCTGCCGTCATCGAGTGTGACCCGGTTCGCCTCCGGCTGGAACGAAGCGGCCGCCCGGCGGATCCAATGCGCGCGCTCGGGCATCACGCTGGCCATCGGGCGACAGGTTACCGGTGCATCGAACACGCCCCCGCCCACCATTGTCCAGCCAGGCTGATAGTAATGTTCGCTCTGCGGCTCGACGATCGCGATGTCGAGCAGCGGTCGTCGCCTGAGCAGCGATGCGGCGGTCGCGATGCCCCCCGCACCGCCGCCGATGATGACGATGTCATGCGTTGAATTGCGTGCCATGAGCCTCTCCATTCCTAACCGTTCTGTGCATTCAACCGCGGCGCGAGCGCCGACAGGTCGTAACCCGCAGCCTTTGCCGTCGCGATCAGCGTGGCCGGATCGAGCCCTTCGGGATTGGCGAGCGCATCGAGCGTGATCGAGCGCGTTCCGCTGCGGCAATAGGCCAGCACCTTGCCCGACGCAGTGCGGCGCAGCGCGCCGAAGGCAGCAATCGCTTCATCGGGAAACGCGCCGCCCGAAATGGGTATGTGATGGAATTCCATGCCTGCTTCGGTCGCCGCCGCGTGCATGGCCGCCGCGTCGGGCTGGCCTGCCTCTTCGCCATCGGGGCGGTTGCAGATAAGCACACGGTAACCCGCGCCTGCGGCAGCCGCGAGGTCCCCAGGGGCCAGTTGCGGTGCGACCGCGAAACGCTTGGACACGACCGCGATGTTCATGCCGAGGTGCCTTCGATCAGGCGTACGGCGGCCATCCCGACGAGCATTGCCGCGACGAAAACTGCCGCCGACATCGGTTCGATGACCAGCGCCGCGATGCCCGGCCCGGGGCAAAGTCCGGCGATCCCCCAGCCGACGCCGAACAAAGCCGCGCCGCCAATCAGCCGCGGGGTGAGGTCGGCGCGTGTCGGCAGATGGAAGGCTTCCGCAAGCCATGGTTGGCGCATGCGGGCAACCATCCGCCAGGCTATTGCCATCACGATGACCGCGCCGCCCATGACGAAGGCCAGCGTCGGGTCCCAGGCGCCGAACAGGTCGAGAAAGCCGCGGACACGGGCGGGGTCGGTCATGCCGCCCAGCGCGAGGCCCGCGCCGAACAGAAGACCGGAGATCAACGAGGGCAAGGTGGTGCGGTTCATGGCAGAACCTCCAGCCCCAGCGCGTTCATCGCGGCGACGGTCGCGATACCGGCGGCCATGAAGGTCAGCGTCGCCACGATCGAGCGGGCGGAGAAGCGGCTGACGCCGCACACGCCATGGCCGCTGGTACAGCCGCTGCCGAGACGCGTACCGATCCCGACCAGCAGGCCGGCGATCACCAGCACCGGGGTGCTCGCGAAAATGGCTGCGATCCCCCCCTGCGCGAGCGATACGACCAGCGCGCCAGGCGGGAGGCCGATGAGGAACGTCCACGCACCGCCGCGCGCGATCCCGCTACCGCCGAGCCCCGCCGCCTTCGCGGCGATGCCCGAGACCCCGGCGATCCGCCCGAGGCCGAGCAGCATCACCGCCGCAGCCAGACCGATCAGCACGCCGCCTGCGAGACCCGCGAGCGGGGCCGCCTCGGGATAGCCCGGCAATGTCATACCGCGTTCACCGGTATCTTGATGTAGCTCACACCATTGTCTTCCGGTTCGGGCAGTCTGCCGCCGCGGATGTTCACCTGCACCGAAGGCATGATCAGCTTGGGCATGGCGAGCGTCTTGTCGCGGCTGGTCCGCATGGCGACGAAGTCTTCTTCGGTCACGCCGTCCTTCACATGCACGTTTTCCTCGCGCTGCTGTTTGACCGTGGTCTCCCAGGCGTAGTCGTCACGGCCGGGGGCCTTGTAATCGTGGCAGAGGAACAGCCGCGTTTCGTCTGGCAGCGACAGCAGCCGGCGAATCGAGCGGAACAATTGGTGCGCATCGCCTCCGGGGAAATCCGCGCGGGCGGTGCCGAAGTCGGGCATGAAGATCGTGTCCCCCACGAAAGCGGCGTCGCCGATGATGAAGGCCATGTCTGCGGGCGTGTGGCCGGGAACGTGCAGCGCGATGCCTTCGAGCTCGCCGATCTGGAACGTCTCGCCGTCATCGAACAGCTTGTCGAATTGCGATCCATCGCGCTCGAAATCGGTCCCGGCGTTGAACAGTTTGCCGAAGACTTCCTGCACGCGGATGATTTCGCGTCCGATAGCCAGTTTCCCGCCGAGCTTGTCTTGCAGATAGGGCGCGGCAGAGATGTGATCGGCATGCGCATGCGTCTCGATCAGCCAGATCACTTTCAGATTATTGGAAGTGATGTATTCGATTATCAGATCGGCCGACCCGTTCGAAGTGCGTCCCGAAGCCGCCTCGAAATCGAGCACGGAGTCGATGATTGCGGCCTCCTTGGTGGCCGGGTCATGCACTACGTAGGAGACGGTGTTTGTGGCCTCGTCAAAGAATCCGGCAATCGAAGGGCGATGCGATGCCGAAGCGCTGGCGCGCCTGATCTGGGCGGTGGCAGTGGCCAAGGCTTTGTCGTGTGTCATGCGACTCACTCCATATAAGTTACATAAACTATGTATATGTATTGCATTGATGGTGTCAAGTGCTAGAGACAGGGCATGACCCAGTTGCCCAGCAGTCCCGAAGCCGCTCACGGCGTATCCAGTGCCGGCTTGCGCATCGGCGATCCCGCCCCCGATTTCAGTGCGCGCAGCACTGCAGGGGATATCCGCCTGTCCGACTTTCGCGGGCGCTGGCTGGTGCTGTTCTCGCACCCGGCCGATTTCACGCCCGTCTGCACGACCGAGTTCGTCGCATTGGCGCGGGCGGCAGGCGATTTTGCCCGGCGGGATTGCGCGTTGATGGCGCTGTCGGTGGACAGCCTGTTCTCGCATTTTGCGTGGTTGCGGATGATCCGCGACCGGTTCGACGTCGAAGTGCGGTTCCCGATCGTCGAGGACCCCACGCTGGTGATCGGCCGCGCCTATGGGATGGTGGCGCCGCAGGACAATGACAGCGGCACCGTGCGCACCACTTTCTTCATCGACCCCGAGGGCGTGGTGCGGGCGATGACCTGCTACCCCGCCAACGTAGGGCGCTCGACGCCAGAAATGCTCCGCACGCTGGACGCACTGCAGGCGGTGGATGCCGGTTCGGTTCTGGCGCCTGCAAACTGGGAGCCGGGCGACGATCTGCTGCAGCAGCCCAGCGCGTTGCTTGACGACGTGTTTGCCGCCCCGGGCCAGACCGACTGGTTCCTGACCCAGGCATCGCCGGGCAAACGCAAATGACGCAGGACGAATTGATCGATGGATTGAAAGCGGTGGCGCATCCGGTGCGTCTGCGAATTCTGCAGACGCTCAGCGGGGTAGAGCGCAATGTCGGCGAGATCGACGATGCGGCCGACATTGGCCAGCCGACATTGTCCCAGCAGCTCGCGGTGTTGCGCAATGCCGGGCTGGTCACCACGCGCAAGGATGCCAAGCTGGTGTTCTACCGGATCGACGAAGAGCGCCTCGGGGCAATTTCGACGGCGCTCGGCGGGCTCGCCGGAATTGACCGCGCGCCGCCGCCACCCGCTCCGCGCAAGGCGCCCGGCGTCGCCAACTTCGCCCGCCTGGGCTGACGGGCGAATCGTCCTCGAGAAGTCGGTCCTCCGGCGGATCGGAAATTCGCCCGCCGTGGTCGCGGTATCGCAATTGCGAATGACTTGCATTACAAGTTGATCATCCCTAGTCGGGCCTCGAACGAATCAGCAGGCCCCTCGTGATCAGACAGTATATTCTCCCATCCCTCGCGCTCGCCGCTCCGGCTGCTGCCGAAGCGACCACCGATGGTGCAGCTCTGCCCGCCGACCTCAGCGTCTGGGGGATGTTCGCGCAGGCGGACTGGGTGGTGAAGCTGGTCATGCTCGGGCTGGTCGTCGCCTCGATCGTGACTTGGACGGTGCTGGTCGCAAAGCATCTTGAGCTTGCTCGTCAGCGCAAGGACGCCGAGGCCTTTCGCGATCGTCTCGCCGCTACCCGCTCGCTCGCACAGCTCGACGGGACCGCGCAGCAGCATCCCATCGTGCAGGAAGCGCGCGAGGAACTGGCGCAGTCCGACGGTTCGCTGGCGGATGGCGAAGGGCTGAAGGAACGGCTGGTCTCGCGGCTCGATCGCTACGAGGCGAAGGTTGCGCGCAAGATGACGCAGGGTGTCACCATTCTCGGCACGATCGGCGCCACAGCCCCCTTCGTCGGCCTGTTCGGCACGGTTTGGGGCATTATGAACAGTTTCATCGGTATTGCCGAGCAGCAGACCACCAATCTTGCGGTCGTCGCGCCGGGTATTGCCGAGGCACTGCTCGCCACCGCACTGGGGCTGGTCGCGGCGATCCCCGCAGTGGTGATCTACAATCATTTCGCACGCGCAATCGCCGCGCATCGGGCAGTGGTGGCGGACAGCGCTGCAGCCTTGCTGCGCATCATCTCGCGCGATCTCAGCCGCGGCACGCTCGACGCCGGATCGGTCTGACAATGGGGTTGAAGCTCGCCTCGGACAGCGAAGACCTCGCGGTCGCGCACGAGATCAACGTCACGCCCTTCATCGACGTGATGCTGGTCCTGCTGATCATCTTCATGGTCGCGGCGCCTCTCGCCACGGTCGATGTGAAGGTCGATCTGCCAGTATCCAACGCGCAGCCCGCACCCAAGCCCGAAGCGCCGGTCTATCTGTCGCTCCAGGCCGACGGCGCGGTGCTGGTGAACGAGGACCCGGTGGAACTCGCCGGGCTGGGCGCGGCAATCGTTTCCGCCACCGCCGGCGATCGCGAAGAGCGCGTGTTCCTGCGCGCCGACAAGACGATTACCTATGATGCGATCATGCAGGCGATGAATGCGCTGCGCGCCGCGGGCTATGTGCACGTCGCACTGGTCGGCGCGGAAGGCGCGGGTGAGGCGCAGTGATCGCAGCGCGCTCCGGTAACCGCCATTGGCTCGTGGGAGGCGGCATCGCGACCGCTGCCCATGCAGTGGTGCTCGCCGGGGTGCTGCTGGTCCAGCCGGCCACTCCGGACAACCTGGCCGAGCAGCCGGTGGTGCTGGTCGAATTGCCACCGCAGGCGGGCCCTGCACCTGCTGCGAGGGCCGAACAGGCAGAGGCGCAGCCCCAGCCCGAATATGTCCCGCCGCAGCAGTTCATGCCGCAGGTCGAGGCACCGCGCGTGCGCGCTCCGCTGCCACGCGACATCGTCACCACGCCGCCACCGCCGCCGCCATTGCCCGTTCGCCGAATGGTTGCAGCACCGCTGGCGGCTGCTCCGGCAGCGCCGCCGCGCAATGCGCTCGCGACCATGCCCGCGGGCGCCGGTAGCGGCACTGCTGCGACACCCGGCGACGACCCCAAGGCCAAGCGCGAGGAAGCCGATTACTACGCGCTGCTCAGCGCGCATCTCAATCGCAAGAAACGCTACCCCAGCGAAGCGAAAAAGGCGCGCCAGCAGGGCGTCGTGACGGTGCGTTTCACCGTCCATTCGGATGGACGCATTTCGGGCAGTTCGATCCGCAATTCGAGCGGCCATGAACTGCTCGATCGCGCCACGCTCGAACTGATGGAGCGGGTCGCCCCGCTGCCCAAATTCCCGAGATCGATGACGAGGGATAGCGTCACGATCTCGCTGCCGATCGACTATTCCCTACGCACACGATGAGAAGAAAGGTTTTCAATGAGGGATCGTAACCGGGGCGTCATTCGCCCGCTCAGCCTCCGCGGCGCCGGACGGGGCTCCGCAGCCGCTGCAATCGGCCTGTCTGCGATACTGGTCGCGGGTGGCGCACAAGCGCAGGACTCGGGTGCCGAAGACGAGGTCGTGCTCGACACGCTGACGATCGAGGACGCCACTGCCGACGTCAATCCGAACGCGCAGCCGGGCGTGCCCTACAAGGCGCGCACCTCGGGCGATCTGCGTCGCGTGAAGCCGCTGGCAGAAACCCCACAGACGATCCAGGTGCTGACCGAACAGCAGCTGGAGGAACAGGGCGCGACCGACCTGCGCGACGTGCTCGACAACGTGCCCGGCATCACCGTCGGCACGGGCGAAAACGGCAATGCCTTTGGCGATCGCTACATCATCCGCGGCCACGAAGCGCGCAGTGACGTCTTCGTCGACGGTCTGCGCGATCCGGGCATGACCACGCGCGAAACCTTTGCGGTCGACCAGATCGAGATCACCAAGGGGCCGAGCTCGAGCTTCGCCGGGCGCGGTTCGACCGGTGGTGCGGTCAATTCGATCACCAAGAAGGCCAGCACCGATTACCAGTTCACGCGGGTCGACGCGGGCATCGGTACCGACGACTATTATCGCGTCACGCTCGATGCGAACGTCCCGCTGACCGACACGCTCGCGGTGCGCGCAAACCTGCTCTACGGCTATGAGGAAGTGCCCAACCGCAACTTCTCCGACCGCGAGCGCTACGGTGCAGCGGTTTCGGCAGCATTCAAGCCAAGCGACGTCTTCGAACTGGTGGTCGACTATTATCACCTGACCGCCGAAGACACGCCCGATCTGGGTGGCTATGTCCCGCGCCCGACCGGAACCGGCCCGAGCGACGCAACTGTATATGGCCCGTGGGACGACGTGCCCAACTACACGCAATCGGGCGATTTCCTCGAATCCGATGTCGATACCGTCACCGGGCGGATCTACATCACGCCGTTCGACGGCTTCCAGATCGTCAATTCCACCCGTTACGGCGAAACCAGCAATGGCTATGTCCTCACCGGTCTGCGTGGCGGCGCCTATGATCCGGACACAGATACCTTCGCCCCGGTCACGCTGAGCACGCATCAGGGCAACCAGGAAGTCGAGTATTTCGTCAATCAGTTCAACGTGATCGGTCAGTTCAGCACCGGCAGCGTGATGCACAATCTGATTGTCGGCACTGAATATTCCAACCTGCAGGTCGCCAATGGGACTTACGACCTGACCGAGAATGGCGCCACCAATTGCTTGGTATCGGGCCGCGGCGGTACCCGCCCGGGCTATTGCATCACCGATGAGAACCGCAACGTGCTGTTCGGCGACGACCAGATCCACAACCTCATCCAGCGCGACATCGTTCGCGGCGATGTAGACAGCAACTGGCAGGTCGAAACGCTTTCGGTCTATGCGATGGACACCGTCGACTTCACCGACTGGCTGTCGGTCCATGGCGGTATCCGCATGGACGCCTTCAGCTACAGCAATGTGGTCGATAGCCGCGGTACGGTAGAAGCCTATACCTACAGCGACACGCTGTGGAACGGCCATGCCGGGATCGGGGTGAAGCCGATGGAAGAGGTTTACGTCTACTTCAACTACGGCACCGCGAAGAACATCAACGGCGGCGAATCCGACCTTGGCGGAAACTGCGGCTACGGCGGCATCTGCGTCGATGACGGCACGGGTATCGGTGATGGCAGCCCCGAAAGCAGCGAGAGCTTCGAACTGGGCGTCAAAGCGGACCTGTTCGACGATCGCTTTATGCTGACCGCTGCTGCGTTCCAGATCACCAAGGGCGACGTGTTCGAATCCGCCGGTGACGGCTACAGCGCGGGCGGTTCGCTCAACACGGGCGAGAACCGCGTCCGCGGTCTGGAATTCGGCCTCGTCGGCAACATCACGCCCAAGCTGCTCGCACAGGCGGCGCTGACGGTGATGGAATCGGAAGTCACCGAATCCAACGATCCCGACAAGATCGGTCGCCGGCTGAGCAATTTCGCCAACACGCAGTTCAGCGGGCAGGTGCGCTACCAGGCGACCGATGCGCTCGCCTTTGGCGGGACCGCAACCTACAAGGGCGCGCTCTACACGGGCCAGCCCGACGATGCGGCGAGTTTCAACGATACGCTGGGGATCTACACCTATCGGGTGCCCGACTACTGGACCTTCGATGCTTTCGTCAGCTTCGACTTCAACCAGAATTTCGGTGCGCGGGTGAACGTGACCAACGTGACCGACGAGGATTATTATCTCGCCGGCTACCGTTCGGGTCACTTCCTCTACAAGGGCGACGAGCGGCGGGCGACGCTTACGCTCACCGGGAAGTTCTGATAGGGCGGGGCGCGGGCTGTGGCTCGCGCCCCTCTACTTCGCAACAACAAGGCCGCGGTGCCATGCTGATCATCATCGAAAATCTGCTGAGCGCCGATGAAGTGGCGCAATTCCGCGAAAGCCTGGCCGATGCGGAATGGCGGGACGGTGCAGGGACCGCCGGCACGCGCTCCGTTGCGGTGAAACAGAATTTGCAATTACCCCGGCAGAACGCGCTGGCGCAGCGCCTGTCCGATGAAATCTTGCGCAAGCTCGGTCAGCATCCTGAGTTTCTTTCCGCCTCGCTGGCCGAGAAGATCTGGCCGCCGGTGTTCAATCTCTATCAGGACGGCGGGCATTACGGCACGCATTCCGATGCCGCGCTGATGCGCCTGCCCGAGGCGGGACTGACCATCCGCAGCGACCTTTCCGCCACGCTCTTCCTGTCCGAACCCGACAGCTATGACGGGGGCGAACTGATCGTCGAAGAGCAATTCGGAGCGCAACCGGTCAAGCTCGCGGCGGGCGACATGGTGCTCTATCCTTCTTCCAGCCTGCACCAGGTGGCGCCAGTGACCCGCGGGCAGCGGATTTGCGCGATCAGCTGGATACAGAGCGCGGTAGCCGACACGTCGGCGCGCTCTCTGCTTTACGATCTCGACCAGTCGATCCGTGCGCTGACCCCAGATCGGGAAAAGGACGATCCCGAGATCAACCGCCTGATCCACGTCTATCACAATTTGCTGCGGCGCTGGGCGCAGCCGTGAAGGGATCGCGCCGAATCTTGCTGTGGCTGGTCCTCGCCCTCCCGGCAGCGCTTATGGTCGGGCGATTTGTAAGTGGCGAGGCGCTGGCGATGGATTTGTACCATCCTAGCGGCGAGATGTCGGTCCGGCTGATGGTGCTTGCTCTGCTGCCGGGCCCGTTGGCCGACGTCTTCGGCCCCAATCGTTTCCTTCGCGCATGGCTGGCGATCCGCCGCAATCTTGGTGTCGCCGCTTTTGGTTACGCCATGCTGCATCTGGCGATCTATGCGCTCGACATGCAGCAGCTTTCCGCCATGCTCGCCGAACTGCCGATCCCCGGCATCTGGACCGGCTGGCTTGCGCTGCTCGCAATGGCGATCCCCGCCGCGATCAGTTTCGATGCGGCGATGCGCCGTCTGGGACGCCGCTGGAAGACGCTTCAGCGGCTGGTGTATCCCGCTGCGCTGCTGTCGCTGGTCCATTGGCTGTTGCTCGACTGGGCATGGGGCCCTGCGCTGGTTCACCTCGCGCCGCTGGTGATCGCCTGGCTGCTGCGCTTCACCATGCGGCGTGGCCGCTTAGTTTCGAGGAGTATTGCATGACTTTCCCCGGTTCCGCGCGCTTCTGTGCACTCGGGCTTGCCGCGCTGGCGCTCGGCCTCGGTGCCCCTGCACAGGCCGATGGTGACGTGACCTGCAACGCCGGCCCGCAATCGGGCTGGGCCAAGATGTCCAAGCTCAAGAAGAAGGCCTGGCTCGAGGAATGGAAACTGCTCAAGATGCAGGTCGAGGGCGATTGCTACGAGGTTTATGCGCGAACCAAGGAAGGCCAGTCGATCGAGGCCTTTTTTCATCCGGTTACGCTGAAGAAGCTGGTGGTATTCCGCCGCGGACAAGAGATCTACCGCGCGGAAGGCTTCACCGGCTGACGGCGCGGCAGGCTGCGGGTGGGGCTATCCGGCCTGCACCACCGCTTCGGTTTGGCCGACTCCGGCAAAGCGTGCGATGGCCCGCTGTCCTGGCGCGATCTCATGGACACCAGTGATGGCGCCGCTGGAAACCCACCAGCCTGCCTCGGGCGCGATGCCCCGGTCGGACAGGTTACGCAGCAAGAAGGCTGCGGCGCCGAACGGCCCATCGAGCATCGTGGCGGTGCTCGCCCGCCCGACCTCGCGCCCGTCGATCTCGAGCGAGACGGCAATGTCATCGAGCCGTTCCCATTCGGTGCGATCGACGCAGGCGCCCAGCAGCAGGCCGGCGTTGTTGCCGTGGTCTGACACGGTGACGCAGGGACCGTCGACATTGATCGCCGCATAGGGTGAAGACGCCACCTCGAGCCCGATCCGCACCTCGTCGACCCAGTCCATGGCCGCTTCGCGCGTTGCGGGAAGGGGGCCTTCCTGCGGTGCGAGCCGCAACATGAATTCGGCTTCGATCGCGGCAAAACCGCCCGCGAAGATCGGGAACTGCGCGCTGTCCTGCCCTTCGCGCTGGACCGTATCTGCAAACACCGGGCCGACCAGCCGATTGGCGCCCAGCTCGTCGCTCATCGGCGGGTTGATCTTGCCGACCTTCCATCCTCCGATCGGTCGGTTCCAATCGGCCAGCGCTGCATCCTGAATGACGTAGGCGCTGCGCAGATCGCTTGGCCGTTCACCGGGATATTCGGGAAGAGTTTTCCAGTTGCGACGGGCATTTACGAATGCGGCTGCAATGTCGCCGGCTGCGGAATTCATGGGGTCCCCTCTTCGAATTTCCCATATTTGCGCGCGACATTGGCGAAAAAGGAAACCGGTGTCAAAACGAAATTACCGCAAGGCCTGCGGATATAATGATACGCTGCCCTCCCATTTTCCTGACTTGAGGCTATGGAAAATACGAAATTGCGGAAGGTTGTGAAAATATGGCTAAGTCCGGACCGGCCCCGACGATCAATGATGTGGCGAGGGTGGCTGGAGTATCCAAGAAGACCGTCAGCCGTGTCATCAACCGATCGCCGTTGCTGCGGGAAGCGACGCGCGCGAAGGTCGAGAAGGTCATCGCCGAGCTTGGCTATACTCCCAACCCGCAGGCGCGCGCGCTGGCGCTGCGGCGCAACTTCCTGATCGGTCTGTTGCACGACAACCCCAATGCGCAGACTGTGCTCAATTTCCAGGAAGGCGTGCTCGACGCAATCCGCGATACCGAATTCGCTCTCGTCGTCAGGCCGGTCGATCGCCATTCGCCCGCCATGCTCGATGATATCCGCAATTTCCTCGAGCAGCAGCGTCTCTATGGCGTGCTGATCCTGCCCCCGATCTCGGAAAATGACGATCTCGCAGCGCTGTGCCGCGAAATGGGGTGCGGCTATGTGCGTATGGGCTCGGCCGCGCTCGACGAAGCCGAGCATCTGGTCCAGTCGAACGACCGCGAAATGGTCGAGGGGGTGGTCGATTACCTGGTCAAGCTGGGCCATCGCCGCATCGGACTGATCGAGGGGCCCTCGGGCTTCCGGTCCGCCTTCGAGCGCCGCGAAGGCTTTCTTGCCGCCATGCATCGCCACGGGCTGGAAGTCCCGCCTGCCGCGCTGGCACAGGGCAATTACCGGTTCGATTCGGGCCACCGTGCGGCCAATGAACTGTTGAGCGCCGAGCCGCGGGTTACCGCGATCTTCGCCAGCAATGACGAAATGGCGGCGGGTGCCTACCACGCTGCACGCGAACGTGGGGTGGAAGTCCCGCGTCAGCTCTCGATTGTCGGCTTCGACGATTCCCCCATCGCTGCGCATATCTGGCCGCCCATGACCACGGTCGGTTGGCCAATCCGTGAAATGGCCAAGGCCGCCGCACTCAAGCTGGTGGCGCCCGACAGTTCCGAAGCGCTGCCATCGAGCTTCCCCGCCCGGCTGGTGACGCGCAATTCGGTCGCTGAGCCGGGCTGAAAAAACTGTTGGGGGCGGTTGAAATCTCCCCGGCTTTGCCTGTACAAGCGTCTATGACACCGGTTTCCAAACTCGACTCGAAGCCGTCGAATTACGCATGACCCGCAAGGGCAAGGAGTATCCATGAAGATCGCGCTGATCACCGAAAACAGCCAGGCTGCCAAGAACGGCATCATCCATGACGCGCTGACCACTGTCGCCGAACCGTTCGGCCACGACGTGTTCAATTACGGCATGTACACGGCCGAGGACTCGGCCTCGCTGACCTATGTCATGAACGGGTTGCTCGCGGGCATCCTGCTCAATTCCAAAGCTGCGGATTTCGTGGTGACCGGCTGCGGCACGGGGATGGGTTCGATGCTCGCCTGCAATTCGATGCCAGGCGTTTTCTGCGGTCTCGTCATCGACCCGACCGATGCTTTCCTGTTTAACCAGATCAACGCAGGCAACGCCATTTCGATGCCTTACGCGAAGGGCTTCGGCTGGGCTGCCGAACTCAATCTCCAGGACTGCTATCGCAAGCTGTTCGAGAACGAAGCGGGGGCGGGCTATCCGCGCGAACGCGCCGAAGTCATGAAGAAAAACCGCGGCATCCTTGCCGATCTGAAGGGCGCGGCCTGTCACGACATGCTGACCGTGCTCAAGAACGTCGATCAGGACCTGCTGCGCGCGGCGATCGCGGGCGAGCGCTTCGCCGAATACTTCTACGCAAATTCGCAGGACGAAGCGATCAGCGACTACCTGCGCAACCTGTGAGGCCTTCGGGTATCGCACAGCCCGGATGAACCGGGCGCCTGGGGCGGGTGGTCGCGCGGACTTTGCGCGACCACCTCCGCCGCAAATGAGTGAGGGAGAGATATGGCAAGTACACCCTTCGATCTGACGGGGCGGACTGCCGTCGTGACGGGCGCAAACACCGGGATCGGGCAAGGCATCGCCTTGGCGCTGGCCGAAGCGGGCGCAGACATCGCGGCGGTCGGGCGCAGCGCAGCCGACGAAACCGCCGAGAAGGTTCGCGCGCTCGGGCGGCGCTGCGAACTCGTTTCTGCCGACCTTTCCTCCATCGAACCGGTCACCGAAGTGGTCGACACAGTCGTCGCCAAGTTTGGCCGGCTCGACATTCTCGTGAACAATGCCGGCATCATCCGCCGCGAAGACGCGCTCGATTTCTCCGAGGCGGATTGGGATGCGGTGATGGACACCAATCTCAAGACGCTGTTCTTCCTCTGCCAGGCGGCGGCGCGTCACATGACCGGCTGGGCTTCGCAGGACGGCGAGCGCGGCAAGATCGTCAACGTTGCCTCGTTGCTGAGCTTTCAGGGCGGCATTCGCGTGCCCAGTTATACTGCCAGCAAATCTGGCGTCGGCGGCCTGACGAAGCTCTTGGCCAATGAGTGGGCGCCACACGGGATCAACGTCAATGCGATCGCCCCCGGCTATATCGCGACCAACAACACTGCCGCGCTGCAGGCCGATGAAACCCGCAACCGGCAGATTCTCGAACGCATACCTGAACAGCGCTGGGGCAACCCGGCCGACATCGGCGGTGCGGCGGTCTTCCTCTCCAGTCGCGCCGCCGATTACGTGCAGGGCCATATCCTCGCCGTAGACGGGGGCTGGCTCGCACGATGAAGGGGCCGTCGGAACCGGGCCATGTCGTCTGCTTCGGCGAATTGCTGCTGCGGCTTTCGCCCGATCCCGGTACTCCGCTCGACCGCAGCGATCGGCTCGATCTTGCAGTGGGCGGGGCCGAGGCGAATGTCGCAATTGCACTGTCCAGCCTGGGCCTGCCCGTCGCCATGCTCAGCGCGGTTGCCGACAGCCCCACCGGTCGCCGCGCGCTGGCCGCGCTGGGCGAGGCGGGCGTGGACCGCCAGTTCATGCGGCGCAAGGCGGGCCGGATGGGGCTGTATTTCTTCGAACCACCTAGCGGACCGATTGGCGGGCGCGTTACCTATGACCGTGCAGGCAGCGTCTTTGCCCTTACCGATCCGGCAGAACTGGATTTCGGCGCTGCACTGAAGGGCGCCGGACTGCTGCACCTATCGGGCATCACCCCCGCGCTCGGCCCGGCCGGGGTGGAACTGGCACGTGCGGCGGTCAACGCTGCGGCAGAGGCTGGTGTGCCGGTGTGTTTCGACGGCAATTATCGCGCCAGTCTGTGGGAAGCCTGGGACAGCGACCCCCGTGGCGTGCTGACCGAGCTTGTCGAGCAAGCGACCGTGCTTATCGGCAATCATCGCGACATATCGCTCCTGCTCGGCACCAGTTTTTCGGGCGACGGACCGGACCGGCGACGCGAGGCATCGGAAGCCGCCTTCGCGCGCTTTCCCAAACTGACCACGATCGCCTCGACCGCTCGCCACGTCGAAAACGCCACCACGCACGGCCTTGCCGCGCGGGTCGACCAGCGCGAGAGCCATTGGCAGACCGACGAGGTACGGATCGCGCCGATCGTCGACCGGATCGGCACGGGGGATGCTTTTGCGGCGGGTGTGCTGCTGCGCTGGATGGAAGGCGCTAGCGTGCAGGACATGGCCAAGACCGGCCTTTCGCTCGCCGTCATGAAGCACGGGGTCCCGGGCGATACGATCGCGGTAACCCGCGCGGAACTGGATGCTTTCGCACCCGCCGGGGTCGATGTCCGGCGCTAGCGGCTTCACGCGCAGGGCGGTGCTCGGCAGCGGCCTCGGTGGCGCCGCATTCATGGCAGCACCGCACTTGGAAGCTCGAACGGGCGACCCGCAGGCACTCGGCTATCGCGGCTTCAGCGATCGCGGGACGCAGGCCTTTCTCGGCATCCGCTATGCGCGCGCAGCCCGGTTCGCCCCGCCGCGGCGCGAGGGCTTGCCGAAGCAAGCCACCCGGGCGACCGAATTCGGGCCGCTGTGCCCGCAGCGCAATCCCATGACGCCGCGGATCAGCGAGGACTGTCTGTTCCTCAACATCTGGACGCCCGATGCGCATCCTTCCGCACAGCGTCCGGTCATGGTCTATTTCCACGGCGGGGCCTACAATTGGGGTTCGGTCACCGATCCGTTGACGCAGGGGCCGCATCTTGCCGCACAAGCCGACGCGGTGGTGGTGACGGTCAATCACCGGCTCAACCTGTTCGGCTACGGCTGGTTGCAGCCTCTGGGCGAACGCTTCCGGCACAGCGGCAATGCGGGGCAGCTCGATCTTATCTGCGCCCTCGAATGGGTGCGCGATCACATTGCCGCGTTCGGCGGCGATCCCGGGCGCGTAATGGTCTTCGGGCAATCGGGTGGTGGGGCTAAAATCGCAACACTGATGGCCATGCCCGAGGCCGACGGACTGTTCCATTCGGCCGCCACGATGAGCGGCCAGCAGGTCACTGCGCAAGGGTCGGCCAATGGCTGGCAACGTACGCTCGCATTGCTCGAGCGGCTGGGCCTGTCCGAAGGGAAGGGGGCGGCGGATGCGCTGCTCGCCCTGCCATTCGAGCGACTGGTCGACGCGCTCGATGCAACCGACCCGATTCTCGGGGGCAGCCTCTATTTCGGTCCGGTGCTCGACATGTTGCACCTTCATCGCCACCCGTTCTGGCCCGACGCCGCGCCGCAATCGCTGGCGATACCCATGATCCTCGGCAACACGCGCGATGAAACGCGCGCTTTCATCCGGGCGGACGGGCCGGTCGTGCGCGATCTCGACTGGGGCAATCTGGCAGAGCGGCTTGGCCCGCAGATTCGCATCGACCTGCCCACGCCATGGGTGGTCGAGCAATATCGTCGGCGCTTCCCCGACTGGTCGGTGGAGCAGGTGTTCTATGCCGCGACCACTGCGGGGCGCAGTTGGCCGGGGCAGGTCATCGAAGCCGATGCGCGCGCGCGCGCCGGTGCCGAAAAGACGTGGGTCTACCAGCTCGACAGGCCAAGCCCGATCGATCCTGCGCGCGGTGCCGCGCATACCGATGACTTACCCTATGTCTTCGGGACGCTCGACGCGGAGGGCAGTTATGCGGGCACCGGCCGGCGCGCGCGTGAAATCAGCGATGCGATGATCGGTGCCTTCGCCGGACTGGCGCACGAAGGTCGTCCAGGGCTGGATGCCTGGCAGCCCTATCGCCTGCCTGAACGCCAGACGCTGGTAATCGGTGAAGACCGGATCCGCATGGTGGACGATCCGCGTCGGTGGGAGCGCGAGCTCTGGGGCAGGGCGCCCTATATTCAGCCCGGGAGCTGACGCAGGAGCAGCGTCGCTATACGCGCCCTTCAGTTTGAACCCCGCGGGAGCGCCTGCCAGGCATCCCGCGGGTCAATTCATTCAACGGCGGGTTTGGCGCATTTCACGATCGCGCGGTGACAAATGTTCCTGCGCGCCTTCCTTCTGGCCCGGCCAGACACCCGATTTGGGGCGCATCGTTGTCAGGTCCCAGTCGCTCTCGACGAATGGCGCACGGGTCGATTCGAACGTCGGATAGCCGCCCACTTCGGCCTCCGAATCGATGACCTCGCCGCGCCCCTCGGCGATGTAGAACAGCACGCGGATTTCCATCTCGCTGCGGTCCCACGGGCGCGCGCCTGAAGTCGCGAGCAGGACGGTTTCCACATCGACCGTCTCGATGATATCAAAGCCTTCGAGGTCGTGCAGCGGGGCGTCCTGTTCGCGGATCTGCGCGCGCGTCACGCCGTAGCGACCGAACATGGGAAGGTCGTTGCCAAGCCGGTCGACCGCGATGTTGTCGCGCCCGTAGTAGAGCAGGTCGCCCACGCCGCCGATCATCAGGAAAGGCAGGTCGGGATCGGTGCTTACTCCTCCGCGCATGACATTGCCGATTGCCGTCAGCTTGCCGTCGACCGGCTCGTGCCCGGCCCATTCGAGGTCCATCAGATTGTAATGCACCGCGCGGTACTGCGGATCGTAGATGAGATTGTTGATCATCAGTGCTTCGACCCCGCCCTTGAGCAGCGGCGAACGCTCGACATTGTGCGCCCATACGTTGCGTTCGAAGACGATCCCGGTTGCATTGTCGTGGATCAACGACCCCTTCGAATGCTCGCCCTTCGGATGCGTCGAATCGGCGAGGCCCTCGGCGGCAAGGTTGGAACGGAACACGATGTTGCGGCTCGTCCCGGCCTGCCATTCCTCGACCGTTTCGCCGGTAAAGCGAGGCCCCGAGGCGGACATGTTCTCGTCCACGCCCCAGAAGAAGCTGTTGTTCTCGATCAGCAGATTGTGCGCCGAACGGGTAGAGAACGCATCGACTTCCCACCCGTGACGCTTGGGTAACCCGTCGCTGCCAACCACTACGCGAAGGTGCTGGACGATTACGTCATGCGTGTTGACGTTTATGCCCCCTCGCATGATCGTGATGCCGGGCGACGGGGCGGTCTGCCCCGCGATCGTGAGGTGCGGTTCGGTGACGGTGAGGGCGGAGCGTTCCAGATCTATCGTACCGCCGACTTCGAACACCACGATACGCGGACCCTTGGCAGCCAGTGCTTCGGCAAGGCTGCCCGGCCCGTCCTTGTCGAGCGTGCTTACGCGTATGATCCTGCCTCCCGCGCCCCCATCCGTGGGGTCGGCAATTTGCGCAATCGCAGGCGCACTGACTACAAACAGGCACAGGGCCAACAGGAAATTTCCGATATTCTTCATCGCGGCATCCTCTCCATTGATTGCCACCTTGACAGCTACCCGAGATTGGAGCAAGAAGAATTGACACCGGTTACCAAAACGGCCGGGTTGAGGGAAATTGGGGTGTCCGGAAGGGACGGGGCGCAAGCATGCGCGACATCTTCTTCAAAAAGACACCGGTGCCAATTTGAAGGAGGATGCAATGAGGTTTGTGGTTCCCGCGCGAAGCGCGAAGGCGGCTTTGCTGGCCGGCAGCGCGCTGGTTTTTTCGGCCCCTGCGTTTGCGCAGGATTCGGGTATGCTCGACGACGACGAAGTCAGCGAAGTTGCCGGTGAAGCGTCCGGCGAAGTTTCCGCCGAAGACAATGTCATCATCGTTTCCGGCTTTCGCCAGTCGCTGAATGCCGCGATATCGGCCAAGCGCGACGCAGTCGGCCAGGTCGATGTCATCGTCGCGGAAGACATCGCCAAATTCCCTGACACCAATCTTGCGGAATCGCTGCAGCGAATTCCCGGTGTGGCGATCGAACGTGACGCGGGCGAAGGTCGCCAGATCACCGTGCGCGGTCTCGGGGCGCAGTTCACGCGTGTTCGCGTCAATGGCATGGAAACGATCGCGACCTCGGTCGATGGCGCATCGTTCAATCGCGATCGCGCGTTCGACTTCAACGTCTTTGCTTCCGAACTGTTCAATTCGATCGTCGTCAACAAGACTGCATCGGCCGCGCTCGACGAGGGTTCGCTTGGTGCGGTGATCGATCTCAACACAGGCAATCCGCTGGGCTACGGCGCAGGCGTAAAGCTCGTCGGCTCTGCGCAGGCGCGGTACAACGATCTGAACGATGACGTGGCGCCGCGAATTGCGGGGCTGTTCGCATGGAACAATGCCGACGAGACCTTCGGTATCTCCGCTTCGGCTGCCTGGTCGAAATACGAAACCCCCGAACTGGGCAACAATTCGGTTCGCTGGGCCAATGGCGCGACCTTCCAATCGGTCGATGGTGTCGATTGCACCGCCAACCCCGCCGACCCGGGCTGTGTCGAAGTGCGCGATGCCTTCCATCCGCGCATCCCGCGCTACGGCCTGGTCAATCACGACCGCGAACGGCTCGGCGCGACCGCGGCGATCCAGTTCCGTCCGACCGAGCGCACCAATATCGAACTCAACGCGCTCTATTCCAATTTCAAGGAAGATCGCGACGAATATTGGGGCGAGGTCCTGCTGCGTTCGAACGAGGACGAAATCGACCTGTCGAACTACGTCATCGACAGCAACAACAACGTCATCAGCGCAGACCTTTCGAACGCCTGGATCCGCAACGAACGTTATCACCGCGAAAGCGAAACCGATTTCTACCAGGTCTCGGGCCGGCTGGAGCAGGCCTTTTCCGACACTTTCCGGGTGTCCTTGCTTGCAGGCTTTTCCAAGTCGGACGCGACCATTCCCGTCGAGACGACGATCATCTTCGACGATCGCGACGGCCAGTACAGCTATGATTACACCGACATGGCATTCCCGCGGCTGACCTTCGAATCCGATGTCACCACGCCGGGCATGTTCCAGCTCGCCGAATTTCGCGACCGACCGAGCTCGGTCGAGAACAAGTTCAAGACCGTCGCCTTCGATCTCGAATGGGAGCCGACGCAAGGCCTGAAGCTTTCGGGCGGTCCGTTCTATCGGCAGTTCGATTACGCGACCGAAAGCGCGCGTCGCGACAGTCAGTATTGCTCGGTCTTCACCTGTGCTCCGGGGGCCTACGGTGCACCAGTCACGGGTGATCTGTCCGAACTGTTCGAACTGGGTGATGCCGGTCAGCCGGCGGGCAACACCAACAGCTGGATCGTGCCCGATCTCGACGCGGCGATCGCCTTCCTCGACCTTTACAACCGTCCCGCCGTGGTGCGCGAGGGCGATGTTCGGGGCGTGGAAGAAAAGGTCACTGGTGGGTACTTCCAGACCGATTTCGAGATCGACGAAGGCCTGCGCATCACGGGTAATTTCGGGGCCCGCTATGCGCGCACCGAACAATCGTCGCAGGGCTTTAACAACGGCCAGTTCGTGACAGTCGAGCGCAGCTATGACGACTTCCTGCCGGCGCTGAACCTGAACGTTTTCCCCAGCGACGACTTCATCATTCGCGGGGCGATCGCCCGGGTCATCACGCGTCCTTCGCTCGGCAATCTGACGCCGGGCGGTTCGGTCGATGAGTTCAACTTCCGGATCAGCACCGGTAACCCGTTCATCGAACCCTATCGTGCCTGGAACTACGACATCTCAGCGGAATGGTATTTCGCACCGGGTGCGATCCTATCGCTGGCTGGCTTCATCAAGGAGATCGAAAGCTTCCCGGTGGGCAGCTCGCAGCAGATCACCTATGCCCAGAGCGGGCTGCCGCTGTCGCTGCTGACTTCGGGTACGCCGGCTTACGATGCGATCGTCAATGGTACCGACCCCAACCGGGAGTTCGAATTCCGCTCGACCAGCAATGGCGAGGGGGCGACGATCAAGGGGCTCGAACTTGGCCTGCACCTGCCATTCTCGGCCTTCGCGTCGGGCGCTCTCGAGAACTTCGGCGTGCTGGGCAACGTGACCTATGTCGACAGTTCGCAGGACTTCGAGTTCCAGGGCAATGTGGTCGAAACCAGCTTCTCCGGCGTGTCCAAATATTCGGCCAATGGAACGGCCTATTATGATGATGGACGCCTCTCGATCCGTGTGTCGGCCGCCTATCGCGACGGTTACCACACCGGCAACAGCGGCAATGGCAATTTCCTCGAAGGCTTCACCTCCTCGTTCAATCTCGACGCGGCAATCCGCTACAAGCTGAACGACATGATCGAGCTGACGCTGGACGGGAACAACCTGACCGACGACTACCGTTTCCGCTGGACCGACGACTTCGCGCGCCGGAACTACGAAAACAACCACTTCGGTCGCATCATCATGGCCGGCGTGCGGTTCGAATACTGATCCGAACCGCGTGATGACGACGAGGGCTCGCGCATGAGAAGTGATCGACGGTCGCTTCTCGTCGCGGGCCTTTCGCTTTCCGGCCTCTGGGCGAGTGGCGTATCCGCCCGCTCCGAGGCCCGATCTGCCGAACGTGGCATGGGGACGCTGACGCTTTGGCCGCAAGGCGTTCCGGGCATGCCCGATCCGCCGCCGCAGGAGCGTGTGACCGAGCGCTCTACCGACAGTTCCTACCGGGACCGGGCGATCGCGGGGATTGTCGAGCCGCGAATGGCTGTGTTTCGCCCCGATCGGCCCACGGGGGCGGCCGTCCTGCTGATACCTGGCGGCGGCTACCGCCACGTGGTCGTCGACAAGGAGGGCTTCGAAATGGGCCGCTGGCTGTCGCGCCGCGGTATCACCGCATTCGTGCTGTTTTATCGCCTGCCAGGCGATGGCTGGGCGGCCGGGCCCGATGTGGCGCTCAGCGATGCGCAGCGTGCCACGCGGATCATTCGCGCGGAGGCGGACCGCTTCACGATCGATCCGCAGCGGGTCAGCGCCATGGGGTTTTCCGCGGGCGGGCATCTGTGCGCCGATCTGGCAACGCGCTTCGCCCTTCATACCTATGATGCACACGATGCCGCCGACACGCTTTCGGCGCGGCCCGATGGTGCCGCCTGCATTTACCCTGTGATCAGCATGGATCCCGAAATCGCCCACGCCGGTTCACGGCGCCTGCTGATCGGCGAGCACGCCAGTTCCCAACGCGAGCGGGCGCATTCGCCCGACCACAACGTCGCACCCGATACGCCGCCCATCTTCCTGCTCCACTCGGAGGATGACGGTTCGGTACCCGTGGAAAACAGCCTGCGAATGCGCGCCGCGCTCAGGGCGCAGGGTATCCCGGTCGAAACGCATCTGTTTGCCAGCGGGGGACATGGTTTCGGACTGCGCAAGGCGGTGGGCAAGCGGGTGGAGGACTGGCCCGCTCTCTGGTTGGCCTGGGCAGAACGAAGGAAGCTTGCATGACAATTCGCCGTAGGGATCTCTTGGCTGGCGCGGCCAGTGCCGGAATATTCGCGATTGCCCCCACGATTGCCGCGCCCGTTTCCGCCCGTTCGCGCTCGAGCGGACCCGCGACAGGTTTCTCGCCTGCCTATCGCCGCGGCTTCGACAACCAGCGGATACCCGATCTCGGCAATGGCACTTTCCTCAATCCCGTCGTGTCGGGGGATCGCCCGGATCCGGCGATCCTCAAGGACGGTGCCGACTACTACATGACCTTTTCGACCTTCGACGCCTATCCGGGGCTGACGATCTGGCATTCGCGCGACCTGGTCAACTGGCGCCCGCTCGAGGCCGCGCTGACGCGCAACATCGGGTCGGTCTGGGCCCCCAGCCTTCACAAGGACAAGGGGCGCTACCTGCTCTATATTCCGGTCAAGGCAAGCCCGCAGAACGATATCTTCGTTGCCTGGGCCGATGCAATCACCGGCCCGTGGAGCGATCCCGTCCCGCTGGGATTGCCGAACCACATCGATCCCTGCCACGCGGTTGCCGAAGACGGCAGTCGCTGGCTGTTCCTCTCGGGCGGCGATCGGGTCCGGCTGTCCGACGACAATCTCTCGCTCGCAGGTCCGGTCGAGCATGTCTACGATCCCTGGCGCTATCCCGCGGACTGGATCGTCGAAGGGTTTTCGCCCGAAGGTCCGAAGATCCACCACATCGGCGGCTGGTATTATATGATTACCGCCGTCGGCGGCACCGCCGGTCCGCCGACCGGACACATGGTCATCGCCGCCCGTTCGCGCTCGCTCCATGGTCCGTGGGAACACCATCCCGGCAACCCGCTTGTGCGCACGCAAAGCGCCGAAGAAGCGTGGTGGTCGCGCGGCCACGCCTCGCTCGTCGAAGCGCCCGACGGGACGTGGTGGTCGTTCTACCACGGGTATGAAAACGGCTACTGGACGCTTGGCCGCCAGTGTCTGCTCGATCCGGTCGAATTTACCGCCGATGGCTGGTTCCGCATGACCGGGGGCGACCTTTCGCAACCCATAGCCAAGCCTGCCGGCGGGACCCCGGTGCCGCACGGCATGGCATTGTCCGATGATTTTTCCGCCGCTCTGGCGTTGGGCAGCAAATGGGCTTTCTTCAAGCCCGATCCGGACGAGGCCGAGCGGGTCGACAGTGGCGACGGCGTGTTGCGGTTCGCCGGGAAGGGCGAGGCCCCTTCGAGCGGGTCGCCGCTGCTGCTGACTGCGGGCGACAAATCCTACATGTTCGAATGCGATATCGAGATCGCTCCGGGTGGGCGGGCCGGATTGATCCTGTTCTACGACGACAAGCTCTATTGCGGTCTGGGTTTCGATGCCGAGCGTTTCGTCACTCACCAATATGGCCGCGAGCGGGCGCGACCTGCCAACCCGCATGGCGGACGGATGCGCATGCGCGTGACCAATCGCCGCCACATAGTCACTTACGATACCAGCGGAGATGGCGGGAAAACCTGGCACCGGTTCGATCGCGGGATGGAAGTGTCGGGCTATCACCACAATGTGCGTGGCGATTTCCTGATGTTGCGACCGGGGCTTTATGCCGCCGGACCGGGCGAGGCGAAATTCCGTGACTTCCGCTTCACCGCGCTGGATGACTGAACGCATTATGGGGAGCGGAACGAAGATGGGTATCGCAAACGCGGCGTTGTCGCGTCGCCATTTGCTGGCGGGGGGTATGGCGCTGGGAGGCGCTGCGATGCTTCCGGCCTGCAAGCCGGTCATGTCCGGGCTGTTCACCGGTGCTGATGCGCATCCGGGCAACTATCCGACCGTGCGTGCGGTGGAATTCATGGGGCGCTATCTCGACGAACGGACCGGCGGGCGTCTGGGGATCAAGATGTTCGCTGGCGGCCAGCTCGGCAGCGAGACCGATACGCTCGAGATTACCAGTTTCGGCGGGATCGATTTCAACCGGGTCAATTTCGCGCCGCTCAATTCGATCGAGCCGATGACGCTGCCCTTCTGCCTGCCCTTCGTGTTCGATTCGGTCGCGCATATGCGCCGCGTGGTCGACAGCGAGGTAGGCGACGAGGTCATGGCCGCGCTCGAACCGCACAATTTGATCGGCCTGTGCATCTACGATTCCGGCGCACGCAGCTTCTACAACATGCGCCGCCCGATCACCGCGCCCGAGGACCTGCGCGGGCTCAAGATCCGCGTGCCCGCCTCCGACCTCTATATCGCGATGGTCAATGCGCTGGGCGCCAATGCGGTACCGATCCCCTTCGGCGAGATCTACCAGGCGCTGGCGCAGGGAGTCATCGACGGGGCGGAAAACAACTGGCCGACCTTCGTGGGCGAACGCCATTACGAGGTCGCCACCCATCTCAGCCTGACGCAGCACCTGCTGACGCCCGAGGCGCTGGTGATGAGCAAGGCCAGCTGGGATCGGCTCGCGCCGCCCGATCAGGCGCTCGTCAGGGAAGCGGCCAAGGCCTCGGTCGTGGAGATGCGTCGCCTGTGGGACATTCGCGTGGCCGAGGCCGAAGCCGCGGTTGCCGCCTCCGACGTCGCGGTCAACAGCGTCGATCCTGCGCCTTTCGCCGCGCTGATGCGGCCGGTCTGGGACGAGTTCATCACCACGCCCGCGCAGCGGGACATCGTGCGGCGCATTCGTGAAATGAGGGAGGAATAGTCATGGCCGCGTCGCTTTCGCGCCTGTTGATCGCCTTCGGAGCGATCGGCCTTCTGGCGATGACCGCGATCATCGGCTGGCAGGTGTTCGGTCGCTTCGTGCTCAATTCCAGTCCTTCATGGACCGAGCAGGCCTCGCTGATCCTGATGATCTGGTATGTGATGTTCGCTGCCGCGGCGGGGGTCTACGAGGGCTTTCACATCCGCATCGCACTGCTCGAGGAAAAACTCGGACCGCGCGCGCGGCCGCTGCTGCGCTTTACCGCGCTGGTGGTGGCAGCAATCGGGCTCGTGCTGCTCGTCTATGGTACGCAGCTTTGCTGGGCGGTGCGCGGCAACAGCGTGCCCTCGCTCGGCGTCAGTCGCGCGGTGGCTTATGTTCCGCTGCCGGTGTCGGGCCTCCTGATGGCGCTGTTCGCGCTGCCGCAGGTAATTAGCGGGCGGCACATCGCGGAAGATTCCGCAGGCGAGGGGGAAGGCTGATGGAACTGCTTGTCCTTTTCGGCGTGCTCTTTGCTCTGCTCGTTATCGGTGTGCCGGTGGCCTTTTCGCTGCTCGCAGCAGCACTCGCCTGTTTCCTCGCGATGGACATCCCGCCCATCGTCGCGGTCCAGCGTGTCGCAGCGGGCATCAGCGTCTTCACGCTGATGGCGATCCCCTTCTTCATTTTTGCGGGCGACCTGATGTATCGCGCGGGTATCGCCGAGCGCCTCGTGCGGGTCGCCGATGCGGCGATCGGCCGGGTCCGTGGCGGCCTCGGTATCGTCGATGTCGGCGCCTCGATGATGTTCGGCGCGGTGTCGGGATCGGCCATCGCCAGCGCCTCGGCGATCGGCTCGACCATGGTCCCACTGATGAAGGACAAGGGCTATCCGGGCGACTATGCCGTCAATGTCACCGTGACTGCGGCGATCGTCGGCCTACTGATCCCGCCCTCGCACAATATGATCATCTACTCCGCAGCGTCGGGCATCGGGGTCTCGATCGGAGACCTGTTCCTCGCTGGAGTGCTGCCGGGCCTCCTGACCGGCGTCATGCTGATGCTGGTCGCATGGCTCGTGGCAAGGCGCGGCAAATTGCCCATCGGCCGGTTCCCCGGCTGGCGCGAATTCGTGCTCGCCGCCGCCTATGCCATCCCCGGCCTGATGACCGCGGTCATCATCATGGGCGGCATTCTCAGCGGCTTCTTCACCCCGACTGAAAGCTCCGCCATCGCCGTGATCTACACGATGCTGATCGGGACCTTCGTCTATCGCAGCCTTGGCTGGAAAGGCATGTGGGAGGCCGCAGGAAAATCGGTTCGCACCGCCGCCATGGTGCTGTTCATCATCGCTGCGGCCACCGCTTTCGGTTTCGCACTGGCACTGCTCGAAGTTCCCGCCGCGATGGGGGCGCTGATCGGCGTGATGACCGACAATCCGATCCTGACCTTGCTGATCATCAATTTGATGCTGCTGGCGCTGGGCACCTTTATGGACATGGCACCGCTGATCGTCATCACTACGCCGATCTTCCTGCCGGTCGCGATGGATGTGGGTGTCGATCCGGTCCATTTCGGCATCATCATGATGCTGAACCTCGGCATCGGACTTGTGACGCCGCCCGTGGGCTCGGTGCTGTTCGTCGGTTCGGCGGTTGGCAAGGTGCCCGTGACCGCGCTGGTCAAGACGATCTGGCCGTTCTACCTCACGCTGATCGCGGCGCTGGTGGTTATCACCTTCGTTCCGTCGCTTTCGCTGTGGCTGCCGGGCGTGTTCGGCTGATCAGAGCGTAACGCCGCGTTTCCAGATCGCGATCGCCCGCTGGCCGCCGATCTCGGCGGCGGTGGGGCGGCCGCTGGCCGTGGCGAGCAAGCATTCTGCGAAGTCGACATCGACCGCATCGGTGCCTTCCGTAAGCGCGCGGCCCGCATCGAAATCGATCCAGCCGGGCTTGGCGGCGGCGAGCGCGCTGTTCGATGCAATCTTCATCGTCGGCACCGGGAAGCCCAGCGGCGTTCCGCGACCGGTGGTGAACAGGATCATCGTCGCTCCTGCCGCGGCCAGCGCGGTCGAAGAGATCGCGTCATTGCCGGGAGCCTCCAGAAGCGTCAGCCCCGGCCGCGAAGCGGTGCCGCCATAGTCGATCACGTCGACCAGTGGCGCGCTGCCGCCCTTCTGTACTGCACCGAGCGATTTTTCTTCCAGCGTTGTGATCCCCCCGGCGATATTGCCGGGCGAGGGATTTTCGGAGACAGGTTGCCCCTGATCGAGGAAATAGCGTTTGAAGCGATTTACCAGCGCGCCGGCCTGTTCGAATGTCTCACGCGAGGTCGAGCGTGCAAGCAAGGCCTCTTCCGCGCCGAAGATCTCGGGAATTTCGGTGAGCACAAGGCTTCCGCCCGCAGCTGCCAGCCGATCGCTGAAGCGGCCGAGCAGGGGGTTGGCAGTCAGGCCCGATAATGCATCGGACCCGCCACATTTTAGGCCTATCCTGAGCGCCGATGCGGGGGCTGTCTCGCGCTCCAGCGACCCGATCTCCTGCGCCAGTTCGGCGATAAGCGCGAGCAGGCGGTCACGCTCGTCCCCTGCGTCCTGCGCACGCATCATACGCAGTTTGGCGCGACTGCGCGCGGGAACGGCAGCCAGCAGTTCGTCGAGCTGGTTGCTTTCGCAGCCAAGACCTACCAGCACGACGCCCCCTGCATTGGGATTGTCGCACAGCGCTGCGAGCAGCGCGCGCGTCCCCGAAAGATCGTCGCCGAGCTGCGAACAGCCGTGCGGGTGGCCGAAGCCCACCACCGCGTCGAGCAAACCCGCGTGGCGCGCATGCGCTTCGCGCGCCACGGTCTCCACCAGCGGTGCGACGCAGCCGACCGTCGGCAAGACCCAAATCTCATTGCGCGTCGCGAACCGCCCATCCTCGCGGCGATAGCCGCGCCAATCGCCGAGCGCGGGCATCTGTCCGAGCACAGGAGGTGTGGCGACAAAACTCCCGTAGTCGCGCTCGCCCCCCAGCGCAGTGGCAAGGTTATGGCTGTGCACATGGGCGCCAATCGCGATCGGGGCGGTGGCCCTGCCGATCGGCATTCCATAACGAATAATGGCTTCGCCCGGCGTATGCGGCCGTAAGGCGAGCTTGTGCCCCTTGTCGATGGCCTCCGGCAGGCGAATAGCGTCATCTTCGATCTCCACCCAATTGCCGGCCTTGAGGTCATGCAACGCGATGCCGACGCTGTCGGCTGCATGGCACAGCCAAGCATCGCGTCGTCCGGATTCACTGCCTGTCCTGTCATCCTGCATCAGCCCATCCTCATTTTCCCGCGAGTTGATTTCCATCGGCACCACGGGCAGAAGTCTCTCTCTGACACCGGTTACCACAACCGTCTTGGGGAGAGAAGCATGGGCCGACCGCTCGAATTGCACGAAGACCGCCTGTTCCCTGCCGAGCCGGGCGTGCGGGCGCTCGCTCGCGAGCTCTACGCCACGGTCGCGCAGCTCCCGATCATCAGTCCGCACGGGCATACCGATCCGGAATGGTTTGCGCGCAACGAGCCCTTCGGCAACGCCAGCGAACTGCTACTCCACCCCGATCATTACGTCTTCCGCATGCTCTATTCGCGGGGAATCGCTCTCGAGGATTTGGGTATTGCCGGAAGTAACGCGGATCCACGTGCCTCGTGGCGGATATTCGCGGAGAACTACCACCTGTTCCGCGCCACCCCCTCCAGAATGTGGCTCGACTGGGTCTTTTCCGAGGCATTCGGGCTCGATGTGCGGCTCGATGCAAGCACCGCCGACCCTTATTTCGATACAATCACCGAGAAGCTGCAAACTCCCGAGTTCCGTCCCAGAGCGCTGTTTGATCGCTACGGGATAGAAGTCCTCGCAACGACCGAAGGCCCGCTCGACACGCTCGATCACCATGCCGCTATCCGAGCCAGCGACTGGAACGGCCGCGTCATCACCGCCTATCGCCCAGACGCCGTCGTCGATCCCGAGTTCGAGGGGTTCGTGCACAATCTGGCACAGCTTGGCGAGTTGACGGGTGAGGACACGATGACCTGGTCGGGCTATCTTGCCGCGCATCGTCAGCGGCGCCGCTTTTTCGCCGAAATGGGGGCGACCTCGAGCGATCACGGCCACCCGACCGCCGCGACCGCCAATCTTACGCCCACCGAGGCAGTAGCGCTGTTCGACCGTGTGAAAACAGGAACGGCAGGACGCGCGGATGCCGAACTTTTCCGCGCGCAGATGCTCACAGAAATGGCGGCGATGAGTGTCGATGACGGGCTGGTCATGCAAATCCATCCGGGGAGCCTGCGCAATCACAACCGCCAGCTGTTCGAACGTTTCGGGCGCGACACGGGCGCCGATATCCCGACGCGAACCGACTATGTCCACGCGCTGCAGCCGCTGCTCGACCGTTTCGGGAATGAAGCGAACCTTTCGATCATCCTCTTCACGCTCGACGAAAGCAGCTATGCGCGCGAACTGGCGCCGTTGGCGGGGCACTATCCGTGCCTCAAGCTCGGCCCGGCATGGTGGTTTCACGATAGCCCCGAGGGCATGCGCCGCTTCCGCCAGATGACGACAGAGACCGCAGGCTTTTACAATACGGTCGGCTTCAATGACGACACACGCGCGTTCCTGTCGATCCCTGCGCGGCACGATGTCGCCCGGCGGATCGATTGCGGTTTCCTCGCGCAACTCGTCGTCGAGCATCGGCTCGAGGATTGGGAAGCGGCCGAACTGGCGCCGGAGCTGGCATATGGCCTCGCCAAACGGGCCTACCGCTTGTGAGGCTGGCACCCGATACGCTGCACCACCTGCCCCCGCAGGTGGAAAGGTTCGGCTATGATCGCGATGCGCAGGCGCTGGGCATCGTCCATTTCGGGATCGGCGCGTTCCACCGTGCGCACCAGGCCTGGTACGCCGATCGCGCGATGGCGGCGGGGGACGAGGGCTGGGCGATAAGCGGCGTTTCGCTTCGCTCACCTGACGTTGCCGCGCAGCTCAATCCGCAAGGCGGGCTCTACACGCTGACCGAGCGCAGCGGGAACGCCGCGAACAGCCGGGTGATCGGCGCGATAAGAGAAGTGCTGTTCGCGCCCGAACAACGCGAGGCGGTGGTCGCGCGCATCGCCGACCCGGCATGCCACATCGTCAGTTTCACCGTGACCGAGAAGGGTTATGCCCGTGCAGCCGACGGCAGCCTCGACTTCGCGGCGGCTCGCCAGAGCTTCTACCCTCTGCTTGGTGAAGCGCTCGCGCGACGGCGGGCAGCAGGCTTGGCCGGGGTTACGCTGCTGTCCTGCGACAATCTCGCCCACAATGGTGCGGTGCTGCAGCGCTTGATGAGCGAGTGGATCGAAGCGGAGGCCCCCGCGCTAGCGGACTGGTTCGAGCAGCACTGTACCTGCCCTTCGACCATGATCGACCGCATCGTTCCGCGCAGCGGTGGCGAAGATCTCGACGATCTGGAAGCGCGGATCGGCCTGCGCGATGAGGGCGCAGTCTTCACCGAGCGCTTCAGCCAATGGGTGATCAAGGACCGCTTTGCCGGGCGGCGCCCTCGCTGGGTGCGGCATGGAGTGCAGTTGGTGGCCGACGTCGCGCCCTACGAGACCGCCAAGCTGCGCATGCTCAATGGTGCGCATTCGCTGCTCGCCTATTGTGGGCTCGAAGCAGGTTACCGCTTCGTGCACGAGGCGGTGGCCGATCGGCGTCTGCGCGAACTCGCTACCCAGCTCATGACCGAGGAGGCCTTGCCATCGATCAAGCCCGCACCCGGGCAGGACCTGCGTGCCTATGCCGATCAGTTGCTGACCCGCTTCGCCGATCCCGCTCTCCGCCACCGGCTCGACCAAATCGCGATGGACGGTACGCAGAAGATCCCGCAGCGCTGGCTCGATACCGCGATCGATTGCGTCCGCACGGGAAGGCGGTGCGATGCGATCGTGGCTGGCCTCGCGGCGTGGATCCGTCATATCGAGCAAGGCACTGCGGTCGACGATCCGCACGGCGAGACGCTTGTCGCGCTCGCACAGGGCGAGGGGCGCGCGGCGCTGGTCGCGCACTGCTTCGATGGTGCAGGCGGTCGCGCGCCGCTCTGGCCCGGCTACACCGAATTGCTGCCGCTGCTGCGCTGACCATTCCGTTTTCGGGAAATGGCGGAGACGGAGGGATTCGAAAGCATCTCACAGCTAATTGATTTTAAACAATAGAAAGTGACGGTCGAAATTTTCTACCCCCTTCCATACCCCGATATCAACTAGCGGACTGCGCGCTGTAGATGATCGCTTTTCATCCTCGCCGTTCCATTCATCCCGCATAGTGCTGCTGATAGCGTATAGAATTCTGGCAGCTAAGCGCCCTCATTTCGGCCATTCGAAAGGTCCCCCTTTCGCACCTGAAAGCTGACGTTCACCAAGATCCGAATGGATGGCAGCTACGCACCCCAGTTACTCACGTACCAAGCCCCTTTAATACATGCAGTAAGCTTAGCCTGACGAAGCCTCCATCACCGCAGCGGTCGCGCCAAACTTTCGACGATCCGACATTCACCAATGCGGTCTGCCTGGCAAGATCGCAGCATGTGTTGGAGTTCGTCTTGCAATGCCGTCAGATCGGCGATCTTGCGCGTGACCTCGCCCAATTGGCGCTGTACGAGCTGGTCCACATCGCTGCATGGTTTGTCTTCGTGGTCAGACAGGGCGAGCAATTCACGCACCTGGGCCATCGTGAACCCTAGTGCCCGGGCACGTCGCACGAAAATCAGCGTTGCGAGATGTCCGTCAGAATAGTCACGATAGTTGCTGTCTGTTCGGTCCGCCGCAGGCAGAATCCCTTCCCGCTCGTAGTAGCGGATGGTTTCCGCCTTGGTGCCGGTTGCTTTCGCCAGTTCGCCGATACGCATCACTTGACCTTGTAGTTACTACAAGGTGCATATGTCATTGCGACTCGAACGTTGCAAGGAGAGCGGCATGGCAAATTCCTGCTGCCTGGTTCTCGCATTGGTGAGGGCCTGGAGGCTGTCGGTGGCAGGTCTTCTGCCCGGCTAATGATTCAGGCTGTGACGGTGAATTGCCCCATCATGCCGGCATCTTCGTGCTCGAGGATGTGGCAGTGATACATGTAAGGCAAATCCGGGTCGGTGTAGTCCTCGAACCGCAAAAGGAGCCGCACGGTCTCGCCCGGATAGACGACGACCGTGTCCTTTAGCCCCTGCTCCGCCGCATCAGGCGGCCGGCCGTTCCGGTCGAGGATACGGAACTGCACATCGTGAATGTGGAACGGATGCGCCATCATCGAGGCATTCTCGACCTGCCAGATTTCGGTGGTATCGACCCGCACTGTCTCGTCGATACGCTGCATGTCCATCGATTTGCCGTTGATGGTAAAACCGCCTCCACGCATCATGCGCATTCCCATGCCCATATCGAGAACGAAACGGCGCGTCCGGACCGCGTCGCCTGGATCGATCTGAGGCAAGGTAGCGAGCTGGCGGGGCATAGCGATCGCCCGCCTGCGGCTTGCGGCCGGCCGGATGTCCAGCACGGTAAAGCGACGCCTTTCATCCATCATGCCGCCCATCATCCCATCGCGACGCTCCCGTTCGCCCATCATACCGCCACGGCCGCCTCGGTCGCCCATCATCCAATTGTCCACCGGCCGGTCGGAATCGCGCATGGGCCCGGACCCTCTCATTCGCCGGCCCATATTTCCCATACCCATGATTTCGAGGCCGTCCGCAACCAGCGAGACCGGCCTTCCGTCGCTGACATCGACGATTACCTGCGCGCGTTCGCCGGGAGCGAGAACGACATTGTCGGTTGGCAGCGGCGCGGCGAGCAAACCGCCGTCGGTTCCGATCTGATGGAAGCTGCGGCCATCGTCGAACCCGAAACGGTAAAAGCGTGCGTTCGAGCCATTGACCAGGCGCAGCCGAAGGCGATCAGACTTTGCTTCAAAGACGGGTTCGACGATGCCATTGACCAGCATCGTATCACCCATCATCCCCATCATCGCATTGTGCATACGTGTGGAGTAAATGAGGCTTCCATCGCTCGCGAAAGCGCGGTCCTGAACGACCAGCGGTATATCATCGACGCCATAATCGTTCGGAAGGTCGAGCGCTTCGCTCGCGCTGTCGCGGACGTAGATCATTCCGGCCAGACCCTGATAGACTTGCGGCCCCGAGCGGCGGTGCGCATGCGAATGATACCAGAACATCGATGCGCGCTGGCGGACATCGAAACGCGCGGTCCAGCTGCCTCCCGGCTCGATCGGTTGATACGGTCCGCCATCGGCGCGCGCCGGCAGATGAAAACCGTGCCAGTGGACGGTTGCCGTTTCGGACAGATCGCTCGTGACATTCATCCGCACCGTGTCGCCCGCGTACATCTCAAGCGTGGGGCCTAGATAGGATTGGTTGATACCGATGGTCGGCGTTTCGAGCCCGTCAAAAAATTGCGAGACGCCGTGGCGCAGATTGAGATCGAAAACCCGCTCGCCACTATCTCGTTCGCCTGAATAAAGAGGAGGAATGAGAAGTTTCGAGTGCGCGGTTACCGAAGCAAGCGCCGTATTCCGGTCTGTCAACAGGTCGCGCCGGGCATACGCGGCTATTCCCAGTGCACCTGCGCCAAGCACTGCACCGCCCAGAATAGAACGTCTGTCGATCATAATGCTTCCCTTGCCCGGAGCGTCGTCAACCGGTTTCGGCCTGCGGCGCCCGGGCTTGCATGCCTTTCATTCTGTTGCGCCAATAACCCAGCGCGATGAGCGCGAGCGTGAGAATTTGCGCCGCCACTGGCTCAAGTGCCGGTGCGATGCCCAGAATCGGCATGCGGGGCAGATTCGGAAGCGGAGTGATGCCCAACAATCCGGCTTCCTGGAGCCCCGAAATACCCTTCCCGGCCAGAACGACGGCAAGAATGCCGATCAGAACCGAACTATACGCGAAGAATGTTCCAATTGGCAGTCGGCGGCTGTAGCGAAGCATCGCCCACGCAATCAGCGCTAGCAAGACGATTGCGGCGGCAGCGCCAGCAAGAATCGCGTCGGTATGGCCCTGACTCCAGAGCGCTGCGAAGAACAGGATCGTCTCGAAGACTTCCCGGTAAACCACGAGGAAGGCCAGCCCGAACAGAAACCATGCGGATCTGCGCGAGAGAGCGTGCTGCATGGTTTTCCGGATATAGCGTTGCCATTCGCCGGCCTGCGACTTGCCGTGCATCCATATGCCGACCGACAGCAGGACGAGAGCGGCAAAAAGCGATCCGAACCCCTCCACCAGCTCGCGGCCCGCACCACTCACTCCGATCAGGTAGGTCGCTGCCACCCACGTCAGGGCTCCGGCCCCAAGAGCGGAGAGCCATCCGCCATGGACGAAGGGCAGAACTTCCGTTCTCT
>LWDU01040985.1_pt1 | contig 107072 bp, 107 predicted proteins | sample 727161 | NCBI WGS metagenome assembly LWDU01 (sample SAMN04566230, study PRJNA314399) | hydrothermal vent metagenome | isolation source: deep sea hydrothermal plume seawater | place: Mexico: Gulf of California, Guaymas Basin | collected 2004-07-11 | reverse complement strand
CCCGATTTAAAATACAATAATAGTTTTTTTCTACAAAGAGGGACTAAAGCTGCGCCCTACGGATAAACACATAGTTTAATAATAGAGGGGTATAATAGCTTTAGCTATGGCGCTCCAGAGTCTTCAGTACTTTTCTAATAATTTATGACGGATACACTTAACCCGCCTGTAATTCATACCCCAATGATGCAGCAGTATTTACGCATCAAGGCGGATCATCAAGACACATTGCTGTTCTATCGCATGGGTGATTTTTATGAACTATTCTTCGATGATGCAAAAAAAGCTGCAGAGCTTTTAAGTATTACCCTGACTGCAAGAGGACATTCTGCAGGTGAACCTATTCCTATGTGCGGCTTACCCCATCATGCCGCCGAAGGCTATATAGCTAAATTGATGAAGTTAGGTGAGTCGGTTGCTGTATGTGAGCAAATAGGTGATCCAGCCACATCAAAGGGGCCGGTTGAGCGTCAGGTCGTACGAATTATTACCCCAGGAACTGTAACTGAAGAGGCTTTGCTAGATGAGCTGCAGGATAATTTACTCGTTGCTATCTATTTTTCAAAAACATATGGTATCGCATGTCTGGATGTAACGAGTGGTCGCTTTGTATTACAACAAGTTAATTCAACAGATGAATTATTGAGTGAACTTGAACGACTGAATCCCGCCGAGCTTTTATATAATGAGGATTGGAGTCTGCCAGCAGCATTAAAGCAACGTAAAGGTTTAACACGTCGACCCCCATGGCATTTTGAAGAAACAAGTGCCAGAAAAATTATCCTCAAGCAATTTAAAACTCATGATCTAAAAGGTTTTGGCTGTGAATATTTGACAGCGGCAATTTCAGCAGCGGGTAGTCTATTACAATATGTTAAAGATACTCAGCAGAGTGCCTTGCCTCATATACAGGGTATTCGCGTTGATAGCAGTGATGATAGCATTTTATTAGATGCTTCTAGCAGGCGAAATCTGGAGTTAGATTTTCATCCTTCAGGTCAGCTACGCTTTACTCTATACGGGGTTCTGGATAAATCGATAACCGCAATGGGCAGTCGCTGTTTGCGTCGCTGGCTAAATCGTCCTTTGCGGGATCAGCGGGTATTAAATAATCGCTATGATTGTGTCGATGCATTATTAACAAATAATCTATTTGAGGCTGTGCGCGAGAGTTTACGCTTGGTCGGAGATATAGAACGAGTAAGTGCACGGGTTGCATTAAAATCAGCTCGCCCCCGTGATTTATTAGTGCTCCGGGATACCTTCGCGACTTTGCCTACGATACAGACTCAAATAGCTCACACAGGTTGTCAGGAAATAGACCAATTAGCGATAAAAATAGGCGAACAGCCTGATTTTTTAGCTTTATTACAGCGAGCCATTATTGATAATCCACCCGTATTGATTCGCGATGGTGGAGTGCTTGCAGCAGGCTATAACCACGAACTAGATGATTTACGTAACCTGAGTCAGAATGCGAATCAATTTTTGATTGATATGGAAACTCAGGAAAAAGAAAATACCGGCATAGCGACCTTAAAGATTAAATACAACCGTGTACATGGATATTATATAGAGATCCCGCGTTCGCAATCCAATGATGTGCCAGATAGCTATATTCGTAAGCAGACATTAAAAAATGCGGAACGGTTTTTTACCAGTGAATTAAAAGAATTTGAGGATACGGTGCTGCATGCTAAAGAGCAATCTTTAGCTTGTGAGAAAAAACTATATGATGAGTTGCTGGATGCAATCGCTACCATATTAATTCCTATTCAGGTTAGTGCGCTGGCGTTGGCTGAACTCGATGTGTTGACTAATTTTGCAGAACGAAGCATAAGCTTACGATTAACACGGCCTGTTTTGTGTGCCCAACGAGGTATTCATATTACTGATGGAAGGCACCTGGTTATAGAGCAAGTATCTGATATTCCCTTTGTTGCCAATGATCTGGACTTTCGTGAAGACCGGCAGATGTTGGTTATTACCGGGCCAAATATGGGGGGTAAATCAACTTATATGCGTCAGGCGGCTTTAATAGTGTTAATTGCCCATATCGGTTGTTTTGTTCCGGCAGTTAAATTGGAATGTGGTCCGATTGACAAAATATTTACCCGGATCGGAGCATCGGATGACTTAACCAGTGGCCGATCGACATTTATGGTGGAGATGTCTGAAACAGCCAATATTTTACATAATGCAACTGCTAATAGCTTGATTCTAATGGATGAAATAGGGAGAGGTACCAGCACATTCGATGGATTGTCACTTGCCTGGGCCTGTGCTGATTATTTAGCAAAAGAGATACATGCTTATACTTTATTTGCCACGCATTACTTTGAATTGACCTGCCTGCCTGAAGAGCAAAGTACGATTCATAATGTTCACTTAGATGCCATGGAGCATGGTGATAAAATTATCTTTTTACACACAGTCAAAGAAGGTGCAGCTAGTCAGAGCTATGGATTACAAGTGGCGTCATTAGCAGGTATTCCTGGGCCTGTAATTGAGCAGGCTAAGCTTAAATTAAGCCATTTAGAGGATGTCGCCTATAAAGAGCAGCAGGTAGTAATCGGCAGTACGCAACTCGATTTATTTACTGTGAATGAACCGCACCCAGTGCTGGAGTTAATTGAAAATATAGCGCCGGATGAATTAAGTCCGCGTGAGGCGTTAGATTTTCTTTATAAATTAAAGCAGACCCTGTAGAGTGGACTTTAGTTCGCTACTTGTAAATGACATCGGTTATTAGCTGACTGAAGTCCGCTCTACATCTCTATTTATTTAAAGAAATGCTAGTTTTGGTTAAGGTAATGCGGCGCTCTTTATATAATGTCCCGATAGCATGCTTAAAAACTTTCTTGCTGACGCCAAAAGCGGCATTGATCGCCTCGGGTGAGCTTTTATCGGATAATTCTAAATAACCATCATTATCTTTAAGGCGTTGGATAATTTGTTCGCTAATAGGTAAAACGTGGGTATACCCGGTTTTATTTAAGCTTAAATCAATTTTTTTATCTTCACGGATTTTCTTGATATAGCCTTTGAGTTTTTGTCCCTCACGCAAGGGCTGAAAAATTTCATTATGATAGAGCACACCCCAGAAATTATCATTCACTACAGCCTTAAAGCCTAAGTCTGTTTTTCCTGCAATAATCAGAGATACTTCATCTCCTTCATTTAAATAGTGGGCTTCATCAGAAAGGTAATGATTCAGATAAGTGGTGGCGGCAATGCGGTTTTGATCATCCAGATAAACTTTAACTAAACAATTACGATTCTCTTCCAGTTCATAATCCTGCTCAGAAAAGGGTACGAATAAATCTTTAGCAATTCCCCAATCTAAAAATGCGCCTGCCTGCCCTATTGAAATCACTTTTAGCCAGGCTACACCGTCCATTTGCACATAAGGTTTTTTACAGGTGGCAAATAATTCACCCTCTGCACCAGTATAAATAAAGACATCAAGAGGCACGTCGATAGTTGCGTGTTTAGGCGCTCGTTTATCAGTTAAAAGAATTTCACCGCCTGCTCCATCGTCTAAATATAGTTGGGTGCCGGTATCTTTTATAATATTTAAGGAGTTGATTTGACCAATGTTAATCATAGTCTATGTATTTTTAGTAAGGGTTGTGGTTAGCCTAGACATCCGCTAAATTGCCTTTATTTTCCAGCCAGAATTTTCTGTCCTGCGAGCGTTTTTTGGCTAATAATAAATCCATTTTCTCATTGGTATTATCGCCTTCTTCGATGGTTAATTGCACTAGGCGTCGAGTATCCGGATTCATGGTTGTCACGCGTAATTGAGAGGGGTTCATTTCTCCAAGGCCTTTAAAACGTTGTACATTGATTTTGCCTTTTAGCTTTTCGGCCTTGATACGGTCTAACACACCCTGGCGCTCATGCTCATCTAGCGCGTAAAATATCTGCTTGCCGACATCGATACGGTATAAGGGTGGCATGGCGACAAATACATGACCTGCTTTAACCAGGCTGGGGAAATGCTTAAAAAACAGGGCGCAGATCAAGGTGGCAATATGTAAGCCATCGGAATCGGCATCGGCGAGGATACAGACTTTACCATAGCGCAGGCTCTGTAAGTCTTCTGAACCGGGCTCTATGCCTACAGCGACAGCAATATCATGGACTTCATTCGACGCCATGACTTGCGCAGAGTCGACCTCCCAGGTATTTAGAATCTTACCTCTTAAGGGCATAATTGCCTGAAACTCACGCTCGCGCGCCTGTTTGGCTGAGCCGCCGGCTGAATCTCCTTCGACGAGAAACAATTCACTGCGCTTGATGTCCTGAGAAGCACAATCGGCAAGTTTTCCTGGTAATTGCGGACCTGCGGAAATCTTTTTTCGAATTGCTTTTTTGCTGGATTTCAAGCGTTTTTGTGCACTCAAAATGATAACTTCGGCTATTTTCTCGCCAGCGGCCGGGTGCTGGTTTAGCCATAAGCTAAAGCCATCTTTGGCGACGCCGGAGACAAAAGCTACGCACTCACGTGAACTTAGGCGTTCTTTAGTCTGCCCGGAAAATTGCGGGTCTTCCAGCTTGACTGATAAGACATAATGACAGAGTTCCCAGACATCTTCTGGCGTAATTTTAACGCCACGAGGTAATAAGTTACGAATTTCACAGAATTCACGCATGGCTTCGGTTAGCCCTGCGCGTAAGCCATTCACATGAGTTCCACCTTGAGCCGTGGGGACGAGGTTAACATAACTTTCAGTGATATTTTCAGGTAAAAACTCTGTTGTCCAGACGATACCCCATTCGACAGCTTCGTGGTCTGCTGACATATTGCCCATAAAGGGTTCTACAGGATAAAACTCTACATTACCGACTCTATCTAATAGGTATTCTTCTAAACCGTTCTGATAATGCCATTCCCATGCTTCATCCGTCTGTTCTACGGATAAACTGATTTTTAGCCCTGGGCAAAGCACGGCTTTTGCTCTAAGCACATGCTTGAGTTTGATCAGCGAAATTTTATTCGAATCAAAATAACTAGCATCAGGTAAAAAGTGCACCATCGAGCCGGTATTAAGTTTGCCTACGCTGCCGGTTTCACTCAGCTCGGTTTGCTTCTCGCCATTGGCAAATTGCATTTGGTAAACTTTACCATTACGTTTGATTTCTATATCCAGTTGTTTGGATAATGCGTTAACAACTGAAACACCAACGCCGTGAAGGCCGCCCGAAAACTGGTAATTTTTGTTAGAAAATTTTCCGCCCGCATGTAATTGGGTCAGAATAACTTCAACGCCGGGCATATTTTGCTCGGGATGCATATCGACAGGCATACCACGACCGTCGTCCTGTACTTTAACGCTGCCATCTTTATATAAAACAACTTCTATATTTGAGGCATGCCCTGCGACTGCTTCATCAACACTATTATCAACCACTTCCTGTACCAGATGATTCGGGCGAGTGGTGTCGGTATACATGCCTGGGCGCTTACGAACAGGGTCTAAACCACTTAAAACTTCAATCGCTGCTGCGTTGTAGGTATTACTCATTTTCTAGTTAATTACTCTGATGTTTTTTCATATATAATAGGCAATGTATATATCCTATCATTAAAATTTTTTTATCGACATGCCTAGAAAGAAAAGCGCGACCTTATTTGAAGATTCTCTAAAAGATCTGGAAGAGATTGTTGAGCAATTAGAGCAGGGTGATATTTCGTTGGAAGAGTCGTTAAAATCATTTGAGCAGGGTGTGAAATTAACGCGTACTTGTCAAAAAGCCTTGCAAGAAGCTGAGCAAAAAGTGCAAATTTTATTAGAAAAAAACGGACAACAAACTTTGGAGCCATTTAACGATGAGTAATGCCCTAAAAGACTATTTAGTCACTAGCCAGGAACGAGTGGAAAAGGCTTTGCAATTACGCCTACCGGAAAAAACGATTTTACCCAGAAGATTACACGAGGCTATGCACTATAGCACTCTGGATGGCGGTAAACGTATGCGCCCCATGTTAACTTATAGTGCTGGTAAAGCTTTGGGTATTGCACCGGAAGTACTTGATGGCCCTGCTTGTGCAGTAGAGATGATTCATGTTTATTCGTTAATTCATGATGATTTACCTGCGATGGATGATGATGATTTACGCCGTGGTAAAGCAACTTCACATGTCGCATTTGATGAAGCCACTGCCATATTAGCAGGAGATGCCTTACAGGCCTTGGCATTCCAGATATTGGCGCGTGATAGCAGTATGAATGCCAGTGCTGAGACACGCATCAATATGATCAATGCATTGACGAAAGCCAGTGGCTCACTAGGAATGGTTGGTGGGCAAGCGATAGACCTAGAGTCTGTGGGAAAAAAGCTGACTTTGCCTGAGCTGGAAAATATGCATATCCATAAAACAGGCGCATTGATTCGTGTGAGTGTGCAGCTAGCGACATTATCAAAACCGGATCTAGATTCTGCAATGGCCAGTAAACTAGATCATTACGCAAAATGTATCGGTCTTTCTTTTCAGGTTAAGGATGATATTTTAGACGAAGAAAGTGATACCGCAACTTTAGGTAAAACACAGGGCAAAGATCAGGATAATGATAAGCCGACTTATCCGGCATTGTTGGGTTTGGTGGGAGCAAAGCAAAAAGCTCAGGATTTACATGAGCAAGCGGTTGATAGTCTGTCAGGTTTTGGTACTGAAGCTGATTTATTACGTGATTTATCTTTGTATATTATTCAGCGCGATCATTAGCCGTTTTGATTTTGCAGTGATCTATGTTTTCTATTTAAAACATACCGTTATATAGCCATGAATGGATGTATCTAAGAATAAAATAGAGTATAGTATCACGCTGTTAAAAGAATATGCTGTGCGGGGAGAGGTGAAATTAAATTTATTCCATGTAAAGGGAGTGCTTTTTGTACGGAAACGGGTGCGCATTGTGAGGGTTGAGGCAGGTCTCATAGCGAAATTGCAGAAACACGGAGCCTGATCAATGGTTTGGTAGAGTTTGTGCAAAAACAGGATTATGAAAATCCGGAAGATTTTGCCCAGTTTATCAGTGGGTCGTTGGTTAAAAAATGTATGAAATTATACATTAAATAATTTTTCAATAGGCTTTGTGAATGAGGTGCTATTTGCAAAGTAAGTTGTTTTAGATAATATTTTATAGCTGAAGTCCTCAGAAATATCAGTGGGGATGGCTATTTTCAAAGAGAGGAAAAAAATAATGCAAGTAACTTCAGATATGTTGACTGAGCTAATCAAGGCTTCGAGTGACACTATAGTAGAGCACGATACAGAAATCACCGAACTAGATAAAACCCTGGGTGATGGTGACCATGTTATTAATATTCGTCGTGGGCTTGGCTTTCTAGTTGAACAAAGTGAAGAAATTAGTCAGATGGACTGGGCTGATGCATGGAAAAAAATGGGCATGACCTGCATGAGTAAAATCGGGGGTGCTTCAGGTTCTTTAATTGGTACTTTTTTTGTAGCTATGGGTAAAGATGCTGTAGGAAAAACGATTGACCCAGTTACTTTTGCGGAGTCTTTCAATGCTGCAGTAGAGGCGATGAAAGCGCGTGGAAAATCGGATGCTGGCGAAAAAACAATGCTAGATACATTAATTCCAGTGGCCAACTATTTCAATGAAAACTGTGGCAAGCTTGAATACCCAGCTTTGTTAGCAGGGCTTAAAGAAGTTGCAATTAAAGGTATGGAATCTACCAAGGAAATGCATTCAGTACGCGGGCGTTCATCATTCTTGGGTGAACGTAGTGTTGGGCATATCGATGCTGGCGCAAGAAGTTCTCAGCTAATGATCTGTGCAATAGCCGATGCGATAGAAGCGAAGTTATAAGTTTGTTGGTTGTTATGGTGGCATTCAAATAAAAAAAGGTGGGCATTGCCCACCTTTTTTCTTCCTATCGTCAGCACATCCTATATTGACGTTTGTGCGTTACCAGGCTCTTAACAACCCCAGCGTAAATTAGCAGTATGTACAGGTGCATCCCATAATGCGATTAATTCGTCGTCTAATAGAGTGACAGTGATTGAAATACCTGCCATATCCAGAGCAGTTGTGTAATCGCCTACTAAAGAACGTTCGATAACAACGCCGCGCTCTTCCCAGTACTGACACGCTTCATCAAAGATTAAATATTGCTCCATAGGAGGAGTCGCACCCAGGCCATTAACATGGAGCAGAATTCTCTGACCTTTTTGCGGCTTTAAGTCGTCTTCAATTTTCTTACAAATGATCGCGGTAATTTCTTTGGCGGTACCTAGTTTCATGGTTTCGATACCACGTTCGCCATGTATACCAACGCCCATTTCCATTTCATCTTCGGCTATTGAAAAGGTTGGTTCACCCAATGCTGGAATTGTACAGCTTGTTAAGGCAACACCCATTGAAGCGGTGCTCTCTGCAACACGGTCGCCGATTGCTTTACAGGTTGCCAGGTCAGAGCCATTTTCTGCTGCAGCACCAATCATTTTTTCAACGATAAGTGTTCCGGCAACTCCACGACGACCAATAGGATGATCTTTTGGTAGCGAAACATCATCGGCTACAATCACAGACTCAGAAGGGCAGTCCGACATTTCTGCGCCGATTTCAAAATTCATAACATCGCCAGCGTAATTTTTAACGATAAATATTACACCTGCATCTGTACTCACTTCTTCCGCGGCTGCCATCATTTGATCAGGCGTAGGTGAAGTGAATGTTTGTCCCGGACACGCTGCATCTAACATGCCTTTGCCGACAAAGCCTGCATGCAAAGGCTCATGTCCTGCGCCACCACCTGAGATAAGGACAACTTTATTTGCTGGAGTCGGTGCGGTGCGAGTGATATAGCAAGGGTCTGGATTCAGCTTTAAAATATCGCTGTGTGCTTTAGCAACCCCTTTTATACTTTCATTAAACAGATTTTCGATGGTGTTATAAAATTTTTTCATTATTAGTTTCCTGGAATTATTATTTATTTCCTGAGATTTATATGTTTACTGAGATAAATTTAAAGTGCTCGGGTGTGATTATACTTTACTGATGGAAAATGTGCTTGTGAAAACAGTAGAGATTATAGGTGAGATATTTTGGTTGCAGGGAGTCGTTAGTTAGCTGTGTTTTAACAGAAATTACGGGCTGAAGTTTGCTCTACAGTGTTATGCAGTATAATAGCCGACAAATTTATTATTTAGCATTTTTGGTGGCTAGTTTATGAGCTTGCTTTTTTCTTTTTTTCAGCGTAGTGCACAGCTGGTCGACTCTTTAAATGAGAGTATTGGGCGCTGTGTATCCTGGTTGACTTTAGCCATGGTGTTAATAACCTTTGCCATTGTTGTGCTGCGCTACTTGTTTGACCTAAGCTGGGTGATGATGCAGGAGTCCATAATTTATCTGCATGCGTTGGTTTTTATGTTCGGCGCTGCCTATACCTTAAAACAAGATGGGCATGTGCGAGTGGATATCATTTATCAGCGCTGTACGGAAAATGTTAAGGCGTGGATTGATTTATTAGGCACGTTATTGTTATTGCTTCCTGTGGCGGGGTTTATACTCTGGAGTAGCTGGGAATATGTAATGGATTCGTGGGATCTGATGGAAAGCTCGCGTAATTCGGGTGGCTTGCCTTTTGTTTATTTACTTAAAAGCTGTTTATTACTGATGTCTGGTTTGTTGATTTTACAAGGCCTTTCCTTATTAATGAGTAAGGTGGTCTTCCTATTTGAACCGGGTAAAAAACATGGATAGTTATATGGCGCTGTGGATGTTTCTGGCTGTCTTTGTGGTTTTATTGTCGGGCTATCCGGTAGCTTTTGTACTCAGTGGCACGGCATTAATGTTTGCCGCATTAGGCCTGCAGTTAGATGCTTTTGATGCTGATTTCTTAATGGCTCTGCCGAACCGTTTGTTTGGCATCATGAATAATGAGACTTTGATAGCAGTCCCCTTGTTCGTCTTTATGGGGGTGATGCTGGAACGGGCAAAGATTGCTGAATCTTTACTGGAAGCCATGTCGGAATTATTTGCTTCTGTGCCTGGCGGTTTAGGCATTGCGGTTACGATTGTGGGTATGCTTATGGCTGCCAGTACAGGAATAGTAGGTGCTACGGTTGTAACGATGGGTTTGTTGTCTTTGCCAACTATGCTGAAACGCAATTATGACCCTGCTATATCCTGCGGTATTATCTGTGCTTCTGGAACATTGGGACAGATTATTCCTCCTTCAATTGTACTGGTGTTGCTGGGGGATGTTATTTCTTCCGCCTATCAGCAAGCACAATTAGAGATGGGTGTTTTCGCACCTGAAACGATATCGGTAGGGGATTTATTTGCCGGCGCTATATTGCCCGGCTTATTACTGGTTATCTTGTATCTGATTTATATTTCAGTGACTGCCTGGTTAAGTCCTGACAAGATGCCAAAACCGGATATTACTGAGCGCCAACAAACAGGCTTTTATTGGCGCGTTGCTAAAAGTTTATTACCACCATTAATGTTGATGTTAGCTGTGTTGGGGTCAATTATTGGTGGTCTAGCAACGCCAACCGAGGCTGCTTCAGTCGGGGCTGTGGGGGCGCTATTGCTGGCAATTATCAGTAAGCAGTTAAGTAAAGATACCTTGCAGGAAGTCATGCGGGACACTACTAGAATTACCAGCATGGTGTTTATGATCCTGATCGGTGCTGCGCTATTTTCGCTGGTGTTTAGAGGTTTTGAGGGCGATGAGCTAATTATTGAGCTGTTGTCTGAGCTGCCGGGTGGTAAAGTAGGCGCAATGTTTAGTGTGATGCTGGTGATGTTTTTACTTGGTTTTGTGCTGGATTTTATTGAGATCACTTTTGTTATCGTGCCGATTGTAGGGCCGGTACTTTTAACCATGGGCGTTGATCCAGTCTGGCTAGGAATTATGATTGCCTTGAATCTACAAACCTCATTTTTAACGCCGCCTTTCGGTTTTGCCTTATTTTATTTACGCGGTGTTGCGCCTGATGAGGTGACAACCGGACAGATTTATAAAGGCGTTATGCCGTTTATTATCATACAATTACTGCTTTTGGGGGTCCTGGCGTACTTTCCTGAGATAGCGACCTGGTTACCTTCTTATATTTACGCTTAATGCGATGAAAAACAGACGATACTTTATATCAATATTATTTAGCTTTTTACTGAGTGCATGTGGCCAGCAAGGTCCTTTATTTATGCCGATAGAAGTAGAAAACGAGCCGATTGAAAATAGCACTATGGAAAATAACGTAATAGAAATTGATCCAATAGAAAACAGTAGCCAAGAGGCAGAGATTCAGTAATGGATTATTTTAATTACCGTGATGATCGACTGTTTGCTGAAGATGTTGCTATTGCCGATATAGTGGCTGAGCATGGCTCTCCTTGTTATGTCTATTCCAAAGCGACATTAGAGCGTCATTGGCATGCTTTTGACTCGGCTTTTGGCCAGCAGGCACATTTAATTTGTTATGCCGTTAAAGCGAACTCCAATATTGCCATTTTAAATACCCTTGCGCGACTCGGTTCGGGTTTTGATATTGTTTCGCTAGGTGAATTGGAGCGTGTGTTAGCTGCGCAGGGCGATCCCAAAAAAGTGGTTTTTTCTGGTGTAGGCAAGCGTGAAGATGAAATTAGAGCCGCGTTACAGGCGGGTATTCGCTGTTTTAATATCGAAGTTAAAGGTGAGTTGGATAGAATTAATCAGCTTGCTGGTGAGCTGGGTGTTGTCGCTCCGGTTTCATTTCGCGTAAATCCGGATGTCGATGCCAACACGCACCCGTATATTTCTACCGGCTTAAAAGAAAATAAATTTGGTATAGATATCGCAGGGGCTCTGGGCGAATATCGCCGAGCAGCAGCAATGCCTAATATTGAGATAGTCGGTATTGATTGTCATATCGGTTCACAATTAACTGAGACGCGCCCTTTTCTGGATGCTCTGGAGCGGGTGTTGAAAATAGTTGATGCTTTAAAAGCAGATGGCATCGTATTGCATCATCTGGATTTAGGTGGCGGGCTGGGTATTTGCTATAACGATGAAACGCCGCCTGAGCCTGCCGAATATGTGGGGGCTCTTCTGCAGGGACTGGGGCATAATGAGCTAGAGATTTTACTGGAGCCTGGGCGAGCAATTGCGGGAAATGCAGGTATTCTGGTGACTAAAGTTGAATATTTAAAACCCACGCAATACAAGAACTTTGCCATAATCGATGCGGCGATGAATGATTTAGTGCGGCCTTCATTATACAATTCCTGGCAAGCGATTATTCCTGTGCAGTTAAGCTCTACAGAACAAGAGCTGCAATGGGATATCGTCGGGCCTGTGTGTGAAACGGGCGATTTTCTGGGTAAAGATCGGTGTCTGGCTTTAAGCCAGGGTGATTTGTTAGCGATTCGTTCTGCAGGAGCCTATGGTTTTACCATGAGTTCAAATTATAATTCTCGCCCTAGAGCAGCAGAGATTATGGTGGATGGTGAGCGTATGCACTTAATCAGAGAGCGCGAAAGTACAGCACAGTTATGGGCGGGTGAACATTTATTGTAGCGCGGACTTCAGTCCGCTATGACTAATAATTAATAGTTTAGGCTAAAACCGCGCTCTACATGAGTTAAGATTTATGGATATGGCTAATGATCATTGAATTTACAAAAATGCACGGACTAGGTAATGATTTTGTCGTGATTGATGCAATTCGGCAGGAAATTTCTTTAAGCCCAGAACAAATTCGATTTATTGCTGACAGGCACTTTGGTGTCGGTTGTGATCAGCTATTATTAGTTTCAAGCGCGCCGCAATCGGATGCGGATTTTTGCTATCGTATATTCAATGCCGATGGTAGTGAAGTTGCACAATGTGGTAATGGTGCGCGTTGCTTTGCACGTTTTATCAGAGATAAAAAATTATCGGATAAAGATGAAGTGTCCGTGGATACTCACGCCGGGCAGTTAATATTAACCTTTGAAGATGATGGTTTAATTACAGTCAACATGGGCGTGCCACGGCATGCACCTGCGCTTATTCCGCTTATCGCCGAACAGGAGGAAGCGGTTTATACTGTGCGACTTGAGGGTGGCGTGCAAAATTTTGGTGCGGTCTCTTTAGGTAATCCCCATGCAGTATTACAAGTTGCAGACGTGAATTTAGCTGCGGTTGACAAGGTCGGTGCCGCTTTGGAGAGTCATGCTTTTTTTCCTGCAAGAGCGAATATAGGCTTTATGCAGGTTTGTGATCGCAGCAGGATAAAACTGCGTGTTTTTGAACGCGGTGCAGGTGAGACTTTGGCCTGTGGTAGTGGCGCCTGTGCCGCAGTGGTTATTGGCATAGAACAGCATTTGTTAGCGAATGATGTGCTGGTTGAGTTGCCGGGTGGGCAGCTAAAAATCCATTGGCAAGGGCGCGAGCATCCCGTTTTTATGACTGGTCCGGCAGTCAGCGTTTTTGAAGGAAGGATAGAGTTATGAATGAAATGAGTTCAGTAGCAGTGGAAGCTTATTTAAAGCAGCATCCAGAATTTTTTCATGAGCATTTAGACTTATTAGAGCATATTAGTATTCCTCACCCCAGTGGGGATGCAGTGTCACTGATTTCCAAGCAATTAGAGTTATTTCGTAATCGGCATCATGAAATGGAAACCCAGTTAAATGGACTGATTGAAATTGCCAGAGATAATGATAATTCGGCTAATAAAATGCATGAATTAACCCTGGCTGTGCTAGAAGCAGATACGCTGGAAATAGCGATTGAGAACTTAAATGTGGTTTTGGCAGAATGTTTTTTAACCGATTTTTTTGCGGTTAGAATCCTTAGTTCAGATAAGAAGAGTAGCGCTCTGGCGGACTTATTTGTCGACCCGGAAAGTGAAGAGTTAAGCCATTTTGGTGCCGAACTAAACAGTAATCAGGCGACTATTGGACGACCTACTTTGGCACAAGCCAGGTTTTTGTTTGGAGAAAATGCGCTGGAAGTCAAATCATGCGTTATTATTCCCATGGCGTACACAGAGATTGTAGGACTGGTCGCTATCGGTAGTCGTGAAGAAGATCGCTTTCATTACAGTATGGGGCATTTATTTTTAACTCAAATGAGTGAAATCATCGGTACGCGCTTCACTGCATTATTAAAGCAAGGCCAGGTTTGATGCTGGATAAAGTCTGATGCAAGAGCCGGCCGGGCAGCAATTACTGGGTTTTTTACAGCAGTTAAAAGTAGAAAGACGTGTTTCAGAGCATACTGTCAATAGCTATCGAAGGGACTTAAAGCACTTAAGGCTATTTTGTGAGAGTCACCAGCTCGCAAGCTGGGGAGAGCTAAGTTCCGCTGATATTCTTAAGCATATAGCAGAGCGGCACCGTTTGGGCTTAAGTAGTAAAAGCCTGCAGCGTGAATTGTCTGCAATGCGCAGCTTTTATTTGTTTTTACAAAAAACAGGCCAGGTAGATAATAATCCGGCGAAACATGTCAAGGCCCCTAAACAAGCTAGAAAACTGCCTAAAACACTAGATGTAGATCAAGTTTGTGCATTGTTAGATGCGGGCGCAAATTCGGTGCTTGAGTTGCGTGATGTGGCGATGTTTGAGCTATTTTACTCATCTGGACTACGCTTAAACGAATTGAGTTCTCTGGATCTGGCAGATATAGATGCGCATGATAAGCAACTAACGGTACAGCAGGGAAAAGGTGGGAGATCACGAGTGCTTCCGGTCGGAAGTAAGGCATTACAGACACTACAAGAGTGGCTTAAGGTGCGCCCGGCAGTAGATGAAAATGAAACCGCAATATTCACTAGCACCAGGGGGAAGCGTCTAGGCAATCGCAGTATCCAGTTACGCTTAAAGCAGTGGTGTATCAAAAAAGGCATACCCGAGCCAGTTCATCCGCATATGTTGCGCCATTCTTTTGCCACACATTTGTTGGAAAGTAGTCAGAATTTAAGAGCCGTGCAAGAACTTTTGGGTCATGAAAATATTAGTACCACACAAATTTATACCCATCTTGACTTTCAACATTTGGCCGAAGTGTATGATCAGGCGCATCCACGAGCAAAAAAGTCTAAATAAGCAATAAGCTGATATGTAATAGGGATTTATCTATCCCTATTACATAGAAAAAATGTTATTATAATGCTCATTTGTTTGTGTAGATACGGTCTAAGCTTTTCTTGCTGACTCAGCAGACATTACTCATATTAGAATAGGATTATAAAATGGCAGCCAGCGATTTTTCGCATGAAGCAGAATCGAAGGGATTTGCATGGTTTCTGGGCATTCTTTTCGCCATTTCGATCATTCTCATTATCGTGTTGGCCGGTTATTGGAGTATCGAGCCTAAACCTTTCGATGTCATGGCAGAAGCGAAGGCACGCCAGAATGCACAGGGCCTTGATAATATCCCCAATGGTTATGTCTATGCGAATAGCTTAGTGCATATTGCTGAAGTATTGCTTTATAAACCAGGGGGCTATCTCACTAATGACGTTGGTGTACCAGGTCTATTGCTAGATAATATTCCTAGTTGGGAATATGGTGCGCTGATTATGTTACGCGATGGTGCGTCTGCATTAAGAAACCATCTGGCGCGAGCCCAATCACAATCCGCAGAAGACCCTGACTTAGCTAAAGCTGAGCCATATTTTTACTATGAGCGAAATTCATGGGCCTTACCGTCCACTGAAGCTGAATATGAAAAAGGGATTTCAGCGCTACATGCTTATATGATACGCTTAGCAGATTCGCAGCATAAAAACCCGGGACACTTTTATTCCAGAGCGGATAACTTATGGCAATATGTAGAGATTATTATCAAGCGCCTGGGTGGTATTTCAACACGTTTAGCGGCGAGTACTGACCGCTATGAAGCTTATGATATTCAACAGGAAAAATCTGCTGCGATTTCCCAGACGACCTGGTTAAAACTGGATGATGAATTTTGGCAGGCACGTGGCTCTTGCTGGGCATTGCTCCATATATTAAAGGCCATTAAATGGGATTTCAGACTGATTTTGGAAGATAAGCGGGCTATGGATACCGTTAAGATTATGATTCATGAAATGGAAAATGCCTTGGCACCCATTACCAGCCCGGTTATTTTGAATGGAGATGGCTATGGTATTTCGGCTAATTATTCATTAGCAATGGCAAGTTATGTATCGCGCGCAAGTGCAGCAGCGCTTGATTTGCGTGATGTAATGAACAGAGGGTAATTATTAATGGAAGAACATATGCAAGATAATCTTAAGCAGGTCAGCACCTGGAAGCGTATCGGTTTTATTCTTATTTTTGCGGTGATAGCAGGGGTTGTACGAACCCTGATATGGGTCGTTGTGTTATTGCAAATTGCTGCTGCACTATTGACAGGGGACACGAATCAGCATATTTTAGGTTTTGGTCAGAAATTAGCAGCTTACCTGTATCATATAATGTTATTTATGACGTTTAATACCGAGACGATACCTTTTCCTTTTTCCGACTGGGATTTAACAGAAGAAGCTATTCACAATAAGGATCTGGCTACTAAGTAAAATACCCAGCGGGTTTTATACGCAGCTGTTGTTAGCATAAGGGTTAAGGAATTTATAGCATATTGAGAATACCGACATCTAAATAAAGCCATGTCTATGCCGTTGCGTAAAATCATTCACCTGGATATGGATGCATTTTTTGCAGCGGTAGAGCAGCGAGATAACTCTAAATACCTGAATAAACCCATCATTGTTGGCGGCGCACCTGATAGCCGGGGCGTGGTCGCCACTTGTAGTTATGAAGCAAGGAAATACGGCATTCATTCTGCTATGTCATCATCCCGAGCGTTTAGCTTGTGTCCCCAGGCAATTTTTGTAAAGCCCCGGTTTGCCGCTTACAAAGAAGTTTCCGCACTTATTCGCCAGATCTTTTATCAATACACGGCTCTGGTCGAGCCTGTATCACTGGATGAAGCGTATCTGGATGTTAGTCAAAGTAAACTCTGCCAGGGCTCAGCAACGCGCATCGCAGCAAAAATAAAGCAGCAGATTTTAGCCGAAACGGGATTAGTTGCTTCAGCAGGCGTTTCCTATAATAAATTTTTTGCAAAAATAGCCTCTGATATGGATAAGCCCGATGGGCTATATCTGATAACGCCTCAGCAAGGACTGGCTTTTGTTGCACAACTGCCTATAGGTAAGTTTCATGGTGTGGGCAAGGCGACAGAACGAAAAATGCATGATTTAGGTATCAAAAATGGCGCTGATCTGAAGCAGTTTTCTTTGCCTGTTTTGCAACAGCACTTTGGAAAGGCTGCTTTGTTTTTCTATAACATTGCCTTAGGGGTTGATGAAAGACCGGTACGCATCGATCGGGAAAGTAAATCCATCGGCACGGAAACAACCTATAGCCAGGATCTGTTGCAGAGTCATGAAATCTATCAGCAGTTAACTGAATTACTAGATAAAGCCTTACTTAAAGTGCAGGCAAAAAAACTGTATGCACGCACCTTAACGATCAAAGTAAAATATCATGATTTTCAGCAAATCACCCGTAGCCTGACGTTTAATAAGCCGATCAAAAGCCAGTTATCCAAAACACCGATATTTAGGCAATTATTACGCACAGATGGCATAGGGCAGAGTAAAATACGCTTACTAGGAATTACCCTGTCAACACTGGAAAAGCAGACAAACTATTATCAGCAAATGGATATATTTGACTAGTTTTGAACACAGTGATCAATGATCAGAGAACTAGTGAAGAGCACGAAGACTAAAGTTTTATTTTTAATTGCGCTGGCTAGTTTTATATTAAACCACGAAAGGCACGAAAGGCACGAAAGGCAAAGCTTTTATTATATTTTTCTGCTCCTTGTGTTCAAGGTGAATACTGGGATTGAAATTTGGTCAACTTTGCTGACTTATAATAATTAATGAAAGAGAGGTTAAGATGGAAATGGAAATATGGGAAAGTGTGTTATTAGGCGTGACGGCACTCGGACTTATTTTCTGGATGGGACCTGGCATTAAAGCGACTTTACAACGCAGTAAAGAAGCCCCGAAAGACTGGCTAGGAGCTCTGGTGCCCATAGGGTGTGTAGTATTATTTGTAATTTTTTTAATAAAGATGGTTTGATATGAGTGAATTTTTTGACCCGCAAGAGGAAGAAGAAACCTGGGCTATACGGCCAAATAAATCACAAATAAAACGTGACATAGCCGTTATCAGTGATTTATGTGAAGAAATTACTCAGCTGGCACCAGCGCAGATAGAGCGTCTGGGGTTACCCGATAATATCCAGAAAGCTATTCTGGAAGCAGCGAAAATGCCTGTAAAGGGAGCTAGAAAGCGCCAGCTCAAATTTATCACCGCAGCAATGCGTAAGATAGATGTAGAGCCTATTCAAGAGCAGTTAGATAAAATAAAAGCCAAAAGCGCCCATGCTGCACGGGAATTACATCAGCTGGAACGCTGGCGGGAGCGATTATTATCCGATGATAAACAGGCAGTAACCGAGTTTCTGGCGAAGAATCCAGAGGCAGATGCGCAACATATTCGGCAATTAATCCGCAATGCTAAGAAAGAATTAGCCATTGCCAAGCCACCTAAGTCTTCACGATTATTGTTTTGTTATCTAAGAGAGTTAATGGAGAACGAGCTAGATAAAACGGAAGAATGATGCCCGTTAGGCAAGATTTAGCAGGGTATGCTACAAAATTAAAGTGCAGAAACTTATGTTATTGATAAAGAAAAAGTAGAACATACACTTAAAAAGGTGTGTGGTGAGTGTAATAGCTAAGGTTTTTTGACTCCTGCTGATGGCATAAATTTGCCGGTTTATTCACCGGCAATGGCCATTTCTTCGATTAAAATAGAACCAGTACGAATATTGCCGCGATAATCTATATCATTGCCCACTGCCAGAATATGCTGAAACATATCTTTAAGATTACCTGCAATGGTGATTTCCTGTACTGGGTACTGGATCTCGCCATGTTCTACCCAGAAGCCTGAAGCGCCCCGGGAATAATCGCCGGTTACCGGGTTTACTCCTTGCCCCATCAGTTCAGTGACCACCAGACCGGTATCCATTTCTTGAAGTAATTGCTGAAAGTCCTTGTCTCCAGCATTAATACAAAGGTTATGGACTCCCCCAGCGTGACCGGTAGACTGCATGCCTAATTTACGTGCTGAATAACTGCCTAACAGATAGCTATTCAGGATGCCGTCAGTGACTATATGGTTCGCTTTCGTTGTTACGCCTTCGGAATCATAGCAGGCGCTACCTAATGCGCCTAATAGATGCGGTTGTTCGTGTAGTTGGATAAAGTCAGGAAAAACTTGTGTACCCAGGCTGTCCAGTAGGAAAGAAGATTTACGGTATAGGCTACCGCCACTGATAGCGCCAAGAAATGAGCCGATCAGTCCGCTGGCAACTTCGGCTGAGTATAAGACAGGTGATTTACGTGTGCTTAAACTGCGAGCGCCAAGACGCATGATGGTTCTTTCTGCGGCTTTTTTTCCTACTAATTCTGCGCTTTCCAGCTTGTTATGATTGCGCGCAACGCTGTACCAGTAGTCACGTTCCATATTGCCGTCACGCTCGCCCAATACCGAACAGCTAATTGAGTGGCGGGTGGACGCGTAGCCGTGCAAGAACCCCAGACTATTGCCAAAGATACGGATACCTTGATAGCTATCAACCGAAGCGCCTTCTGAGTTACTAATGTCGGGGTGATATTGGCGTGCGCTATCTTCGCAGCTTATGGCAAGTTCAATCGCATCCTTGGCGTTAATACCCCAGGGATGGTATAGACCCAGGTCTTTAAACTCAGTTGCTAGTCTGTCGGGGTCTGGTAATCCGGCATGTGGGTCGTCACTGGCATAGCGCGCAATACTGCATGCCGCTGTGATGGTTTCTTTAATGGATTGGGGCGATAAATCGGTGCTACTCGCCGAGCCTTTTTTCTGGCCAAAATAAACAGTCACGCCCAGGCCTTGAGAACAGTGATGTTCTATGGTTTCTACATCTCCTAGGCGGGCATTGACCGATAAGCCTGTATCGACACTTAAGCCAGCATCTGCAGCCGTGGCTCCCTGCTTTTTTGCTTCTAGCAATAAGTCATGAATACTTGTTTCCAGGCGACTGATTTCTTCTTGAGTTTGCATAAATCTGATATGTTTAATAATAGCTTTGGGTTGGGGCGCGAGTTTTTAGTCCGCATAGGCGGCGGGTGATTTTTTGACCCTGGTAAGATGCCTGCTAATAATTGTCCATTAGCGGACTAAAGTCCGCTCTACAGGCTAGATGTTTGTACCACCTACAGTCAGAGAATCGATTTTAAGTGTAGGCTGACCGACACCAACCGGGACACTCTGGCCTTCTTTGCCACAGGTGCCGACACCACTATCTAGAGCCAGATCATTACCCACCATGCTGACTCGGGTAAGGACGTCTGGGCCGTTACCTATCAAGGTTGCACCTTTGACTGGCTGGGTGATTTTGCCATTTTCTATTAAATACGCTTCGCTAGCTGAAAATACAAATTTTCCGGAAGTAATGTCTACCTGCCCGCCACCAAAATTCTTCGCGTATAGACCTTTTTTAACCGATCTTAGAATCTCTTCTGGATCGCTTTCACCAGGCAACATATAAGTATTAGTCATACGCGGCATAGGGATATGGGCATAGGATTCACGTCTACCATTTCCAGTAGGCTCCACACCCATCAGGCGGGCGTTGAGTTTATCCTGCATATAGCCTTTGAGAATGCCGTTTTCAATTAAAGTAGTGCATTGTGTGGGCGTGCCTTCATCATCAATAGACAGGGAACCACGACGGTCTGGCAGGGTGCCATCATCAACCACGGTACATAGGGGGGATGCAACGCGCTCGCCAATTCGGCCACTAAAAGCCGAAGTGCCTTTACGATTAAAGTCGCCTTCCAGGCCATGTCCGATTGCTTCATGTAATAAGATGCCTGGCCAGCCTGATCCTAAGACCACCGGCATGCTACCCGCAGGAGCAGGTACCGCTTCTAAATTAACCAGTGCCTGTCTCACCGCTTCCTGAGCAAAGCCCAGTGCTCGATCTTGTTGCAGAAAATAGTGATAATCAGCGCGTGCACCACCGCCCATACTGCCTTGCTCACGGTGGCCTTTATCTTCAACAATGACACTGACATTTAAGCGTACTAATGGGCGTACATCGCCTACTAATGAGTCGCCTTGATTGGCAATCAGGATATGATCCTGTACGCCAACTAGACTGATAATTACCTGTTCGATACGTGGGTCGAGTTTGCGCGTCTCGGCATCAATTTTGCGTAAGAAATCTACTTTTTCCTGGTCGCTTAATGAGTTGAGGGGGTTGATTGGCGCATACAGTTGTGGGTAAGTACCATGTGAGGGCAGGGCGATTGTTGCAGCCTGCCCCTGGCGGGCAATAGCCTGGACATTACTGACTGCTGATAATAGCTCAGTCAGATCAATTTTATCGCTGTAGGCAAAGCCGGTTTTTTCACCCGATAATGCGCGTACCCCTGCACCTTGTTCTATATTGTGGCTGCCTTCTTTGATAATGCCGTCTTCTAGCACCCAGGATTCATAGTGGCTGGATTGAAAGTAAATGTCGCCATTATCTACGCTGCCATTGAGTAATTGGTCCATAACCCGGTGAATATTACTTTCCTGTAAACCAGTGGGAACTAATATCGCCTGTTTTGCTAATTGTAATACTGAGTTATCCATTATCCTAGGAATCGCAGTTGAGCACAGATTTTGTACTTAGATTTATTCATAAAACCGTGAAGTGGGGTATATTCACCGAACAGATGACACGTATTTACATTCATTATATTTAATATTCAGTTATTTTTAGTGTTTTATAGGGATCAATTGTGGTTTCTAGGATTATTTATCCACAAACAATTTGACGATGCTGAAGTACCGGAAAGGTCTCCCGGGTTTTATGCAAACGTGCTAGATCCATATCTGCAACAGCAAAGCCTGCATTGGTTTTTTTGCAATCCATCACGGTTCCCCAGGGATCAATGATCATGCTGTGACCAAAAGTATGGCGTCCGTTTGCATGGAAACCGCCCTGGTTAGGGGCAATAACGTAGCATAGGTTTTCTACGGCGCGTGCTCTGAGTAATAATTCCCAATGCGCAGCACCGGTTTTGTACGTGAAAGCAGAAGGTAGCACAAGGATTTCTATACCTTGATCCTGCATCATGCGAAACAGTTCTGGAAAGCGTAAGTCATAACAGACGGCAATGCCTAATTTACCGAAGGGACTATCGATAACCAGAGGGGCGTCGCCTTTGGAGATGGTGTCAGATTCACGGTATACCTCGTCACTTCCCGGGACATGGACATCAAATAAATGAATCTTGTCATAGCGGGCAACACGCTCGCCTAGATCATTATAGATTAGACATGCTGCCATCACTTTGCTGGTATCGCGTGGGTCTGCAATTGGTATAGTGCCGGCTACAATCCAGACCGCATATTTTTGCGCGGTATTTGCCAGGAAATCTTGAATCGGGCCAGAGCCATCTTGTTCTTTCTGGTTAATCTTATCGAATTCATCCTGTCCCATTAAGGCGAAGTTCTCAGGTAAGGCAACTAACTTTGCACCGGCATTGGCAGCTTCGCTAATGATGCGTTCGGCTTCTATCAGGTTGGAACTAATATTAGGACTGGATACCATTTGAATGGCGGCACATCTATTCATATAAAATCTCTAAAACGGTGGGTCTGTATTTTCTGGATCTCTATTTGAAGGAGGTCTACTAAGGTTCGTGGGTTAGGTCATTAGCCAGGGAAGAACTAAATTGACGATTGATTGTGAAATCATCCCAGCGGCCTTTTATTTCGTATAACAAGCTAACAATAAAGCCGCCGGGTTGTTCTTTACCGATAAAAGTTTTGCTGACAGCGTTAGTAACATTGCCGATAATTGTACCAGCAATTGGAAATTTAGGCAGGACTGTTGCCCGCAAGTCAATTTCCTCGGTAAGCAGATTGGTGGAACCAGAAATATAAATTTTTGCAGGCATGGCATTGATCATTAAATCTTTAGTATTGGCGGTGCCTTGGTTGATAGTGAAATGCCCAGTTGTTTCAGAAAAGCTCAAGCCTGAATCGGTAATGTCAGAAAAATCAAAGCGTAGTCGATCGCCAATTTTCCATATATCCAGTGCTCCCAGGACTCGTCCTAAACCTGGATCTACACCTAATATACGACCATAGGCAAGATGTGCATCTATGGAACCCGAGAGGGTGGCCTTGGAAATCTCGTAAGGGGCCGCAGGCCAGTTGAGTACAAATTGCAGGTCGGCCGTGGTGTCATCAATATCGTTAGAAAGTCGAGTTTTCTTTAAAAACGTGCCAAAGTCATCACTGAGCAAATTTCCGGAAATTGAACTAAAATTTTGTTGATTCTGTTGTTGCCAGAAACCTGTCAGGGATAGTTTATTGTTGAGAGAAGATATGTCGCATTGGGTAATTGATAATCCTTGGTCAGTAGGCTGAGTCTGTAATTCCAGCTTGCCGAGATTAACATGATTCCAGTACAGTTCCTGACTACTGAGCTTGATACTGGGCAGATTTTTTACTACCAGGGCTGCACCATCATTACTTCCCAGATTGACCTTTTTTATTGCAGATAGGTCTAATTCTTTTAGCGACAGACTTATTTCAGAGTCCTTGTTAAATGCTATGGGGATAAAGATACTGCCACTTGCCATAGGCGTATGAATCAGGCCTTGCCAGTGAGGAGCGATTTTTTTTAGATTAATATCCACTCGATTCTGCAGTGCCACGGGGTTTTCGTAAACGATCTTAAATGCATTAATGCCTGATGGCGCAAGACCTAGTTTGATAGATATAGGATGATTCTGGGCTTCAGGTTTAGAGATAGGCGAGAACTGGATAGCCGTGCCAATTAAATTAGAATCTAATTCTATGGTGCATAGTTGTGGACCATTATTCGGAAACTCTAACTTTGCCTGGTAGTCACTGCTACCTTGTGCATATGCCCACATAGGATTAGGAAATTGTTTAGCCAGTTGTGCTATGGCCATTTTTCCTGAGACCTTGGCGGAAATCGCCTGTTCATTAGTGCTAAGTTCACCTACTATAGGAGAGCCCAAAGACGTTGCGTTGATTTGCTGACTGTATACGCCATTTTCAGTAAATAGAAAATCAGCAGTAATATCTGAAATAAGCAGGTCCATAGGCAGGATAGTCGCGCGCGCATCTTTTATTTTCGCGGTAATATTGGCTTTCAGTGCCTGTTCGCCTAATGGGACTTTTAGATCGATATGGACATCAGTTGATCCTTCTATATCAATAACTTCGTCAATATCTGTGACCAGACCTTTGAAGGGGGATTCAGTTAAAAAAAGCACGGCATGGGCTAAGCTGCTTTTGGCATCACCGGTGACATCGATAAAGTCACTTTGACTAAAGGAGTCTATAGAAACAATTGCATTTTGTAGGATTGAGTCATTGATATGCCCCTGATTAATGTTTATGTCCATGCTGGTAGAAAAAAAGCGTACCTCCCCCGCGACTCCCTGAAGATTATGCCAATCTGGTGCGTAATGTAATGCAACATCCTGTGCATCAAATAACACTTCAAAAACACCTTTCGCTTGTATGAAAGGGTAATCAGCTAATGAGCCGCGTAGCAGGATTCCTCCTTGTGTTGTATGCCCCCCAAGAAATGCCTGGTCTAGCCAGGTCACAATTTCTTTATCAAGAATCCTAGTCGGGAGAAAAAGAGGGACTTTAGTTGCATCCATAATATCAAAAGAGTTGCGCATATCCATAAAGGCGGGCTGGCCTTCATATGGGAAAGTGAGGCTAAGTTTGGTGCTGGTTTTAAAATAGTCTGAATTTATTTCCAGTAAAGGAGTGCTGAGTTCCCATACATCTGTATGCTGCCAATGCAATTCCCCTAAAGCATGGTTGAAATTTAAGGTTTTTCTAAATAATTTGGGCGCAGTAAATTTGAGCTGCGGTGAGTTAATCTGAATTAGCCCGTGTTGCTCGGAACCTTTAATATATAGGTCTAGATTTTCAACCCCTGGAATATCGTCCATGGGGTGAGTTTTAATGTTTGCTAGCTGAGCATTAATCGAGAAAGTTTCTTGTTCGGGATTGGAGAACAATAGCAGGTCTTGCACTTCACCTTGCAAAGCCATGGCTTTTAGTTGCTTATGTAATTTTTTAGGCAATAGTTTATTGCCTAGGATAATATTACTGAATGGTTCGATGGCTAGTTGGGGGCAGTTCAGCGCCAGATGAGTTAAATCACCTGCCGAGTTGATCTCCAGTGCAGCGGAAAATTGCGCCACTGCGGCAGTAATATTTTTTGAACTTAGCGTAGAATTTTTTATGGCCAGACGCCATTGTTGCTGATGCTTTTGTAATTTTAATTGCAGGTTAAGCTGGTCTACCGGAAACGAGGCCTGCTCATTATCTTGTATGGTGGCATTGCTTAGGCGTATTGAACCCTGCATCTCGATCATTTGCGATGCTCGCCAGGTACTCCAGAGACTAAAATCACTATTGCCTTTTGTTAATGAAAAGCCGAAGGGCAAGTCACCGATATTAAATTTTCCTAGATGAATATCTTGCCCCTGGATAAACAAGCGGGCACTAACACTGTCGGGAACAAAAATATCACCGCTAAAATTCATCTCCAATTGTATTGATTTTCCTAAGGGTTCGGGGAGATCGGTTTTAATATAAATCTGGTGCTGATTGGCATCATTATTCAGGGTGACATTGATATGCTTTAAGAGTAAGGGCGCAGCATTTCGTTTTTTATCATGCCAGCGTATTTCACTATCAATCAGCCGGTATTGTTTGCCGCGCATAAGCCAGGTAGGCTGCTTATCGTCATCTGTTCTTGGCAACCCTTTAATATCAATACTACCCGATTCTAGCCGTGTTACCGATAGTTTTGCGCCCATTATGGATATTTGTACTGCTTCTAGCAGGGGGCGTCTTATGGCTGTAAGTATGCTAAAACCTAGGTAAATTTTCTGTAATTGTACCAGCGTCGCATTATCGTTCTCAGAGTGAACTTCAATATTTTCTAGGGCAAGTTCAGGTCTGATGCCATTGAGTACTCCCCGTATACTTTCGATGCTAACAGGCGCGCCCAAATGCTGGCTAAGTAGCGCTTCAATATCCGTTTTGTAAAAATCCATTTCTGAAAGTGCATAGCGCAAGCCACTGATAGAAATTGCAAAAATCAGTGTCGTCCAGAATAGAATGCGGATGCAGCCCCATTTAATATGCTTGATCATTATTTCTTAATTACAGTAAAACAACATCATATTGTTCCTGATTGTATTCAGATTCGGAACGGAACTTAATGCGAATATTTAAAAAAGCCTCTAATTCCGCTAATACATCAGCTTCTTCATCCAGCAATTTTTCCACTACCGGATGTGAAGCCAGAACCAGAATTTCCTGGACATTGTATTGCTTGACCTCGCGAATGATTTCCCGAAAAATTTCCAGGCAAATGGTTTCAGCAGTCTTTAGTTCGCCTCTACCTTCACAGGTAGGGCATTGCTCACAAAGAATATGTGCCAGACTCTCACGGGTACGTTTGCGGGTCATTTCCACCAGCCCTAAAGCGGACACTTCGGTAATTTTGGTTTTTGAATGACATTTTTCCAGGGTTCTTTCCAGAGCACTTAAAACCAATGCTTTATGTTCTTCGTCTTGCATATCAATAAAATCAATAATGATAATGCCGCCCAGATTACGCAGTCTTAATTGTCGGGATATTGCCTGCGCTGCTTCAAGATTGGTTTTAAAGATGGTCTCTTCCAGGCTTTTTCCGCCGACATAACCGCCGGTATTAACATCCACAGTGGTCATCGCTTCAGTCTGGTCAAACACCAGATGGCCACCTGATTTTAGGCTGACCTTACGCCCCAGTGCTTTCTGGATTTCATCTTCAATATTATAAATTTCGAATAACGGTCGTTCACGGGTGTAATGCTCGATGATCGGCACAATATCAGGGACAAATTCCTCGGCAAATTTTATCAGGCGCTGATAGGTTTTGCGCGAATCAACTTTTACCTTTTCTATATTATCTGTATATAAATCACGTAAAGTACGCACGCTTAAAGGTAAATCAAAATGAATCAGTGCCCGAGGCTCGGCTAAGGGGATTTTCTCCTGAATAGAGTCCCATAATTGCAGCAGAAATAGCATGTCAGATTCCAGAACAGACTCATCGATACATTCGGCTGCAGTCCTTGCGATAAAGCCGCCAGACTGATGCTCTTTCTGGAATGCATCCTGAAATGTGCGCAATCGGTTTCTTTCTGGCTCATGCTCGATACGTTGGGAAACACCGCCTTTTATCGCATAGGGCATATAAACCTGGTACCGGGATGGAATAGAAATTTCGGTTGTTAGGCGTGCACCTTTGCTGCCGATAGGATCCTTGCTGACTTGAACAATGATGTGCTGATTTTCAATTAAATAATGCTCAATATTCTCCGAGCCTTTTTGTTCTAATTCCTTACTGCATAAACCAGAAATATGTAAAAAGGCGGCACGTTCCAGACCAATTTCAACAAAGGCAGCCTGCATACCCGGTAAAACTCGACAAACCACCCCTTTATAAATATTGCCGATTAAGCCTAACTGATGAGTACGCTCAATGATCACTTCCTGTACAACACCGTTTTCAACGATGGCAACACGGGTTTCCGGTGGGGTAACATTAATCAGGATTTCTTCACTCATTGAAAATATTTATTCCTTCATTACTTAATAGTTGTGCAGTTTCAAATAAGGGTAAGCCCATAATCCCTGAAAAACTGCCGTTGATGGTTTCGATAAAGGTACTGGCCAAGCCCTGGATAGCATAAGCGCCTGCTTTATCAGCAGGTTCGCCTGTATGCCAGTATTGTATAATTTCTTGTGTAGAAATGGCACGAAAAGTAACATTCGAGATGCTTATTATTTGCTGCACCCGTTTGCCGTGTACTGAAACCGCACTATAAACCTGATGTGTGCTGGCGGATAATTGGCTTAACATGGCAATGGCATGTGCCAGATCTTGCGGCTTGCCCATGATAGTATCACCCAGCACAACCGAGGTATCTGCTGCCAGCACTACGCTATCTATAGGGTGCTGTGGAAGTATAGCAGAGGCTTTTGCAGCAGCGACACGCAGTACATAATCGGCAGGAGCTTCATTGCCAAGAGGGGTTTCATCAATATCGGCCACCTGTATCGTATGTATCAGACCTAGTTGAGTCAGTAACTCACTTCTGCGCGGTGAGGCAGAGGCTAATATAAGAGCAGGCATTTTAACGGTGATAGGGATGGTTATTGATAATGCTCCAGGCGCGGTAGATTTGTTCGGCAACCACGATGCGTACCAGAGGATGAGGAAAGGTCAGTTTCGATAAGCTCCATGACTGCTGTGCCACTTGTTTAACAGACTCAGCCAGGCCCTCCGGTCCGCCGACCATTAAGGCGATGTCCTGCCCACTGTCTAGCCAACTACGCATGGTTCCTGCCAGGTTTTCAGTCGTCCAGGCTTTTCCAGGAACATCCAAGGTGACGATATGACAGTTTTTAGGGATAGCAGCGAGCATTCTTTCTCCTTCATCGCGGACGATACGGCTAACATCGCTATTTTTTCCACGCTTACCCGCAGCGATTTCCTTAACGATTAACTGACATTCTCTAGGCATGCGCTTGGCATATTCTTCATAGCCCTGTTTTACCCAGCTGGGCATTTTCTGGCCGATACTGATTAAGTAGATTTGCACGTTTCTTAGTACTTATAATGACTGACAATTTGGTCATAACTACCATCTTGCTGCATCTCTGCAATCGCCTGATTAAAGTCATTGATAATCGTTTGCGCGTTTTTATTCGAACGACTGACGGCTAGATAGAGTTTTTTGAAGGTTAAAGCGGGCTGGATAAACTCAAAAGAATTAACCTTCGTCGGTAAGAATTTCTCTAGCGTATAATTGATCGCGCGTTCATCACCTAGTGTTAGATCTATCGTGCCGTTATTCAGTTTTTGTAAATTCTGCACACTAAAATTGGCCGGAATTTTGATCAGGCCGCGTGAGCGATTAAATGCTTCATTGTAAGCATAGTCACGCACCACGCCGATGACCCAGCCCTGTAAATCAGCAAGCCCACGGTACTCGATAACCGTGTTTTTCTTTTTAATAAAGCTGATAGTGTTAGTCAGATAGGGTTCGCTATAGAGCAGATCGCGCTCACGTTCAGCTGTTTTCCAGATTGCACAGGTGGCATCGAATACACCTATTTCCACACCCTCCAGAGCGCGCTGCCAGTTGTAAATATGTAAAGTGGGCTGATAACCTTTTCTTTGTAATGCCTTATTAACAAGCTCTACCGCCAGGCCTTTTCCCGGCATGGAGTCATCTACATACGGCGGCCACTGGCTGCTAACAACGCTAATAGCCTGTGCGGAACAGAGAGGTACAAAAAGGTTGAGTAAAACCAGCAGCAGAATAGGGCGCAGAATCATAGGGTTTTGTTGTCTCGATAGTGATTATTGAGTAGCCACTATTCTAGTATGAATTTGGCATAGCTCCAATTTTACCTTGCAGGTTATTTATCATTGCATGCTTGTTGATATGAGGTTCTTTATTTTTACTATGAAGTTTATGAAGAACCTAAAGGTATTACTGTCATCGCTGAACCAGGCCTTTCTTCATGTCCTTCATGGTGATTAAAAATCGACCTTGCCAAAATCTCTGCTGTACAAGAATCGATATCCTAAAATCACCCTAAACTGCTCGGTACCAAGTTGCGACTGTAGGTTCTTAATATAGGTATACGTTCATCAATCCCGGACATGTTATGGCTAGGCCAATTTCAGGCAGGTTTCCGGGCTGATGAGTGGATGTAATCCAAGATTTACGTCTTCCCATCCAGCAATGGACAGTGGCATATGGTAGATTTTTAACTCAATTACTGTTGCAGGTGCAGGGCTGGCCTTATTTGTGTAATGCACCCGCTTTCCTTTTAATCTTGAAAAAGCAAGACACCTGAAAGTAATAATTATATATTTTAAGGTAAATGAGAACAGGTCGTATCTGAGTTATTAAATGAAAAACACTGTGTAGAGCGGACTTTAGTCCACTAGTATGCTCCAAATATGTGCCTATGATAGGTTTGATCAATAGCGGACTAAAGTCCGCTCTACGCCTATCTTTTAAAATTCCCCAAATTCGGGCATGCGAAGTATATAATGCAATTTTTAATATTAGATTACACACTATTATGGCAAATAATAATCAACAAATGACTGCCAGCGAAAGAATCGTCGCAGAGGCACGCAAACACCAGACTGATCGCGAGAAAACATACAGAGGGCAGGCACTAAAAATGTATCCCTGGGTATGTGGTCGCTGTTCCCGTGAATTCACTAATGCAAATCTGCAGGAACTCACCGTCCATCATAAAAACCATAACCATGATGATAATCCTACCGACGGCAGTAACTGGGAGCTGTTATGTCTGTACTGCCATGACAATGAACACTCAAAATACGAAGAAATGCGCTTCGGCACTGGCAAAGAAGAGGCTAAGGATCACTCCGGTGGTACCCATAGTCCTTTTGCTAGTTTAGGCGACCTGCTTAAGAAATGAGTGTGTGCCCGTGGGCGCTATCCAGTGAAAGTGAAGAACATTATCACGACCATGAATGGGGCGTACCGGTACATGAAGATCGTTTGTTATTTGAATTTCTGGTGCTGGAAGGCGCGCAGGCAGGCCTCAGCTGGTCTACTGTATTAAATAAACGTGAGGGCTATCGCAAGGCATTTGACAATTTTGATATACGCAAAGTTGCTAATTATTCAGAGCAAAAACAACTGGAGCTGCAGACTAACCCCGAAATTATCAGAAATAAATTAAAAATTCGTTCGGCAGTAACTAACGCTCAAGTGGTATTGACCATACAGGAACAGCAGGGTAGTTTCGGCGCCTATATCTGGTCTTTTGTAAATAATCAGACGATTAAAAATGCCTGGCAGACTATGCAGGAAGTCCCCGCAAACACCCCCGAATCCGATTTAATGAGCAAGAGCCTGAAAAAAGCAGGCTTTAAGTTTTTCGGAACCACCATTTGCTATGCCTATATGCAGGCAACAGGGCTGGTAAATGATCACCTGGTAACTTGTCCAAGATATAATGATTGTGTAGAGCGGACTGAAGTCCGCTCTACAGTTTGAACAATTAGCACAGTTTTTGGAGGTGGAATAATGGCCTATCAGAATTTAACCAAAGGGCGTGTCTCTGAAATGGGGCGCGCTTATTCGTTAACCATGATTACTGAAGGGCGAATTCCTTATTTTCATGATTTTTCTGTCGCACGTTGTTTGATAAATGAAATGCGTCGCTTACATGATAATGGTCAATTAGAGTCTCTGGTCTGGGTGTTGATGCCGGATCATTGACATTGGTTGCTGGTACTTGAAAATAATGATTTGTCGGAGTTAATTAGGCTATTTAAGGGCGTGAGTAGTCAGTTAATAAATAAGAAATTACAAAGACACGGTACTTTTGGCAAAGAGGTTTTTATGATCATGCGATAGGTAAAGAGGAAGATGTAAGATCTGCTGCCAGATACATTGTTGGTAATCCATTACGTGCTGGGTTGGTCGAGACGATAGGCAAGTTCCGCATTGGGATGCTAAGTGGATGGTTGATTAAATATAGGGGTTCTGCCTATACAATATTGATGGAATGCCAGTCCGCTGGTGCACGTAATAAATGGATATGTCAGGTTTGATGATTAGCGGACTGAAGTCCGCTCTACAGTATTAGGTTATTATTATGAGAAAAAAAGGTCGGCAGGTTGTTTTAGATACCGAAACCACGGGATTAAACCCTAAGGAAGGACACCGGATTATCGAGATTGGTTGTGTGGAACTAGTGAACCGGCGTTTGACTGACCGGCAGTTCCATATGTATATCAATCCAGAGCGGCATATCGATGATGGCGCGATTGAGGTGCATGGAATTACTAACGAATTCTTAGTTGACAAGCCTTTGTTTAAAGAGGTGGTTGATGATTTTGTTGACTTTATCCGGGGGGCGGAGCTTATTATTCACAATGCGCCTTTTGATGTCGGTTTTATTGATCAAGAATTATCTTTAGCTCATTCGGCGGTCAAAAATGTTAACGATATCTGTACTGTGTTTGATAGCCTAGTCTATGCCAGAAAAAAACATCCGGGGCAGCGGAATAGTCTGGATGCGCTGTGTAAACGTTATGGCATAGATAATAGTCATCGTGACTTGCATGGCGCATTACTCGATTCGGAAATTTTATCTGACGTTTACTTGCTAATGACCGGTGGTCAGCTCTCTATGCTCGAGGATGATGATTTAAGTGATAGCGGGCAAGAGCATGTAATTCAACGTTTAAGCAGTGACCGGCCGCCGTTAAAAGTTATTCAATGTACTGAGGAAGAGTTACTGGAACATCAGAAAACTTTGGCAATGTTAGAAAAAACCAGTGGAGCCTGTTTATGGACAGATTAAGTAGCGAGACATTATGGAATACTCATTTCCCCGAGTTCGTTAGGGTTGGTGAAGCGGGCATTAATAGCCTGATGGCCTCTGCAAAATTAGTTTAATTGCCTGTAGGGCAGCAGGATTTTTTACCCAGGTGCGGTATGTGAGCACTACTTGCTGGTACTTGAGGGGAGCGTTAAAGCACAGATTATTTCTGAAGCGGGGCGGGAAATGCTGCTTTATCGTGTGCGCTCGGGTGATTCTTGTGTGCTGACGACTTCATGTCTGTTAAGCGGTGACCAATATCCTGCAGAGGGTATTACCGAAGATCAGGTGCTGGCCACAAAACTAGGCTCAGCTCGTGAAGTGATTTCCAGGTATTTAAAGCGCTTTGAAGCCTATGGCTGGGTCGCTCTGAATAGAGGGGCAATTAGCCTATTAGACGCAGGTGCTTTAAAAAATGTTGCCACTAAATAATAGATAGCTGTTTATCTGGCTTATTCTGCGTCTTCTTTTTGTTCTTTTACTATAAACTTGACGACTGTAAAACCAATTAATCCACCCACTAAACAAGCCATTAGTAATGGCATGGCAAATGGAATCTCGTGATTATCAGTAACTATGTCACTTAGTTATTTTTGTTAAGCTTTTTTATTCCAGTCCTGTTTTGTAGAAATTATTACATTCTTTTGAGGATTTATTATGGCAGCAACACCTTCTAATATGATGCCTTTAGGCACTACCGCCCCGGATTTTACCCTGCCCGATACGATTTCAGGCGAGAGTAAAAACCTGACGAATTTAAAAGGGGTGCAGGGAACTATCGTTATGTTTATCTGTAATCATTGTCCCTATGTTATTCATATCAAAGATCAATTGATTGATATTGCAAAGCAGTATGCCAGGCTGGGTATTGGCACTATTGCGATTAGTGCCAACGATATAGAAAACCATCCGCAGGATGCACCGGATAAAATGAAGGCATTGATGGCTGAGTGGGGGAATCCGTTTGCGGCTTATTGTTATGATGAGTCACAAACGGTGGCAAAGGCATATTTAGCGGCTTGTACCCCTGATATTTATCTATTTGACAAGGATCTTGACTGTGTCTATCGAGGGCGGCTAGATGCTGCCACTCCCAAAAATGATCAGCCTTTAACCGGAAAGGATTTGCGCGATGCTCTGGATGCGCTGTTAGTTGGTGAACCCATTAATGAGGAGCAGGTCCCTAGCATGGGCTGTAATATCAAGTGGAAATAAAAAACGTAAGGTTTCTGTAGAGCGGACTTCAGTCTGCTAATATGATTATACTTCGCGCGGTCACGACTGCGGATTTCTAACGGCTGAGTTTTTGCCGATAGCTGCGTTTCTGAAACAGTTGTGTCGCCAGTTATGCGCCTGTTCCAGCGTCTTGCGCTCAACACAAATCACCGCTTTAAAAATTCCCCATCTATGACCGTGTGAAGTATAACAGTTAGATTTTATGCGGACTGAAGTTCGCTCTACAATATTTTATTTAATATCTGCAGGGCGGCAATCACCAGGGCAGAGGAATTTTCCTACTGGGCGTAGAAAGGTATAAGTAGCTGGTACGACAATAAATACATCGGCAACACGCTCAAACGCATCATGTGGTGGTGCAATTGCGCTTAGCCCTATAAATGGCGAAAAGACAACAAATAATGCTGTCCCCGCAATTGTCGTAGCCAAACCTAAGGGGCGAGTAATTAAAATATCCATGGGAATAAACCAGGGATTGTAATCGAGTTTCTTTTTAGAATTTGAGACTTCAGTCGAATTAGCAGTTGTTGGTTTTTCTTGCGCATGGACTGTTTGCAAAAAGAAAAAGCAGGTGAGCAGGCTAAGGAGTAGATATTTTTTCATAATCATATTGGGATAAAATGAAAAAAGCGCTAGTTCGTGAGAAGTAGCGCTTTTTTATGTCTGTAAAGAAGTGTACTGTAGGGGGGCGGCTTTTAGCTCGCTTATAAAAATTGAGGGCTAAAGCCACGTCCTACACAGTTTTAGTGTATATCTTTCCAGTATTCTTTTTTCAATAAATAGGCAATAACACCAAATATCAGTATAAAGAATAATACATATTTACCCATGCTGATGCGCTCTAATTGTATGGGTTCTCCGGCATAAACCAGGAAGTTCACAATATCATTGACTGATTTATCGAATTCCTCGGCACTCATGGTGCCTCGTTCTTCAGTAACCAGTTCAGTGATCACTTCCTGACCATCAACGGTTTTATACACTGCTTTTTGCTTGCCCTGAAGCTTCCAGAGCGGATTAGGCATACCTACATCAGGATATATTGCATTATTGACACCTAAGGGTCTGGCAGGGTCTATATAAAAACCTTTTAGGTAGCTATATAGCCAGTCAGCGCCTCTTGAACGGGCAATCAATGATAAATCAGGTGGTTGTGTGCCGAACCATTTTTTAGCGTCATGGCCGTTCATGGCAGTGAGCATTTTGTCATAAATGCCTGCACCTTCAGGAGCTACTTTTTCCAGGATCTCTTGTTGTTTAATTCCAAAGTCATCCGCCAGATTCAAGTAACGAATATATTTAGTTGAATGACAGCCTAAGCAGTATTGAACATAGAGATATGCACCATTTTCTAAAGATTTTGTGTCGCTTAAATCATAATCTGCTGAATCAAGATCCATTCCGCCACCGGCAAATACACCGAGAGGCATTAGGAGTAATAGACAGCTCTGTAATAATTTTTTCATATTAGTCTAGGCTCCTTATAATTTTTTTAGCAAATTTGCTTAATTCATGAACAATACCAGAAGCATCAGGTCGTGTGTGCATCACTGTTTGTCCATTTCTATTTTCCGGCACATCGTGAGTCATTGCAGCAAAAGCTTCCTTGATAGCCGGAATCTGGTCTTCAAGACTGGGTTGCTCGTTAATTCGTTTGGGTAATGGTTTGGTTTTTTCCCAGCGAGTATAGATCGGCATTAATAAGAAAAAAGCAAAGTAGATTGCGGTACAAACCCGTGCTGCAATAGTGGCGTTTGCGGTAGGAGCCTGCATGCCTAGATAACCTAGTCCCAAAAAGCTAAGTACGAACAGCGCGATTGCTTTTTTATAAATGCCTCCGCGATAACGTATTGATCTTACCGGGCTACGGTCTAGCCAGGGAAGTAAGAATAACACGACAATCGCACCTCCCATTGCAATGACTCCAGCAAATTTATCAGGAATTGCTCTTAAAATTGCATAGAACGGGGTGAAATACCAGACCGGAGCAATATGTTCAGGCGTGGCTAAGGGGTCTGCCGGTATAAAATTGGAATGTTCTAGAAAGTAACCTCCCATTTCCGGCATATAAAATAGCACCGTGGCAAAAAAGAACAGGAAGACAGCAACGCCAACGATGTCTTTTACCGTGTAATACGGGTGGAAAGGAATACCATCTACAGGGTGTCCCCAGGGGTCTTTAGAGTCTTTGATCTCTATGCCGTCTGGGTTATTTGATCCGACTTCATGTAAGGCAATAATATGCAGGAATATCAGCATAATGAGGATCAGAGGAATGGCAATGACATGGAATGCAAAGAAGCGGTTTAGAGTCGCATCTGAGATAACATAGTCACCGCGTACCCATAGTGATAGATCATCGCCAATTATCGGAATCGCACTGAATAAGGAGATAATTACCTGTGCACCCCAGTAAGACATTTGACCCCAAGGAAGTAGGTATCCCATGAATGCCTCTGCCATTAGTGCTAAAAAGATCAGCATGCCGAAGATCCAGATCAGCTCTCGGGGCTGTTTGTAGGAGCCATAAATCAGGCCACGAAACATGTGCAGGTAGACCACGATAAAAAAGGCCGACGCACCGGTAGAATGCATATAGCGTACTAACCAGCCCCAGGGCACTTCGCGCATAATATATTCGACTGAGTCGAATGCCAAACTGGCATCAGGCTTGTAGTTCATAGTCAGTAAGATACCAGTGACTAGCTGGTTAACTAGTACCAATAATGCTAAAGAACCAAAAAAATACCAGAAGTTAAAGTTTTTCGGCGCGTAATATTGCGCCATGTGTTCATTCCACATTTTGACCATTGGGAAGCGCTGACAAAACCAGCTACCACAATCGTTTAAGTAATTTGGTTTCATGCGTTTGCCTCGTTGTCGCCTATCAGTATCCGCGTATCACTAATGTAATGGTGCGGAGGAACGTCTAAATTAGTTGGAGCGGGAACCCCTCTGAAGACACGTCCTGCCAAATCAAATCCAGAACCATGACAAGGACAGAAAAAACCACCTTTCCACTCAGGGCCTAAATCATTGGGAGCAATTTCGGGACGGAATGTTGGCGAACAACCTAGGTGCGTACATAAACCGACAGCAATGAAAATTTCAGGTTTAATGGAGCGGAAATCATTTTGACTGGATGCAGGTTGATTAGATTCTGAGGAATCAGGGTCTGCGAGTTTGCCAGTATCTGTTGCCAGGATTTCCAGAACTTCTGGTGTGCGAAAAAGAACCCAGACTGGTTTGCCGCGCCAAGCGGCTCGGATTAGTTGCCCTGGTTCTATTTTACTGATATCAATTTCTACTGGAGATCCTGCCGCTTTAGCCCTGGTGCTAGGCTGCATCTGCGCGAGAAAAGGTACAGCGATGTAGCCTGTCCCTACTGCGCCAACGACGGTTAAAGCCGTGGTTAGAAATTGGCGTTTTGAATTGTCGACGCCTTGTTCGCTCATGTATAACGCTCCTGATTATGTGTTTTTTTAACTTTTTTAACTTTTTTTGTTTGTGGTTCAATGGTACATGAGAGCCGCGCCCTTTAGAAGTCTGTTTTTTGTAATCTTTTTGTGGTAATGATTATACTTGAATTCAGGGCATTGCATTTTTCGCATTTTTCAATGCTTTAATAAAAGCATTGTTTTCTTCCGGTTTTCCTATAGTCACTCGCAGGCAGTCACTCAATGGCCCTTGTTGTGGGGACAGGTTCTTTATTAAAATACCTTGCTCTTTTAAGGCATTAAAAATTGGCGTCGCTTTATTCTGCTCGGTACGAAACAGAATAAAGTTTGCTGCACTAGGGTATGGCCTAATTCCATGGATAGTGCTTAATTGCAGGAACATGCGTGCTCTTTCATTGCGTAGAATTTCGGTTTGCTGAGCAAACATCTCTGGGTGAGTTAACACAAATTCGGTGCTGCATTGGGTCAGTATATTAATGTTGTAAGGTAGCCTAGCCTTGTTTAATTCACTGATAATGCCCGGTTGACCGGCAATAAAGCCGAGGCGTAAACCAGCTAGCCCCAGCTTGGAAACAGTACGCATGACCAGTAAGTTATTGTAGGTTGAAAGTTTAGCTATAAAGCTAGCATCAGTAAAAGGGGCGTAGGCCTCATCAATAATAACCAGTCCCTTGCTGTGCTGGATAATTTGCTCGATAGCATGACTGTCAAATAGATTACCAGTCGGGTTATTGGGGTAGGCAATAAAGATAATTTCGGGTTGCTGCTGCTTTATGGCCGCCAGCGTAAGCTCCAGATCCAGTTCAAAACTTTCGGCTAATAAAGGTAATCCCTGATACTTTAAACCCAGGCACTGAGCAATTTGTTTGTACATGACAAAGCTCGGCTCGGGTGCCATTACTGTAGAATTGGCAGGTAATGACATGAGCAAGAGTTGGATGATTTCATCCGAGCCATTACCTAGTAAGATCCCGCTCTGCTCAGGAAGCTGATTGTATTCTTTTAGAACATTGCACAGTGATCTTGCTTCTGGGTCAGGGTAGCGATTAATTTCCGCCTTGTGTATGACTTTTAGCCATTCTGCTTTAATCTCTTCTGGCCAGGTATAAGGATTTTCCATCGCATCAAGTTTTATATATCCCGTTGCATCGGCTACTTTATAGGCAGTTAACGCCCGAATTTCAGGGCGAATAACAGTAGAGATAAGGTCTTGTTCAAGCATGATTAACGTTGCTTAAATTAATCAACACGTTTGAAATGATGTACCCAGACAGGTGCAGCTTCATTCCATTCCATTCCAGCGTGCATTTTAAGAATCAGGTTTTTATACATTTCCAGATTAGGATAGCCCTCTGCCTGTGCTTCAGCATCACCCATATCGCCAATGGTTTCTCTGGTTAAATCAGTGACAATAAATTCTTTGCCTTCCAGAGTAAAAGTTTCGTTCGGGTAGGCATAAACACCGTCACGGCGTTGCTGGGTTTTTCTGCCACTTAGCGCCGCTTCCACTAACTTAGGGTGCGTCACCAGGCGTTCTATGCCACAGGTTTTTTCAGGTAGATCAGTCATTATATTTTTCTTAATATGTTTTGGATTTATGGTTCTCTTTCAGTGTCAATGAAATGAGATCAATACTTATTTTAATCTGTATTCCGCAGAGCGCGCATGTGCTGTTAAGCTTTCTCCGCGTGCCAGTACAGAAGCTGTTTTACCTAAAGTATTTGCACCCTCGGCAGAACAGAATATCAGGCTGGAGCGTTTCTGAAAATCATATACCCCCAAAGGTGAAGAAAATCGTGCCGTTCCTGAGGTAGGCAAGACGTGGTTAGGGCCGGCACAGTAATCACCTAGAGCTTCTGCTGTGTAGCGTCCCATAAAGATAGCGCCAGCATTACGGATATGTGCGCACAGTGCTTCCGGGTCTTGTACAGATAATTCAAGATGTTCAGGGGCGATAGTATTAGCAACATCAGCTGCCTGTTCTAATGAGTCGACTTTTATTAATGCGCCGCGCCTGGCTAGAGAGGCTTTAATAATCTCGGCACGCTCCATTTCCGGCAATAATTTGTCGATACTCTGCATAACTGCTTCAAGAAATTCGGCATCATCAGATAATAATATGGCCTGGGCATCTTCATCGTGTTCAGCCTGAGAAAATAAGTCCATGGCGATCCAGTCTGGATCAGTTTTGCCATCGCAAATAATCAGTATTTCCGAAGGGCCAGCGATCATATCGATACCTACCTGGCCAAAGACCAGTTTTTTTGCCGTAGCGACATAGATGTTGCCTGGGCCAACAATTTTTTCTACCGCAGGGATGGTTTCAGTGCCATAGGCTAAGGCGGCAACCGCTTGTGCTCCACCGATAGTAAAAACCCGGTCAACACCTGCGAGATAGGCGGCCGCTAAAACCAGCTCATTAGTAACACCTTGTGGTGTGGGGACAACCATGATCAGCTCGCGAACGCCGGCTACTTTAGCAGGAATTGCATTCATTAAAACGGAAGAAGGGTAGGCGGCTTTGCCTCCCGGGACATAGAGTCCGGCACGGTCTAATGGCGTTATTTTCTGACCTAACATGGTGCCGTCGGCTTCGGTGTATTGCCAGGACTCCAATTTCTGCTTTTCAGCATAGACACGCACACGATTGGCCGCTGTCTCCAAAGCCTCAGCTTTATCTTTAGGCAGGTTATCCCAGGCGGCTTTTAACTTTGCCTGAGACAGTTCTAATTCAGATGCTTGTGTCAGAGAGCAGTGATCAAATTGATTGGTGTATTCGAGAACCGCCTGATCGCCCTTGCTGCGAACGTTAGCAATAATATCCAAAACACGCTGGTGAACTTCATGGTCAGAACTTTCTTCAAAGGCGAGTAATTGTTTTAGTTGCGTCAGAAAATCAGCATCCGTACTATTGAGTCGTGAGATGGTTTGAGTCATAGTGGTTTATCTTGCAGCCAGTGTTTTTTCGAATTGATCTAGCAATGGCTGAATAAGCTGGTGTTTCATTTTCATAGACGCTTTATTAACCACCAGACGTGAGCTGATATTCATAATCAGCTCACGTGGTTCCAGACCATTTGCGCGTAAAGTATTGCCGGTATCAACTACATCCACGATGCAGTCTGCTAGGCCAACGATAGGCGCAAGCTCCATCGCACCATAGAGTTTGATGATTTCAGCCTGTATGCCTTTACTGGCAAAATAGCGCTCTGCTGTTTTGACGTATTTTGTTGCAACGCGGACTCGTCCTGAAATGTCCGGGGCATTAGTAGGTACTGCAGTCATTAGTTTGCAGCAGGCAATGTTGAGGTCTAAGGGCTCGTATAAATTATCCGAGTCATGCTCAATCAGCACGTCTTTGCCGGCTATGCCTAAGTCTGCCGCGCCATATTCGACGAAAGTGGGTACGTCGGTAGCGCGTATGATAACTAGTTGCACATCGGCGTGGTTGGTTTTAAGGATAAGTTTGCGGCTGGTTTTAGGGTCATCAAGCGGAACAATATCGGCATCTGCCAGTAAAGGGAGTGCTTCGTCGTAAATTCTGCCTTTTGAAACTGCGATCGTTAACATGAGAAAGCCTGTGTTATCTAGGTATGCGGCGAATGGTTGCGCCGAGCTGGGAAAGTTTTTCTTCTATATGATCATAACCTCTATCGATATGATAGATACGATCAACCAATGTCTCTCCTTCTGCGGCCAGACCAGAAAGCACGAGACTTGCAGAAGCTCGTAGGTCAGTAGCCATTACTGGTGCGGCGGTTAGGTTTTTTACTCCGGTACAAATAGCGGTGTTGGACTCTAGCTTGATGTTGGCCCCCATACGCTGCATTTCCTGGACATGCATAAAACGGTTTTCAAAGACCGTTTCGGTGATGGTGCTGACACCTTTTGCAATCGAATTCATAGCAGTAAATTGGGCCTGCATATCGGTTGGAAATGCAGGGAAGGGGGCAGTACGAATAGACACGGCTTTAGGGCGTTTGCCGTGCATATCGAGTTCAATCCAGTCTTTTCCACAGGTGATTTTTGCGCCTGCTTCGCTAAGCTTGTCGAGTACGGCATCGAGTAATTTGGGTTGGATCTTATTGAGTCTGATTTTTCCGCGAGTCATAGCCGCTGCAACCAGGTAAGTCCCGGCTTCAATACGGTCAGGTAGAACATTGTAGTGCAAGTCTTCAACGCCTAGCCGTTCAACGCCTTCAATTTCTAAAACATCAGTGCCTATACCGGAAATTTTAGCACCCATTTTATTCAGGAAATTGGCAAGATCGCTGACTTCAGGTTCACGCGCGGCATTTTCGATAATGGTTTTACCCTCAGCCAGTGTGGCTGCCATTAGTAGATTTTCTGTACCTGTGACTGTGACCTGGTCTAAGATCAAGCTGCAGCCTTTTAGACGTTTTGCTTTGGCATGAATATAGCCATTTTCAACTTTAATATCAGCGCCCATTTTTTCCAGGCCGATTAAATGGATGTCGACAGGGCGCGCACCAATGGCACACCCGCCGGGCAGTGAAACATCGGCCTGGCCAAAGCGTGCTAATAAGGGGCCTAATACTAAAATTGACGAACGCATGGTGCGTACCAGTTCGTAGGGTGCTTCAAGTTTAGTAATGGTGCTGCTGTTGACTTCAATATTCAGTTTTTCATCTACGGATAACTCTACGCCCATACAGCCTAGCAGTTCCAAGGTGGTGGTAATATCATGTAAATGTGGGATATTGCCAATCAAAACGGGCTTGTCGCTGAGCAGGGTCGCCGCTAAAATCGGGAGAGCCGCGTTCTTGGCGCCCGAAACGGTGAGTGTACCAGTCAGTTGTTTACCGCCAGTAATGAGTAATTTATCCATAGAGGGTGTCTATTCTTATAAGTTAAATAAGTCGATTTCAGAGATATCACACAACTTTGTCAAGGCAGAGAGCTGTGCAGGGATATGTGTAAATCTTAATTCTGTTTGAGATGCCTGGGCAAATTTTATCCATTCTATAAGTAAAGCCAAGCCAGCGCTATCAATTTTGCCTAGTTGCTGTAAGTCTATATTAATAGATGGGGCTGATTGCTCAAGTTTTAAAGCGGTTGTGTGAGCTTTGTTAATTGTGCTGAAAGTTAAATCGCCCTTAATAATAATGTGATCTCTGGCAGGGGAGAGAATTTCAATATTGTGCATCGGTTTATTTATCGTCATCCGCTGAATTAAACAGGAACTGACTAATTAGCCTCTCTAGTACCAGTGCCGACTGAGTGAGCTCTATATTATCACCTTCCTGCAAGAATTCATCCAGTCCACCGGGTGTCAGACCGATGTATTTATCGCCAAGTAAGCCTGAAGTTAAAATACTGGCTGACGTATCGCTAGGTAAGTTGTTATATCGTGCGTCGATGCGTATCTTAACGAGCGCATCATAGTTATCCGAGTCGAAACTAATCTCGGTTACACGTCCAATTGGGACGCCAGCCATAGAGACTAATGCTTTGCTTTTAAGGCCACCGACATTCTCAAAATGGGCATTCACGGTATAGCTGCCGTTGTCTTGCAAGTCACTATAATTGCTGACTTGCAATGCAAGAAAGAAAAGTGCGGCAATACACAGGCTAACAAATAGCCCTACTAAAATTTCCAAGGATTTGCATGGCATGATCAGGACGCTCCAAACATAAGGGCAGTTAATAAAAAGTCAAACAGCAGAATGGCAAAAGCAGAAGTGACCACGGTGCGAGTGGTTGCCCGGCTGATTCCGGAAGCAGTCGGGACGGCATCATAACCTTCAAATAAGGCAATCCAGGAAACTAGCCAGGCAAAAATAATACTTTTGATAACGCCGTTAATAATATCGTCGTGAAAATCAATCGCGCCTTGCATTTGTGACCAATAAGAACCTGAGTCAACGTTTAATAGTTCTACGCCGGCGAGGTATCCCCCTAAAATACCGATAGCACTGAACAATGCCGCTAATAAGGGGAGTGATATAAATCCTGCAAAAAAGCGCGGTGCAATAATGTATTTTAATGGGTCTATGGCCATCATTTCCATTGCTGAAAGTTGTTCGGTTGCTTTCATTAGGCCAATTTCAGCCGTTAAAGCCGAGCCTGCGCGCCCGGCAAATAATAGCGCGCTAACCACAGGACCTAACTCTCGGACGAGAGAGGCTGCGACCATAATTCCCAATGAAGATTCGGCGCCAAAGGTAGATAGAGTATAAACGCCTTGCAAGCCAAGTACCATGCCGACAAAGAGTCCGGAAATTGCAATTAACCAGAACGTAAGCACGCCGATATTATACAGCTGTTTAATAAGTAAGCCCGGGCGGCTTAAGGTATATCCAAAGCCGGTTAATATAGCACTAAAAAACAGGCTGCTGCGGCCTAACTTAGCCAGAAATTTTAAACTGGAATGACCTATGGACTGGAAGAAGTTCATAATTTAGCGTTATTAGAAAGTAGGTCGCTGTTAATGTCCTGTGCAGGGTAATGAAATGGCACTGGGCCATCGGCTTTGCCTTGCATAAATTGCTGAACCCAGTCTGATTTAGTTGTGTTCAGTTCTTCGGGCGTGCCTTGGCCGGCCACTTTGCCCTCCGAAATAAGATAAATATAATCTGCAATAGAAGCGGTTTCTACGACATTATGTGAAACAACTATGCTGCTTAAGTGTAACGTTTGATTTAATTTTTTAATCAATTTGACTAACACTCCCAGAGATATCGGATCCTGGCCGGTAAAAGGTTCGTCGAACATGATCATTTCGGGATCCAGAGCTAGAGCTCGAGCCATCGCTACACGTCTTGCCATGCCGCCAGAGAGTTCGCTGGGCATTAAGTCGCGTGCTCCACGTAAGCCAACCGCATTGAGCTTCATTAGTACCAGTGTGCGTATCATTGATTCCGGGAGTTGAGTATGCTCTCTGATGGGAAATGCAATGTTATCGTACACTGACATATCAGTTAATAAGGCGCCGCTCTGAAACAACATGCCCATTTTTTTGCGCAGCTTGTAGAGCTCTGTGCGCGAAAGTTGATGTACGTTTTTCTGGTCAACTAATAGCGTTCCGCTATCAGGCCTGAGTTGCCCTGCAATCAATTTTAATAAGGTGGTTTTACCGGTACCACTAGGCCCCATAATCGCGGTAATTTTATGCGGCATAATATCTAGCGAGATATTGTCAAAAATTTTCCTGTTGCCACGAGAGAAAGTTAAATTGCGTATGGAAATCATGGTATAACAAAGAAAAATCAGATTATAAAACAATAGCATTATAGTGTAAGCACTAAGCGACAGCTATTTTTAATGCTTAGATATTTTAGTTTAAGTGTGAAAAGCAGGTATTTTGTTTATCAGTAAGATTGCTGACCACAGAAATGTTATGGCTTTGAATTTTAGAGCTGCACTTAGGCAGGGATTTAATAATACCCGGGTCTTGACTTGTTCTTTTGCCCGTTTTTCGCGTTGTAGCCGTTGTAGAAGTAGTTGCAAAGCTTGCTATATACTTATTGCTACGCCTTGAAAACGAACAAAAGTTTTGCGCCGAATAGCGATACAAATCCGCAGCAATAATTTAGCCTTCTGCAGGAGCTCCCTTTTACAGTTGATGGGGGAGTAGCTGAGATAGGGCGTTTTATTTTTAGACGGCAATAGTCTTATAGTAAACGTTAAAGTACAAGTTCATTAGCTAATGCATGTACACAGCCTGGTTATTTTGTCAGGATTCCTGATACGGATTATGATTTTTATGGCACAATAAGCAATTTTCGAACCAACTAAAAATATGTTGATTGATATTCTTGTTTTGCTGCTAGGCTTGGTCGTTCTGGTCTTTGCTGCCGACTGGTTTGTAGACGGCGCTTCATCCATAGCCCGAGGTTTTGGTATTTCGCCATTATTAATCGGCTTAACTATCGTGGGCCTCGGTACTTCCGCGCCAGAAATCATGGTTTCTTCACTGGCTTCCTTGCAGGGCAACCCTGGTCTGGCTATAGGTAACGCGATTGGTTCCAATATTGCCAATATGGGCTTGATACTCGGCGCTACGGCATTGATTGCTCCACTGGCTTTCCATTCGAGTCTACTCAAAAGAGAGTTGCCCGTTTTGATGTTAATCAGTATCGCCTGTTATGTTCTGGCTTTAGATGGCTTAAGTGTGTTCGATGGTGTGCTAATGCTACTTGGTCTGGTTGCCTTTTTATATTGGCTGATACGGGCGGCGATGGTAGAGCATAAAAGTGATATCCTGACTAAAGAAGTCGAAGCGGAAATACCCGAAACAATGCCCAATAATAAGGCGTGGATATTTTTTGTGCTAGGTTTGATGGGTTTATTGATTAGTTCCAAGGTTCTTGTCTGGGCTGCAGTAAATATAGCGCATACTATGGGTGTCAGTGATTTAGTAATAGGCCTGACTATTGTTGCATTAGGTACCAGCTTGCCTGAGCTGGCTGCATCGATAGGTAGTGTGCTCAAGGGCGAGGATGATTTGGCTGTAGGTAATGTCATCGGCTCTAATGTGTATAATCTATTGGCTGTTTATTCTTTGCCGGCATTGATTGCGCCAGGGCCGGTAGATGCAACTGTTATCAGCCGTGACTTTCCGGTTTTACTGGCCTTTACCGGGGTATTGTTTATATTAGGGATGGGGCTTTCCAAAGCGGGCAGTATCAATCGTTGGGAAGGTGGTGGCTTGTTGTCTGCTTATTTGCTTTACCAGTGGACTATTTATCAAAGTGTTATTTAAACAACGGTATCAATGATAGCCAATATGAATGATAACCAGCTAGTACAAGTTGCAGCAGAAGTCATTGCTCTGGAAGCAGCGGCTGTGAATTCTCTAATAGACACAATTGATGAAGATTTTGTTCAGGCATGTCGCATTATTGCCGCATGTAAAGGACGGGTTGTGGTGACGGGTATGGGGAAGTCAGGGCATATAGCGGGAAAAATTGCGGCAACACTGGCGAGTACTGGGACACCCGCTTTTTTTGTTCACCCGGGTGAAGCAAGTCATGGTGATTTAGGGATGATCACTCAACAAGATGTGCTGCTGGCGCTATCTAATTCGGGCGAAACCGAGGAAATACTGACCTTATTACCCATTATAAAACGTCTGGCTGTGCCCATGATTGCCATGACAGGCAGAGTAGGCTCGACCCTGGCCAAGTTTTCTTCAGCGCATTTGAGCAATGCGGTCGAGAAGGAAGCCTGTTCTTTAGGGTTGGCACCTACGGCAAGTACGACAGCCGCTTTAGTTATGGGTGATGCGCTGGCAGTGACAATGATGACCCTGCGTGGCTTTACTCGTGATGATTTTGCCATGTCTCACCCTGGAGGAAACCTGGGTAGGCGTTTGCTGGTAGTGGTGAGTGATATTATGCATACCGGAGAGCAATTACCGATAGTGGCGCAAGGTGCCAGTATTATGGATGCTTTAGTGGAAATGACGGCGAAAAAACTGGGAATGACTGCTGTGGTTGATCAGCAAGGGCAGCTGGCAGGTATTTTTACCGATGGCGATGTGCGCCGGCTACTGGAAAAAGCGATTGATATTACACAGGCCGCATTAGTAGAAGTAATGACGATTGATTGCCAGGTGATCAGGCAGGATATTCTAGCGGCTGAAGCGATGCAAATTATGGAGCAGAAGAAAATTAACGCACTGATTGTTGTTGATGAAAATAAGCAAGTGACGGGTGCGTTGAATATGCACGATTTAATTCATGCGGGTATAGTCTAAAATGCAAAATAGAATCGAAAAAGCGAAAAATATTAAATTATTAATTTTAGATGTTGATGGTGTTTTAACCGATGGCAAGCTGTTTTTTGATGAACAGGGCAGAGAGTATAAATCATTTAATGCGCGGGATGGCTTAGGCATCAAGCTATTACAAAAAGCAGGGATTCAGGTTGCGGTAATTTCGGGGAGAGCCTCTAAACCCGTTGTTTTGCGTATGGAGATGTTAGGTATTGATCTGGTTTACCTGGGGCAAACCGACAAAGGACAAGCGTTTAAAGAAATAATTGCTAAAGTAGGGTGTACGCCTGACCAGGCAGCGCATGTAGGTGATGATTTGATAGATTTGCCGGTATTACTGCAGGTAGGCCTGGCAATTGCCGTGCAGGACGCGAGTGAATATATTTTACCTTATATCGATTGGCAGACCCGGTTGTCAGGAGGGCAGGGAGCTGTTCGCGAGGTCTGTGATTTTATCTTACAGGCACAAGGAAAAATGGATGGGCTAGTCAATTCATTTAAAAAATTGTAATGTTTGCTGAACAATATAAAACTATTTTTTTATTGTTACTGATTTTCCTGGGTTCAATATTGGCGGTGAATTATGCGCCTGAACAGGAAACAATTGATACGCCAGCAGCAGAACCAAGCGCCGAGCATTTTGCTCTGGGCTATAGTAAAATCCAGATGGATCAATTGGGTCGGGCAGATAGTAAGTTAACCGCAGATCATGCTGCTAATTATAGTGGTAGTATGGGAACTAAACTTATAAATCCAGTGATGACGGTATATAAAAAAACAACGCCGCCCTGGGTAATCCGGTCTAAAACCGGACATGTTTCGCCGGATGGTAATAAAATCTCCATGAATGGTGAGGTTTTTATAGATCGGGTTGCTGCTGAAAATGTCCGTGAGATCAATGTAAAAACCAGTAATTTACGCTTGTTGCCCAAGCAGAATTACGCGGAAACTGATGACTGGGCTGAAATGGTGAGTGGTTTGGAGAGAATATCTGGTGTGGGGATGACGTTGTATTATCAGGATCCATTGTATATAAAATTATTGGCAAATGTAAAAGGGCAGCATGAGTATAAGTAATTGGCTATTTCCACCATATTTTTTGGGGTTAAGCCTTGTCTTTAGTCCTAGTGTGTTTGCAATAGATGGCGATACCGCTCAGCCAGTCAGTATTGAGTCAAACTCTGGTTTTTATGACGATAAAAAAGGTGTTAGCATCTATACCGGTATGGTTATTGTTATGCAGGGCAGTATGCGTATGGATGCAGATAAAGTCGTCGTGTATATGGAAAACCGGGAAATACAAAAACTGGTGGCTACAGGTACGCCAGTTAAATTTCAGCAGACTCCAGAAGAAGGCAAAGAAGATGTGCATGGCAACGCCCTGACTGCTGAGTATTATCCAGAGACAAAGTTATTGATTATGGTCGAAGAGGCAGTGGTATGGCAGGGGAAAAATAGTACGGCAAGCGAAAGAATAGAATATGACCGTATCGCAGAAGTGGTTAAAGCAGGTAGCAGTGGCTCGGATAGTAAGCGCGTTCATGTGATATTGCAGCCAAAAGATGGAGCGGGTGAGCAGTAATGGCGATTTTAGCAGCAAAAAAAATTGGTAAAAGCTATGCAAAACGTACTGTTGTAAATGAGGTATCATTACATGTAGCCAGTAATGAAATTGTGGGTTTGCTAGGTCCAAATGGTGCCGGGAAAACAACCAGTTTTTATATGCTGGTAGGTTTGGTGCGCGCGGATACTGGACAAATATTTTATGACCAGCAGGATATTACGCACTACCCGATGCATATCCGCGCAAAACTGGGTATAGGGTATTTGCCTCAAGAGGCTTCGGTGTTTAGAAAGCTGAGCGTGAGCGATAATTTACGTGCTGTACTTGAATTAAGAAAAGGCCTCAGTAAAGGGCAAATTGAATTAATTATTGATGAATTATTAGACGAGTTTAGTATTTCGCATATTCGCAATAATATAGGGATGGGTTTATCAGGAGGGGAGCGTCGCCGAGTTGAAATTGCTAGGGCTTTGGCAACCGACCCTGAATTTATTTTGCTAGATGAGCCTTTTGCTGGAGTTGATCCTATTTCTGTGATTGAAATCCAGAAGATTATTGCTCATTTGAAAGATAGAAATATCGGCGTCTTAATTACTGAACATAACGTCCGGGAAACATTAGGTATCTGTGATCGCGCTTATATTCTTAACGAAGGGCAGGTGATTGCCGAAGGATCTGCGGCGGATATTGTTGCGCATGAAGAGGTAAGACGTGTGTATCTTGGTGAGAATTTTAGTCTTTGATTATGCTGAAATTCTTTAATTGTTGTCTTTATATCATGAGGGGTTAAATGAAGCAGTCTTTGCAACTCCGCATGGGACAGCAGTTATCAATGACACCACAATTGCAGCAAGCGATTAAATTATTGCAGTTGTCCACATTAGACTTGCAGCAAGAAATTCAGCAAGTATTAGATTCAAATATGATGATTGAAGTCACTGAAGAGGAAGGGTCATCTTTAAGTGAGCAGAAAGTAGTAGAAAATAAAGTGGATACCACAGATCGCATGAGTAGCGAAGGGTCACAAACAGATATACCCGATGAGTTGCCGACTGATAGTTCATGGGAAGATGTGTTTGACTCGGTACAGATGGGATCTGGATCTACGCCTGCAAATGATGCGCCTGATTTTGAAGCGCAACGCACTAAAGTCATCAGCCTGCAAGACCACTTATTATGGCAAATGGAAATGCTACCTTTTACTAACAGGGACCGTGCCATGGCGATGGCGATCGTTGATTCAGTGAATAAGGAAGGTTATTTAACTAACCCTGGCGCATATATTTATCAAGGCTTAAGCGAGCAAATAGAAGACCTGGAAGAGGATGAGTTTTATGCCGTGTTGCATAGAGTGCAACAATTTGATCCTCCCGGTGTGGCAGCAGAAGATTTAAAAGATTGTTTGCATATACAATTACGCCAACTGCCGGAAGATACCCCGTTTAGAGCTGAGGCTATAGAACTAGTAAAACGTCATCTGGAATTATTAGCGGCGCAGGAAATAGCAAAACTGGTTAAGCGATTAGCTATTTCAGAACATAAATTAGGCGAAACAATTGCTTTGATTCGCTCTCTGGATCCAGTTCCGGGGCAGGCGATTGAGGAAGGGAAGTCTGCGTATGTTATTCCTGATTTGTTTGTTGCCAAGGTGAATGGTCAATGGCAGGTCGAATTAAATCCTGATATCGCCCCAAGGTTAAGAGTCAATCCTTTTTATTCAAGCATGATAAAAAGGACGGACAATAGTAAAGATAATGTCAGTATGAAAGAGCATTTGCAGGAAGCTCGCTGGTTTATTAAAAGCCTGCATAGCCGTAATGATACTTTATTGCGGGTCGGGCGGAGTATTATCCGGCGGCAGACAGAATTTCTTGAGCGTGGTGCTATCGCCATGAAACCAATGGTATTAAGAGATATTGCAGAGGAATTGGAGCTGCATGAGTCAACGATATCCAGGGTGACTACGCAAAAGTATATGCATTTACCTAATGGCGTGATTGAATTCAAGTGTTTCTTTTCCAGTCATGTCTCAACTGCAGAAGGGGGGGAGTGTTCGGCAACGGCAATTCGAGCGTTTATTAAGGAATTGGTTAATAATGAAAATCCGGTAAAACCGCTTAGTGACAGTAAAATGGCGGGATTACTAAAAGAAAAAGGGATTAATGTTGCGCGGCGTACTATAGCCAAGTATCGAGAGGCAATATCTATTCCAGCGTCGAGTCAAAGGAAGCGACTCTTGTAAGAAAGTAGTATAATGGCTATCATTTTTTTTAATGTAATCAGGGGTTAAATTTATGCAAGTTAGCGTAACAGGTCGTCACGTTGAAGTCACAGAAGCAATGAAACAGCATGTAGAAGATAAAATTGGTAAGCTCAAGCGTCATTTTGATCATGTTACTGATGTACATGTTATCTTGACAGTAGAAAAACTAGAGCAAAAAGCAGAAGCAACCGTGCAAATTAGTGGAGCCAAGCTATTTGCCGATGATGTTCAGGAAGATATGTATGCTGCCATTGATAATATGGTCGACAAGTTAGATCGCCAAATTATCAAACATAAAGAAAAAGTGCAATCGCACCGCTAAATGCAAAGGGTTAAACAGCGAAGGGCTTTCTTCTGTTTGGTCTTCGCTGTTTGGTCCATCGCGCAGTTTATAAGTTAAAGCTATGAAACTATTAATATTGACTGGGCTTTCTGGTTCAGGAAAGAGTATTGCTCTGGATACTCTGGAAGACAGTGGCTTTTATTGTATCGATAATCTGCCCATTAAATTGCTGGATGACTTTGTCAGTAATGTTATGTTGCAAGATCAGGTGACGTACGGTAAAACTGCGATCGGAATTGATGCCAGAAATCAAAGTGAAAGTTTATATACTTTTGTCGATAAAATAGCATTGATCCGCGATCAGGATATCGAATGTGATGTTATTTTTATGCAGGCCGAAGAGAGTGTTTTATTAAAACGCTATAGTGAAACCAGGCGGCGGCACCCTTTAACTGATTTGCACCTGTCATTAAAGGAAGCCATTAAAATTGAAAAAGATATTTTAATGGCGGTAGCCAAGGATGCTGATTTAGTTGTCGATACCAGCCGCACGCATTATCATCAGTTAAGGCAATTAATCAGAGATTATGTGCAGGTAGGTGACGCACAAAAGATTTCTATTCAGATCCAGTCATTTGGTTTTAAACACGGGATACCACTAGATGCTGATTTTGTCTTTGATGCGCGCTGCTTACCTAACCCTTATTGGAGTCCTGAGTTAAGAGGGTATACAGGTAAAGATCAGGTAGTGATTGATTTTTTACAATCAGAATCAATGGTGACGGAGTTTTCAGAAGATATTTCGTCTTTATTAGAGCGTTGGATTCCCCGCTTCGAACAAGAAAACCGCAGCTATTTAACCGTTGCTATTGGGTGTACAGGAGGGCAGCACCGCTCAGTATTTTTAGTAGACAGCCTGGCACGACACTTTCAGGGCAAGGCATTTAGTGTTATTGTCAGGCACCGCGAATTGCAATAACTAGTGAAATTTAATATGCTTTCGCTAGTCACAAAACAGTGAGATAAAGATATGCTATCAACTAGACCACAAGATCACTTGGATTTAAATTTACAGCAAATTATTGCTGATCTGGATAGTGGTGCGCTTTATGATGCACGCAGTCATTTACATAGCTTGTATCCTACTGAAATAGCCTTATTGCTCAGATCTTTACCGATTGATTACAGGTATAAGCTTTGGAGCATTATGGCGCCTGAAGCAATGGGAGAAACGCTCGCGGCATTGCATGGTGAAGTTCGGGTTGGTTTGATTGAGCGGACATCAGCAAAGGACTTGGTAGCCGCTGCAAGCCAATTAGAACCTAGAGATATGGCGAACCTGGTTGCTGATTTTTCTGCAGAAGTTAGAAGAAAAATACTTAACAAGGAAGGAAATAGTCGCCTTGAAGCGGCTTTATCTTATGAAGGGAATACGGCTGGCCGGTTAATGAATCCGTATTTTGTGCCGATACGAGGCGATTTGACGATAGATGACACACTGACCTATTTACGGGAGCATAAAGATATGCCTGCAAATCTGGATAGCTTGGTTGTTGTTGCTCGCAATAATCGTTATCTAGGCAAGATATCAGTGCCAACAATTTTAACCGGTGATCCCAATGCAACTGTTTCAACGTTGATGACGCATATTGAAGCAATTCCAATCAATATGCCTATTGCGGAGGTTGCAACTATTTTTGAGCACAGAAATATACTATCTGCTTCAGTAGTTGATGAGCAGGAGGTGGTGGTTGGTCGAATTACTATTGAAGATGTGCTCGAAATTGTTCGAGAAGAGGCTGATCATGCCATGCTCACTTCTGCTGGTCTGGACGAAGAACATGATTTATTTGCCCCAGTGCTGGTCAGTGCTAAGCGTAGAGCAGTCTGGTTGGGAGTGAACTTATTTACGGCCTTTCTAGCCTCCTGGGTCATTGGCTTATTTACAGCAACCATCGATCAAATTGTTGCTCTGGCAGTGCTGATGCCGATAGTTGCAAGTATGGGTGGGATTGCGGGTAGTCAGACTTTGACTCTGGTGATACGCGGCTTGGCATTGCACCAGATCAGCTCTTCAAATGCCATGTCTTTTCTATTTAAAGAGTTAGCAATAGGTGCGGTTAATGGTGTTGTCTGGTCAATCGTTGTCGCCATGATTGCAGCCGCTTGGTTCTCTAATATGCCATTAGGTATAATGCTCGGCGGTGCGATGATTATAAATTTGAGTTGTGCCGCTTTGGCAGGGGTTTTGATCCCCTTGTTTTTACAAAAAAGAGGTATCGACCCAGCGTTGGCGGGAGGCGTTTTGCTGACAACTGTCACAGATGTGATAGGCTTTATGTCATTTTTAGGTTTAGCGACAATTTTTCTATTGGCGTAATTAATTAATTTTGAGGAAAGATCAATGAGTATAAAAAAAACACCTTTGGTAATTGCAGTAGGTACGACTTTGGTTTCTGGTTTAACGGCCACAAGTGTGCAAGCAGAAAGTATTGAAAGTAGCGGCGGTAACCCCTTTGAAATCAATGAATTATCTAGCGGTTATATGTTTGTAGCAGAGGCAGATAAAGAAAAAAAAGGAAATTCGAAAATGAAAGATGGTACATGTGGTGCCGGCCAGTGTGGCGCAAACATGATGCCTGAAGGTGCTATGGAAAAAACAGTTGAAGGAAAATGTGCGGGAAATAAACCTACGTCTAAAGCAAAAAAAATGGATATGGAAGGTAAATGCGGCGAAGGAAAATGTGGTGAGAATATTAAATAAAAAATAAATTTAGCCCGGGTTTAGCCCGGAAGTCGCTATTTTTAAGGCCCACAAAGCATTTGTTGCTTTGTGGGTTTTTTATTGCCTGAAATTTTGTCGTGTATGGGTAATAAAGAGGTAGGTAGTGCAATCAATATTAGCGGCTGGTTATTTTCTACCTACCTAGAATTTACATTAAGAAAAAAAAACAAATAGTTGAAATTTATTGTGGTTTTGTTTTGTTAATTTTTTTTTGTGTTTATTATGGAGGGGGTTATCTAAGTCATTGTCAAAAAAGGGAAATTATTCTAAATCCTCCTTGACTAAACGGTACTAGAAACCTATAGTCTATTAAAAAGTGGTAGAAAGTAGTAGAAAGTGGTGGAAAGTAGGTTTTTTTAGAAAAAAATGACTAGGAAAGGGAAAAAATGTTTCGTGGTGTAACAGCAATCAATTTAGACGCAAAAGGACGGTTTGCAATTCCTACTCGGTTTCGAGAGGAATTACAGGATTGTTGCGAGCGTCAGCTAGTTGTGACCGTCGCTGTGAATGAGAAATGCATAGGTGAGCCGGGTTGTTTATGGCTTTATCCGCTGCCTGAATGGGAAAAGCTGGAATTAACCGTTAGCAAACTGCCTACTTTAAACAAAATGGCTGGCAAATTACGCCGCTTCCTGATTGGTAATGCTACAGAAACTGAAATGGATGCGCAGGGTCGCCTATTGCTATCTGAAAAATTGAGAAAATTTGCCGGCATGGAAAAGAAGTTGATTTTAGTGGGGCAGTTAAATAAATTTGAAATATGGAATGAAGACGCCTGGAATGCTAAAGAGAATGATTGGCTTGAAGGCGATGATGATGAGGGTCTGGATGAGTTGGAAAACTTGTCCTTTTGATAAGAAAAGAAAACATGCATTTACCGGTATTATTTAATGAAGCACTGCATGAGCTATCGATAAAACCTGACGGGATTTATATAGACTGTACGTTTGGACGCGGTGGACATAGTGGCGGCATACTTCAGCAGTTAGGGTCTGGAGGGCAATTGTTAGCGCTAGACAGGGATCTGGATGCTATACAGTCTGAATATGCGCAGGAATTGGACAAAGATGTGCGTTTTCAATTAGAACATTGTTGTTTTTCACAGTTACAGGAGGTAGTTGAGAAAAGGGGCTGGCAAGGAAAGGTGGATGGTATTCTTTTGGATTTTGGCGTTTCATCGCCACAACTAGATAATGCTCAGCGGGGCTTTAGTTTTATGCGGGATGGGCCGCTGGATATGCGTATGGACTGTACTACTGGTCTCTCGGCAGCAGAATGGCTGGCCAGTGTTACTGAAGAAGACCTGGTGCAAGTGTTGTTTGATTATGGTGAAGAGCGATTTGCACGGCGTATCGCTAATGCGGTCGTGACCCAAAGAGCTGAAAAACCTTTAGTAACAACTCAGCAGTTTGTTGATTTACTAGTCGAGGCGATACCCTTTAAAGAAAAGCATAAACACCCAGCAACGCGAAGTTTTCAGGCAGTCAGGATAGCCGTAAATCGGGAGTTAGAAGAAATAACAACGGTGCTGGATCAGGCGGTAAATGTATTGGCGAGTGGCGGCATAATGGCGGTTATTTCTTTTCATTCGCTGGAAGATAGAATTGCTAAGCGCTTTATCAGAGATGAGTCAAGAGGCAAGTATACGTCGAGTAAATTACCGTTTCAGCCCGAAGAGCTGGCAGCCATAAGATTAAAAAAATGCGGCAAAGCGATTAAAGCAGGTAAGCAGGAATTGGCAGAAAATCCCAGATCGCGTAGCGCAGTAATGCGTATAGCGCAACGTAAATAGTATGTTGCTACGAAGTATGGTTGCTGTTTTATTGTTTATCGTAGTTGGTTCTGGATTGGGTGTTATTTTTAGCAAGCATAATTCCCGGTTGGTTTTTATAGCGATACAAAAAACCGAGCAGGAGTTAGATCGACTGCAAGTTCGCTGGGAGCGACTGACCATAGAAGAGCGAATGTTAGCTGAGCATAATCGCGTAGAAAAAATAGCGAGAAAGAAAATGGGATTAATTGAGTTAGACAGAAAAGCTATTGTTTATATACGGCTCTGATAATGTTGCAAGCTGAAAAGAAAAACAACAATAAGCAAGCAGATGACTTTTCAGGTAGAAGAAAACTGGTAATGATTCTAATGACTGGTGCCATGTTAATGTTAGTGGCGAAAGCAGTTCAACTACAGGTTCTGGATACGCAATTTTTGCAGAAACAGGCTCGCAGCCGACATGTCAGGACTGTGAAAATTGCCGCTTATAGAGGACAAATTAAGGACCGCAATGATGAGGGCCTTGCTGTTAGTGCACCGGTTGAATCTGTGTGGGTAAACCCGCAATACTGCAAGGTAAAAACCGATAAAAAGGCAAAACAGATCTGCTCTGAATCAAACAATGCAACAAAGCTAAAGCAGCTGGCAAAGTTATTAGACATATCGCTGGATAAAGTTAAAAGAGCATTTAATCCAGCTTCGAATAAGCAGTTTGTCTATTTAAAAAGGCGCATAGAACCGTATCTGGCAGTTAAGGTTAAGGCATTAGGTTTGCCCGGTGTCGCTGTTCTCAAGGAATTTAAGCGCTTTTATCCTGCGGGTGAAGTTACGGCACATTTACTGGGTTTTACTAATATTGATGATCAGGGGCAGGAAGGGCTGGAGTTAATGCATAACTCGACTCTGAAAGGGGTTGCGGGTAGTAAACGGGTGATTCGTGATGGCGCGAGGCGGGTAATTGCTGAGTATGATGTAGAAAGTATTAAAGAGCCTGAAGCTGGCCAGGACCTCACCTTAAGCATAGATGAGCGCTTGCAGTACTTGGCTTATAGAGAATTAAAAGCAGGAGTGACTAAGCATAAGGCAGAGGCCGGAGCGTTGGTTATTTTAGAAGCAGAAACAGGTAATGTGCTGGCAATTGTTAATCAGCCTTCCTTTAATCCGAACTCACGCAAAGGCTCGAACATTTCGCATTACCGGAATAGAGCAATAACCGATGTATTCGAGCCAGGATCTACCATGAAACCACTGGTGGTTGCTGCAGCTTTGGACGGTGGCTATATTAAAGAGAATCAGTTTTTTACGACAAAAAACTTAAGGATAAAAGGAAAGTGGGTTAAGGACGGTCATGACTACGGTACTTTGAATTTAACGGGTGTGTTAAAGAAATCGAGTAATGTTGCCGCCAGTAAGATTGCGTTATCAATGCCACCTGAATATTTCTGGCGGTTTTATCATTCATTAGGGTTTGGTATGTCGCCAGGGGTAGGTTTTCCGGGTGAAGCAAGTGGTAGTTTGCCTGAGTATTTTGGCTGGAGTGAATTTGAACAGGCTACCTTATCATTTGGTTATCGCCTGTCGATGTCGGTCTTGCAATTGGCTAGATCTTATACTGCTCTGGCAGATGATGGGCAATTACACTCGGTTAGCCTGCTAAAGCGCGACCGGGATGACTATGTACAACAGGTGATATCACCGAAAACTGCAGTCAGTGTTAGAACGATGCTGGAACAGGTGGTAAAAAAAGACGGCACCGCCTATAAAGCCCGGGTAGAAGGCTACCGAGTCGCGGGTAAAACAGGAACCGTTAAAAAAGTTAAGAACGGGGCATACAGTGATGATTACTTTGCGGTTTTTGTTGGTATGGCACCTGCAAGTGATCCCAAGTTAATTATTGCGGTTATGGTTGATTCACCGCATGCAGGACAATATTACGGTGGTTTAGTGGCCGCGCCCATTTTCTCCAAAGTAATGGGTGGAGCGTTAAGATTATTAGGTATTGCACCCGATGAAGAGCAGAGTATGACAGTCTTATTAACAAAATAGCGATATGAAATTATCGGATCTATTAACAGCTCTGGCGTGTGTCAAGCACGATGCTGAAATCACTCATATTGCTTTGGATAGCCGTGAAATTTCCATGGGTGGCGTTTTCTTTGCTGTGGCAGGCACTGAGCAGCATGGTTTACTCTATGCTGAAAAAGTTAAGCAGCAAGGTGCTGTTGCGATTGTTTATGACCGTGCAGGACAGGGCAGCGAGCTGGCTGCAGATATAACCGGCATAGCGTTGGTTGCTGTTGAAAATCTAGCGGCGAATTTAGGGTGTATCGCTGCTAGATTTTACGAATATCCTGCACGGCACTTGAATATTATCGGTATTACAGGGACTAATGGAAAAACATCCTGTAGTCAGTTTTTAGCCCAGGCCATGGATGCCTGTGGTGTTATCGGTACATTGGGTTGGGGGCGATACTCTGAGTTGCACAGTACCCTAAATACCACGCCCGATGCATTTGCTTTACAAAAGATATTAGCTCATTTTTATCAACATGACATGACAAATGTTGCGATGGAAGTCTCATCGCATGGGCTTGAGCAAGGGCGAGTGAATGCAATCACATTTAGTGGTGCGGTATTTAATAACCTGAGTCGTGATCACTTAGATTATCACGGCAGTATGGAGGTCTATTTTCAGACAAAATTACGATTACTCAAATGGCCGGATTTAAGATTTATCGTGGTTAACCTGGATGATACTTATGCCGAACGTGTTATCGCTGCCATAACAGATGAAGTCAGAATCTTAACTTATAGTTTGCAGGGGAAAGTACATAGTACTGATTCAAGTTTAATAGCCAGTAATATTTGTTATACCTTGGCTGGAATAGCCTGCGATGTTGTTTGGCAGGGGCAGCGGGTAAAGTTGACAGCCGGTTTGTTAGGTGATTTTAATTTACAAAATATTCTCGCGGTACTGGCTGTTTTATTAGAGTCAGGTAGGGAATTGTCGGAATGCTTATTAGCAATAAAGGATATTAAGCCGGTAATAGGGCGTATGGAATGCTTTTCCGGGGGTGCCGGAAAGCCGCTGGTGGTAGTGGATTATGCGCATACTCCCGATGCCTTGAATAAGGTGTTAAGCACTTTAAGATTGCATTGTACCGCGCAGTTAAATGTTGTGTTTGGCTGCGGGGGTGATAGAGATAAAGGCAAGCGATCCGAGATGGGCTATATTGCCGAAAAATTAGCAGACCGCATTATCGTGACCGACGATAACCCGCGCTTTGAAAATGGTGACTCTATTATTAAGCAGATTGTCGGCGAGCTACAGATGGATAAGATCACGGTGATTAATAATCGCAAGGCAGCCATCGAACATGGAATTACGCTGAGTTCAGAACACGATATTGTGTTGGTTGCTGGTAAAGGCCACGAAGACTATCAAGAGTTAGAGGGTATTAAATATCCTTTCAGTGACCGCGAAATCGTACAGGAGTTATTAGCCGCATGATAACTCTGACATTGAATGAAATAAGCGAAATCCTAAAGGCAGAGCTAGTCGGTACCTCAGTGCCTATTTCTGGGCTTAGTATTGATACGCGTACTTTATCCAGGGGTGATATTTATTTAGCCATTAAAGGTGAGCAGTTTGACGGTCACGATTTTATAGCTCAGGCGCAACAACAGGGTGCAGGCGCCCTAATTGTTAGCAAAAAAGGAGACACCGATTTGCCACAGCTTGTTGTTAAAGACACCCGAATTGCGTTAGCGGAGCTGGCTGGTGCAATAAGAAACAAGTTGCAGCTAAAAGTTTGTGCCATTACCGGAAGTAACGGCAAGACTACTGTAAAAGAAATGATTGCCACAATTCTGGCAGTTAACTCTCAAGTGTTATTTACGCAAGGCAACTTTAATAACGACATCGGTGTACCTTTAACATTATTACGCCTGAAGCAGCAGCAGTATGCAGTGATAGAAATGGGCGCGAACCATCGTGGCGAAATTGCCTATACCAGTCACTATGCTAGGCCTGATGTCGCAGTGATTACCAATGTGGGTCCGGCGCATATTGAAGGTTTTGGCAGTATAGAAGGGGTGGCGAATGCTAAAGCTGAAATTATTCAATCATTAGATGATGATGGTATTGCTATTCTCAATGCCGATGATCATTTTTATGGTCTATGGAAAGGACTGGCTGAAGAGCGGAAGGTACTATCATTTGGCCTGAAACAGGCTGCAGATATAAGTGCTGAAAACATTATTACCCAAGTGCAAGATCAGCAATTTAAAACCTACTTTGATTTAGTTGCGGATGGTAACAAAGTACCTGTCGAGTTGGTTTTAGCAGGTGAGCATAATGTAAAAAATGCGCTGGCAGCTAGTGCCGCCTGTCTAGCATTAGGTATCGATCTAAAACAGATTCAGACTGGCTTGAAACGCGTTAAGGTGGTTAACGGTCGCTTGCAATTATTTGCATCCGACTCAGGTATTAAATTGATTAATGATACCTATAACGCCAATCCTGCTTCATTAGCAGTGGCATTAGAAGTATTAAAACAGTGCCCGGGAGAAAAATGGCTCGCTTTAGGTGCTTTTGGCGAATTGGGTGCTGACAGTGAGCACATACATAGCGAGATGGGTAGAGACATTAAAAATGCAGGGGTACAGCGTTTGTTTGCAACTGGGGCAATGGCAGAAAACACGGTGCAGGCATTCGGTGCAGGAGCTGAATATTTTGCTGCACAAGATGATTTGATTAAATCAGTAAAAGAACAAATAACACCAGAGCAAACACTATTGGTAAAAGGTTCCAGGGCTCAGAAAATGGAAGTTGTGGTTAATGCATTATTAAACGTAACGGGGAACTAGCATGTTACTGTATTTTTTTGATTATTTAACCGAATTTGAATCAGGCTTTAGAGTATTCCAGTATTTAACCTTGCGCGCAATTTTAAGCGCCCTGACTGCCTTAATGATTTCTTTTATAGTGGGGCCAGGCATGATTCGGCGCTTAAGTAATAAGAAGATTGCGCAAAGCATACGGGATGATGGGCCGGAGAGCCATTATGAAAAGGCAGGCACCCCGACCATGGGCGGGACTCTGATTCTAGTCGGTATAGCAACCAGCACCTTGCTTTGGGGCGATCTGGAAAATAGCTATATCTGGGTCGCGTTATTAGTCACCATGACTTACGGCGTCATCGGTTTTGTCGATGATTATAAAAAAGTGAAGTTAGGCAATAGTGACGGCTTATCGGCACGAGCTAAATATTTCTGGCAGTCAGTGATTGCGCTTACTGCCGCTATCTATTTATTTAAAACAGCACAAGTGCCAGCGGAAACCCAGTTTATCGTACCGTTTTTTAAACACGTGATGATCGATATGGGCTGGACGTATGTGGTATTGACCTATTTTGTTATCGTCGGCACCAGCAACGCAGTGAACCTAACCGATGGTCTGGATGGTCTGGCGATTTTGCCCACAGTGATGGTCGCTGGTGCATTAGCTATTTTTGCCTATCTGACAGGGCATATGATGTTTGCCGAATATCTGGCTATTCCTTATATACCCAAAGCAGGAGAGTTGATTGTCTTTTGCGCAGCTCTGGTGGGAGCGGGCTTGGGGTTTTTATGGTTTAACGCTTATCCAGCGATGGTCTTTATGGGCGATGTAGGTGCGCTGGCATTAGGCGCGGCACTCGGTGTCGTTGCCGTATTAGTCAGGCAGGAGATAGTGCTGCTGATCATGGGTGGTGTATTTGTTATGGAAACGGTGTCGGTCATTATGCAGGTGGCTTCATTTAAGTTAACCGGCAAGCGAATTTTTAGAATGGCACCGATCCATCATCATTTAGAATTAAAAGGCTGGCCTGAGCCTAGAATTATTGTCAGGTTCTGGATTATTACTTTTATCCTGGTGTTAGTTGGCTTAGCAACATTGAAGTTGAGATAGCAGATGACAAATGATGACATTTTAACCGCGCTCGATACTCAGTTTTCTTTAGATAAGGAGAACTCCAAAGTTGTCGTAGTGAGTCTGGGTGTGACCGGTTTATCTGTCGCTTATTTCTTGCATCGCCTGGGCTTGCAGTTTGCCATTGTCGATAGCAGGAAAAATCCGCCTTTTAACGATAAATTATTGGCTGAGATGCCGGATGTTGCCATTTTTACGGGTGGTTTTGACCAGACTGTATTTGATGTTGCAAGCCATATGGTCGTTAGCCCCGGGGTTTCCATGCAGGAGCCTATTATTCAGCAGGCACTCGCCAGAGGAGTGCGTTCAATAAGTGATATAGATTTATTTGCCTGTGCAATGAGAGAACCCGTTGTAGCGATCACCGGCTCTAATGGCAAAAGTACCGTGACCACACTGCTAGGAGATATGGCCAAAGCGGCAGGAAAAAAGGTAGCTGTGGGAGGCAATCTGGGAATACCTGCATTGCAGTTACTTAGTGACGAGGCGGAGTTATATATTTTGGAGCTATCCAGTTTTCAACTGGAGCGCACCAGTCAACTTAATGCGGTAGCGGGAGCAGTACTCAATATTTCGGCGGACCACCTGGATCGCTATGCAAATATTGATAGCTATGTAGAAGAAAAGCAAAAGGTCTATGCAGGTAATGGTGTCATGGTGGTCAATAATGATTGCCGATATGCGGGTATCAAACCACAAGGCAATAGAAAAATACTCACTTTCGCGACTCAGGGAAATGCTGATTATACTGTGCTAGAAACTCCAGAAGGTAGAAGCTTGGCTGTTCATGGACGGGCGATAATGCCGGTCGATGACCTATTAATTTCAGGGGTGCATAATCAGAAAAATGCTTTAGCAGCGTTGGCTTTAGGATCGGTTATTGGGCTTCCAGAAGCTGCGATGTGCAGTGCGTTGCGCAGTTATAAAGGCTTAAAGCATCGAGTGCAATTTGTTGCCAAAATCGATGATGTTAGCTGGGTTAATGATTCCAAGGCAACGAATGTGGGCGCTTGTGTCGCTGCACTACAGAATTTTAAAGATGCCAGCGTGGTATTGATTGCAGGGGGAGATGCCAAAGCAGCAGATATGAGTGATCTTGTTCCCTTGCTAAAAACAAAAGTTAAAGCATTGTTGCTAATTGGCAAGGATAGTCAGCTGATTAAACAGGCTGTGAATGATTGCATTGCTGTGCTTGACTTAGGTACTTTAAAAAAAGCGGTCAAAGAGGCACAAAAAATTGCCCAGACTGGCGACACCGTATTGTTATCACCCGCTTGTGCAAGCATGGATCAATTTACCAATTATAAGGAACGAGGCAACATGTTTGTCAGCGAAGTAAAGGCATTACAAAAATGAATATCGGTGAGCAGTTAGCAAAGCTGGCAGGAGTGCATATCTATTTTGATAAGGCATTGGTCTTTGCTGGCGTGGCGCTAATCGTTATCGGTTATTTAATGGTCTCCTCGGCATCCTTGCATTTAGGTGCAAAACTGACCGGTGATGTATTTCATTACCCTTTCAGGCAATTTATACATATCTGCCTAGGTGTTATGGCAGGATTTTTTGTCGGTTTGATTCCCATGGCAGTATGGGAAAAAGCAGGGCCAGCGCTATTTGTAGTTGGATTGATCTTTCTGGTAATTGTCTTGATACCGGGTGTTGGTGTCAAAGTCAATGGTAGTATGCGCTGGTTGTCAGTTATAGGAATTAGAATTCAGGTCTCTGAACTGGTTAAATTAATTGTGGTTATTTATATGGCAAGCTTTGTAACCCGGCATCATGATTTTGTTAAAGAGTCAGCCTATGGCTTGGTGAAACCCTTGTTTTTATTGTCCAGTGCCTGTGGCTTATTGTTATTAGAGCCTGATATGGGATCAGCGGTGGTAATTCTGACCATTGCCATGGGCGTTATGTTTTTAAGTGGGGCACGATTACAGCAATTTATTTTTTTGATCGTTGCAGTGATAAGTGCCGGAATATTAGCGGTTGTTTTTTCTGATTATCGGTCTGCACGGGTGACTAGTTTCTTGCATCCCTGGGAAGATCCTTTTGGCAAGAGTTTTCAATTGGTACAGGCATTAATTTCGTTTGGAAGCGGTGAATGGACAGGTGTTGGCCTAGGCAGTGGCGTACAAAAGCTGTTCTATTTGCCCGAAGCGCACACTGACTTTCTGTTTTCTGTGATTGCAGAAGAGCTGGGTTTACTGGGCGTTTTATCCGTGATTGCCTTATTTACAATTATCGTTTGGCGCGCTTTTGCCATTGGTTTAATGGCCGAGCAATTAGATAAAAAATTCTCTGCTTATGTGGCTTATGGTTTAGGTATCTGGTTCGCCTTTCAGTCGTTTGTCAATATGGGCGTTAATATGGGTGCGTTGCCAACCAAAGGATTGACTTTACCGTTTATGAGTTATGGTGGCGGCAGCATGATTGTGATGTGTTCAGCCATGGCGATGTTGTATCGCGTGAATAGTGAAATGGTCGCACTCAGCAAACAGGCAGCTAGAGAAATTAAAACCGCAGCAGTGGTGCGCGCTTATGAGTAAGCGCATCGTGATTATGGCAGGGGGTACAGGGGGGCATGTGTTTCCTGCGCTGGCTGTTGCTCATTATTTACTCGAGCAGAACTGGCAAGTGAGCTGGATAGGTACGCGAAAAGGAATGGAAAGCCGAGTGATACCGGAAAATGAAATAGCAATGGACTTCTTAAGTGTTAATGGTTTGCGTGGCAAAGGTACGCTGGCACTATTTAAAATGCCCTGGATGCTGATAAAAGCCTGCCTGGAAGCCAGAAAAATTTTACAGCAAAGAAAGCCTGATGTAGTCCTGGGTATGGGCGGCTTTGTCGCAGGTCCAGGTGGACTGATGGCAAAGTTGATGGTGATTCCCTTAGTGATTCATGAACAAAACAGAGTCCCGGGAACGACTAATCGACTACTTTCTCGACTAGCAAATAAAGTACTACAGGCTTTTCCGGGGAGTTTTCCTACAAGTAAGCAGGCTATTTTTACCGGCAATCCATTGCGGAAAGAATTTACCCAGGCAATTCATAAACAGGAGCGTGACTCTGCAAATCCATTACATATTTTAGTGATGGGCGGCAGTCTGGGTGCACAGCGCTTAAATGAAGTGCTTCCCGATGCTCTGGCTTTACTGAATAACGTGCAGGTAAGACATCAGACAGGCGAGGCAATGTTGCAGCAAGTCACGGAAGCCTATGCAAATAAATCGGTAGCGGCAACCGTCATGGCCTTTATCAGTGATGTGGTTGGCGCGTATACATGGGCTGATTTAGTGATCTGCCGTGCAGGTGCAATGACCGTCAGTGAAGTGGCTGCGATGGGTATACCCAGTATTCTGGTTCCTTATCCCTATGCGATTGATGATCATCAGACTGCTAATGCAGAGTATCTAGTCACTAGAGGGGCAGCAACTATGATTGCTCAGCCGCAGTTAACAGTAGAATTCTTGGCTGCACAGATTCAACAACTCGCGCCACAACTTGAGGCAATGGCAGTTGCAGCAAGACAAAGTGCAAAATTCGATGCAACAGAGAAAGTTGCCGAGCAATGTATGTTGGAGGCAATGGCATGAAAGATTCAATTAACCAGATTATTAAGCAGCGCTTAAGCAAGATGCAGAAAATCCACTTCGTAGGTGTGGGTGGCACAGGCATGAGTGGTATTGCTGAAGTGATGAGTAATTTAGGCTGTGAGGTTTCAGGATCGGATATTAAAGAAAGCGCTGTCACTGAGAGGTTAAGACAGGCAGGCGTCACAGTTTATATAGGTCATGAACAGAAAAATGTAGAAGGAGTGGATGTCATAGTGACTTCTACGGCCGTTGATAAAACAAATGTTGAAGTTAACTATGCCTACCAGCATCGTATTCCGGTGATTCCACGGGCAGAAATGCTCGCAGAACTGATGCGCTTCCGCTTTGGAATTGCTGTTGCAGGTACGCACGGAAAAACCACAACAACCAGCCTGGTAGCAAGTATTCTGGCGCAAGGGGGGCTGGATCCGACTTTTGTTATTGGCGGTCGGCTCAATAGTGCTGGGACTAATGCGCAATTGGGGCAGGGGCAATATTTAGTTGCCGAAGCGGATGAGAGTGATGCCTCTTTTTTACATCTTCAGCCCATCATAGCCGTGGTCACTAATATAGATCAGGACCATATGGAAACCTATGAAGGGAGTTTTACTCGTTTAAAAAATACCTTTATCGAATTTTTATACCATATACCTTTTTACGGTTTAGCTGTTCTATGTATTGATGACCCCGGGGTGCGCGAAATTTTAGCGCAATTATCAAAACCAATTAAAACCTATGGCGTAGACAAAGAGGCAGATGTAAGAGCGGTGAATGTTCAGCAGCAAGGTATGTGTACCCGCTTTACGGTTACTCGCGGGGATGAGCATAAAGATCTAAATGTTACGCTGAATATGCCGGGTTGGCATAATATGCTGAATGCCCTGGCGGCTATAACCATTGCCACAGAACTCAATGTAGACGATGCGGCAATCATTAACAGTCTGGCTGAATTTAAAGGGATCGGTAGACGTTTTCAGGTGAATGGTGAAATTCCATTCAAGCAGGGTGCTTTAACGCTAGTGGATGACTATGGACATCACCCCAGAGAAGTTGCTGCAACCCTAGAAGCGCTACAACAGGCCTGGCCAGATAAACGTTCTGTGGTTGTTTTTCAGCCGCATCGATATTCTCGAACACGGGATTTATTTGAAGATTTTGTCAACGTTTTATCGACCGTTGATGTACTGATTTTACTGGATGTTTATGCGGCAGGAGAAACGCCAATTCGCGGTGCGGATGGACGTGCTTTAAGCAGTGCGATTCGCGCGCGAGCCCAGGTCAATCCAGTGTTTGTAGAGAATAGCGATGATCTGGCAGAAATTCTGGTCGGTATTATTCAGCCTAATGATGTGCTATTGACTATGGGCGCGGGGAATGTTGGACATATTGCTACCCAACTACCCCAGCAATTAGTTGAGTTGCTAGAAAAATGACAGCTTGTAACGACAGCTTACGTGGGAAAGTTTTAGCCCATGAAAATCTGGCCAAATACAACAGCTGGCGAGTCGGCGGTGATGCAGAGCGTATGTATATTCCGGCGGATAAACAAGATATGGAGCAATTTATTTCTGGCCTGTCTGTCGACGAGCCAGTGTTCTGGCTAGGGTTAGGCAGTAACTTATTAATCAGGGATGGTGGCATACGGGGTACGGTCATTAATGTGCGGGCTAAGGTTAAGCAAATGAACTTACTCAGTGATACTGAGGTTTATGTTGAGTGTGGTGTGGCCAGTGCGCATGTAGCACGTTTTTGCACCGAGCATGGTCTGGCCGGGGCTGAATTTTTAGCGGGTATCCCTGGTACCATGGGTGGGGCTCTGAAAATGAATGCCGGCGCGTTTGGAGGAGAGACCTGGAACCTAGTGCAAAGTGTCGAAATGATGCCAGTAGGTGGCAAGATCAGGCACGCGAAGATGAATGAATTCGAGGTGAGCTACCGCACTGTCAAAAACGTCGCAAATAATTGTTTTTTATCGACAGTTTTAAAATTAAGCAGAAATGAAAACAATAACGGACAGGAACAAATAAAAAAGCTGCTGGCGAAACGCGCTTTAACCCAGCCGACTAATCAGCCTAGTTGTGGTTCGGTATTTAGAAACCCTACCAATGATCATGCCGCACGCTTGATTGAAGCAAGTGGCTTAAAAGGTTATCGGATAGGGGGCGCTGAGGTCTCGGAAAAACACGCCAATTTTATTGTCAATACCGGTGGCGCAACGGCAGCAGATATAGAACAGCTGATTGAATATGTACAGAGTGAAGTTGCCAGCCAGCAAGGTGTTAAATTACGTACCGAGGTTTGCATCGTGGGAGACAAGTTAATATGAAACCTGCAGCAATAAAACAGCCTGCTGATTTTGGCCGGGTAGCCGTGTTGATGGGCGGTACGGCAGCGGAGCGGGAGGTTTCACTGAATAGTGGTAATGCAGTATTTCAAGCTTTGTTGCGCTGTAAGGTTGATGTGACTGCGGTGGATGTTGAGAGCACGGTGCTGAACGCTTTGCAAGATAGAACATTTGATCGTGTGGTCAATATGATACATGGGCGAGGTGGCGAAGACGGTGTTTTGCAAGCGGTACTAGATACGTTGGAGTTGCCTTATACCGGCAGTGGTGTATTGGCTTCGGCCTTAAGCATGGATAAATTACGCACAAAGTTGTGTTGGCAAGGCGCTGGTCTAACAAGTCCGAAATGGGCTCTGCTGCAGAGTGAGTCTGATATTCAGGGGTGTATCGATAAGTTAGGGTTTCCAGTGATTGTTAAACCAGCACTGGAAGGTTCGAGCCTGGGAATGAGTAAGGCAGAAACGAAAGAGCAATTGATTAAAGCATGGCAAGACGCGGCTCAATATCAATGTGATGTTTATGCAGAAGCCTGGGTTGAAGGTGAGGAATACACGGTAGGGTTTTTAAATGATGAAACATTACCAGTTATCAGACTGGAAACTCCGAATACTTTTTATGACTATGATGCTAAATATCGGGCGAATACTACCCAGTATCATTGTCCATCGGGACTGAGCGCAGAGATAGAAACTGAGTTAGAAGAATTATCCTTACAGGCTTGTAGAGTAATAGGTGTTCAGGGCTGGGGGCGTGTCGATGTGTTTATTGATACACAAGGACAGACGCAATTAATTGAGGTGAATACCGTGCCAGGGATGACTGATCATAGCTTGGTTCCTATGGCAGCACAGCAGGGAGGCTTGAGTTTTGATGATTTAGCGTGGCGTATTCTAGAGACTAGCTTTAAATGATTAGCACGCACCGGCAGATACAGTTAGCCACAATGCTGATTATTCTACTCGGCATTATTTTTAGCGGGCCATTTATGCAGCAGACCATTGCGAATATGGTGCCGATACGTCATGTACAGGTTGAAGGGGCTTTTCAATATATAGATAAGGAAGATATTCAAATGAAAATTAACCCACTGGTACAGGCGGGATATTTTTCAGTCGATTTACAGGCAATCCGCAATTCGCTAATGAATTTGCCCTGGACAGAAAGTATCCAGGTAAAGCGGATCTGGCCGGACCGGCTCAAGCTTAGAATTCATGAGCAAAAACCGGTAATACGCTGGCAGGAGCATAGTTTGTTGAATGAACAAGGTGAGGTATTTAGGCCGTTGAATATAGATCGCTTTCAAACCTTGCCGGTATTGTATGCACCTAATGAGCAGCGCTTGGTGTTACTCGAGGTCATGCATGGATTGAGTGTCAGCTTGATGGATCAGGGCTTGTACCTGACAGAGTTTCGAGTCAATGAAAGGCAATCCTGGTTATTGAGTATGGAAAATGGCCTGGTAATACAGTTAGGCAGGTTGCAGCCTCTGGAGAAATTTAGCCAGTTAATGAAAGCACTGATTGTAACCGGAGGTGAGCTAGTGAATAAAATGGTTTATGTCGATATGCGCTACCCGAATGGTTATGCCGTGCGTTGGCGAGAAAATGAAAAAATAGAGTGGTAATTATTACCTGGAATGCGGCTAGACCAAGAGTCTGGCTTATTCTTATCAAGTAGTGAAAGGCAAATGTAATGGCAAAACAAATAGAGCGTAATGTAATTGTAGGGCTGGATATAGGGACATCCAAAGTTGCTGCTATCGTTGGCGAGATCAATGAAAATGGTGAAGTTGAGGTGATCGGTATTGGTTCTACACCGTCGCGGGGCTTAAAAAAAGGGGTGGTGATTAACCTAGAGTCTACTGTTAACTCGATTCAGCGCGCTGTTGAAGAAGCTGAATTAATGGCTGGCTGTGAGATTACTTCGGTGTATGCCGGGATCGCAGGGAGCCATATTAAAAGCTTAAATTCACATGGAATTGTCGCAATCAGAGACAAGGAAGTATCGCAATATGATATAGAGCGGGTGATCGATTCAGCACGAGCTGTAGCGATTCCGGCGGATCAAAAGATTATTCATATCTTGCCGCAGGAATTTATTATTGACTTGCAGGCCGGTATTAAAGAGCCGATCGGGATGTCAGGCATCCGTCTAGAAGCAAAAGTACATATGGTGACGGGCAGTGTTAGCGCGGCACAAAATATTATCAAATGTATACGTCGCTGTGATTTAGATGTCGATGATATCGTTCTGGAGCAACTAGCATCATGTTCCTCGGTTTTAACCGAGGATGAAAAAGAGCTGGGTGTCTGCTTGATCGATATCGGAGGGGGTACGACCGATATCGCCGTGTTTAATCAAGGGGCCATTAAGCATACGGCGGTTATTCCCATAGCAGGGGACCAGGTAACCAATGATGTAGCTGTCGCATTACGCACCCCGACGCAAAATGCTGAGCAGATTAAACGCGAACATGGTTGCGCATTAACGCAATTAGCAGATGCGAATGAAATGATTGATGTGGCCAGTATCGGCGACCGACCTTCACGCAAAATTTCCAAGCAGAACCTGGCTGAAATTATCGAGCCTCGTTATGAGGAATTAATGCTCTTAGTGCAGGCGGAGTTAAGGCGTAGTGGTTATGAAGGGTTAATTACAGCAGGAATTATATTAACAGGAGGGAGTTCAAAAGTGACAGGGCTAGTGGATCTAGCGGAGGAGATTTTTCATATGCCAGTGCGACTAGGAACTCCACAACATGTAGTGGGTTTAACCGATGTGGTGCAAAACCCGGTACATGCAACAGGAGTAGGGTTGTTATTGTATGGCAGGGATCATTTGGCAAGCGGGGATCATTTGGTAGAAAAGAGAGATGGGCTTTTGGCAGCAATGAAAGCTTGGTTTCAAAATAATTTTTAAACAATAAATCGAGGCAAAGGCAATGAAATATGAATTAATGGATTTAGGTTTGGAAAATGCAGTCATTAAAGTGATTGGAGTCGGCGGCGGTGGAGGGAATGCCGTTGACCATATGATGAACAGCGAAATAGAAGGAGTTGAATTTGTTTGTGCAAATACCGATGCACAAGCTTTGCGCCGTGTGGAAGTTGATACCGTTATTCAGTTAGGTGCTGAGCTGACCAGAGGTCTTGGCGCGGGTACGAATCCAGAAGTGGGTCGAGAAGCGGCAGAAGAGAACACAGATATTATTCGCGATGTACTGGAAGGTACGAATATGCTGTTCTTAACAGCAGGCATGGGTGGTGGCACGGGAACCGGCGCGATTCCTGTCATTGCTGAGATTGCCAAAGAAATGAATATCCTGACGGTCGCAGTAGTGACCAAGCCGTTTGATTTTGAAGGTACACAGAAAAAACTAGTGGCTGAAGCAGGTATTGCAGATTTAGAGAAGCATGTAGACTCATTGATTATTATTCCTAATCAGAAATTATTGCCGGTGTTAGGTGCTAATGTATCCATGACCAAAGCCTTTGCTGCCGCGAATGATGTGCTTCTAGATGCAGTGCAAGGTATTACCGAGTTAATTACTAGCCCAGGCATGATTAATGTAGATTTTGCCGATGTTAAAACAGTCATGTCGAGTATGGGTGCCGCTATTATGGGTACGGGTATGGCGAGTGGGGAAAACAGAGCGCGGGTCGCTGCAGAAAAAGCGATTGCTTGCCCATTGCTAGAAGATATCAACCTTCAGGGTGCGCGCGGAATTTTGGTTAATATTTCTGCAGCAGATATAGGTATTTCCGAATTTGATGAAGTGGGAAATATTGTCCATGCTTTTGCCTCGGACGATGCTATTATTAAAATTGGTACGGCTATTGATGAAGACCTGGGTGATGAAATTAAAGTCACTGTAGTTGCAACCGGAATGGGGGCTAACCAAAAATCAGTGAGTACACCTATTCATATTGCACCGGCTATAGCGACCACTGCTAATGATTACGCAAGTTTAGATACGCCAACTATTACGCGTAATAATCAGGATAACAAAGAGACGCGATTCGGCGTACAACCAAAAAATAATTCAGCAGATATGGATTATCTAGATATTCCCGCTTTTTTACGTCGACAGGCTGATTAAGACATGTTAAAGCGCAAAGCCTTGGCCTCAGGCTTTGCGCTTTAAACAATGGAGGCATTGTTTAAAGCTTAGACTATTGACTAGCTCTAGGCGCTTATGTGTGTTAACAAAAAGGCGCTGTGCCTCAGTTTTAGCGGATGTGGTATACTTTTCGAGATTTGATTGAAGACAGACTGGACCCAGGCATAGCAAATGATTAAACAACGCACATTAAAAAATACCATTAGAGCGACGGGTGTTGGTCTGCATACAGGCAATAAGATATACCTGACCTTACATCCAGCTGCGATCAATACGGGAATAAAATTTAGACGCGTTGATTTAGACGAGCCGGTTACCATTGATGCCATTCCACATAATGTCGGTGAGACGACACTCTCTACAACCCTGGTTAAAGATGGTGTAAAGATTTCTACCATAGAGCATTTACTCTCTGCCATGGCAGGTCTAGGTATTGATAATGCGCTGGTTGATGTTACCGCAGCAGAAGTGCCTATTATGGACGGCAGTGCCGGGCCATTTGTATTTCTGATTCAATCTGCCGGTGTGCAGGAACAAGATGCACCGAAGCAATATATTAAAATTAAGCATGAAGTTAAAGTCACAGAAGGTGATAAATGGGCTGCTTTTTTACCTATGGATGGTTTTAAAGTAACCTTTACGATAGATTTTGAGCACCCGGCATTTGACGAAAATGTCAAAACCGCAAGTATGGATTTTTCCTCCACGACCTTTGTTAGAGAAGTTAGCAGAGCGCGGACCTTTGGATTTATGAAGGACATCGAATTTTTGCGGGAAAATAATCTGGCTCTGGGTGGAAGCCTGGATAATGCTATCGTAATTGATGATGACAAAATTCTCAACGAAGGCGGCTTGCGCTATGCCGACGAATTTGTAAAACACAAAATGCTGGATGCGATTGGTGATTTATATTTGTTAGGCCACAGCTTGATTGGCGAATATCAAGGCTATAAATCAGGACATGGTTTAAATAACCGATTATTAAGAGCGCTGATGGCTGATACGGATGCCTGGGAAAAGGTGGCTTTTGAAAATGATGAAGATGCCCCGATACCCTTTATGCGCTCAGCAGAAAGCCGTGCTAACGAGTAAGCAACAACTACACAGGGGCTTAGGTGTTAATGGCTTTGTTTTTGTAAAACCCTGCTTAGGCCTAATAACGCATCCTTTAATTTCCCTTCGGCCAGCGCATCGGCATTACCTCTGAGTAGGTTTATATTCTCAATTGAAGGGATTTTTTTATTGATCTCTTCTGCCATCTTGAATGGCTCTGGCCGCAGCACTCTGACCCGAATCTTTTTTATCCTTGCATTACTCTCTGCATTCACAGCCTGCTGGATCAGCACACTGCAAAAACGTAGCTGAGATGCCCAGGCGGCCGAGCTAACATAAATCATTAAGTTGTTATCATTAATAACGCAATCCTTAATATGTGCGCGCAGTTGCTTAGGGCTTGCAGCGAGGATGATTTTTAGCATTCGCTGATGCTTTATTAATTGCAACTGAATCGCTGAGCTATGGGAGAAAGAATTGGCAGGTTTAAAACTCATGTGTAATATTTGGCATAAGTGGATCTAACAAAAATTAGGTACAGTGCAGCCGACAAGCCAGAAGAACCAAAAATCATTGCCATTACCATAATTTGATAACGCGCAGCAATAAAAGGCGAAATACCCGAAAGTATTTGCCCAGTCATCATCCCGGGTAAAGACACCAGGCCTACCGCAAACAAAGAGTTGATCACCGGAATCATGGCGGCCTGAAAAGCAATATTTCGCGCCTGGATATAGCTATCGTGGTGTAGTATTTCAGCGTGTAAACGTTCGGCCGCCAAGCTAACACTATTCATGCTATTACCAAATATCATTCCAGCAATAGGTACCATGTAATGCGGTGCATACCAGGGCGTTAAATGCAGCGTGCCCTGAGTTATTAATAGCAGAGTCAGACCGCCACCCAAAGTAATCGCTAGAAAAGCAAATTTATACAGTGTTAAGCGCTGCTCAGTAACCGTGTTCAGCGCAATCCAGCTGGATGCGGTACACATAATACATAAAATAATTAAAATAATGCCGCTATTTTGGGTGGCAAAGATAAATGTTAAAGCATAACCGACTAATGCCAGCTGGATCAGCATACGCAATAGTGCGTAGATCGAATGCATGACATTTAAAGACCAGTGAGCAAAAACTAATAGAACGAGTAAGGCAGGTAGTAATGATAAAGCCAGGCTGCTTAAATTGATTATTTCGATACTGCTCACAAGGTTCTTTTACAATCGACTATTTAGGTTTAAATACTTGCAGGTTATCAGTATGATTGAAATCAACACCCACACTGATAATAAAGCTGGTTGCCTCTTCAATACTCATTTTTGATTTAATAATCTTGGATTCATGCACAATCACAGTAAAGCCAGAAGTAGGGTTAGGTGAAGTCGGGATAAACAGGATATACATATCCTCGACCTTGTTAGTTACATAGGCAGGTACCCAGACATCATCTTTTGGATATTCGGTGAAAACAACTTCGCGTGTTTCTTCTTTAGTGTGTCCAGAAAATAAATTGACAACTTTTTTAATCACCCTGTAGATTGAATTCAATAAGGGAATACGGTTAATAATATTATCAATAAAACCAATAACCCATGACCGTCCCACAATATTTAAACGGTAGCCAATATAAACAAAAAAGTAAAAACTGAATGCAAAGATGAGTAAAGTAATTAAATAGTTATCCCAGTAGCCATACACAAACTCAAAAGTGACAGTAATAAGCTTTTTCATAAATAAAACAATTTGTAAGACCACTGCAATCGGGATAAAAGCAAGAATACCAATAAGAAAGTAATTGGTGATACGTTTTATATAGCTATTCATAATGGTTCCTTTGTTTTTATTATTGTGTTAAGAATTCAACGACTTGAATATTAATAAGACTCCCGAAATAGCCAGGAAGATTGCAAATAGCTGAGCATATTTTTGGTTATCGATTTGGGTGTACAGAAATTCTTCAGTAAATAAAAATACCACCACTGAAATTTGCAGTAATAACATATTATCGGTATAAGACATCCCGCTCTCATAGCCGATGACATACAAGGTGAGTAATTGAAATGCCGCAAAAGTGGCATAACAAATGGCAATCGTAACACGGGTAATATTTTTAGAATGACCCTGCTCATGCACTAATGCCGTTAGCAAAGAGCCGCCTAAATTAGTAATACCATGAACAATACCCATCATCATCAAATACAGTTTTTCATACCGGATCATTGTTCTCAAAGACTGTTCAATACGCGGAAAGAAATTTTTCAGCGCAACAAAGATTAAAAATAGCCCAATCAGCAGGCCAATATTCACTTTGATATTCGTAATGATAAACAGAAAGAAAACGATGAACGGGATACTGTATAAAAGGATATTTTTATACAGATCAAGGTTGATAAGGTGGTAATGCTTTACGACCTGCAACAGATTGATAGCAATAGAAATAGGTAGCAATACCGAGAGCGTATAGCTAAAATCATAGCCCAGCAAAAGTAACAGCGGTGTACCAAACAGCAAGATACCAACACCAAATAAAGACTGAATCATCGTAGTGATGATTAGGGCAGCTAAAATATCAACAGGCATAATGGTTCATGGCGTTAGTTACAGTGGTTTAAGTATACCTTGCATTGACTGAGTTCTGTATAAGAAATATGTGAGGGCTGTGTTATTTAGTATTGAAGAAACCATTTCAAGGTTTATTGGTGCACATAAGCAATACGACAAAATGGATATCGAGGTAATATGATGGATATTCAAGCAATTAAAACAGAACAGGACTACGATAGAGCTCTTTCACAAATTGAGGAATTGTAGGGTATTGATGAAGGTACGGAAGATGGAGACGAATTTGATGATAATGAACAAATTCATTATCCCATTCCCCTCCCTTGATTCAATCAAGGCTATAAAGTTTAGAATGGATCAGCTGAACCTCACAAGAAAAGATTTAGAGTGTAATGGTTAAGTATTCCTGTAGGCTTTTAAATCAACAAAGGGGGACTCTCATTGAATATGATACGCAATCTACATGCGCACTTATCCATTCCCTTAGAAAATCTAATTAGTGAAGCGAAATTAAGGCACCTGGAAACAAGCAAAAATCCTGCCCAAATATTAGACGGTTATTTGTTTCCAGGTGCCTAAGTTTATAGCTAAAAGGCCAGTTTTAATTATGAGAAAAAGACACACTCAAGAAGAGTAGAATAGGTAAATTACATCCCGAAATGTTGTCATATAATGTTGCGTTATAACCGTACTGCTCAACCCAAACCGGATACATACTGCCGCTTGATTAAGCGGCAACTAATTTTTATTTTTTATATGCGCTAGGTTCAATCATCCTCAGCATGTCGATAATGCAAAGCTGAAACCTGTTCGGAGAGAAAGCCCATTAAAAAGGTAATGACTGAGGTGTTGAGCAAGAGTGCACTCATATTGGTAAAGCGGTGTATGGTTACGTAGGTATAGCCATAATAACCCATGCCAAGTAAGAATAAGGCGGTGCTTATCGGTAGGAATAAGCGCATGGGTGAAAATAATGAGCCGATGCGCAGAATTATAATAAAGAAACGGGCACCATCTCTAAATAAGCGGATATGGCTTTTGCCTTTACGCTGGCCAGCATGTATGTGGACATAAGCTACCGGAAAGCCAGAGCGAAAAAATGCCATGGTGCTGGTGGTCGGGTAGGAAAAGCCGTTGGGTAATAGGTATAGAAATTTTCTAAATTTATCGGTTCTAACGGCTCGGAACCCTGATGTTAAATCTTCAATCTTGTGCCCAGTCATGATGGTCGCGAAACGATTATAAAAAGCATTTCCAATACGGCGTAATAGTGAAGCCTGGGATTTTACATTTCTGGCACCTACGACCATATCATAGCCTTCTTCCATTTTTTGCAGAAACATCGGGATATCAGCCGGGTTATGCTGGCCGTCGCCATCCATAAACACGGTAATATCGCCGCTAGCAATTCTTGCGCCGGTTTTAATCGCTGCCCCGTTACCCTGGCTGTAGGGGTGGCTAATGACTTTTGCACCGGCTAGCTCTGCTAATTCGGCGGTATTGTCTGTAGATCCATCGTTAATGACTAATACTTCAGCATTAAGCTCTAAAGCCTGTATGCTTTGTAATACGGCAGTAATATTTTTTGCTTCATTTTTCGCAGGAAGTACGATTGAGATATTCATTAACTATAAAATTATAGGGGTAGAGGGTGAATAATCCTGATCGAGGATTTTGGCTTATTCCAGGTAAATATAATATATAAGGCAAACAAAATCGCTTGATTGGGTCGATAGTTGTGGCGCTTGGGGCGATATTTTAACACCCAACCTTGGCATAAAGCATCATGATAAAGCAGATCAGGCTTTATCATGAGAAGTACGGGGTCATACTATATTACTGAGTTTAATTCAGTACTAGTTTGGCAAGGGGTTTGTAATAGGGTTAACGGGCCTTTCAATCGGATTTATAGGCCTTGCAGGATAATAATAGGGACGTCTGTTGATATCTTGAGAGCGTTGCTCATCTAGTAAAACTTGCGCTTTATTTGCCCGCGCGTTTTGATAGGCGGCATCGGCATTTTCTTCTTGAGCTTGAATCAAACGTTCTTTGTCATCCGCTTCTTTTTGTAATTGCTTTGCCGAGGCTTGAGCGGCGATTTCTTTATCTAGTTTCTGTACAGCGGCTTTCTGTTCTTCTGGGCTAATGTCCTTAGGTAGAGTATATTCCTTGCCATCTCGTTTGCAGGGAAATTGTTGATAACTTTTTATGCCATTGACTTCGCATTGGTAGATTTTTGCATATACAGGTGAAATAGCAAGTACCAGAATGAGTGTAGTGATGATTTTCATGGTTAGTATTCTCTGTGTACAATACCGCGATGTTATTGATGGTAAAAGATAGTCATAAAAGTTTAAACTGTATTGCATGTTTGTGCGGTTGACTTAATTATAAGCTTATTACCTGCGCAAAGTAATGCTATTTGCTAAGCAGAAATATCCCCCCCCAGTTTTCAATAACCTGGCCTGAACTTCACTGATACTAAGTGGTGTCAGGTATACGGTATCACTATAAAAACAAGTTAAAGTAGTATGAAACAAGAGTTACCTTTATTTTCAGCGCATAAACTCTGCGTTGCACCAATGCTGGACTGGTCAGACAGACACTGTCGGTACTTTCATCGTTTATTGTCCAGGAATACTGTTTTATATACTGAAATGGTAACTACCGGGGCTTTGTTAAATGGTGATGTTGAACGTCATCTGGGCTTTACTCAACAAGAACATCCAGTGGCTTTACAGCTAGGCGGAAATTCAGCGCAAGATTTAGCTATCTGTAGTCAAATGGCAGCAGAATACGGTTACGATGAAGTTAACTTAAATGTTGGCTGCCCAAGTGACCGAGTACAAAATGGCCGCTTTGGTGCCTGCCTAATGGCTGAGCCAGAATTGGTTGCAGAGTGTATTGCGGCGATGCAAAAGGCTGTGAACATCCCTGTTACGGTTAAATCACGTATTGGGATTGATGAACAGGATTCTTATCAGGAATTAGCGCATTTTATCAGCACGGTTGCAGAAGGCGGTTGTCGAACCTTTATTATTCATGCACGCAAAGCCTGGTTATCAGGACTGTCACCGAAACAGAATCGAGAAGTCCCTCCATTGAATTATGAGGTAGTCCAGCAGATTAAACAGGATTTTCCTGATCTGGAAATTATTATTAATGGTGGAATTAGCAGTTTAGGACAATCGCTTGATCTACTAGCCAGCCTTGATGGCGTCATGATTGGTCGTGAGGCGTATCACAATCCTTACCTATTAGCCGGAGTTGATGCGACAATTTATCAGCAATCTGGCGACCCTATAACCCGACATGAAGTTGTGCAAAAAATGCTACCTTATATACGCCAGCAATTAGCCGTAGGTGTGCGGCTACACAGCATCACCCGGCATATGCTGGGTTTATTCCATGGTATTCAGGGGGCGAGGGCGTGGCGGCGGCATCTTAGCGAGCGAGGACCTAAGGCTGGAGCAGATGAAGATGTTATTTTAGAGGCGTTAGAATTAGTGCAACTATAATGTATACTAAGCCGTTATTAAATTTTAGAGACAGATGATGGAAGAGTATTTCAGCAAAATTATTGAAGCAGTTGGTGAAGATGTGACGCGCGAGGGTTTGGTTGATACTCCTGCACGTGCCGCTAAAGCCTTTAAATTTTTAAATAATGGGTATGAGAAAACCCTTGAAGAAGTATTGAATGGTGCAATTTTTGAAGCCGATACCGAAGATATGGTCATCGTCAAAGATATAGAGTTGTATTCTTTATGTGAGCATCATTTATTGCCTTTTGTGGGGAAATGTCATATTGCTTATTTGCCGGATGGTCATGTATTAGGCTTGTCTAAATTGGCAAGAATTGTGGATATGTATGCCAGGCGCTTGCAGATTCAGGAAAGACTAACCAAGCAAATTGCCGATGCTGTTGAAACTGCGGTACATGCGAAAGGGGTTGCGGTAGTGATTGAGGCGAAACATATGTGCATGATGATGCGCGGTGTTGAGAAACAAAATTCAGTGATGACAACGTCTGTTATGACGGGTATTTTTCGTAATGAAATTAGTACAAGAGCAGAATTTTTGAGTTTAATTAACCGCGGTAGTTGAGGTTATTATGCCAGCTAAAAAACGTGCGGTTTTAATTGTTAATCTGGGATCTCCAGAGAAATTAACTGTTCGATCGGTTAGGCAGTTTTTACGCCATTTTCTCGGTGACCCCCGTGTGGTCAATCTACCGCGTGCCCTTTGGTGGCTAATTCTAAACTTTTTTGTTTTACCCTTTAGACCGAGTAAGTCTACAAAAGCCTATGCTAAAGTATGGACTGATCGAGGCTCGCCATTAACTTATTTAACTCAGGACTTGACTGATAAAGTGGCCCAGCGTTTTGAGCAAGAGCCTCAGGTTTCTGTGCAAATGGCGATGAGTTACGGCAAGCCCTCGCTGAGCGGAGTATTACGTAAACTGCACAAAGCGCAGTGTGAGCAACTCACGATTGTGCCATTGTATCCGCAATATTCATCAACGACCACGGCCAGTGTGTTTGATACGGTAGCGGCCGAGTTAATGAAGTGGCGCTATATTCCCGAATTAAACTTTATTAACGACTATCACCAGCACCCTCTCTATATCAGAAGTATTGCCAATTCTGTCCTGAAAACATGGGCTGAGCATGGGCAGGGTGAACTATTGGTACTCTCCTTTCATGGCTTACCTGATCTGCTGACAAAAAAAGGTGATCCATATTATTACCAGTGTCTAAAAACTGCCGAGTTGATTGCAGCGCAGCTAATGATAAAGGATCATCAGTGGCGCGTGGTATTTCAGTCCCGGTTTGGTAAGGCAAAGTGGTTGCAGCCCTATTGCGTAGAAACCTTAATGGCACTACCTGATGAAGGCATTAAAAATATTGATATTATTTGCCCGGGCTTTGCAATCGATTGCCTGGAAACCCTGGAAGAAATCAATATGACTAATAAGGAAGTTTTTATTCAGGCGGGTGGCCAGGGGTATCAATATATCCCGGCGTTAAATGATTCAGACGCAAACGTACAACTGATGCTGGATTTAATTTCCAACAGAGGCAGTTAAAGCGATTTAACGCCCTTTCTAGAAAATAATAAGAAGAAATAACATGACTTTACTCAATGCGTGGCAGGAAAAGTGGCCTGATATTCGAATCAGTAAACCGGCAGAAACCGGCGCGGGTGTGTTGGATTCTGGCGCGTTTAAAAGCATAGAAGTTGATAGTGTATTTGCGACCATCAATAAGGCGCAGACAATCATAGGGCAGGCAGTTTTATACCGTTCTTTGGCGCAGCCATCGGACGACTTGCAAGAAATTGTTGAAAAGCAGCAGGCAGTTAAAGAAATACAGGAAAATCCGAAATTAAAAAACACATTGCAGCAACTGCTGCTGAGTGCTAAAAAAGATGAAAAGTTGTTTTATCAATTGCTCTTTGCAAAATTCCTGAGCTCGGGCGGCACAGCACGAGATGATGCAGCAATTGAAGGTTATGGCTATAAGCAATACCGCAGTGGAGTGCGTTTTATTCTGGATTTTGTGGGGGGCGTGCTACAACTTAACAAACCTGAAAGTAGCTACCTTGGTTCGCTTTTTAATGGCTTGAGAGAATTCACTAAAACGCGAACCTACTCTTTAATGACCGGCCCCGTCTATATTACGGAAAAAGGAATGCAGTGCGTGCTGGATAGAAAAAAATTAACGCCTGCGATTGTTTTTAAGCCTCACGTTTTCAAGCCCATGCTAATTGCAATGGTGTTTGCCGCTCTGCTGATTGTTAATCTGTTTGTCCCGATTGGTTTCTTTAGTTTTTCACCGGCAGTGGCTATTTTTGTTGTGCCCATGATGCTGATTTATTTTCCTATTATTGGCGGCTTTGATAGGGACAGTTGCATTAAGCCTTTGCGTGAGGAATACAGGCAATCAAATGATCTAGGCAAGGCGTTAGATGTATTAGGCCAGCTGGATGAGTTAATGTCGTTGGTGAAATACGCTGAGGAGAATACCGGTGCTGTGGTATTGCCGGAATTGATTGAGGCCAAGCATCATAAAATCAGTTTGAAGAATGCAAAAAATCCAGTATTAAGCCAGGTGGGTCCGGACTATGTCGGCAATGACTTTAGTATAGATCAGGAAAAATTGGTGCTGATTACCGGGCCAAATAGTGGTGGTAAAACGGCTTTCTGTAAAACCTTGACGCAGATTCAGTTACTGGCGCAGATCGGCAGTTTCGTGACGGCGGATTCGGCAATGTTAACGGTAGCCGATAAAATTTTCTATCAAGCCCCAGAAATTAGCCAGCTAGATGATGGTGAAGGGCGCTTTGGTACCGAATTAAAACGCACCAAAGCTGTTTTTTTAGCATCGACGGCAAAAAGTCTGGTCGTGCTGGATGAATTATCCGAAGGTACCACCTTTGAAGAGAAAATGGAAACCTCGGCGAATGTGCTCAATGGCTTTTATCAAAAAGGTAATAACACCATACTAATTACCCATAACCACCAGTTGGTTGACCACTTTCTGGCGGAGAAAAAAGGTGTTGCCTTGCAAGTTGAATTTATTGATGAAGATCCAACGCATAAGTTAATTCCAGGTATTTCCAGAGTCAGTCATGCACATCGTGTGGCGAAAAAGATTGGCTTTTCCAAGGAAGATATCGCAGGTTATCTGGCGGATAGCTAATTGAGTCGGCTTAATGACTTAAAGTTATGCGTCTGTGCATTAGCCTTGATAGGCATAAGTCTTAGCGCCTGGGCCGATGTCTATAAGTATACCTCTCCAGATGGAGGGGTTTATTATACTGACCAACCACCAGACAAAAAATACAAGCTGATTATTCGTAGCAAGCCAAAAGGCTATAAGGCATCGTTTAAACATCTGCAGAAAAATAAAAAGAAATATACCCCTATCATTGAAGCCGCAGCTAGCAAGCACGGTATAGACCCTAAGCTTGTTCATGCAATGATATATGCCGAATCCGCCTATAATGCGACAGCTGTTTCCAGCGCGGGCGCGGTGGGTTTAATGCAGCTAATGCCTGCGACTGCTCGTCAATACGGCGCTCAAAATCGTAAAGACCCTAAGCAGAATATTTTTGCCGGTACCAAATACCTCAAATATTTGCTAGGTCTTTTTAAGGATGACTTAAGCCTGACCATTGCTGCTTATAATGCCGGTGAAAATGCGGTCAAAAAATATAATAACCAGATTCCACCTTATCCGGAAACGCAAAATTATGTGAAGCAGGTTTTAAACCTTTATAAGAAAGATCAAAGTTAGTACCAAAGTCTTGCTGTAGACACTTATTTTTCTAGGACTTTCGGGGGGATTTATTTGTTTTATTCTAAACAAGTTACTTGTCCGCGATAGTTAAATCGATAAGAAAATTTTAATAAATCACGGTCTAATTTAGCCTGATTTGTCATTATAAATTTTAGCGTCCAAAGGACTGAAATTATTGTTATAATAAACGGTTGTCAAGTCATGTTAATTTGGACTTAAACCCCCAGGTTATTTAGAAAACCACTAGCCGATAAATTGATTTATCGGCGATAGAGACGTATAGACGGACCCCCATGTCAGAATTTGCTAAAGAAATAACCCTAGTTAGTATCGAAGACGAGATGCAGCAGTCGTACCTGGATTACGCAATGAGCGTTATCGTCGGTCGGGCACTCCCGGACGTTAGAGATGGCTTAAAGCCCGTTCATCGACGTGTTTTATATGCAATGAGTGTCTTGGGTAATGACTGGAATAAATCCTATAAAAAATCTGCACGTGTAGTCGGGGATGTGATCGGTAAGTACCATCCTCATGGCGATACTGCAGTGTATGACACTATCGTCCGAATGGCGCAGCCGTTCTCTTTACGCTATATGCTGATCGATGGGCAGGGTAACTTTGGTTCGGTTGATGGTGATTCTCCAGCGGCGATGCGATATACCGAAGTGCGCATGGCCAAGATTGCGCATGAAATGCTGGCTGATCTGGACAAGGAAACAGTTGATTTTAATGCCAACTATGATGAGTCTGAATCTGAGCCGGCTGTTTTACCTGCTAGAGTGCCGGCTTTATTGGTTAATGGCTCTTCAGGTATTGCCGTGGGTATGGCAACCAACATCCCACCGCATAATCTGAGCGAAGTGATCAGTGCCTGTCTGATGCAGATGGATAATCCTGATATAGCTATTCGCGAGTTAATGGAGCATATTCCAGGGCCTGATTTTCCAACCGCTGGTATTATCAATGGTGTTTCCGGTATTTATGATGCCTATGAAACTGGGCGAGGTAAAGTTTATATCCGCGGTCGCAGTCATGTCGAAGATTACAATCAGGGCACTCGTCAGGCGATCATTGTTACTGAATTACCTTATCAGGTAAATAAGGCTCGGCTACTGGAAAAAATTGCCGATCTGGTTAAAGAATCAAAAATCGAGGGTATTTCCGGTCTACGTGATGAGTCTGATAAAGATGGTATGCGTATGGTTATAGAGATACGCCGTGGCGAAGTACCTGACGTGGTATTGAATAATCTATACAAACAAACTCAAATGCGTACCGTATTTGGGATCAATATGGTGGCTATCTCCAATGGACGGCCACAGTGCATGAATTTAAAAGAAATTCTGCATGCCTTTATCAATCATCGTCGCGAAGTTGTTACTCGGCGTACAATTTATTTGTTACGTAAAGCACGTGAGAGAGCACATGTATTGGAAGGTCTGGCAGTGGCCATGTCCAATATTGATGAAATGATTGTGTTAATCAAAAATTCTGCCAATCCAGCTCAAGCTAAAAGCAGCTTGCTAGAAAAAACCTGGAATTCAGGTCTAGTGGCTTCTTTATTAGAACGTGCGGATGCTGATCGTTCGCGGCCTGATGGTTTGGTACAGGAATTCGGTATTCATGGTTCTGAGTATCGCCTTTCTGAAGCACAGGCAACGGCAATTTTGGACTTGCGTTTACATCGATTAACAGGCTTAGAACAAGATAAAATTGTTGACGAATATAAAAAGCTATTAGACTTGATTGATGGATATCTTGAGATTCTTGGTAGTGCAGTACGTTTGATGGAAGTGATTCGCGAAGAACTGGAAGCGATTAAAGAAGAATATGCCGATGAGCGTCGTACTGAAATAGTAATCGAACAGCTTAGTTTATCTGAAGAGGACTTTATCACCGAAGAAGATGTGGTGGTTACCATGTCGCATGAGGGTTATGTGAAGTCGCAACGTCTGGAAGATTATCAGGCACAGCGGCGTGGTGGTCGCGGCAAATCAGCTACGGCGACTAAAGAAGAAGATTTTGTGGATAAGTTGATCGTTGCCAATACGCACGATACAATTTTGTGTTTTTCTTCTGCCGGTAAGGTCTATTGGCTTAAGGTTTATCAATTGCCAATCGCCAGTCGGGCATCACGCGGTAAGCCGTTTGTAAATTTACTGCCTTTAGATAAAGATGAGCAAATCAGCGCCATGTTAACGGTGCGTGAATATAGCGAAACGCAGTATATCTTTATGGCGACCGCAGCAGGTACTGTTAAAAAAACGCCATTAAAAGAATTTGAGCGTCAGCGTTCGAACGGTAAAATTGCCATTGACTTACGTGAGGGTGATAAATTAGTCGGTGTTGCAGTCACCGACGGCGAGCAAAATATTCTACTATTCAGTAGTGGTGGTAAAGCAAATTGCTTTAGCGAAGCGGATGTACGTTCTATGGGGCGTACGGCGATGGGTGTGCGTGGTATGCGCTTGGGTGAAGGGCAAAAAATCATTTCCCTGATTACCTCTTCGGAAGGTACTGTACTGAATATCACAGAAAATGGCTATGGTAAGCGTACCCGCTTAGCTGAATTTACTCGGCATAAACGTGGCGGCCAGGGCATGATTGCCATGCAGACTTCTGAACGTAACGGTAGATTAGTCGGAGCAGTGCTGGTAGCGGATCATGATGAAATTATGTTGATTACCGATGGCGGTGTGCTGGTGCGTACTCGGGTAAATGAAATTTCAGTGGTGGGAAGAAATACGCAAGGTGTTAGAGTGATACGGCTAGACAGCAAAGAAAAGCTGATTGGCGTAGATAAAATTGACGGCCTGGTTGAAGATGAGTCCGAAGAAGATATCGAGCAGGATGAAACGATAGTTGACGAGCAACCTACAGCTACGGATGACGTAGCCAGTGATCCAGTGAATCAAGTAGACCCAGATACGGGCGAGAGTGAATAATGACCAAAGTATATAATTTTAGTGCCGGGCCTTCTATGTTGCCCGCAGCTGTCTTAAAACAGGCACAGGCAGAAATGCTGGACTGGAAGGGTTCGGGCATGTCAGTGATGGAAATGAGCCATCGCGGTGCCGAATTTATGTCGATTGCCAAAGCCCTGCATGAAGATTTGCGCGAGTTAATGGCGATTCCTGATAATTATAAAATCCTGTTTTTACAAGGCGGGGCAACGGGGCAGTTTTCGTTTATTCCTGCAAATATTTTAGCTGGCAAGGATAAGGCCTGTTATATCAATACAGGTGCCTGGTCCGAAAAAGCCATTAAAAGTGCAAAGGCTTATTGTAATGTCATTGTTTCTGCCAGTGGTGAAGCCAATAATTTCACCTCTATTCCGGAGCGTTCGACCTGGAATATTGACGATCAGGCTGCTTATTTACATTACACGCCTAATGAGACGATACATGGAGTCGAATTTCAGGATATTCCTGATGTTGGAGACTTACCGTTAGTTGCGGATATATCTTCTAATATTCTGTCACGCAGCATTGATGTCAGTAAATTTGGCATTATCTATGCCGGCACGCAGAAAAATATGGGGCCTGCGGGTGCTGCTGTGGTGATCGTTAGAGATGATCTTATAGGTAAGGCACAAAAAGGCTTGCCGGATATTTTTAATTATGAAAAGCAGGCTAATCAAGAGTCGATGCTAAATACGCCTGCAAGCTATACCTGGTATTTAGTGGGTCTGGTATTACAATGGCTGAAAGCACAGGGTGGTATTGCGGCTATCGAGCAAATCAATCAGCGTAAAGCAGCTAAATTGTATGCGGCTATTGATCAGTCTGGTTTATACAGTAACCCGGTTGCTGTCGCTGATAGATCACGTATGAATGTGCCTTTTATTTTAGCGGATAATGAACTGGATAAAGCCTTTCTTGCTACGGCAAAAGAGCAGGGATTTTTGTCATTAAAAGGCCATCGTTCGGTAGGTGGTATGCGCGCTAGTATTTATAATGCCATGCCAGAATCAGGCATAGATGCTTTAATTCAATTTATGGCAGAGTTTGAACGTACTCATTAATTACTATAGCTTATTGATATGACTGATGTAATCCCTCTTCCTGAATTAAGAAATCAGATCGATGCAATAGATCAACAAATATTGCAATTGATTAACCAGCGTGCCGTGCTGGCAGAAGAGGTTGCCCGGACCAAGATTGCGGCAGGTGAAGATAGCTGTTTTTATCGTCCGGATCGGGAGGCATTGGTACTGCGGCGGATTAAGGATTTAAACCCCGGGCCGTTAGATGACGATACCGCAGCGCGTTTTTTTCGTGAATTAATGTCCGCCTGCCTGGCGCTGGAAAAGCCTTTGCAAGTTGCTTTTCTGGGACCAGAGGGAACATTTACCCAGCAGGCGGCATTTAAACATTTCGGTCATGCGATTTGTACCGAGCCGGTGACTACGATTGAAGATATTTTTCAGGCGGTTGAATCTAGACGCTGTCAGTTTGGGGTAGTGCCGATTGAAAATTCAACAGAAGGGGTGGTCACTCCCACTCTGGATCGATTTGTGGCGTCGCCGGTACAAATCTGTGGTGAAGTGGCGATCAGGATTGAGCATAATCTTATGTCCAATGTTGCCAGTTTAAGTGACGTGACCGAAGTATACTCGCATAGGCAATCATTGGCTCAATGTCGTCAATGGTTGGAAAAACACCTGCCAGGCGTGCCCAGTATCGAAGTGAATAGTAATGCCGAGGCAGCCAAAATTGCTTCTTCAAAGCAGGGTGCAGCAGCTATCGCGGGAGAGGTGGCGGCTGAAATTTATAATGTGCCCATTCTTGAGCGTGGCATTGAAGATCAGTCGGATAATACCACGCGCTTTGTGATTATCGGTCAATTGACCTCAACTTCAACAGATGAGGATAAAACCTCGTTACTGATTTCCACTAAAAATCACGCAGGTGCCTTGTATGGTATTTTGCAGCCATTTGCCAAACATGGTATCAGTATGACAAAGATCGAATCGCGCCCTTCGCGGCAAGGCTTGTGGGATTATCTGTTCTTTATTGATATAGATGGGCATCAGACTGATAAAGACATTACCACTGCGCTAGAGGAATTAAAATCACGCGTTACGATGATAAAAATTCTAGGTTCATACCCCAAGGCTATTTTATAAGCCTATGTAGAGCGGACTTTAGTCCGCTTAATTAAACGGCTCGCGCTAATTTGATAGATTGATCAACTCCCCTTTATTTACTATGCAACACAGCATTATTCAACTCGCCACCTCTGGTGTGCAAACATTAGTTCCATACCAGCCCGGAAAGCCTATTTCTGAACTGGAGCGCGAGCTGGGTTTAACTAAGATCGTTAAGCTGGCCTCGAATGAAAATCCGTTAGGGCCCAGCGAAAAAGTCAGGCAGGCAATGCAGGCAAGTTTCGCCGATTTATCGCGCTATCCCGATGGCAATGGTTTTGCTTTAAAAGCCGCGTTAGCAGAGAAATGGTTAGTTGATAGCAAGCAAATTACGTTGGGTAATGGTTCGAATGAAATTCTTGAGCTCTTGGCTAGAGCATTTTTAAGCACCGAACATGAAGTGGTTTTTTCGCAGCACGCGTTTGCGGTTTATCCGCTGGTTACTCAAGCGGTGGGTGCGCAAGCTAGAGTTATTCCTGCTGTAGATTACGGGCATGACTTAAAGGCAATGCTGGCGGCGATCACAGAAAAAACGCGGCTGGTGTTTATTGCTAATCCGAATAATCCTACGGGGACTTATTTAACAGAAGGGGCTTTAAGTGAGTTTTTAGCAGCAGTTCCTGAGCATGTGATTGTTGTTCTGGATGAAGCTTATTATGAGTATGTTGCGAAAAGCGATTACCCTAATTCCATTGCCTGGTTAGCCCAGTTTCCTAATCTAGTGATTACACGTACTTTTTCCAAGGCGCATGGTCTGGCGGGTTTGCGAGTAGGCTATGGTTTGTCGAGCCCAGAAATCGCAGATATATTAAACCGGGTGCGCCAGCCATTTAATAACAATTCACTGGCTTTGGCTGCAGCTGCAGTAGCGATAAAAGATAGCGATTATTTAGCCGAGACAATCGCGCTGAATAATGCGGGTATGCAGTTTTTGACGGCAGAGTTTTCCAGTCTGGGCTTGCCCTGGATTGAATCTGTAGGAAACTTTGTTGCAGTGGATTTGCAGCGTGAAGCAAGTAGCATCAATACAGCTTTATTACACAAAGGTGTGATTGTGCGTCCTGTGGCCAACTACGAAATGCCCAATCATTTGCGCATCAGTATCGGTACGGCGGCAGAGAATGAGTTTTTTATCAACGCACTCAAAGCTGTTCTTGCGAATGTTTAATAAGTTATGCATTATAGGTGTCGGGTTGATTGGCGGATCTATCGCGCGTGCTGCCCGGCAAAATAATCTCTGCACTACGATATCAGCCTATGGGCGGGAGGAAGATCTTTCCAATTTGCAGCGGGCTCAGGAATTAAAGGTTATCGATAGTTATAGTCTGGAAATGGCCGAAGCCGTGGCTAATGCCGATTGTGTGATTATTGCCACACCCGTGGGTGCAATGGCGGGTATCTTTAAGCAGCTTGCGCCTTTTTGGTCTGAAAAGGTTTTATATATGGATGCCGGCAGCACCAAAGGAAATGTGGTAACAGCGCTGACGGAAGTATTTACCGCTATGCCGCCAAATTTTGTACCGGCTCACCCGATAGCTGGGGCGGAAAACAGTGGTGTGGATGCTGCTTTGACAGATTTATTTCAGCGCAAACGGGTGATATTAACCCCTTGTGTGCAGACTGATAAGGGATTTGTTCAGCAGGCCGCCAGGTTTTGGCAAGGTTTGGGTAGCACTGTTTCCTATATGCTGGTAGAGCAGCATGATACTGTGCTTGCGGCTACCAGCCATTTGCCACATATTATCGCTTTTGTTTTGGTCGATTTATTAGGCAAAAAAGATGAGCAGGATGAAATCTTTAAATATGCGGCGGGAGGTTTTAAAGACTTTACCCGTATTGCTTCCAGCGATCCGACCATGTGGCAGGATATTTGTCTAGCTAACAAACAACAAATTATTCCATTAATTGAGCAGCTATGCTCTGAGCTGAACAGTGTTAAGAAAATGCTGCAACACAACCAGACTCAGGCACTGTGCGATACTTTTACTTATGCCCGCAATGCGCGGCAGCGTTTTTTAGATCAACACAATAATATGACTCAATCTATTACTTTTACCGTACAAGCTGGCGGACACTTGCAAGGCCAAGTGCGGGTGCCAGGCGATAAATCAATTTCACATCGCTCCATTATGCTAGGGTCGCTTGCTGAGGGTGTAACCCATGTGAGTGGCTTTTTAGAGGGTGATGATGCGCTGGCGACTTTGCGGGCATTTCAGGCGATGGGCGTTAAGATAGAAGGCCCGGAAAAAGGACAGGTTACTATTCATGGTGTCGGTCTGGATGGTTTACAGGCGCCTAAAGAACCTATTTATTTAGGGAATTCAGGGACCTCCATGCGCTTGATCTGTGGGCTGTTAGCAGGGCAAAAATTTGATGCGATTCTGACCGGAGATAAGTCCTTATCAGGTCGCCCGATGCGACGTGTAACGGATCCTTTGGCTAAAATGGGCGCGGTGATTGAAAGTACTGAAAACGGCACTGCACCGTTAACGATTAGAGGGCAGAGCAATTTACAAGGCATCCACTATGATATGCCGATTGCCAGTGCGCAGGTTAAGTCCTGTCTATTGCTTGCCGGTTTATATGCTCAGGGTGAAACATCGGTTACTGAGCCAGCGCCAACGCGTGATCATACTGAACGTATGCTGTCTGGTTTTGCTTATCCTGTTAAGAAGGAGGGTAATCAGGTGACGATTTCGCGTCAGGGGAAATTGAACGCAACCGATATTGATGTACCTAGTGATATTTCATCCGCCGCTTTTTTTCTGGTAGGTGCGTCAATAGCCGAGAATTCTGACTTAACTTTACAGCATGTGGGTATTAATCCAACGCGTACCGGAGTTATCAATATCCTGCAGTTAATGGGCGCCAATATTGAATTACTTAACCAGCGTGCCGTTGGTGGTGAGCCGGTTGCGGATATACGCGTACGCAGTGCGGCGCTTAAAGGCATTGCAATTCCAGAAGAATTTGTTGCGCTGGCTATCGATGAATTTCCGGTGTTATTTGTGGCCGCAGCCTGTGCAGAAGGGACAACTATTTTAACCGGTGCAAAAGAATTACGGGTTAAAGAGAGTGACCGTATTCAGGTCATGGCGGATGGTTTGCAGATACTTGGCGTCGATGCGCAACCTACCGAAGACGGCATGGTGATAAAGGGTGGAACTATAGGAGGAGGCTCGGTTATTTCCCATGGTGATCATCGAATTGCAATGTCGTTTGCTATGGCGGGATTACGGGCAACCAGCACTATCGAGATTCAGGATTGTGAAAATGTAAATACGTCATTTCCAGGCTTTGCTGTCTTAACGAAAAAGCTTGGGCTTAATATAAGCACACAGGAGGGCTAATGAATATCCCTGTTTTAACCATTGATGGTCCTAGTGGTGCCGGAAAAGGTACGGTTAGTCGGGCAGTTGCAAAGAAGTTGGGCTGGCATTATTTAGACAGCGGCTCTATTTACCGCTCGCTGGCAATTTCTGCTCTGGATAAGCAAGTCGATTTATTGGATGAAGCTGCCGTTGCAGAGGTGGCGAAAAATATGCAGCTGGCTTTTGAGTGCGATGATGAACTGGTGGTAAAGCTTGATGGTATCGATATAACTGCTCGATTGCCCACAGAAGAAACCGGAGCGTCTGCGTCAAAAGTAGCGGCATACCCTGCCGTTAGAAAGGTCTTGCTGCAAAAGCAGAAAGACTTTCGCCAGCTCCCCGGTCTGGTTGCTGATGGACGTGATATGGGGACGGTTGTTTTTAGCGATGCTGATTTTAAGGTGTATTTAACGGCGAGCGCAAAAGAAAGAGGCGACAGACGATTTAAACAGTTGAAAGAAAAAGGGATTGATGCTAACCTTGATAAGATTACTCAGGAGATTATGTTGCGTGATCGTCGCGATAGCGAACGAAAAACAGCGCCACTGATGCCGGCTGAAGACGCATTTTATCTGGATTCATCTGATATAAGCATAGCGGAAGTCATTAATCAGGTCATGATTTTAACTGAATAAGTAATACCATTTATTGGTTGTGTGATGACACACAGCTATTTTTTTAACTACTGAGATAGAGACTTGGATTCTACATACAAGTCTGGGACGAAAACAATGAGCGAGAGCTTTGCTGATTTATTTGAAGAAAGTGTAAAACAAACGGAAATGCGTACTGGCGCGATGCTGGTAGGTATAGTCGTTGACATCGATAACGATAAAGTTATTGTCAGTGCGGGATTGAAATCAGAAGGTGTGATTCCAAAATGGCAATTTTTAAACGACGAAGGTGACCTTGAAGTTAGTGTAGGTGATGAAGTTGAGGTTGCATTAGATTTAATCGAAGATGGTCTAGGTGCTACATTACTTTCTCGTGATAAAGCGAAGAAGCATAGAGCTTGGGGTGAACTGGAAGCTGCCTTCGAAGCGGAAGAGACAATTACCGGCCGTATTAATGGTAAGGTTCGCGGTGGTTTTACTGTCGCAGTGGGTGCATTACGCGCTTTCTTGCCAGGTTCATTAGTCGACGTTCGTCCTATCAGAGACACTACTTTCCTTGAAGGTCGTGATCTTGAATTCAAAGTGATTAAAATTGACCAGAAACGCAACAACGTTGTGTTATCTCGTCGTGCTGTCGTTGAAAAAGAATACAGTGCAGAAAGAGATGAATTACTTAAAACACTGGCTGATGGCATAGTTGTTAAAGGTATTGTCAAGAATTTGACAGACTACGGTGCATTCATTGATTTGGGTGGTATCGACGGTCTATTACATATTACCGATATGGCTTGGCGTCGTGTGCGTCACCCATCTGAGTGTGTGGAAATTGGTCAAGAAATCGAAGTTAAGGTACTTAAATTCGACAAAGAAAAAACTCGTGTTTCATTAGGCATGAAGCAAATGGCTGAAGATCCATGGCATGATATTGCTAACCGCTACCCAGCGGGTACGCGTGTGTCAGGTAAAGTAAATAACTTAACTGATTACGGTTGTTTTGTTGAAATCGAAGAAGGTGTAGAAGGTCTGGTACACGTTTCTGAAATGGACTGGACGAATAAAAACGTTAATCCTTCTAAAGTTGTACAGCTAGGCGATCTGGTTGAAATCATGATTCTTGAAATCGACGAAGAAAGACGTCGTATTTCATTAGGTATGAAGCAGTGTCGTACTAATCCTTGGGATGAGTTCGCTGCTACGCATAACAAAGGCGATAAAATTTCCGGTAAAATCAAATCAATTACAGACTTCGGTATCTTTATCGGTCTGGATGGAAATATTGATGGTCTGGTACATATGTCTGATATTTCATGGTCTGATGGGCAGGAAGAATCAATTCGCGAATACCAGAAAGGTGATGAAGTAGAAACCGTTATTTTAGCTGTTGATGCCGAACGCGAGCGTATTTCTCTTGGTATCAAGCAATTACAACAAGACCCTTTCCAGAACTATATTGCCATTAATGAAAAAGGCAGTATGGTTAAAGGGATTGTAAAAGAAGTTGATGCTAAAGGAGCGGTTATTACTCTGGCTGAAAACATCGAAGGCTATCTAAGAGCATCTGAGATTCAGCGTGATCGTGTTGAAGATGCGACTAAGTTGCTGAGTGTAGGTGACGAAGTTGAAGCTAAGTTTATCGGCGTAGATAAGAAAAACAAATCAATTTCTTTATCTATTAAAGCGAAAGATTCTGATGCTGAAGCCTCTGTTATGAAAGAATACTCAGAAGCTGTAGCTGGAACACCGACAATGGGTGACTTGTTCAAGCAATTGGATAAATAGTAACCAGGCGTTAATAAGAAGGGTTTAATTTGCAAAAATTAAACCCTTTTTTATGCGAGATCGTTTTTGCCATAGATAGCTAATAGCGCTAAATCTGCAAGGTAGTTGGACCCAGGATTATGGTTCAGGCTATTGAGTTATATAAATATTTAAAAAAAACATTAGATTTATCCGTAGCTTAAAGTAAAATACAGGAAAATCACAAAATTATAGGATCAACTGTGACTAAATCTGAATTAATCGAACAATTAGCAAAGAAACAACCTCATTTAGCTTTGCAGGATGTAGAGCTTGCTGTGAAATGTATGCTAGAGCAGATGGGTCAATCTTTATCGGCCAATGAAAGAATAGAAGTACGTGGCTTTGGTAGTTTTTCCTTACATCACCGTAAGCCTAGAATGGGACGCAATCCTAAAACAGGGGATGCAGTTTCCTTAACAGAAAAATATGTCCCACATTTTAAGCCGGGCAAAGAGTTGCGTGATCGCGTCGATGAAACTCGTCATACACATGAAATTACTGATTAATATATAAACCATAAGATTTTGTCATGCGGATTATAGTGCCTGTCTTTTTTTCACTGATTGCTTTGGTTGCACTGGTCTTTTCATTACGTAATTTTCAGAACGTAGATATTGACTTTTATTTTATGACCATACACATGCCGTTAGCACTAGCCTTAACTCTGGAGTTATGTGTAGGAATTTTTATCGGTTTTCTAGGCACATTTATGCATGTCATTAAGCTGAAATCGCAGTATAAATTACTCGATAAAAAAACACGTAATACACTGCGGTCAGACCCAGAATAGGGTTACCCTCTTGAGGGGATTATTTACTAGTACTTCATTGGATAATCATTATTCGATGACTAATTCTTTAATTTTTCGAGTTAAAGTATTCCGTCCATATCCTAATAAATTAGCAGCTTCATGGCGGTGCCCGTGGGTATGCTCTAGCGCTGATTTAATCAGAATAGTTTCTGTTAAGGGAATGATTTTCTTGGCGATATTTTGTTGCCCTTGCGCAATGCATTCTTCAATTGCTTTTTTCAGGCTTACTTCCCAATCAGTCTCCGATTCAGGCGTGCCTGAATTTGATACGCTTGCTTTATAATCAGGTAATAATTCGGGAGGTAGATCGGCTAGATGTATTTCACGCCCAGAAGCCATAACGGTAATCCAGCGACAAAAATTCTCTAACTGGCGTACATTTCCAGGCCAGGCTAAAGTACATAGGTAATCGTCTGCCTCAGTTGTTAATATTTTCACTTCACTGTCTAGTTCTTTCGCTGCAGCGGCTAAAAAGAACTGCATTAGCAAAGGAATATCCTGAGTACGTTCATTGAGTGGTGGGATATGGATACGTATAACATTTAGGCGATGAAACAAATCTTCTCTAAATATTCCCTGCTCGACTAAGGCTTCCAGGTTTTGATGGGTCGCAGCAATAATGCGCACGTCGACTCGGGTCGGAGTGTGGGCACCAACCGAATAGAATTCATTGTCGGCCAATACGCGTAATAAGCGTGTTTGTAGTTCGGGCGGCATATCACCTATTTCATCAAGAAATAAAGTACCATTATCTGCCTGCTCAAAACGCCCGGCGCGTCGTGCATTTGCACCAGTAAATGCGCCTTTTTCATGACCAAATAATTCAGATTCCATTAAATCTTTAGGAATCGCTGCCATATTCAAGGCAATAAAGGGTTGCTTTGCTCGTGGGCTGTGGCGGTGTAGGGCTTTAGCAACCAGTTCTTTTCCAGTACCTGATTGGCCATTGATGAGCACGGTAATATGCGAGCGTGCCAGACGGCCTATGGCACGAAAAACTTCTTGCATGGCGGGTGCGGCCCCGATAATTTCAGGGGAATTAAAATCATTATCACTATTAAGATCCGGAGTGCTGTTTGCCTGCTGCTTATTATGTAAGCAAGCGCGCTGCACAACAGTGAGCATGTCTTTAATATCGAAAGGTTTGGGGAGGTACTCAAATGCTCCTCCGTGAAAGGCAGACACAGCACTATCCAGGTCTGATTGTGCGGTCATAATAATGACTGGAAGGGTAGGGTGCGAGACCTGAAGTTTTTTCAGTAATTGCAAGCCATCTATACCAGGCATGCGAATATCAGATAATAGCATATCTGGGGTGTCGTTTTCTAGCGCATTCAATAATTCTTGAGCCGTGGCAAAGCTTCGTGTCACTATGTCATTTTTATTCAGGGCTTTCTCAATTACCCAGCGCATAGACTTGTCATCATCGGTAATCCACACATTGTAGCTATTAGTCATTTGCATTTCCTACGGGTAAATAAATTGAAAAAACGGTATTTTCTGATGTGCTGGTACATTCAATAATACCGTTATATTGGTTAATGATCGATTGCGAAATAGGCAGGCCTAGTCCGGTACCATCACTGCGTCCGGTAATCATCGGATAAAAGATCTGATTCATTAACTCAGGCTTTATACCACTACCGTTGTCGATAATATCAATACGAGCAGCTAATTTGTGCTGTTTTCCAGCAATGGTCATGTTCCTGTGTATTCGGGTGCGTAAAGTAATTTCACCTGTATCAACAATAGCCTGGCTTGCATTGCGGATAATATTTAAAAAGGCCTGGATAAGCTGGTTTTTATCTGCTTTTAGCTTAGGAATACTAGGATCATAATCACGTTTGATTATTATTCTATGACTAAGCTCGGCCTGAACTAGTTGTCGTACCCGTTCCAGGGCTTCGTGTATATTTAAAGCGACAATATTGGGGGGTTTATTAGGACCCAGCATTTTATCCATTAATGTCTGCATGCGGTCTGCTTCTTTGATAATAATCTGGGTGTATTCTTTTAAGTCATTATCTTGTAATTCAAGTTCCAGAAGCTGGGCGGCTCCACGCAGGCCACCTAATGGATTTTTAATTTCATGTGCAAATCCGCGCATCAACATGCGCGAGATATGTTGCTGAGCAATTAATTGCTCTTCTTTTGATATGCGTATATGCCGATCGAGTTGTTGTAATTCAACAAGCACCTCTGGCTCCTCAGGATTATCCACAATTGGAGTTGCGCTAAAGCTGATGGTTATCTTTTTGTGCAGTAAATTCAGCGTATGCTCGTGGTCAAAAAAGCCCTCATTGCGCTCTATGCAGCGCAATAAATCATCTTTAAGTGATCTATCGAAACTTAGTAAATCTTTTGCAGGTCGACCGAGCAAGTGCCTTGCGCTATCTTCAAATAAAACTTCGCCTGCTGTATTGATATAAATAAGCTGCAGGTCTCTATTAAATAAGAGAATAGCTTCATTAATATTATCGAGAATTTTTTTGTACACTTTATGGGCTTGACCAAGTATTGATACTAAGGAATTTGCCGGACTAGAAAGAGATATTATTTTAACGCACTAATGATGGGCGCAATTAAATAAATATACGCACCCTTTTGACGCGGTGTTTTTTGAGCAAAAAAAAGGGCTAACTAAATAAATAGCAGCCCCTTTTATAAATAGAACGACTACTGCAAGCAGTAGCGATAATATTATTACAAGCTATAGTACATATCAAATTCTACAGGATGAGTACTCATACGTAGACGTTGTACTTCTTCCATTTTTAGATCAATATAACCATCAATAGCATCATCAGTGAATACACCGCCACGCGTCAGGAACTCACGATCTTTATCTAATGCTTTTAGTGCTTCATCAAAAGAGAAAGCCACTTGAGGAATGAGCTTTTCTTCTTCAGGAGGTAAGTCGTATAGATCTTTATCCATTGCATCACCAGGATGGATCTTGTTCTGGATGCCATCAAGGCCAGCCATTAACATTGCAGCGAAGCATAGGTAAGGGTTAGCAGTAGAGTCACCAAAACGTAACTCGATACGACGACCTTTTGGATTGTTTACAAAAGGAATTCGGATAGAAGCCGAACGGTTACGTGCAGAGTAAGCTAGCATAACAGGAGCTTCAAAGCCTGGAACCAGACGCTTGTAACTGTTTGTTGATGCGTTAGCGAAAGCGTTTAGTGCTTTTGCGTGCTTGATGATACCGCCAATATAGAAAAGAGCAGTTTCAGATAGACCACCGTATAAATCACCTGAGAAAATGTTTTGCCCATCTTTTGCTAAAGACTGGTGAACGTGCATACCATTACCGTTATCACCGACTAAAGGCTTAGGCATAAAAGTGGCAGTTTTGCCATACGCGTGTGCAATATTGGCAACCACATATTTAAGTTCCAGAACTTCATCAGCTTTATTAACTAGAGTATTAAATCTAGAGCCAATCTCACATTGACCTGCAGTAGCCACTTCGTGATGGTGAACTTCTGTTGTTTGTCCCATTTCTTCTAAAACTAGACACATTGCAGAACGCATGTCTTGTAGAGAGTCAACTGGAGGTACAGGAAAATAACCGCCTTTTACGCCTGGGCGGTGACCGATGTTACCATCTTCATAGGCTTTTTCAGAGTTCCAGCCGGCTTCTTCTGAATCGACCTTGTAACCACAGCTACCCATGTCGCTATTCCAGCGTACATCATCAAATACAAAGAACTCATTTTCCGGACCAAAAAAAGCAGTGTCAGCTATCCCTGTAGATAGCATATAAGCTTCAGCGCGTCTAGCAATTGAGCGTGGGTCACGTTCGTAACCTTGCATGTCACTTGGTTCAATAATATCGCAACGTAGGATTAATGTATTGTCATCAAAGAAAGGGTCTATTTTGGCTGTAGCCGGGTCTGGCATTAAAATCATGTCAGATTCATTGATGCCTTTCCATCCTGCAACAGAAGAGCCATCAAACATATTGCCTTCTTCAAACGTATCTTCATTGATGCTATGTGCAGGGAAAGTTACGTGTTGCTCTTTACCGCGAGTGTCACAAAAACGAAAATCAACAAATTTGATATCGTTTTCTTGTATTATTTTTAGTACGTTATCTACTGACATTTAAAGTGTCTCCATATAAGAGTTGGTTGAAATAGCTGTTAATACGTTGCGTAACATCGTAAAAAATCATTATACAATATAAAGGAACAAATTACCCTTTTCTTGCAGCTTAAAAAGTATAGTTATGTATCGAGTCAGTTTACATTATAAGATGCTGATTTTTAGATGTATATTTATCAGGAAAATCTAATCGGGATGATTTTATTACGTAACAATAGGCATGTGGGCATGCATAGCGCAAAGGAGTTTGTTATCATTATGCTTAGATCTCTAACGCGTATAAAAAATATGCAACGATTAATGATTGTATTTATCCTGGGTTTTTCTCAGATTCAACAGGAGAGCGGGAATTGAATCAACTTCTATCAGAGCAGCACACCAGGCTGATACGCAAATAGTGGTATTAATACGAGCGTTTGACTTCTAGAGGACGGGGAGGAAATGACCCATCCCCCGCTGAGGACCTGACTACTCTAGAGAGGTCTTTAAACAGGTGGATTACTCTGGAAATTAAAATAGATGAAAAGTTAGTAAGGAAAGACGCACAGTGATAAAAATAATGAACGCAACAGCTGTTTTGATAATTGCATAAATGGGTAAATATTTTATTTTAAAGTCAGTAGATTACAAAAACTCCACCTCTTTAAAGAAAAAATGGTACTGCACTGCTTGTGTTAGTGTGATTACTTTTTTGATGGCGCTACCTGTCCAGGCGGCGATTATAAATGAAACTGTAGAAAATGCACTTTTGTTTGGTGAGCAAGGTAAATATGGTCAAGTTACGTTTGATCTGCGATATCGCTATGAGTATGTTCATATTACTGACGATTCACCGATAAAAACAGCAATTGCCAATACCATGCGCCTGCGCTTTGGTTATCTCACGCCCGAGTTTCATGGACTGCAGGTTTATGCTGAATATGAAGGTAACCTGTCCATGCAGGATGACTATAATAGTTTGCGTAATGGTAAAACCAACTATGAGGTTGTTGCCGATCCGCAAGAGCAAGAATTAAATCAATTCTGGCTTAGTTATAAAGGTATTCCTAATACTTTAATAAAGGGAGGCCGGCAAGTGATCGCTCTAGATAACCAGCGCTTTATTGGTAATGTTGCCTGGCGACAAATGGAGCAAACCTTTGATTCAGTGGTGATTCAAAATAAGTCGATAAAAAACCTGACATTAAATATTATGTATATAGGTCAGGTGCAAACGGTGACGTCTATCGAGCGTCCGATTACCATGCCGGTGTTTAATTTTAGCTATAAATTTGGCCGATTTAGTACCTTGACAGGCTATGGATATTGGTTAGCTGATTATGCTGCTGCTGTTAATTCAACACAAACTTATGGGGTGCGCATGCATGGCACGCCTAAGCTAATACATGATATTCAGTTGCACTATGATGTGGGCTACAGTAATCAATCTGACTATAAAAATAACCCCGGTAACTATGGTTTAGATAGATACAATATTATTTTAGGGGCAAGCTATGTAGGGGTTAGCATCCAGTCTGGAGTGGAGCAACTAGATGGCAACGGAAGCTATGCATTCCAAACACCGCTAGGTACCAAGCACCTATTTCAAGGCTGGGCAGATAAGTTTCTGGTCACACCTGTTAGAGGTGTTCGAGATATTAAGGCAACGATAGATAAAAGTTTTTATGGCGTCAAATTGTTGTTTGCCTACCATAATTTTACGGAATCAAGTGGCAGTGGCAAGTATGGGAATGAGTATGATTTTCTGCTTAGTAAACACTTTGGCAAGCACTATCAAATACTGGCAAAATACGCATATTATGATGCAAGTAATAGCCAGGCAGCGGTCAATGCAGGCGTAGAAAAAAATACCCAGAAAATCTGGGTGCAGGGTAGTGTGACTTTCTAAACGCAAAGAGGGCTTAGGTTTTTTTCTGCAAAAAACCTAAGCCACAAAGCGGAGACGAGATTAAGAAATCGCTTTTTTAATACGTATCAAAGCGGTTTGTAAATTTTCCATACTGGTGGCAATGGAAATTCTGATATGTCCCTGACAACCAAAAGCAGACCCAGGCACTAATGCCACGTCAGCTTTTTCGATAAAGTATTCAGCCAGATCAAGGTCATTATTAATACCCTCTAATCGCGAAATTAACTGTTCAACATTAGGAAAAACATAAAATGTTCCATCGGACTTGATGCACTCAATGCCAGGCAGTTTATTAAGTTCATCAACCACATAATCGTGGCGTTTCTTAAATTCTACCAGCATAGTGTCTATACAGCTTTGATCACCTTTTAAGGCTTCTTCGGCAGCTACCTGAGATATAGAGGTAGGATTAGAAGTGCTCTGTGACTGCACTTTACGCATGCCAGCAATAATTGCTTCAGGACCTGCGGCATAACCAATGCGCCAGCCTGTCATCGAATAAGCTTTAGACACGCCATTGAGGACCATCGTGCGGTTATATAGCTCAGGGCAGGCATTCAGGATATTTACAAAACTGTCCTTTTCCCAAAGTATATGCTCGTACATATCATCGGTTGCAACGATAATGTTCGGGTAGTCTAACAATACGTCTGCCAGTGCTTTGAGTTCAGCTAATGAATAGGCTACGCCGGTCGGGTTAGACGGGCTATTAATAACAAATAAGCGGGTTTTATCGGTAATGGCAGCGCGCAATTGAGCAGGCGTAATCTTAAAGTTTTTCTCCTGAGTGGTTTTGATAATCACTGGGATGCCATCCGCTAACAAGGCAATATCAGGATAGGAAACCCAGTAAGGGGCAGGAATAATAACCTCATCACCTTTATTTAATAGAGCCTGGGCTAAATTATAAAAGCTTTGCTTGCCGCCAGAAGAGACCAGAATTTGCTTAAGCGTATAGTCAAAGCCATTATCTTTTTTAAATTTATCAATGACCGCCTGTTTTAGACTTGGCGTACCATCAACCGCAGTATATTTTGTGAAACCATCGTTAATTGCTGTTATCGCAGCGGCTTTAATATGCTGAGGGGTATCAAAGTCAGGCTCGCCAGCACCCAGGCCAATAATGTCTTTACCGGCTGCGCGCATTTCTGCTGCCCGTGCAGTAATTGCCAGAGTGGGTGATGGTTTAACCGCGCTAAGTCGGTCTGAAAGTTTGATACTCATTTAGCTCCCTCGAATCAAATGATGGTTAAGAAAAATGTGAATTATACCCTATGAACAATCCTTGCGAACTTATAATCCTAGAATCCGCAATTGACCGCTATAAAGCACTATAAATGGCTGAGTATTAAATTTTATGATCGTAAATACATGCCACTTGTTGGATAAGGATATTCCGCTTCACAGTTTTGTGAATAAATCTGAATACGGAATACTGCGTGACAACTCTTGCCAAGGGTGATGGCCATTGGCAAGAATGGTGCCTTATTTTTCGCACTCAGATTTTCCACAAAATCCGTGCTCAACTGCGGTTTCTAAGATATTCGGAATTCCCTATGATCAAGGTGTTTGAAGACATTTATTATTTAAAAGAAATACCTAGCCCACCTAACCCGCAGTAGCCATCAGGATTTTTAGCCAAGTATTGCTGATGCTCATTTTCCGCATAATAAAACACCGGCGCGGCTATAATTTCCGTACTAATCAAGTCACAACCAGCATTAGTAAGTTGTTGCTGATAATGTTGTTTTGATTTGAGAGCAGTATCAAGTTGCTCTGCACTGGTCGCGTATATGGCTGAGCGATACTGAGTGCCAATATCATTGCCCTGGCGCATCCCTTGCGTTGGATTATGTGCTTGCCAGAAAAGCAGCAGTAAATCCTGATAACGGATAGTGACAGGGTCGAACATCACTTTGACCACTTCGGTGTGTCCGGTTAAGCCCGAACAAAGTTCTTTATAAGTCGGGTTAAGCGTGATTCCTCCTGCATAACCGACAGCAGTACTGAAGACCCCTTTTTGTTGCCAAAAAAACCGTTCCGCGCCCCAGAAGCAGCCCATCGCGAAGATAGCTACCTGGATATTTCCCGGGAAAGGCGGAGCAATAGGATGAGCAGATACAAAGTGTTTCCCCGGGGTGCAGATAGCTGTTTCACGGCCGGGTAATGCTTCGGCAGTGGTAGGTAGCAATGATTTTCTTAGCGGGGAAAGCATGATGTGAGTCCTTAAAGTTTAAGGTGAAGTTTTGAAAGTTTTTTATTAATGGCTAAAGAAGTTCCTGATGTGCTTGAAGGAGTTCTATAGGGACGAGTGCTAACGGGGTATTATGAGCATTGTAGTGGCCTAATAATCCTGTAGTACTTTATAGCCTTATAATACTCACAAATGATTAGGGCGATCACCCTAGAATAGCGGTATCAAACGTAAGCAAGTTGTTTTCCCTGCACCGTTAGTTCCACTAGAGTTGATATGGCCGTCTAAATCCAGTAACACCGTTTTTCCTGCCTAAAAGCGATCTATTAAAATTATTTTTTTCAGCTGATAAGTGAGGCATATTTTTCCTTACAATTTAAAGTTTGTGGATGATTAAATCATTTTAACCATCCTTATTTCAAGATTAACTCAGTAGAAACATCTCAAGCGCCGCTGATTGAAATTTGTGGAAAAGCGTGTAGTAGGTATTTTGGGATATTTCATCAGCTTGCTTAAGGCACCTAGAAACAAATAGTGGGCGATGATTGATTTCCAGGAGCCTAAGTTTTTTCTGGTTTTAAACGATTAACAAAACTCTGCAGAACTAGGGCACATAAGATCAGCCCTGCACCCATGGCAATTTCCAGAGTCAGCGCTTCCTGATTCAAATAATGGCCTAACATTAACGCTAATACAGGCGATATTAAGGTAATTAGCGCAACGCTCGTTGCCGGAAGATGTGTCAGAATATAATAATACAGTGCAAAACCAATGGGTGTCGCAATGAGTCCTAAATATAAAATAGAAAAGGCGCTATTAGTAGGCAGAGTATCAGGTAATTGGCCATCCATAAACCACCAGCTGGCTAGATAAAAGGGCAGGGCAAATAACATCCCGCCAGTGACTTGAGTAATCGCAGGTAATTTCGCATGAATGCGCTTTACCCAGACGGCACTAAACGATTGTAAAAAAGTGGCCAGTAATACGCCGAGCACACCCATGGCAGTACTGTAGCTTATATGCAAGGCAGAGTGAAACATGATGCTGAGCCCCGCAATACCTAAAATATATGCCAGTAATTTATTCCAGGATAAGCTATTCTCTCCTAGCCAGATTGCCGAGAGTACAGCGGTTATAAAAGGTGTTAACCCGAAAATAACAGAAATCCAGCCAGAGGGAATAAATTGAGCTGACCAGTAAACAGCCATCATAGCCCCATAGATTTGTATCGCGATGGCAAAATAAGTTTGCTTGGCAAGGCTATGCCAGATGAGGCGCTGACGCATTAAAACCAGCATAAATAGTAGGCAGATTAAACCTATGCACATGCGTGCAGTGACTCCAAAAATAAAGCTGGAGCCGTCCGCACTCCACTTAATTGCCAAAGGCGTTGTTGCCCACAGCAATACAATAAAGACAAAGGACAGTGCGATTTTCATTATCCTAGAAAACGCAAGTGAGTACAGGTTGTGTACTCAGGTGTATGCACAAAACTGTGGAGCGATGTATATTTACCTGATAACTGGTAAGTATTTGTATTCATATTCATATTCATAGTGATTAATAGTTAGTCACTGCTAATGTTTTATAGCCGTCAACTGCTTTTTTAGGATTATAAGTAACCAGTGGCTTGCAGCAGGATTAAGCCCAGAGTGATAACTGGGATGCTACTGGCGGTCGAAAGCGCAATAATTTCAGCGGCAATGGTACCGTGCATCGTCATTTTTTTAGCCATAATATAGCTGGAAACTGCCGTGGGCGATGACAGCATCAGATAAATCAGACCTAATTCCTTATCTCTAAAGCCCAGATAAATTGCCAGCGCAGTACCCAGCAATGGCAGCAATAGTAATTTGCATAATGTTGCCCAGATCACATCTTTAGAATGGCTCTGAAAATTTTCCCAGTACAAACTACCGCCTATGCAAATTAAGGCAAGTGGTAGTGTCATTTGTGCCAGATATTGCCCAGACTGGTTGATGAATGTGGGTATAGACACGTGCAGTCCGGAAAAAACCAGACCTAAAAAAACAGCAATGATAATAGGATTAGTCAGGATTGATTTATGTGGTTTCTGTCCTTTAGGGCTTAAAATTATTATAGATAACGGATTATCTATAATCGCAATAAGCGCCATATACAGGCTGGCGACTGCCAGCATTTCTGTCCCGTAAGCATTGAATACCAGGGCAATCCCGATAATCCCCAGGTTTCCCCGAAAAGCCCCCTGAATAAAAACACCGCGTTTATCAGTTTCGATTAACACCAGGCTAACTAACCAGAATAACAAAGCACTGCCTAGAGTAATAAAAGCACCAAATAGAAAAAGCGGAATATTGCTAGCATGAGATAGCGGCGTGCCAGCAATACTGAAAAACAGCAAACAAGGCAAGGTGACATTAAACACAAAGCTATTGGCGATATTGATAAAGTGCTGGTCAATAAACCCCGTGCGCCGGAAGCTAATACCTAATATAAGTAATACTAGAATCGGTGTTGTGACATTTAAGGCAAAGGTAAACTGTTCTAACATTGTTGATAATTTGTTCTAGCGTAGTACCTATTTTGCAGGGCAGGAATAAAGGTTGGAAATTATATTTTAAATGAGTCACTTAAAATAGACTATCTATAAAAGGAAAATAGCGGCTGTATTAGCTGAGGTAGTGACACCTTATTTGCTACCAAGTATCAATACGTGTGTTAGCATATACTTCATATAGGCGATGGGTTTTTACATTTTTAATAGTGAGACCAGAACAATGTTCTTAATCTCAAATTTATCAAGCAGTTTAGCATCGGCTTCCCGTTTTTTACTATTTTACAACAGTGGGATACGCTAATAATGAAGATCATTACAATCCATTGTGGACGCACTATCAATAAATTAAGAATGAATCTATCTGAAATAGAAATAAAGACTAAAATGCGATAATGAAAAATCTAACCCCTTTGTGTTGACTGAATTTCAATCGAGTACGCCCCTTTTGATGCCGATTTTCCTCTGGATAAACCATGTGTAAAATAAATCCACGCGTAGATTTCGCCTTTAAAAAACTCTTTGGCAGCGAAGAAAACAAAGACCTGCTGATCTCTTTAATTAACGCAATCATCTCCGACGAAGAACAAATAGTAGAAGTTGAATTAAAAAACCCTTACAACCTTGCCGATTACCGTGCAGGTAAAATGTCGATATTAGACATTAAAGCGAAAAGCGAACAAGGACGGTGGTTTAATGTTGAAATGCAAATCAGCGAAGATTACAACTTTGACAAACGTGCCATCTACTACTGGGCTAAACTGGTTACCGAACAGCTCAGTGAAGGCATGATGTTTAAAGAGTTAAAAAAGACCATCAGCATTAACATCATGGACTTTAACTTTATTCCTGATATCGAAGAAATGCACAACTGCTATAAAATCATCAATACAGCCACGGGTAAAGATGATAAATTGCACGATATTTTTGAATTACATTATGTAGAACTTAGAAAGTTCAAAAAATCCTATCAAGAAATCGATAGCGCACTAGACCGGTGGAGTAGTTTTTTAACCAAAGCGGATAAGTTAAATAAAGACAGCATTCCGGCAGAACTTAAAATAGATAAAAACATTGTTAAAGCGATAAGTGCGGTAGATCGCATGTTTGATGAAGAAGAACGCATCGTCTACGAAACCCGGATGCAATCTTTAGCCGATATTGAAAGTAAAATAGCATCAGCAAAAGAAAAAGGGATGGAGCTAGGAATGGAAGCAGGGATGGAAAAAGGGATGGAAGCCGGGATGGAAAAAGGCAAAGAAGAAGCCTCTAAAGCCATAGCACTCAACATGTTAGAAATAGGGGTTGATATTAACGCAATAGTTAAAGCCACTGGATTGGATCAAAGTATTATTGAACGCTTATTGGTTGATAATAAAAAAGCGTAATGGTAATTTTATTTACCGCAATATTTTTGACCCCAATGTTTTTTTTGATGAAAAAATTGAGTTCCTGCAATAATCCAATACAATGTCAATACTATGAATAAAACAAGAATGGATGATATGTTAATTGAAATGATATCACCCAAAATAAAAGAAATAGAAGAAAAATTTAGTGCGGGTAAAGGCCTAGATCAAGAGGACATTAATACCTTATTATTAAAATCTCAATACAATCATATCAATCACCTAGATGATAAGTTAAATGAAGTAACGGCCAGTGTCGTTGCGTTGGAAAATAAATTTGTAGGGTTGGAAAATAAATTTTCAGGTTTGGAAAATAAATTTGTAGGTTTGGAAAATAAATTTGACCTATTAAATGAAAGAATTGAGCATACGATACAAAAATCACTAAATAAAAATATGATGATGCTTATTACCGTAATGGGATTTTTTCTTATTCTTTCTAAGCTGATTGATAAAGTAACGATATAGGTTTTCCGTCTAAGCCGGGACAAAGTCGAATATTAAATAATGACCTTTTTCCAGAAAATACATACCTAATACTGGG